>Ga0307426_1003130_pt1 | contig 10035 bp, 7 predicted proteins | sample SalMarWE160340MG_FD_202165 | JGI IMG/M metagenome (GOLD analysis project Ga0307426, IMG submission 202165) | Salt marsh sediment microbial communities from the Plum Island Ecosystem LTER, Massachusetts, United States - WE1603-40 | ecosystem: Environmental > Aquatic > Marine > Intertidal zone >... | reverse complement strand
CATCAACTCGAAAGCTTCATCCAGCACCATCGGGCCGTACGGCGCGGGATGGCCCGCGTTGGAATGGACTTCGGCCAGGACGTACAGAGCGGATTTGTCGTAAGTCAGGCGCACCCTGCCGCCCTGGTTGACGCGCCGGGGGCCTATCATGTAGGGCAGGTCCGTGATCTCGGCGGCGCCCTTCCAGGCGAGGTCATCAGGCCGGCCGTCGATGGTCGGCCTGCCGTCCGTCTGTGGCACCTGGAGCCGCGGAACGGGGCACTCCTTCCACAGCCCACGGCCCCACAACTCGCCGGCGGCGAAGCGCCCCAACGCCTTGTGAGGGAAGTTGACCGCCAGCCCCTGCCACAACGCGACCTCGGTCTTGGCCGACCGGAGGCCCTTGGCGAGACGCAGCGCCTTCCGATAGATCGGGATGCCGTGCGGCGATCTCGGATGAGCGCGGATGCACTCGACGTACGCGTTCATCGCGGCCGAGGCCTTGCCGGACGAGATGAGCCAGTCGCCGATGACCGCGTGCTGCTGGATCGACGAGTACTCGTCTTTCACCATCCCGGCCAGCCTGCGATATACCGTCATCGCCTCGGCGGGCCGGCCGGACTGATACTTGACTCGTGCGTCCATCTCGACGAAGAGCGGCTCCGATCCGTGCCTGGCGCAGATCGCCAGCGCCGTCTCGATCTCGCCCTTCCTGGCCGCGGCGATCACGTCGTGCATGTCGCGCCACCGGCGGTTCTCCGGCCGTTCCAGCGCCGCCGCGCGGCGGTCGGCACGGAACGGCGCGTACAGCGGATCGCCGACGTAGGTCATCATCCAAGACAGGGCGGTCGTCGCCCGGTAGGCGCTCTCGCCGAAGGTCCTGCCGGCGAGAAAGAGTCGGGCGAACTCGCCGACGTCCGGCGACCCGGTGAGGAACGGCTCGAACACCGCCCCCATGGTGGCGGCAGCCCCCCTGGCCAGCAGGGGCCCCGCCCAGCCGATGCTGGTTGTCCTCAAGCGCGCGGCCGAGCCGGAATGCAGGTGATAAGCCACCGCGCCGGGAGGAAACCGGAAGTTCTTCCTGGCCATCGGGCCGCACAGGGCCGGCCGGTACCATCCGAAATAGAACGCGGCGTGCGGCATCGGCATGTCGGCGGGGAAGGTCTCGCCCGCCCGATCAACACGGGTGAAGAAGCCCGAGGCCTTGAGAGCCGCCGCCGCCCTGAACATCCATTGGTCGCCCACGTTGTAAGGTGCGCTCTTCGCCCCCGTCGCGTCAACATAGCCGATGCCGAACAGGCCGTGCCGCTCCGCGTGCAGCGCCGCGTCGACCAGGGCTCTCGCGATCTCGGGTGACGGGCCGTCGAGCCGGGTGGCGAACAGGACGTGGTGCCCCGCGGCGTCCGGCGCCTTGTAGAGTGGGTTCTTCCGCATGCCCTCCAGCGGATACCCGGACTCCGCGATCAGGCTCAGCTCGGAATCGACGGCGGCCGCGTTCCGCTGCTGGGCTTTGCGCGGCAGATCCTTCAACTCCACTTCGCTGTAGTCTTCCCGTATCTTGACGGGCACCCCGTAGGTCGAGACCAGGTACTTCACGCTGAGCGCGAGCGGGCCGTTCGGGCCGGTCTCCCGCGCCAGCCCGTTTTTCACCAGGAATTTCCGCAGCGGCTGCCGGATATCCGTGTTGAACCTGCGGCGGGATATGACCTCGGACGTCGTGCACCGGATACGGCAGATGTTCGCCGCGGGGACCCGGCGCAATTTCGCATAATGCAGGCCGACGGATTCGGAGTCGGCAGACGCCGAATTCAGCAGAACCACGACAGAGGCGCCATCCCCACTGGCTCGCGCGCCCATCACACACAGCGCGCCGACCAGGCAAAGAGCCGGATACCGGAGCATTCTGCGCGTGAGCGAGAGTCGCTTTGTCATGGCTTACCGGTGTTCAGTATCGCCCTTCGGCGCTCCAGGAGCCTGTGCGCCCGCTCCATGTTCTCCCGGTATTCCTTTCTCGGGTCGATCTTCGCGGCGAACACATAGCCGGACAGGGCGAGTTCCAGGTCGCCCGTAACCTCGCAGCAGAAGCCGAGTGCGTTTGCGGCGGCGGCATCCCGCGGGTTCTGCTCCGTGGCCCGCTTGAGGGCGTGGACGGCGCGCCCGGGATGCTCGGAGAGCAGATCGATCCCGCGGCGGGTGGCCGCCTGGCCGAGCAGGCCCGGCCGCGGCACCCTGACCCGCACCCTCCTGGGCGAGATGTCGGCCACCAGCGCCTCGACGCATGCCCGCAGGAGCGCCTGGCGGAGTGGACCGACTTTGCGGAGCCTCGCCGGCAGTGTCTTCCCGCCCTCGGCGGCGGGGCGTTCGGTGACGGCAAACCGCTTGGCGGCCGTACCGTTCGCGCCGGTGAACTTCACCGCGACCTCGGCGATGCGGGTCTTGAACGTCTCGAACTCGCGCTTGACCGTCACGTCGCTGATGCGGCACAACACCTCGCCGGAAATGACAAGCTGCGCCGCCTCGGGGGCCGTTGCCAGCTTGTACCGGCTGCTCCTCCGGATCTCCTCGGCCAGCATGCCGGCCACGGCCTTGGCGAGCTCGGGCGGCGTGCCCTTGCGAGTGGTGAACTCCCCGATCCCGATCGCGTTCACGTTCTTGTCGACGGGCACCAGCGGCGGCATCTCCGCCTCGATCGTGACGACCCTGGCGCAGCCGGCTGCCACGAACGCGGCCAGTGCCAGGCTCCTGCACAATCTCATCCTCTTCTCTCCCAATGGATTGGGATCCCTGCGGGCCCCGGAACGGGGTGCCTTTTCGCTAAAGCATCTTGCCGGCCGCCGATAACCATCCCGAGATTTGTCACTGCAAAGGGGGCCAAATGGCACGTCGTTCATCGCACATGAAGAGTCCCGGGCGCTCACGCGACCGAGGCACTCGCCGCACGCGGGGAGGGGCCGGCCGTCACAACCTCGGCCGCGGCGAACTGCACGGGCCCCACGGCCGCATCCGAATCTGCCTGGGCTGTGACCGCCCCTTCAAGTCGCGCGGCTCGTGGAACCGAATCTGCGGGCGCTGCCGTGAGCGCAACCTCGAGGTCGAAGACCCGCTCACCTACCGGGTCCCGAAAGAGCTACGGGGCACGCTTCTCAGCGACTTCGACGACTTCTAGCCGGCAACTCAAAGAGCGATCTCGCCAGAGAATACCGTCACGGCCGGGCCGGTCATGTACACCGAGCCGTCCTCGGACCAATCGATCTCCAGATCCCCGCCCGGCAGGTGAATCAGCACGTCTCTTTCCGTCCAGCCGTTGAGAGAGCACGCCACCGCCGTGGCCGAGGCCCCCGTGCCACACGCCAGGGTCTCACCCGTCCCACGCTCCCAGGTGCGCGACCTCACCTCGTCACGCGAGATGATCTGCACAAACTCCACGTTCGTGCGGGCGGGGAAAGCGGCATGGCTCTCAATCAGCGGGCCGTGGTCGTGGACCGGATAGCCGTCTACGTCGTCCACCCGTATGATGGTGTGCGGATTGCCCATGGACACGCATGAGATTTCGAACGTGTTGCCATCGGCCTCCAGCTTCTCGCACAGGACGGTCCCGGGCGGGCCGTTCATCGGGATGTCGGCCCGCTCGAGCCGTGGCCGGCCCATGTTCACCCGCACCCGGTCGACCTCGCCGTCCGCCAGGGTGAGCAGCAGGCGCTTGACGCCCGCTCCGGTCTCGATGTTCAGTTCCGTCCTATCCGTCAGGCCGTGATCGAACACGTACTTGGCCACGCACCGGATGCCGTTGCCGCACATCTCGGCCTCGCTGCCGTCCGGGTTGAACATCTGCATCCGGAAATCGGCAGCGTCGGACGGCAGAATCAGGATAAGGCCGTCAGAACCGATGCCGAAGTGGCGGTCGCTGACCACGCGGGCGGCCGCAGCCGGGTCATCTACGGTCTCCTCGAGGCAGTTGACGTAGACGTAGTCGTTCCCGCAACCGTGCATCTTCGTGAACTTCATGGCGTACGGTCCTCGGGGCAGACGGCTCCCGTCCTGCCTGTCCGATTGCCATTATCACAAATGGGACCCGGCGAATCAACCGCCTTGGCGGCCGCCGACTTGACTCCGCACGGCGCCTCCTTTATCCTACGGGCGTCACGGAAGACGGGAAAACCGGAAGGGAGCGGATGACCAAGGGAACAGTCCTGATCACCGGCGTCACGGGGATGATCGGACAGGAGCTCGCTCGATTCCTCCTGGGCCACGGCTGCGAAGTGCACGGCGTCGCCCGGTTCTCGAAGCCTGGTATCGAAGAAGAGGTAAAGGGCTGGGGCGTGACCACCTGGAGGAAGGACCTGGCGAAGGATCCGCTCGACGACCTGCCCGATTTCGACTACGTCTTCCACGAGGCGGCGTTCTGGAACAAGACCAAGCACGGCGCCGAGGACAAGCTCGAGGTGATGCGGAACAACACGCTGGCCGCCGGCCGCGTGATGTACCAGTGGCGAAACGCGAAGGGCGTCATGCTTGCGTCCACCGGCGGCCTGTACCGCGAGTCGACCGAACTGCTGAACGAAGACACCCCGGTCGAGCCCAACCCCGACCGGCAGAACTACCATCTGGCCAAGTTTGCCGCGGAACAGATCGGCGTGTTCTGCTCCGTGCAGTTCAACACGCCGACAGTCATCATGCGTTACTTCTGGCCGGTAAGGTTTGAGGACGTGGCGAAGCGTTGCGTGGACGCCGTGCTGGCGGGGGTGCCGATGCCGGGCAAGGACCAGGAGGAGCCGTTCGAGTGGACGCCCATCGACATCGAGGATCTGATCGATTACACCGCGCGGAGTGTCGAGGTCGCGTCGGTGCCGCCGCGCGTCCTCGTGTGCGGCGGCGGGGAGCTGGTTACCCGCAGGCAGCTCACCGAGATCGCGGCCGAGGTCCTGGGCAAAGAGCCGGTCCTTGAAGACCCGTCGTCGCGTTACTGGGAGCGTTTCCTGGCGGACAGCTCCCGTCTCTTCGGACTGCTCGGCGAGCCGGAGAAGCGCCTGACCGAGGTTGTGCGCCAGATGGCGGAGCAGGCGAAGTAGCCGGAACAGGAGGACTGCGAGATGATCCGTCGAGCGTGGTTGGTTTCGTGTTGTGTGCTGGCGCTGAACACCGCAGCCGCCACAGCGGGGGAAGTACACCAACGGATCGCGCCCGACGAGGTGCCGAAGCTTATCGCCGAGATCGCGAAGAAGCTCGCAGGGGCCGACGCGGCGATCATCGCGGCGGAGCGGGTCACCGAAGTCGAAGAAGAGGAGGTCCAGAACGTCTACATCCTGACGACGAAGTCCAAGAAGGGGACGGTGTCCAAGGTCGAGGTGTACTTGACGGACAAGGCGGGCATCCGCGGGGCGGAATTGTCCCAGGTAATGGCGCCGGGCGACCTGCCGGGCGATGTGACCAACGTGGTGAAGCGGATGTGCGCCGGCGAAATCGTCAGTGTCGAAAGGTACGCCGAGTTGGAGGCTGGCCAGCGCGTTGGCTTTGTAGGATACAGCGTTCACGTCAAGCGCAAGGACGGCCCGGTGGTCGAAGTGCGCCTTGAGATGGCCGGAGCCGTGGTCGAGGGGGCCGTCGCGGAAGAGCCGCTCGCGTTCACCGACCTTCCCAAGGCCGTGCTCGCGTCGGCCAAAGCCGCCCGACCCAATGCCAAACTGCTCTGCGCGGCGCGTCGCACGACGCTCGACGACGACGACTTGTCCGTCGTGTACTCCATCCCAATCAGACAGAAGGACGGCCAGCGGCTCGTCATCGTCATCGCTACGCGCGACGACGGCGCCGTACGCCGGGTTGACGTCCGGGAACTGGATGACGACGAGGAGGGTGAGGAGGACGACGATGATGACGATGATGATGACGATGACTAGGAGAACCCATGCAGCCGGAGATCGTGGACTACAAGACAGTCGGTGACGTGACGCTACGGATGCACATCTTCCCCGCGCGTCGGGGGCATGTACCGGAAACCCCTTCCGCGGCAGCAAAAGGGGATCGGCACATGTCCCCCGACAAACGTCCGGCCATCGTCTTCTTCTTCTGCGGCGGGTGGAACGGCTTCGACGCCGCCAAGATGTTCCCGCAGAGCGAGTACCTCGTCTCGCGGGGCATGGTCGCGTTCAACGCCGAGGTCCGCGTGTGCGAGACCCACGGCACCACGCCGACGGAGTGCGTGATCGACGGCAAGTCCGCCCTCCGGTGGGTGCGCGCCCACGCGGCCGAGTACGGCGTCGATCCCGACCGCATCGTCGCGTCGGGCGGATCCGCGGCGGGGCACGTCTCGGCCTGCGCGGCGCTGATCGACGGCTTCGATGACCCGGCCGACGACCTGTCCGTGTCACCCGTGCCCAACGCGCTGGTGCTGTTCAACCCGGCGACGAACGTGCACGGCCTCCAGCGCCGCGTCGAGATGTTCGGCGGCGAGGAGCGAGCGCGGGCGCTGTCGCCCGTCCTGCACGTCCGGCCCGGCGCGCCGCCGACGCTCGTCATGCACGGCTCGGCCGACGACGTCGTCCTGCCCGAGGACGCCGTCGAGTTCACCGAGGCTATGCAGGCCGCCGGCAACCGGTGTGAACTCAAGATGTACGACGGCGCGGGGCACGGCTTCTTCAACTGGTTCGACGGGACCAACCCGATGTTCACCGACACCGTCCGCGACATGGACATCTTCCTCGCCTCGCTCGGGTACATCACCGGCGAGCCCACCATCGACTGGTTCACTTACGGCGGCCCGGGTGATGCTTCTGCGTCCCTGCTTGGGTCCCAGCCGTAATTGACACCAACCGGCGCCGCTGATACAATCTCGCCCCCGTTTCACTTGGCCGTGTGACACCTTGAGAAGGAGGTCGATTGTGGGAAAGAAGTACGTGTATTTCTTCGGCGGGAAGCTGACCGAGGGAAAGGCGGCGATGAAGGTCCTCCTCGGCGGCAAGGGCGCCAACCTGGCCGAGATGGGCAACATCGGCGTGCCTGTCCCGCCCGGCTTTACGATCAGTACCGAGGCCTGCGACTATTACTCGAAGCACGGCCACAAGCATCCGCCGGGGATGATGGACCAGGTCAAGAAGAACCTGGCCAAGCTCGAACGGCTGACCGGCAAGAAGCTGGGCGATGCGAGGGACCCGCTGCTCGTGTCCGTCCGCTCCGGCGCCGCGGTGTCGATGCCCGGGATGATGGACACGGTCCTGAACCTGGGGATGAACGACCAGTCCGTCGTGGGCTTTGCCGAGAAGACCTGCAACGAACGCGCGGCGTGGGACAGCTTCCGCCGCTTCATTGATATGTTCGGCAACGTGGTGATGGGCCCGACCACCGGCCTCGAACACGAGCATTTCGAAGAAGCGATGGCGAAGGTCAAGAAGAAGTACAAGGCGAAGCTCGATACCGACCTGACCGCGGGCCAACTCAGGGAGCTATGCGGCGAGTATGAGAAGGTTTACAGGCGGCATGTCGGCGAATCGTTCCCGCAGGACCCGATGAAACAGCTTGAGTTGTCGATCAACGCCGTGTTCGGGTCCTGGGATACCCCACGCGCGGTAAAATACCGCCAGATCAACAAGATCACCGGCCTGCTCGGCACAGCGGTCAACGTGCAGACGATGGTCTTCGGCAACATGGGAGCGACCTCGGGCACCGGTGTCGCCTTCACGCGCAACCCGGCCACGGGTGACTCGCATCCGATGGGCGAGTACCTGATCAACGCGCAGGGCGAGGACGTGGTGGCCGGCATCCGCACGCCCTCGCAACTCGACGACATGGCCAAGGAGAAGAACCCCGTCTGGAAGAAGGCCCACAAGCAGCTCACGGCCATCATGAAGAAGCTGGAGAAGCACTACAAGGACATGCAGGACGTCGAGTTCACCGTCCAGGAAGGCGTCCTCTTCATGCTCCAGACGCGGACGGGCAAGCGGACGGGCCTCGCCGCGGTCAAGATGGCCTGCGACATGGTCAAGGAGAAGCTCATCAAGCCCGCCGACGCGGTCAAGCGCGTCGAGGGCGATCACCTGAACCAGCTCCTGTTCCCGATCTTCGATCCGAAGGAGGAGACCGCCGCGAAGAAGAAGGGGCTGGACAAGGTGTACGGTCTGCCCGCCGGGCCGGGCGCCGCGGCCGGCAGGGTGGTGTTCGCCGCCGCCGACGCGGAGAAGGCCGTACGGAAGGACAAGGCCGCCCGCGTCATTCTGGTGCGACACGAAACGAGCCCGGAGGACGTCGGCGGGATGTGGGCGGCCCAGGGCGTCCTGACCAGCACGGGCGGGATGACCAGCCACGCGGCGGTCGTCGCTCGCGGCTGGGGCAAGTGCTGCGTCGCCGGAGCCGGGGCGCTCAACATCGACTACAAGAACAAGCAGATCACCATCGGCAAGGTGGTCATCAAGGAAGGCCAGTACATATCGCTGAACGGCTCGACCGGCGCGGTGTACTGCGACCACCGGAAAAACGTCGACCTGCCCAACACCGCGTCGCCGGTCGTCGCGGCGGTGGTCGACGGCGCCGCGTGGGCGAAGAGGCATCCCATCTACAAGATGTACAAGCAGGTGAGCGGCTGGGCCGACAAGTTCCGCAAGATCGGCGTGCGCACCAACGCCGACACGCCCAAGGACGCCGCCGCGGCCCGCGCGTTCGGCGCCGAGGGAATCGGCCTGACGCGGACCGAGCACATGTTCTTCGAGGGCGAGCGCATCCTCGCCGTCCGCGAGTTCATCCTCGCCGAGGACCACGCCAGCCGGCAGAAGGCGATCAACAAACTGCTCCCGTATCAGCGGAAGGACTTCGAGGGTATCTTCAAGGCGATGGACGGCCTGCCGGTGACCATCCGCCTGCTCGACCCGCCGCTCCACGAGTTCGTCCCCCACGACCACGCCGGGCAGGTGCAGATGGCGAAGCGGATCGGCGTCTCGAAAAAGAAGGTCGCCGATCGCGTCAAGGCGCTGCACGAGTTCAACCCGATGCTCGGGCACCGCGGCTGCCGCCTGTCGATCACCTATCCCGAGCTGTGCGAGATGCAGGCGCGGGCGATTATCGAGGCGGCCTGCAACGTGGCCCGGAAGGGCGTCGCGGTCCTGCCCGAGATCATGGTCCCGCTCATCGGCACGAAGGCCGAGTTCGACTACCTGGAGGAGATCATCCGCCAGGTCGCCGAAGAGGTCATCGCCAGAAAGAAGGTGAAGGTCAAGTACCTGGTGGGCACGATGATCGAGATTCCGCGGGCCTGCACCGTCGCGGACAAGATCGCGGAGACGGCCGAGTTCTTCAGCTTCGGGACGAACGACCTGACGCAGATGGGGTTCGGTTTCAGCCGCGACGACGTCGGCGTCTTCCTGCCCGACTTCCTGGAGAAAAAGATCCTGCCCGGCGATCCGTTCGAGTCGCTCGATCAGGAGGGCATCGGAACGCTGGTCAAGATGGGCATCGAGAAGGGCCGGTCGACGAGGCCGAAGCTCAAGGTCGGCATCTGCGGCGAGCACGGCGGCGAGCCGGAGAGCGTGAAGTTCTGCGCCCGTGTCGGCATGGACTACGTGAGCTGCTCGCCCTATCGCGTGCCCATCGCCCGCCTCGCCGCCGCCCAGGCGGCGCTGGAGGCGAAGGTGGCGAAGGGGGAATAGCGCTCTTCAGCCATCAGAAGCACGAAACGGAAGGTGCAGAGGCGGGTCGACACGGGTTGCCCACCCCTGCCGCGTTCTTGCGCCTCTGTCGCACGCGAAGCATTCTGCTGTCGCAAGCGCTCGAAAACATATTGACAGGCCGGCAGGCAAGCGCCAGAATGCTCATGGCGTGGAGATGCCCAAGTTGGGGAACCCGTCAATGACTCCTCACAGTCAATTGGAGCTTGCGAAGAAGCATCTTGAGCGCGCACAAGCGGCGGCTTGGGACGAGCCTGACTGGGATGATTTGGCGTTGTATGGGTTCTACTCCCTTGAGTGCGCCGTCTCGGCAGCCGCGTTACACGCCGGAATTCGCTTCAAGAAGTAACACCCGAGCAAGGCGGAGGCAGCCGACAAACTAGAGGAGGAGCACGGGCTGCCAGCGGTG
>Ga0307426_1003128_pt1 | contig 10040 bp, 8 predicted proteins | sample SalMarWE160340MG_FD_202165 | JGI IMG/M metagenome (GOLD analysis project Ga0307426, IMG submission 202165) | Salt marsh sediment microbial communities from the Plum Island Ecosystem LTER, Massachusetts, United States - WE1603-40 | ecosystem: Environmental > Aquatic > Marine > Intertidal zone >... | reverse complement strand
GTTGAAGTTGAAAAAAAGACCCAAGCCGGAGATCGAAAAAAGGGTGAAAGAGGCCTCTGAGATTTTAGGCATTGTCGATCTTTTGGGGCGCAGGCCGCTGCAGCTGTCCGGAGGCCAGCGCCAGCGAGTGGCTCTGGGCCGGGCGATCGTGCGCAAACCGGCCATCTTTCTTTTCGACGAACCGCTGTCCAATCTGGATGCCAAGCTGCGGCTGCAAATGCGAGCAGAGTTGACGATGCTGCATGAACGGCTTCAATCCACCGTCATCTATGTCACCCACGATCAGGTTGAGGCCATGACCATGGGCTCCAAGATTGTGATCATGAACGCCGGGCGAATGTATCAGGTCGGCAGCCCTTTGGATGTCTACCGGTTTCCGAAGAATCGCTTTGTGGCCGGATTTCTCGGCAACCCGCCCATGAATTTTCTTTTTACCAGGATTCTGGCAAAAGATTCCCGGCTTTTTGTTGAAATCGGCCGTTCGCAGGTACCCGTTCCTGAGTCAAAGTTAAAAAAATTCGAGCATCTGGCCGGCGAAGAGGTGATTTTCGGCATCCGGCCGGAACACATCCACGAGAGGACACCCAGTATCGACTGCCCGCCGGAATGCGTGATTTCCGCCCGAGTCGATCTGATCGAACCTCTGGGCTCCGAGACCCTGCTGAACATGACGTCCGGTCAGCACCGGTTTATCGGCAAGACTGGACCCCTGACCCGGATTGAACTCCATCAGGAGGTAAAGATTTTTATTGATATGTCAGAGATGCACATATTTGAAAAGGATGGTGAGCAGTTGCGGGTTCAGGCAGAGAATGAAAATCCGACCCATAACTGAATGAATTGCTTGCTGAAAATCTGTCCGAAAGGAGGTGGTGTTCAAGACCATCGTGGAACAAGCCCCATAAAATGAAACATTTCAAATTATCCGTTATGGAGAAAAAGGAGGCGAAGTTATGAGAAGAAGTTTTTTTTCAGTAAAGCTGATGATCTTTTTGTCTTGCATCGTATGTCTGGCCCTGTCGGCCACGCCGGCATTTTCCAAGGTAACCCTGTCAATAGCCTCCGGTCCGCATCCGGTTCAGAAGCATCAGATTGAATGGATGGAGCGGTGGGCTGACTCAAATCCGGATGTGGAAGTTAAAATTTCCATTCTGTCCTACGATGTCTATTTTGCCAAAGTATCCAATGCGATTCAGGCTCCCAAGGGCGAATACGACATCGTGTGGCACAATGATGACTGGGGGGCGGCCTGGATGAACCACATGGAATATGTGGATGATGTCAAAAATTTTGACCAAATTGCCCCGTACCTGTGGAACCTTTGCTGGATGGACACCAATGGGCGGTCAACGGCAGTTCCGTTTATCGGCACCAGTGCCGGCATGTTCTACCGCAAGGACTTGATTCCCGAGCCGCCCAAGACGTGGCAGGAAGTCGTTGATGTCAGCTTAAAGCTGCAGAAAGAAGGCAAAGTGAAGTGGGGCTATGTATCCGGCATGAAATTCCCGCACGATTATTTTACCTTTCTGCCGTTTATGTGGGCCAATCTCGGTGACATTACCTATCCTCCTTTTGAAAGGGACAACAAGGTGCTCGAGATGTTCGGCTGGCAGCCGATGGTCACCGATATCCGGGTGATTGAAATGCTAAATTGGTTCTGGGATCAGATTCACGACACCAAGACGATTCCGCCGGATAATGTTTCCTATTCCAGGGATGCAGCCGGTGCTATTTTTATGGCGGGCGATTCTGCCATGTACGGACAGGACGCGCTTTACTACGGGACATTGAATGATCCGAATAAGTCCAAAATCGCCGGCAAAATAGGGTTTGCGTCCTTTCCCTCCGGACCGCGGGGCAATGGCGGTCTGTCCTGGGATGTGTGTTGGGGCTGGGGTATCCCCAAAAATATTGATCCGGAAAAGAAGAAAGCTGCTAAAGAACTGCTCGGCTATTTGCTGGAAGAAAAAGTCCAGGTGGATATGTGGCAGAAGACCGGCGGTATTCCAGTCTCAAGTGCCGTTAGGATGAAGCTTAAAGAATCGGATCCGCTGTTCAGAGAGTTTGCCAAGGCAACCTTTGATGCACCGGTTTTGGTGGCCTCGGCGCATTATTATGCCAAATGGCCCAAGATCCACTCCATTTTCTGTGATTACTGTATCAAGGCCATGATGGGCAAGCGGGAAGATATTTCCAAGATTATGGAGCAGTGTGATGCGGAAATGCGCAAAGTATATGCTGAATAACTTTTGTTAAGCTGCAATGCTGTTGGCTTGGATGAATTTTTTGTAGCAGCAGACTTCTGCCTGCATCCCGCGCCTAACCCGGATGCAGGCAGAAACTGCTCCCACCGGTGCCATCTTGAATGGGAGAAAAGAGTCGCTTTTAAGTCAACAGCGTTGCAGGCCTCGGGCAAGCCCATATTTATCAACGGGCCCGGGCCGGACGAGAGCGGGTAACTATGCCATCCGAAACAACAACGGTAATGGAAAACGGATTAAGTGATGAGCAGGAACTGGAACATGGACGGCGCCGGGCGCTGGCCGCCAAACACCGGTTCATGTGGGGCCTTGTCGTTCCGTCTCTGCTGGTATTGCTTGTATTTGAAATCTATCCTGTGATCCTGGCGGCATGGACCAGTCTTCACAAGGTGACAATTTACGATCCGGGACGACCTTTTGTGGGTCTGCAAAATTATATCCGACTTTTCACCGACAGCCATTTCTTTAACACCGTCCTCCCCAACACGTTCATTTTTACCATCGCCGGGCTGGCCGTAGAAACCGTTCTGGGAATCAGTGTCGCCATGCTGCTCAACCGCAGGTTTCGCAGCGAGAGTATTGTCACAACCTTGCTGCTGTTTCCGATGATGGTCGCTCCTTCAATTGCTGCGATCCTGTTTGCCTGGATGTTCAACAGTCAGTTCGGAATTGTGGACGTAGCGCTGGAAGCAATCGGTTTGCCGGCGATTTCCTGGCTGTCGGGGCGCTGGACGGCGATGTTTGTGATCGTCATCTCGGATGTGTGGCTGTGGACGCCGTGGTTTACAATTTTGTTGCTGGCCGCCCTAAAAGTGCAGCCGCCTTCCCCGGTGGAGGCTGCCAAGATTGATGGCGCCAATGCCTGGCAGGTATTCTGGCATGTGACCTTGCCTTACCTGTCGCCGGTTCTGACCATCTGCATGCTGATACGCACCTTTGACCTTTTCCGGCAGTTTGACCAGACCTGGGTGATCACGACCGGAGGACCGGCACGTTCAACGGAATTTTTCAGCATTTATGCGTACAAGGAAGTATTTGAGTACACCAATTACGGCAGCGGCAATGCGGCGGCGTTGATGGGGGCGCTGGTGATGTTGATATTCGGCTTAATTATGTATCGAACGTTTGCCCGGCTGACCGGGGGGACGAAAAAGGCGACTTAAAATGGCAGAAGAAATCATCGTAAAGGGACAGCTAAAACTTTACGGCTGGCGCCGTGCGCTGTGGTTTACGGGCATCGTGCTGGTATGCTTCTTTTTTGTGTTTCCGATATTCTGGCTGATTTTAACGGCTCTGCGGCCGGAGTCCGAAGTGTTTTACGTTCATCGGGGCACGCATTTTACGCTGGATAACTTTATCCGGGCCTTTGATGCGCATCAGTTTAAGGAGGCCATGTTCAACTCGGCGGTATTGGCCACGCTGGGAACCTGCCTATCCATCGGGATCACGCTGCAAAGTGGCTACATGCTGGGCCGGTTCAGGGGTAAACTGCGCAATACCTGGTTCGGTCTGATTTATATTATGCGCACGATACCCTACATCACCTGGGGGCTGCCGTTATATGCGATGACTCAGTATTTAGGCATCTACGATACCTATTGGGGCGTATTGGGACCCCATCTGGCGGTTCATGTGGCTTTTTTCTCCCTGGTGATGAAGGGGTTTTTTGAGAATATAACGGCCTCTTCCGAAGAGGCCGCCCTGGTGGACGGCTGCTCGCACTGGGGCGTCTATTTCAGGATTGCGGTGCCGCAGGTACTGCCGGGCATATTTGCACTGTCGCTGATATGCTGGCTGTGGACGTGGAACGAGCTGTTGTTTGCGATGCTTTTAACCAGTGCGGATACGCCGCTGTTGACGGTGACCATCGTGCAATTTGTCAACGAGATCGGCATGGAGTGGAACCTGATGGCAGGCTCGGCCATCATTGCCCTGATACCGGCGATTTTGATCACCGTCTTCGGACAAAAATACATCACGAAAGGGCTTTACATGTAATGGAGATGCCCGCCAACTGCTACAGCTATTTTGACCGAGGAGATCGGCAATGACACTGTCCTCTAAAAGAGGCGACTCCCTGGAGTTGAAGGCCTATGAATTTGTCAAAAAGCGCATCATGAGCCGTATCTATGCGCCCGGCCAAAAGATTCTGGACAGCAAGATTGCCGCTGAATTGAACATCAGCCGTACGCCGGTGCGCGATGCTCTGCGCCTTTTAGAGCATGAAGGTTTCCTGGTCGGTCAGGCCGGCAAGGGCTGGAATGTGTATGCCCTTACGCTGGAAGATATTCATGAAATATTTGACATCAAAGTGGAACTTGAAGGCATGCTGGCCAGAAAAGCTGCAGCCTGTACCGATAAGAAGTTGCGTGCTCAATTGAAGAAGACTTTGGACGATATGAAGGCCGCTGAAAAAGTGAAGGACAATGGGGCTTGGCACAAGAATGACCTGGAGCTTCATCGCACTATGCTGGCCATGGCCGACAATAAGCGGGCCGCCCGCATCATCAATGACCTCAATGACCAATGGTACCGGGTTCGGATTGGACTCGTCGCCATGCAAGGGCGTGTTCACAGGTCGAATCTCGAGCACACGGCTTTTGTGGAGAGTATTCTGTTGGGCAACGGTGACGACGCCGAACAGCAGATGCGCAGCCATCTGAACAATTTGCGCCAGGAAATTTTGAATATACTGGTAAATCTGGTTTTTCCTTTTGCGCAAAACGGCATCTAAATTACATCACATACAGGAGAGATACCCAAATGAAATTATCCGTAGCAGTTGCCGCCAAGGACGCGCCGCCTTCAGCGTTTGTGGTCTGGCGCGGATTCGAAGAATCCATTGCCAAGGCGGCGGACCTTGGTTATCACGGTGTCGAGCTGGCGCTTAAAACAGCCGATGAAGTGGATCCGGATAAAATCAAGACCTGGTTGTCACAGCATCATCTGGAAGTCAGCTGCATCAGCACCGGGCAGGTGTTCGCCACGCTCGGACTGTATTTCACGCATCCGGACGCTGCCATGCGCGAACGCGTCATCGATCTGTTCAAAGGTCTGATCCACCTCGCCAAAGATTTCGGCAAACTGGTGAATGTCGGGCGGACCCGGGGTTTTATCGCCGAAGGCCAAACTCTGCAGGAAGCAGAACGGCTTTTCATCGATACATCGCGTCGAATTTGCGATTTCGCCGCTGATGACGGCGTAACGATCATCATCGAACCCGTCAACCGGTATGAAATTAATTTCGTCAATAATCTGGATGAGGGTGCCGCCCTGCTGGCAAAGGTCGGGCGGGTTAATCTGGGCCTGATGCCGGATGTCTTTCATATGAATATCGAAGACGCCGGGATCGGTGAGAGCCTTGCCAGGCACGGCGGCCTTGTGAAATATATCCATTTTGCCGATTCGAACCGCCGGGCGCCCGGCTGGGGTCATCTGGACTTTGGCGACGTTTTCGACGGCTTGCGCCGGGCCGGATTTGACGGTTGGTCGGCGATCGAGATTCTGCCGGTGCCCGATCCCGACTCTGCGGCCCGCCAAGCGGCCGAGACCATGCTGCCGATGATATACCGCTACAACCGGGGCGCTTAGGCGCTCAGGGCGTTTTATCTGATAACAGGTTGTCAGAAGGCGAAGGTGTCAGGTGTCAGCCCAGCCGCTGACCTGAAAAGCGGACAGTTTGATCGAAAAAAAAACTAATGAGCATCGAACATTGAACGTCGAATATTGTATTCCGTCAATTTAAAAAAATACTGAACAAAGCGAATCTTCCATTCAAAACATGTCCGCCTTGGAGGATTGAGCGGTTTACTCGTTTTAAAATAGATAAAGCATAGCGCCATCAATATTGGACGTTCGAAGTTGGACGTTCGATGTTCGACATTCGCTTTCTAAAAAATGACGGAGCGAATCCCGCCGCGGCGGGACACAAATATTCAATTTTCAATCCCGGCTTGTCCGGGTTACGGATGGAAAAAAAGGAAGGTAAAATGATACGCCTTGGATTGATTTCTTTTTCAGATGGCAGACTCCGGGTGCATGAAAATCTGGCCCCGGACATTCAAAATCACGCGGCCAAAATAAAAAAGATTATGGAGGCCACCGGTGAGGTCGAGATTGTTTTAGCCGAGGAAATCGTACATTCGGTTGATACCGCCCGCCGGGAGGCCAAACGCATGGCGGCCCGTGATTTGGACGGCGTCATATTAAACATTGCCGTATTTGCATTTCCCAACTTTGTGGTGATTGCCGCGCAAGCGTGCGGCGGTCCTTACCTGCTGTTGGGCCCCCATGATTCACGTTATCCGGGACTGACCGGATTGTTGGCCTCCGGCGGCGCTTTAAAACAGGTCGGCATTGCCCACGAGCGCTTGTGGATAGATCTTGACGATCCGCGCCTGCCCGGCGAAGTTCTTAAATTTGCCAGACCGGCTGCAGCATCCAAGCGCCTGCGGGGGCAGGTATACGGTCTGATCGGCGGACGCAGCATCGGTATGTACACCGGTGCCGCACCGGCTGAACTCTGGCAGCGTTTATTCGGTGTCGATGTGGATCACGTGGACCAGTCCGAGATTGTACGGCTTGCCAAACTTGTGCCGGAGGCGGAGGTCAAACTGGCCAAAAACTGGCTGGAAGATCATGTGGCCGAGATTGTCATCGACGGTCTGCAGCTGACACCTGAAAAGTTTGATTTTGAGATCCGCTGCTGGATGGCTCTCAAACAAATCGTTGCCGAACACCAGTTTGATTTTGTGGGTCTCAAATGCCACTTTGATATGAGCGAATTTTTCAGCGTTCAATGCCTGGGCGCCACCTTTTTGAATGACCCTTATGATTGGCAAGGCCCGAAGCAACCGGTCCCGCTGGCCTGCGAGGCGGATTCGGATGCGGCCCTGACGATGCAATTGCTGACCTTGATGTCCGGCAAACCTTCATGTCTGCTGGACTGGCGTTTTTTTGATCCGCAAAAACAGATTTACGTAACCCCCAACTGCGGGGCGGCGGCGACCTGGTTTGCCGCCCGCAGCAATGACCCGGCCGAAAACCTGGCGCGGGTTCGCATTGTGCCGTCGATTACCAAATATGCCGGCGGTGGTGCCCATGTGGAGTTTGTCTTTGCCGAAGGTGAACTCACTCTGGCCCGATTGACCAGAACCCCTGATAAATACCAGATGGTCATCGGCCGGGCCCAGGCCAAAGATTTTCCCTTAAGCGAGGTTACCGGCGCCAGCCCCTTATGGCCGCATGCCTTCCTGCAGATGGACGTATTGCCGGAAAAACTTATCATGAAACTGCAATCCAACCATATTCATGCCGTGGCGGGTGACTATCGGGAAGAATTGATACGACTATGCCGGATCCTCAATGTTGAGGCCGTGATGCTGACTGAATAGGGAGACCGTTAAATGGATCAAGGATCCTATTTGCTGGGAATAGATATCGGTGGGACCGGTGCCAAGGTCGGGGTTTTTGCACTGGACGGCACCCCCGTGGGGACGGGATACGGTGAATACCGCATGGTCAGCAACGTGCCCGGCCAGGCAGAGCACGATGCCGAGTCATGGTGGGAAGCAACTTTAAAGGCGATCCGCAACGCGGTCAGCGGTATCGACAGCAGCAAGATACTGGCCGTCGGCGTCGGCTGCACCAATGGTCTAATCCCTGTCGACCGCCAGGGCCGTCCCCTGCGCTCGGCAATCATGCTGTGGGATCAAAGAGCGCTGCCGGAAGTGGATCGGATTCGACAGGTTCTGGATGCCGACCATGTTTTTGCAATCAGCGGCAATCCGGTGGCGCCGGGAGCATACTCGCTGCCCACGATTCTTTGGCTGAAACACAATGATCCCGAGATCTTCTCAGCCGCTCACAAGCTCATGGTACCGGGCGGGTACATCGTGGCGAGGATGACCGGTGAATTCACCATCGATTATTCACGGGCTTCCACCACCCTGTTATTTGATATCCAAAAGATGCAATGGCACGAGCCTTTTCTGGAAGCGCTCGAGATCCCGCCGGAAAAGCTGCCCACGCCCATGGCTTCCCATGAAATTGCGGGCCAGGTGACCGCCGAAGTGGCCAAGTTAACCGGCTTAAAGGCCGGCACTCCGGTACTGGCCGGTTGTATGGACACACTCGGTGCGTCCATCGGCTCCGGTGTGATGGAGCCCGGGCAATGTTTCGTGATCATGGGAACTGCTGCGAGGGTGTCTTCTCCGCTGGGCAGCCCCAAGTTCGACAAGCGATTTATGAACTGCACGCATGCGCTGCCGGATCGCTGGCTGTCCATCGGCGCCATCAATGGTGTGGGGTCATCTTTGCGCTGGATCAGGGATACCTTCGGCCAATCCGAACAAACGGTGGCTGATTTCACCAGGCGCGATGTGTATGATATTATCGCCGACCAGGCCCGATATTCTCCGCCCGGCAGCAAGGGACTTGTTTTTCTGCCGTATATTTCAGGTGAAAGAACGCCCATCTGGAATCCGTATGCGCGGGGCGTCATGTTCGGCCTGACGCTGGGCCACAACCGCTGTGATTTTATGCGCTCAATCCTCGAAGGGGCAGCATTTGCGATTCGCCACGTCATCGAGATTCTCGAGGTGGACGGCGGACTGGCGATCCAAAAAATTCGCATCGGCGGCGCCGCTGCTACCAATGTCGTGTGGAATCAAATCATTGCCGATATCCTGGGGAAAACGGTTGTGAACTTGACGGAAATCCACACCGAAGTATTGGGAGCCGCCGTTCTGGCCGGAGTGGGGATTGGTGCCTATCCGGATTATGGCACTGCCCTCAGCCAGGTGGTTGAGGTTGACAGCGAATTCATTCCGGACCCAAGGGCCCATGCCGCTTATAATCAGCTTTTTCCGGTCTATAAAGAACTCTATCCGGATGTTAAACCTTATTTTGAAAGATTGGCAAAACTCGATTTGCCGAAAGTCTGGGTGAGCAAAGGAACAAAAAATGACTGATGATGAAATTCGAAACCAGCTGGTCTCCTATGCGCGCAAAGCTTACGACCGGCATTTAGTCGGCGGCACCGGGGGTAACTTCAGCGCCCGGTTGAGTGATGGTAAAATGGTGATTACCCCCAGCGGTGTTTCCCTGGGTGATACCAGTCTGGACAATCTGGTTGCAGTTGATATCAATAGCGGTGAATGGACTCCGGTGGGTGACTTTATACCTTCCAAGGAGTATCATTTCCATGCGGAAATTATGCGCCTGCGTCCGGATGTCGGCGCGGTTTGCCACGTCCATTCACCTTATGCCACTGCCTATGCCGCAAAAAAACGTCCGATTCCCATGGTGACCGATGCGGCGTTTAAACAACCCCCCATGCCCGGCGTTCCTTTTGCTCCTTCCGGTACCCGGGAACTCAAGGAAAATGTGTCGCGGGCCGTCCGGGAGAATCCCGGCTGCAAGGTGCTGTTTATGGAGCAGCATGGCATTGCCGCCCTGGGAGTCGACGTCGTCGCGGCCTATAACGTAGCTGATCTGACAGAGGAGCTGGCCTGGATAGCGTATCTTTCCGAGAGACTATAGGCGCTTGGAGGAGTCGTATCGAAGATTTGTTGTCGATGTTGACTCGTGCTTTGATTTTCGAGGTTTCAGGTGTCAGGTTTCAAGAAAGGTTTCAGAATTCAAGAAAGGTTTCGGGTGTCAGGTTTCACGTGTCAGCGCAACCTCTGTCCGCCGAAATTTATACCTAAAGGCGGTCAGTTTGATCGAAGACAAAATTCCCTCTAACTCCTCTTTGGAAAAGGGGAGGACGACAATTTT
>Ga0307426_1003115_pt1 | contig 10075 bp, 8 predicted proteins | sample SalMarWE160340MG_FD_202165 | JGI IMG/M metagenome (GOLD analysis project Ga0307426, IMG submission 202165) | Salt marsh sediment microbial communities from the Plum Island Ecosystem LTER, Massachusetts, United States - WE1603-40 | ecosystem: Environmental > Aquatic > Marine > Intertidal zone >... | reverse complement strand
GCAGGATATGAGCTTAAGGAACCCCAAAGTCCTTACAACTGTGTTTTTGACACTGAAAAGTGCTGCCTAAGACTGAAAAACGAGCATTTTTGGCAGGTTTTTTAATAAATCACCGGCACATAGCTTGGTCCGACAAGATGGCCCATATGATGGAGTAATGGAATGTTGGCCCGTCCTGGCCCGCCAGCGCTCGAATGGCGGGCCAGCGAGGGCTTCGGAGCGATCAGTCGCGGTTCACGCTCTTGGCGATGCGGTCGCCGATCTCCTTGTCGATGCTGCGCCAGTATTCGAACGCACGCTGCAGCACCGGCTTGGACACGCCTCCCTTGAGGTGTCCGGCGACGTTGGACACCAGCCGGTCGCGCTGTCCATCGTCCATGACCTTGCGCACCAGAGTGCCGGCCTGGCCGAAGTCGTCGTCGTCCTTGCGCAGAGTGTAGGCGGCGCGGATGAACCTGCCGCTGGCGTTCCAGGTCGCTACCTCGGGATAGCGCTCACCGTCAGCCTGCGGGCCGCCCTTCGAGTTCGGTGCGTACACGGGATCGGACACGTTCTGGACCCGCATGGCCCCGTCCTTGCTGTAGCTGTGCACAGGGGCCTTTGGCCGGTTGACCGGGATCTGCTTGTAGTTGACCCCCAGGCGGGCACGGTGGGCGTCGGCGTAGGAGAAGAGGCGGGCGAGCAGCATCTTGTCCGGGCTGACACCGATCCCCGGCACGAGGTTGTTCGGTTCGAAGGCCGCCTGCTCGATCTCGGTGTGGAAGTCGGTCGGGTTGCGGTCCAGCGTCAGCCGGCCGACCTCGTGCAGCGGGTAGTCAGCGTGCGGCCACACCTTGGTCAGGTCGAAGGGGTTGAACCGGTAGGTCTCGGCCTCCGCAAAGGGCATGATCTGCGTCTTCAGCGTCCAGCTGGGGTAATCACCCCGCTTGATCGCTTCGAACAGGTCGCGCCGGTGGTAGTCGGCATCCTCGCCGGCAATCCGGTCGGCTTCCGCCTGCGTGAGAAAGTCGATACCCTGGTCGGTCTTGAAGTGGTACTTTACCCAGAAGCGTTCGCCTTTCGCGTTGACCCACATGTAGGTGTGGCTCGAGTAGCCGTTCATGTGCCGCCAGTTCTTCGGGATCCCGCGGTCACCCATCAGCCAGGTGACCTGGTGGGCCGACTCGGGCGACAGGGTCCAGAAGTCCCACTGCATGTCGTTGTCGCGCAGGCCGCTGTCCGCACGGCGCTTCTGGGATCGGATGAAATGCTGGAACTTCATGGGGTCGCGCAGGAAGAACACCGGAGTGTTGTTCCCCACCATGTCGTAGTTGCCCTCGCTGGTGTAGAACTTCAGCGCGAAGCCGCGCGGGTCGCGCCAGGTGTCTGGGCTGCCGCGCTCGCCGGCCACCGTGGAGAACCGGATCAGCGTGTCCGTCTTCGTGCCCGGCTGGAACACCGCCGCCTTGGTGTAGGCGCTGACATCGTTGGTTACCTCGAAGTGTCCGAAGGCCCCGGCACCCTTCGCGTGGGGCTGGCGCTCCGGAATCCGCTCCCGGTTAAAGTTGGCCATCTGCTCGATGAGGTAGTGGTCCTGCAGCAGGATGGGTCCATCGGGCCCCACGGTGAGCGAGTGCTCGTCGCTGGCTACGGGGATCCCGGCATCGTTTGTTGTGGGTTTGCGGTCGTCGTTTGTCATGGTAATACCTCCTTTGTATGGTTTGAGGGGCGACAATTGCCACGTTTGTCATTCAACGCATTGGAACTCGACTTAACGGTTGCATTTAATAGATTAAATTTATTTAATAATAATTATCAATTACCTTGAAAAATTTTTATCTCCTCCCTTTTCCCTCTTTTTGGGTCTTGCTTTTGCACTCACCGCAAATACCAAAAAAATCCAGGCGATGGCTCAGGATGTCAAATCCGGTTTCATCGGCCACTTCGGCTGTCATATCCTTCAGAGATCCCAGATCCGGATCGATAATTTTTTGGCACCGGACACAGATGACATGCGGATGGGGAAAGGGCTTGTTGCCGTCGTACCGATTACTGCCGTCCGGGAACCCCAGTTCCAGCACCTCCCCCAACGACTTGAACAACATCAGGTTGCGATATACCGTGGCCAGGCTCATGGTCGGGAAGCTGTCCTGCAGCCGCTCGAATATTGCTTCCACATTGGGATGGCCTTGACTGACGGCCAGCACCCTGGCGACCGCCAGGCGCTGGGGTGTGAGCTTGCACCCCCGCTCTCTGAGCTTCTTTACCATGGATTCGTATCGTACGTTTGGATCCGCCATTTGTAAGCCGACCTCGCCCTATGTTGATTCAGACTCAATTAATAATGATTATCAATTAAAACAAAATATCCTGTGAGTCAAGTCTTTTTAATATATAGGCACAATAGTTCCAATCGAAAAATTGTATCAGGTGATCTGAACGATATCCGCAAAACCTGGTCGCCATGATGCCTCTGCGAACCTTGGTTAGAGAACAGTCTGAAATTTCATAAAAAACAGTCAAACGTCAGACGTATCGCAGGATTTCCGGCCGGCTGATATCCTGGGAGTCCCACAAGCGATCAAAGGTTTTGACAAGTCGGATTTTTATGAGGTACTCAATATATCGGTACTTGACGTCACGCTGCGATAATGGCAGGAAAGTTTGTGGAATCCAAAATTTTATTGGATAATTAAGAATCTTCTTAACCCGCTTTAACGACCTTATTTTGGGAAAGGAGTATTCAAATGCACGAGAAAGATTCACTGTTCCCAATTGCGAATTCACAAGGCAGACTCGAATGTAAGGATCTCTGGGGGGGCATACGCAATCAGGATATTGAGGTCTCTGCAGGAAAAGTCATTGGTTCTATATACTCCGCATCCAGTGAAGGCGGAAAGGGTGGAGACATCTACTACTTTGGAGTCTGCAAGGGCGACACAATTTCGCGTTTGGCTATCGCAGATGTTACCGGTCACGGCGAGGCTGTCTCGGAAATAAGCCAGTACGTCTACGACTCTTTAAAAGCTCATATGTGAGCGCCGGACAGTCGAGTCATTCTGGGCGAGGTTAACCAACTAATTAGCAACCGCAGCCTGGATGCTATGACTACCGCGGCAGTTGTCGCATACTACACTCAGGAGAAGGAGGCGAGAGCTTCTTATGCCGGACACCCCCCTATTCTATACCGGCGAACGGGCGAAAAGGTATGGTCCTATGCAAGACCGTCATTCCGGAAAGGTCAAAGTGATGGTTTTCCGATAAACATTCCCCTTGCTATTGATTCGGGTACACTCTACGAACAATTCACGATTTCTATGGTCCCTGGCGACCGGCTCTTTATCTATACTGATGGCATCATTGACACACCCAACCCCAAGGGTGAAAGCTTTGGATTGGTGCGCCTCAAAGATGTCCTTGATGCAAATACAGCTGTTCCTCTGCCTGAACTTAAATCGGCAGTTCTCAAAACATTGCATCAATATTCGGGAAAGGAATTAACCCATGATGACGTCACCCTGATAGCTCTGGAGATTTGTTAGCGTTTAGAATTGTGGATACCTTCAACATATTGCGATTTGGTGAACCTTTAATCTCTGCAATGGGATAGAGGTTCAGAAAAATTCAGGGGCGAATAAAGAGAAGCTTCGTATAAATCCTCAATCTCAATCTACCAGAGGTCGAAGAAATTAGAGAACAGTTTGAATTTTCATAAAAACCAGTCAAACGTCAGACATATCGCAGGTTTTTGATGTGGCTGATATCCTGAGGGGAAAGATGCATATCAGAAACGATCACTTTTTATGATTATAAGATACGCAGGGTCATCAACCTCGATAATGTCGGCCCCAATCCATAGTGCTCGATCTCAGAAACTGATGGCCAGGAACTTGATGTGCTGGGCGGGGACAAAGAAAAAATAAACCAATAATCCAATGGAATGTCCCCAAAATTTCTTGGAACAAAATTTTAATTCCCCCCTCTTTCTTTTTTTCTTGCTTCTCGTCCCGCCTTTTCAAGTTCCCCTATTCTCCTTTCTTCTCTTTCGCCTTCTTTTCTCTCTTCTCCTCTGGCTTCTTTCCGTTCTTCAGCTGCCAGCTCTTCTCTTTTATCTTGTTTCTTAGATACCCTTTTCTCTTTTCTTCCCATCCCGCTTCTTTCTTTTTTTCTTGCTCCTCGCTCCGCCTTTTCAAGTTCCTCAATTCTCCTTTCTTCCCATTCAGCTCCTCTTCGCTCTTTTCCTCTCTCTTCTCTTCTTGCGCTTTCCCCCAGTTCCACCAATATCTCATTGTAGAATTTGAAAGCTACGTTTATAATGTCTTCGGCTCTTTCACTCATAAATTTATAATTTTCAATTTTTCTCCCAAGAGAAGCAGCCTGATCGGTGTGTCCTTCCTTCTCTATCTTTTCTTTTTCTTGCTCCGTCGCGTGCATGGTCTTCGACGCTAGGTTTTGGATAACTTTGATGTATCTTTCCCTTTTCCCCGTGTTTTGAGCGGATTCGAAAATGGCCTTATCCATTGCCGGTCTAAAGTTGCCGCTTTTTTCCGCCTCTTCGATGAGGATATCGAGATCCTTTTTGGATATGGCCGCTAACGGATTTAGATACAAACAAATACTGAGAAAATTATATAATTTTGTATCATCTCCGCACAGCTCCTTCAACAAACTTCCTTCTTTTTCCTCTTTCTCCTCTTTCTCCTCTGTTTTTTTCCACATAATTAAGTCTCCCTCTTTAGTTTTTCATACCTGCGTAATCATATACTGATTGAACTCTTAATTCTTTGGGAAAAATCGTCTTAATTGAACAGTGTTTGGGTTTGGGGTCGAAATTAACCCCCCACACTTACGCGCGCGCTATGTTCGAAGGTATTCAGAAAAAAATGATAAGAAATTACTTTATATGATGAACCGTATTCATATAATAAATGAAGTAGTATGTCAAGAGAAAAGTCCTTAAGATATGGGTCTTTTTCAAGCCCTGCAGGGGAGAACCTGACAGGAACCGGAAGCTTTTGTAGTGGGATAAGGGGGACCCAACACAGGAGACCTCGCCGTGTATATGCAGACCGAGGACCGCATCCATAGGATGGGCCAAAAAGACAGTGTGCTCTATCAGCCAAAATGTGTAAAATTCGGATTCAATGATTTCAATAAGTTGAGCTATTTAAGGAGGTTAGGAAGCTCAGGGTGATTGACTGAAAATCCCCGTGTCGGCAGTTCGATTCTGTCCCTCGGCACCATTAAAAATTTTGGATTTACAGCTATGCTCTCCAGGGTCCTGCTCTCCAGGGTCGGACCAAGCTCAATCCTTATCAGATAAGGAATTAAGACTAAAAAATGACGATTTTTGGGGCTTAGCGGCACATTTTCATGGCCGAAAAAGGCCTTTTAAGAAATTCAAGTCCATTCGAGCAAAGTCTCCGGGTCGATAAAGAGCGTTTTATGGCGGAATTTTAAAGGGATGTAACACAGGTCTAATTTTAAGATGTTTTGCCGAACTCGAACCAGCGGTGAGTCTCAGCAATCAACTTTTCATGATCCGCCTTGAGATGGTCATACATCCTGGCATTATCGATTGCGATGCCGCTCATATCGGACAATCCGCAAATAAAATCGCATTCATCATCGGAAAAATCACGCTGTTTTGAGGTGTAAATTCTGAGCACGCCGATTATCTGGTCTTTTACGGATATGGGAACCGAAAGCACGGAAGCAATACCTTCCTTCCTGGCCGTCCTTTAATAGGCGAGTCGGCTTTTTTTTCGCAAATCGATGCTCAACTCGTACTCACCGGTGCCCGGAGAATTTCTGAATTTGAAACCCAATTTTTTCGCCAGGTTTCTCATCTGGGTATTCTCGGCCAGAATGACCCCCCAGACCTCTTCAATACCGCGTTTCTCGGCAATGACCAGGCAGCGCTTGAGCAGCTCTGCCCCAATGCCTTTGCCCTGCCATGCATCACCCACCGCAACCGAAAATTCAGCTTTTTTTTGATTGTTTTCCGATATGATGCGCGCCACTCCCAGCATTTTTTCGGCGGTTTGCGCTTCAGCCAGCGCAACCAGGGCGATTTCACGATCATAGTCGATTTGAGTAAACCTGGCCAGCATGCCGTGGGGCAGGCGTTTCATCGGGGTGAAAAATCGCATGTAAACACTGCGCGGAGAAAGGGACTCAAACAGCTCTGTCAGCAACGGTGCATCTTCGGGACGAATCGGACGGATGAATATATCCATGTTCGCACCGGTTCGCACGTGCTGCTCATCCTGGTCCGGATAGGGGCTGATTACCAGATGCAGCGGAACCACGGTTTGCGAGGGCTTTAACACGACCCTCGCATCGATGGCACAGGCATCTTTTCCGGTTACGAATAAGGGATTGATGTCGAGTTCTTCAATTTCGGCAAAATCGGTGACCAGCTGCGCCAGACGAATTAAAATTTCTTCGAGCGCATCAAGGTCGGCAGCCGGAAGGTTGCGATGGCCCCGCAGCGATCGATATATCCGGGTTTGTTCCATCAGCCTTCGGGCCAACAGGCGGTTAAGCGGCGGCAGTGCGATCGCGCGATCCTGAATCACTTCCGTTAATATCCCGCCCATACCAAAAACGATCACCGGGCCGAAATCCCGATCCTTTTTCGACCCCAACAAAAGTTCAAAATCAGGGCGTTGATGCATCGGCTGCACGGTTACACCTTCGATCCGGGCATCCGGGCGAATGCCCCGGGCGTCTTGCACGATCCTGTCCCAGGCGTCAGCTACCTCGCTTTCATTTTGCAAATTAAGAATGACCCCCCTGACCTCGGATTTATGGGTGATCTCGCGGGAGTTGATCTTCAAAACAACGGGATAACCCATATCGGCGGCGGCTTTGACGGCTTCTTCTCTATTGGACGCTGTTGTCACCCGGTTGACGGGTATGCCGTAGGCGGATAACAACGCCTTGGCCTCCATTTCCGTGAGAAGATAATTTTCGGCGTCGAGTCCTGCCTGGATCAGGGTTTTTGCTTTTTGCCGGTCAAAGTCCAGCCGGCCGGGAAGTCGGGAAGGAATCTGTTGAAGCATTTCGATATTTTTGGAATAGCGATATATATCGATAAAAGCGCGCACAGCGCGTTCGGGTGTGTCGAAGGTCGGGATTCCGGCTTGATTAAAAATATCCCGGCCTCTTTGCATCGCCGCCCCGCCGACCCAGGCCGTAATCATCGGAATCGGTTTGCCCCGCATAATATCAACCAAGGCCTGCGCGACCTCGGTCGGATCGATCACAGCCTGGGGTGCCGACATGATCAAAATCCCGTTGACCTCCTCTGTTTTCAGGCAAATTTCGATTACCTGACGATAAAGCTCCGGTGTGGCTTCTCCCAGCATATCGATCGGATTGCGCCTGCTCCAGTAAGGCGGCATAATTTCATCTAGTTTTTTGACGGTTTCAGCGCTCAACGTCACCGGATCGTATCCATAGTCGGATAACGCATCCGCCGCCATTACTGCCGGGCCGCCCGCATTGGTGATGATCACCAGGCCGTGACCGGCGGGCTTCGGCTGTTTTGCAAGAAGTTCCGCACAGTCGAAGAGCTCTTCAAAAGTTTTCACGCGCAGAATACCTGCGCGCTGCAAAGCTGAATCATATACCGCGTCCTCGCCGGCCATCGCGCCCGTGTGCGAAGCCGCCGCCAGGGCCCCTGCCTGCGATCTGCCGGCTTTCAAAGCAATAATCGGCTTTAGCCTGGATACCGCCCGGGCCGCACTCATGAATTTACGGAACCGGGTCAAACCTTCCACGTACATCACGATGCTGTCGACTTCCGGTTCACCCCCGAGATAATCAATCATTTCGCCGAAATCGACATCCAACATATCGCCGAGACTCACAAAATGGCTGAACCCGATATTTTCCGTGACGGAAAGATCCAGAATTGCCGTGCATAGAGCGCCGCTCTGTGAAATAAATGCCATTTTGCCGGGCAGCGGCATCTGGTTTGTGAAGCTTGCGTTCAATTTGGAGCGGCTGCTCATAATGCCGGCACAATTAGGGCCGATAATACGCAGGCCTGCCCGTAATGCTTCCTGCCGGATTACTGCCTCCAAATTTTTGCCTTTTTCCCCGACTTCCTTGCCGCCGGCCGAAATGATTACCACGCCGCCGGCTCCCGCCCCCGCGCAGTCTTTGACGACTTGGACGGCTGCCGTTATGGGTATTGCAATGACCACCAGATCGACCGGGGATTCGAGGTCTTTAATTGAAGGGTAGGCCGGCCGCTGCCATATTTTTGTGTGATTTGGATTAATGGGGTAGATTTCGCCCGCAAAGCCGCCATCGATAAGGTTGCGCATCAGGGTTGATCCGATACTTGGCTTTTTTTCACTTGCCCCGACAACCGCAATGGATTTTGGTCGAAATATCTTATCCAGGTTCTCCATGCTCATCATTTAATATCCTTAGACATTCAGACCGCCTTAAACGGGTTCACCACCATAACCGGTACCGGGGATGTTTTGACCACCCGCTCCGCCACCGAACCGAAAATTATTTTATCCATTCCCTTGCGGCCGTGGGTAGCCATGATCACCAGATCGATTTTATTCTCCTGAATATAGTTGATTATTTCTTCTGAGGCGTCTCCTGCCACCACGGCTGTTTTGGTTTGGGGAAATTCACTGAAGTGCTCATCCACAAACTCGTAAAGGCGCTTTTCGGAACCCTCAATCAGCTCTTTCTCAAATTTGCTGATCGAAGGGAGAGGAACATACATGCTGGTGAAGTGATCAAATACCCGCGCGGCGAACAGAATGTGAATCTGGGATCCGAATTTTTGGGCCACCGATTGCACGTAGGGAACAATTTTGGCAGATGGTTCAGAAAGGTCAACCGGGTATAAAATTCTGTTAAATTCTTTCATATCAAATCCTCCTGTAATTTGTCCCTTGTCATTGCAGTTTTCTTGTTCGGTGCCTGATACAGTATGCTAAAAAATGTGCCTGGTTCTTTCATCGTGGTTTATGATGTAGAGCAAATTTGCTTTTTCTTTGATTACCTCAGTGAGCCGCAGAAAACTGGGTTGGTCGATATCATAGATGCGAAAATATAAACGCTGTTGGCCTCTGCCGGCACGTTCAAGGCTTGAAATGAGACTTGAAATACGGCCGCCGTAGTCAAGAATCAGGTCGGTAATTTCTTTGAGGCGGTCCGGCCGATTTTCAATCTCCAAGGCAAACTGAATGCCCCGTTTACCTTTTCCGACCAGGATAAGAATCAATTGAAAAATGTCGGATTTGGTTATAACTCCGATCACTTTATCCTCGCCGTCAACCACGGGAACACCTGAAATCCGATTAACTAACAGAATCTCGGCCGTTTCTTCCACTGTGTATTCAGGCTTAACCGTAATAGGCGCCCGGGTCATTACGGACCTGACTTTTACCTGGGACATCAGTTCAAAAAGTTCATCCTGTTTAAGGGGATCAACACCCGCAGCTGATGCCCGTTGAATATCAGTGTGCGCAATTATCCCGGCAAGCCGATGGCCCTCCATAACCGGCAGCATATTTATTTCACGTCGTTTCAGCAGCGTGACAGCTTTTGCAATTGAAGCATCCGCATCAATTGTAACAGCCGGTTTGCTCATCCAATCATTGACCAGCATTTTTAAATCCTTATGTGCCGGGGGTGCGACCGCACGGCATCCGGGCCACCTCGAGTTGAACATAATAGAGACGTTCAACTACATTTTCAAAGCTGCATCGGCGGCCTCATTTCTCAGATTCTCGTTCAGCGATCGGCAGTCAGAAACGTCAAAGATGCCTCAATCGTCTCCGAAGTAAAAGGCTTGGCAATTAAATGCTGTACACCAGCCTTTTTGGCCTCTTCAACAAGCAGTTCGCTTTTATATGCCGTAATCAAAACCTTCTTGGCGTTTCGTTGCGATGTCCGGATTTGCCTCAGAAACTCAATTCCATCCATACCCGGCAATTTGTAATCGGTGATGATGATGTCATAGTTTTGCGAACGGAGTGCTTCCAGGCCCTCTTCAGCCGTTTCAAATGCAACGATGCGGCATCCCTCGGCCTCAAAGAATATGCTGAGGGAATCT
>Ga0307426_1003114_pt1 | contig 10075 bp, 9 predicted proteins | sample SalMarWE160340MG_FD_202165 | JGI IMG/M metagenome (GOLD analysis project Ga0307426, IMG submission 202165) | Salt marsh sediment microbial communities from the Plum Island Ecosystem LTER, Massachusetts, United States - WE1603-40 | ecosystem: Environmental > Aquatic > Marine > Intertidal zone >... | reverse complement strand
GGCCTCCACCGCCCGGAGGAAAGAATCGGTCACCCGCACCGAGTTGTTGGAATTCTGGCCCGAGACGGTGCGATAGGCTTCGGAGTCCCAGTCCGTATCGTAGGTCTGGAACTGGATCGCGCTGTAGCCTTGGCGGCCGAACTGGATCACCCTGCGGATGAGGTTGTCCGGCACCTTGGCCTTGCGCGCAGCCTTGACCTCGCGCTTGAGCGCCGGGTTGCGCTTCGGGTCGAAGCAGTCGTCGCCGTCGCCGTCGCAATTGACGCAGGACCTGAGGATCGCGTTGAGGCGCTCCGAGAGCACCTTGGAGCCGGTGACCAGCGCCGCCACCTTCTGCTCCTCGATGACCTTCCAGTTGATGTAGGCCTCGATGTCGGGGTGATCGATGTCGACCACGACCATCTTGGCGGCGCGGCGCGTGGTGCCGCCCGACTTGATGGCGCCGGCGGCCCGATCGCCGATCTTGAGGAAGCTCATCAGACCTGAGGATTTGCCGCCGCCCGAGAGCGGCTCATGCTCGCCCCGGAGCCGCGAGAAATTGGTGCCGGTGCCGGAGCCATATTTGAACAGGCGCGCCTCGCGCACCCACAGATCCATGATGCCGTTGTCGTTGACGAGGTCGTCCTCGATCGACTGGATGAAGCAGGCGTGCGGCTGGGGATGCTCGTAAGCCGAGTCGGAAGCCTTCAGCTCGCCGGTGGCGAAGTCCACATAGTAATGACCCTGGCTCGGGCCATCGATGCCGTAGGCCCAGTGCAGGCCTGTGTTGAACCATTGCGGGCTGTTGGGCGCGCCCATCTGCTTGGCGAGCATGTGGCGCATCTCATCGTAGAAAGCGGACGCGTCTTCCTCGGAGGTGAAGTAGCTACCTTTCCAGCCCCAATAGGTCCAGGTGCCGGCCAGCCGGTCGAATACCTGGCGCGCATCGGTCTCACTGCCGAAGCGCTCGCCCTCGGGCAGCGCTTCGAGGGCATCGGTGTCAGGCACCGACCGCCACAGCCATGACGGCACCGAATTCTCCTCGACGCGCTTGAGCTTGGCCGGCACGCCGGCTTTGCGGAAATACTTCTGGGCGAGGATGTCCGCCGCCACCTGGCTCCACTGGGCCGGCACCAGAAACCGCTCCAGGGCAAAGACGACCGAGCCGTCAGGGTTGCGGATCTCGCTCCGGCTCTCCCGGAAATCGATCGCGTCGTAAGGTGACCGTCCTGCCTCGGTAAAACGTCTTTGAATCCGCATCTTGCTTCCATCCCCCTTCGAAAATCTGGTATTCGGCAGCGCGTTAGCGCGACCTTCGAGACTGGTCCGATTCTCCCACCCTGTCACCATATGTAGGAACTCTTAGGGGTATATTGTACCAGATGGTGTGTGTTTTGGGTTAAGAAACCTGTGGAGCCCACCGGGGGTGCCCTGTGAAAAACGCCTGGAAAAGCGAAGGCTCCGGGGTCAAGCGGGGCCTCTCCTTCAGCCGTTTTGGCCCAGCCTCCACGCGCCGTGGTTCCGCCCAGTCTAATAAATGGGGACAACCAGGAGCGGCGACGAGGGGCTTCACCGTCTAGGCGCCTTCATCGCCTGTTTACGACCTCATCAGTATTTATTGAGGGACATCCGCTGGCGCCATCGGGCGGGACTCGATTTGGTTTCAAGCTTGCATCACCGCGCTCTGGGTCGCGACCTCGATCAGCTGGTCGTGTCGGTCGTCGACAATCGCCGGCCCATGCTCTCCATGATGCGCGCCATGCTCGCGGCCATCGGCACCGGGTGCATCGAGACCCATGAAAGCCCGGCCGAGGCCCTCGACGCCATGGCCCGGAGCGTCCCCGATCTCGTCATCGCCGCGTCCACGATGCAGCCGGTCACCGGTTGCGAGCTCATCAGCTCGATGCGCCAAGTGGATAACGGCTCGCTCTGCTTCGTGCCGGCCATGGTCATGAGCGCCCACGCCAAGCCTGGCGTGATCGAGGAGGCCTTGCGCGCAGGGGCCCATCAAGTCCTCGTCCTCCCCACCTCCGCCAGCACGCTCTATCGCCGGCTCGACTGGCTGCTCAACGATGATCGTCCCTTCGAGCTTCGCGGCGACCAATACGTGGTTGCGGGTCTTGAGGAACGCTTGGCGCTCAGCATCCCACGGCCGGCTTATGAGCCCGCGCCCGCCCACCGGCCGCTTGCGGTCGGCGACACGATGAAGGCGGCGGGTGCTTTGCCCTACGCGCTGAAAGTGCGGGCGAATTAGAGCGTCCTTGCGCCGCTGGACAGGGGCCTGCGCAACGGGCCATAGTTGTCGGTACAAGCTCCAAGGGCGCTGAACCAATCCATGGGACTCATGAGTGAACTGTTTGCCTGGTGGAAAGGCAACACCATCGGCACGCGCCTCTTCACCTGGCGCAAGGGAATTCGCGTCGGCGAGGACGGCCTCGGCAATGTCTATTACCGCGAGCGGGACGGCACGCGCCGCTGGGTGATCTACGAGACCTTGGCTGAGCCTTCGCAAATCCCCCCCGAATGGCACGGCTGGCTGCATCACACGGTCGACGTGCCGCCAACCGAGGAAGACTACAAGCCGCGCCCCTGGCAAAAGGCACATCGCCCGAACATGACCGGGACCTACGAGGCCTATCGGCCGCCCGGCTCGACCTTGCGCCCGCAGGTCCAGAAGCCGCCTTTAGATTACGAGCCGTGGCAGCCCAAGTGATGCCCGCTTCAACGACAGATGTCGCGCTGCCCAGGGCGGTGCAGCGCTGGTCCGCATCCGACTACGCCAAGAACGGCCGGTTCGTGCAGGAGATGGCCGGCCCCATCTTCGCCATGCTGGCGCCGAAACCGGGCGAGCGCATTCTTGACCTTGGCTGCGGCGACGGCGCGCTGACAGCGGAGATCAAAGCCGCGGGCGTAGACGTGCTCGGCGTCGATCTCTCCGACGAGCTGCTCGCCGTGGCGCGCATGAAAGGCCTCACCGTTCGCAAGGCGGATGGGCATGCACTCGATTTCGTCCACGAGTTCGACGCGGTGTTCTCCAACGCAGCGCTCCATTGGATGCGCGCGCCCGACCTTGTGATCGCCGGCGTCGCCCGGGCGCTCAAGCCCAGGGGCCGGTTCGTGGGCGAGTTCGGCGGATACGGCAACGTCGCCGCCATCGCCACGGCCATGCGGGCGGTCGGCAAAGCGAGAGGCGGCGATCCGGCGCTCGTGGCCCCGTGGTTCTTCCCGACGGTCGAGGAATATAGCGGGCTCCTGGCTAAGAACGGCTTCGCCGTCCACGAAATCGCGCTCGTTTCACGCCCGACCCCGCTGAAAACCGGCATGGAGGGCTGGCTCAGGACGTTTGGCCGGTCTTTCTTCGACCAATTCCCCGAGCCCGACCGGACCGCGGCGCTTAACGAGGCGATCGAGCTCCTGCGGCCCTCGCTCTGCGACGGCAGAGGACGATGGACCGCGGACCATGTGAGGCTCAGATTCAGCGCTGAGCGCCAGGCTTGAGGCCAAATTTCGTGGTGCCACACCGTTGCCCCAATGATCGAAGAGGCCTTTGATGCTAAAGGAGCGGGGGACGCATTGGCAGATGCGGGCTGCAAGGTGGGCGGCATGATGCAAGCCAAGAGAAGTCGGATGGATCGCCAGCCGAGGGCAGGGCGCGCGCTTGGCGCAGCCGTCGTCGCCGCGGCCTTGGCGCTGCCAGGGGCAGCCCAGGCCGATGCGATCAAGAATCCGATTGCCGTGTTCGCCGCCCTCGACAAGGTGACGGGCCGTATCTCACATCTCGAGATTCCCATCGGTAAGACGGTCCAGTTCGGTGCGCTGAAGGTGACGCCGCGGGTCTGCGACAGCCGCCCGCCCACGGAACCGCCCAACACCGCCTCATTCGTCGAGGTGGACGAGGTCAAGCTCTCCGGCGGGGAGCAACGAATCTTCACGGGCTGGATGTTTGCCGAGAGCCCTGGACTTCACGCCGTGGAGCACCCGGTCTTCGACGTTTGGCTCACGAGCTGCAAGACGCCCGAGGGGGCCAAGCCGGCCGAGAGTGCGGCGAACGCACCGGCGGATGCGGCACCGGCACCCGCGGCTGAACCCAAGCCCAAGGCCGCGCCGGCGCCCGCACCTGCCGCCGCCGCACCGCGCCCGCGGCCCGCGCCGCCGCCTGCCGCGGCAGCCGAGCCGACACTTCCCTGGTTGACGCCCAACGCCCCCTCCAGAAGGCGCTGAAACACCTGACGGCTGACCTCGATGGCGCCGAACCGGGCGAGGTGTCCGGTGACGAATTGCGTGTCGAGGAGGGTGAAGCCGCCGTATTTCAATCTGGCGATCAGATAGACCAACGCGATCTTGCTCGCGTCACGTCGTCTCGAGAACATGCTCTCGCCGAAGAACGCGCGGCCAAGATGGACACCGTAGAGGCCTCCCACGAGCTCTCCGTCCTCCCACACCTCGACCGTGTGGCAATGGCCGAGCGCGAACAGCTCGCGATAGAGGCTCCGAATGCGTCCGTTGATCCACGTGCTCCGCCGCCCGGCGCGGGGCGCCGCGCAGCCTTCGATCACACCTTCGAAGTCGTTGTCGATTTTAACCTCGAAGCCGCCGCGGCGGATGGTGCGGGCGAGGCTCTTCGGCACGTGCACCCGGTCGAGCGGCAGGATGCCTCGCCGCTCCGGCTCGATCCAGTAAAGCGCATTATCCTCGGCGCTCTCCGCCATCGGGAAAATGCCGCACGCATAGGCCTTGAGCAGCACCTGCGGCGTGATCTCGATCATCACGTCGTCGATGGAGGTCATGGCGCGTCACCCGGTATCGGACAGATGGTCCTCGAGCCAATGAATGTCGTAGTTGCCGTCGACGATGTCGGGCTCGGAGATGAGCGAGGTGAACAGCGGAATGGTGGTCTCGATGCCATCGACGACGAATTCTCCGAGCGCCCGCTTGAGTCGCATAAGGCATTCGTTGCGCGTGCGGGCATGCACGATGAGCTTTCCGATCAGACTGTCATAATAAGGCGGAATGGTGTAGCCCGCGTAAGCGCCCGAATCGACCCTGACCCCGAGCCCGCCCGGCGGATGGAAATGGGTGATCGTCCCCGGTGATGGCCTGAAGGTATGGGGATTCTCAGCGTTGATACGACATTCGATGGCGTGACCGTTGAAGCGCACGTCCTCTTGGCGAAGTGACAAAGGCGAGCCGCCGGCGATTCGGATCTGCTCGATCACGAGGTCGAGCCCGGTGATCATCTCGGTGACCGTGTGCTCCACCTGGAGGCGGGTGTTCATCTCGATGAAGTAGAACTCGCCCTCTTCGTATAGGAACTCCACCGTGCCGACGCCGCGATATTTCAGTGTGCGCATGGCGTTCGCCACGATCTCACCGATACGCACGCGCTCGCTGTCATTGAGCGCCGGCGACGGGGCCTCCTCCCAGAGCTTCTGGTGGCGCCGTTGCAGCGAGCAGTCGCGCTCGCCGAGATGGATGGCGTTGCCCTTGCCATCACCCACCACCTGCACCTCGATATGCCGGGGCTTGGCGAGATACTTCTCCAGGTAGAGCGTGTCGTCGCCGAAGGCGGCGCGCGCCTCGTTGCGTGCCGCACGTAGCGCCGGCTCGAGCTCGTTCTCGAAATGCGCAAGCTTCATGCCGCGTCCGCCGCCCCCGGCCGAGGCCTTGACCATCAGCGGGTAGCCGATCTCCGCGGCGATGACCTTGGCCTCCTCGTAGCTGGTCACGGAGCCCTCGGAACCAGGCACCACGGGAATGCCGAGCGACTTCGCCGTCTCCTTCGCTTTGATCTTGTCGCCCATCAGCCGGACATGCTCGGCGGTCGGGCCGATGAAGGTGATCTTGTGCGATTCGAGGATTTCGGCGAAGCGGGCGTTCTCGGCGAGGAAGCCGTAGCCCGGATGCACGGCATCGGCGCCGGTGATTTCGCAGGCGGCGACGATGGCCGGAATGTTCAGATAGCTGTCCTTGGCCGGCGGTGCCCCAATGCACACGCTCTCGTCGGCAAGCCGCACATGCATCGCGTGCGCGTCGGCGGTGGAGTGCACCGCCACCGTGGCGACGCCAAGCTCCTTGCAGGCCCGTTCGATGCGAAGCGCGATTTCTCCCCGGTTAGCGATTAGAATTTTGTCGAACATCGGGGCTTATGGACTAGCGTTGCTCGATCACCACCAAAGGCTCGCCATACTCGACCGGCTGGCCGTCCTCGATGAGGATGGCGATGACGGTGCCGGCCTTGGGCGACGGGATCTGGTTCATGGTCTTCATGGCTTCGATGATGAGTAGCGTCTGACCCGCCGCCACCCTGCTGCCGACCTCGACGAAAGGCGGCGCGCCAGGCTCGGGCGATCGATAGGCGGTCCCAACCATGGGGGAGGTGACCGTGCCCGGGTGGACAGCGACGTCCTCGGTCTGCGGGGTGCGCTTGGCCTCGCGATGCTCGAGCTGTTCCACCTGACCGCCGTTGGAGGTCGTGGTCAGCGTCGTCGTCAGATTGACGCCGCGGGCGACCCTGACGCGTTGCCCCTCGATCTCGATTTCGATCTCGGTGAGGCCGGTCTCCTCGAGAAGCCCGGCGAGCTCTCTGATGAGGTCCTTATCGAGGGTACCCCCGTCCTTGGTCATCGGCGTCCTTTCCTCGCGCGTCAGCCGGCTTTGCCGGGAGAGACCGTGGCGGCCAGCGCCTCGATCGCAAGCTCATAGCCCAAGCCCCCGAAACCGCAGATCACGCCCTTGGCGGCCTTGGAGATATAGGACCGGTGGCGGAACGGCTCGCGGGCAAAGATATTCGATAGATGCACCTCGACGGAAGGAACCGAACAGGCGAGCAAGGCATCGAGGATGGCGATCGAGGTGTGGGTAAGGGCGCCGGCATTAACGATGAGGCCCGCCGCCTCCGTCCTCGCCTCCTGAATCCACGTCACCAGTTCGCCTTCGAGGTTGCTCTGCCGAAAGTCCACTACGAAGCCAAGCGACTTGGCCTTCCGCTCGCATCTTTGGCGCAAGTCGTCCAGCGTCTCCCTGCCGTAGACCTCCGGTTCACGCGTGCCCAACAGGTTAAGATTGGGACCGTTTAGGACGTAGATCGGTTTGGCCATGGGCGATGCGGGGCGCTTGTCATAAGGCCGCGCCCGTCTCGGACGGTCGGGAAGCGGCGCGGGAAACGGGCCCCTTTATCAGCTTTTCTGGCGTTCGGCAAAAGGACCGGCCGCCGCGAGAGGCTTGATTGTCCTTGGGTTAAGGCCTCAACACGTGGCTTTGCAGCCGTTGTCGCGGATTTCCGTCACCTTTTCGACCAGCTGATCATAGAGGTCGTCCGGTGCGCCCGGGATGGTCTGGTCGCCGACCAGGTAAAGCGGCGTGCCTTGTAGGCCGAGCTTCTGGGCAAGATCCCTGGCCTCGTCGAGCGACTGTTTGACCTCGTCGCTTTCCATGTCCTTTTCAAGCTGCGGCACGTCGAGGCCGAGCTCGTTGGCGATGCGCAAGACCTTGTCCTTGTTGGCCTTGCCCGGCTCGCTGAACAGCTTTTGGTGCATCTCGAAATACTTGCCCTGCTTGTGGGCCGCGAGCGCGCCTTTGGCCGCGGCCTCGGAGTCGTCGCCGAAGATCGGCAGCTCTTTCAGCACCAGCTTCACCTTGGGATCGCTGTCGACGAGCTTGACGACGCTCGGCATGGCGCGGCGGCAGAAGCCGCAATTGTAGTCGAAGAACTCGACCACGGTGACGTCGCCATTGGGGTCGCCGGCGGTGAAAGCATGCGACGAGCGGAACAGAGCATCGGCGTTCTCGCTGATGGACTTTTCCTGCTGCGAGGCCTGCTCCGCCTGCTGGCGCTTGTCGAGCTCGGTCGTCATCTCGACGAGGATCTCGGGGTTCTTGGTGAGATAATCGCGCACGATCGCAACGATCTGCTTCTTCTCGAGGCTCGCAGCGTCGACCACGCCCGGCGCCATGCGCCAGATGATGACGATGGTGGCGGCGCTGACGATGGCGGCCACGACGGCAGCCACCAAGGCGGTGGCAAGGCCAGTCTTAGGGGTCATGCTGAGGTCTCCGGGGGGCTAGAGTTAGTTCTTCTGAGGCAGTTCGAAGGCGAGAATATCGTCGGCTCTGATCCAGTTCGGCGTGCCGTTGACGAGACCGGCTTTGGCCCGCTTGGCTTGCTCCTTAGCGAGACGCAAGCGTCCTTCATAGAAATAGGCCTCCGCCGACGCAAGGGATGCTTGCGCCATATAATTCCGCTTGGCCCCCGCCGCGTGGGCCAGGTCGGCTTTGCGCGCGTAGGCCGCGGCAATCTGGCGATAACCCATCGCCGAGGTGGTCTCCCGCGCCAATGCCGTGCGCAAGTTGCGAATGGCCTCGTCGAGATATTGCGAGTCCTCGGTTCCGAGCAGCGCCTGCGCCAGCATGATGCGGATCAGCGGCTCGTTCGGCGCGAGCTCCACAGCCTTTCGCAAGGACGGGATCGCTACCCGGCCTCTGCCGCTCTCGAACAAAAACTGTCCCTTCAGCTCATAGAAATAGGGCCAGTTGGGTTGCGCGGCGATGAGTTGATCGATCGAAGGCATGGCTGCGTCGACGCCGTCGCGCCTGTAGGTGGCGATGGCGTGCGCGTAGGTCGCCGGGAGTGAGGTATCGGTTTTGGGATAGCGGTTGAATGCGATCTCTGGCTTGTCGAGAAAGCCGGAGAGCTTGGCCCGCACGAGGTCGTGGCGGAGTTGGAGCTCGGGAGGATCGGTGTTGTTGTAATACGGGCTCGAGGTGACGAGCTCCTTTAGCTGCGCAATACGCTGTGGCGCCAGCGGGTGAGTCAACAGATAGGGGTTGATGCCCTGGATGCCGCGCATCTTCTCGGCGAGGACCTCGAAGGATTCGAGCATGCCCTTGCCGGACTGCTTGGTGGCATTGAGGAAGGTGATGGCGGCCTGGTCGGCCGAAGATTCCTCTGTCCGGCGGTAGGCGAGGAGAGAGCGCACCGCCATGTCGGAGCCGCCCATGGCCGCCCCCATGCCGACTTGCCCCACCCCGGGCGCGCCGGCTAGCGCGCCGCCCGCCATGGCGGCAAGACCGAGAAGCTGCAGCATGATCGACGCCGACTTCGCCCTCGCGACCTGACTGCGAAACGCGGCGAGATGACCGCCGGTGATATGGCCGCATTCATGCGCGATGACGCCGATGACTTGGTTTGGCGTTTTCGCCATCATCAAGGTTCCGGCGTGCATGAACATGTTGTGTCCGTCGACGACGAAGGCGTTGAAGTTGAGGTCGTTGACGATATGGATGTGGATATTCTGCGAGCCGAGACCGGCGGCGTGGAAAATCGGTTTGGCGTAGTCGCGCAGCAGAGCCTCGGTTTCGGCGTCGCGGATGATGCCCTGGGCATGCGCGCTGGTCGAGGCGACAAGCGCTCCGATCAGCCCGGCGACGACTCCCGCGCGAACTCGCAACGGCGCTCGAGAGGATCGGAACTGAGCTAGGGCTGGCATGGTCGCTTGATCGTAAAGGCTTGGCGCCGGACCGCAAAGACGGCTGTTTTCTTTTGCCTTCTTAGGGCGTTAGGTTGGCATGCCGCGTCCGGCCCCCGCCATTGCCAGCCTTGATTTGATTGACTTTTGATTGAGGCGACAACGTGACGGGACGGCCAAGACGAAGATCAACAATGCGCGAGGACGCCCCTTGAACGACAAGCCGAAATTGCCGGGGCTCCCACGCGCGCTGGCCCAAGATCGCGCCATCGATCCGTTCATCGTGATGGATGTGATGCGCGAGGCCAATGAGCGCGAGTCAAGCGGCGAGGACATCATCCATATGGAGGTCGGCCAGCCCGCAACGCCGGCGCCACAAGCGGCGCGCGAGCGGGCGCAAAAAGCGCTTGCCGAGGAACGGCTCGGATACACCGAGGCGCTCGGCATGCCGGCCTTGCGCGAGCGCATCACCCGCTATGTGAAGGAGCGCTATGGCGTTTCGATAAGCCCGGAGCGCGTCGTAGTGACGGCGGGCTCGTCCGCGGGCTTCGTGCTCGCTTTCCTCGCCATCCTCGATCCAGGCGCAGCGCTTGGCCTGCCGTCGCCCGGCTATCCCTGCTACCGGCAGATCC
>Ga0307426_1003113_pt1 | contig 10076 bp, 8 predicted proteins | sample SalMarWE160340MG_FD_202165 | JGI IMG/M metagenome (GOLD analysis project Ga0307426, IMG submission 202165) | Salt marsh sediment microbial communities from the Plum Island Ecosystem LTER, Massachusetts, United States - WE1603-40 | ecosystem: Environmental > Aquatic > Marine > Intertidal zone >... | reverse complement strand
CCACCTACAGGGTTTCCCAGAATGGTGGCTTCGTAATTAATAGTCTGGGTCAGACCCCATTCCTCCAGCCTGTCCCTGCGGCCGCCCCAGTTACCGGTCAGATATTCCCGCCGGGAGGAGAACAGATCCGCTAACGACGAAGACCCGGAACCAGCCGTGGATTCGTCCGCCGCGAAGACGTCCGAAGCGAGTGTTCCCGCCAAAAAGATTGTCAAAATGAGCAGTATCCAGGAATTTCTTTCCATATAATTCTGTTTAAGTTTTAGATGCAATTATTTAAGACTATTGAAGAATTCTACAACTTTGAGTTAAACGAAGCAAATTTCCATATATGAATAGACATCTAAAAGCGGGTTGTGATATATATCCGAGACCGGCTAAAACATGCCCATGAAAGATTCTGGCAGGCTGTAACCTATATGGTCCCAGAACTCGCAATCGGCTCCCGTATCCGTTCGCAGCTCCACGTCATTAACCGGAGTTTTGAACACGAGAGTCCTTGAGCCGGGGATGTAGGTCGGCCAGGCCCCGGCGCTGCCGTCGGGAGTAAGGTTCTTGGCGAAGTCCGTCCAGTAGCCGATCATCAGATCCGAGAGCTCGTTCTCTTCCGGGGTAAATTCTCCTCTCCTTCCCTCCGGGGTATGGAACACGAACTGCAGCTCGGCTGCATGGCAGACCGCGTCGGCACAGGCGGGAATCCCGGGCCAGACGTTGAAGGACGATACATGGTCAAAAAAGTAGGACCGGATGTTTTCATGATTATTCGACGCGACGTAAAGATTTGGGCAGATGAAGAGATACTCCGACAGCACCTTCGAGATGAGCCCGGTATTGTCACCTCCGTCCGGAGGGTACTTCGCATAGATTTTCTCGCGTACTTCATCATCGCGGAATATGAACCCCATAATGAGCTTGTAACCAAAGTCCGAGATATTATCCCATCCGAGCAAGCCTTTCGTCTTTTCCACGAAAAGGAGCGCCTCGTTCCTGTTCGAGCCTACGATGACAGGCTTATTAATTACGCCTTCCAAAGCCGCTTGCAGCGGCTGTTCCCGTATCACTACTCCGTCCACAACAGGAGACCATAGGAGCATATCGCTTATGCCTTCAAACAGGACAGGCCATATCATGTTCCTCTTCAACTGGTCGTAAAGCACTACTGCAGGGAGTTTTTCTCTCATGCAGCCGATGTCGTCGGACGGGCAGCCGAGGTTGTGGGCGAATTTCCCGGCAATCGCTCTTGCCTGCTCGAGGTCTTTATAAGGCACGCCGTAGGGATTGCTTTCCACGATAGCCGCCCTGAATAGATCGCGCGACTCTGGTGAGACGAGGTGAATGCCCGTACTCATTGCTCCCGCGCTCTCGCCGTAAAGAGTTACCTTTCCGGGGTCGCCTCCGAAGGCCGAGATGTTATCCCTTACCCACTCGAGCGCGAGCCTCTGATCCATAATTCCGAAGTTGCCGTTTATCTCTTCTCCCGTCTTTTTGTCTTTCACGCCCGCAAGAAACTCGAGCGCTCCGACGCGGTAGTTCATGCTGACGACGACTACGTCGCCGTAGGCCGCCGTATAGGCCCCGTTGTAAAGAGGGTCGGCGTTGTAACCGACTGCGAAGGCGCCGCCGTAGATATAAACCATTAACGCTCTCGGCGTATGAGAAGGCTCCGCGGGCGACCAGACGTTTATGCTGAGGCAATCCTCGCTCTGAGGGTACGAGAAGCTCTCGTTCTGAGGACATGCGGGGCCGAGCCTGGTGGCTCTCAGCATCCCGTCCCACGGCGGTTTCGGCACCGGCGGCTTCCAGCGGTTTTGCCCGCCGGTCGATTCGGCGAACGGGATACCGAGATATGCCTTTACGGACTTTCCACCGGACGTGTCTATCAGACTTCCGCATACTTCTCCACCGCTTATTTCCACCGAAGGAGCGGTGCAGGGTGGTTTTTCAAACACGGAAATGTCTTCGTAAATCGGATAAGTGGAGGGGATTTTATACTCCTGGCTCGAGTAGACAGTGATTTCCTTTCTGCCGCACCCGTATGGCGCGATTAATACGACTATCAATATGAGCAGGTGGGAAATTCTTATCGTAGGCATATTTTATGGACGGATATGTGAATGAATCGCGATCCGGGTTATGTAAAAGAAGCCGGGTAAGTGGATCCCCTGCCAATCACAATTCATAAAGCGTTTCATCGACTTCAGGCGGAGCCTCGGATTTCTTGCCGCTTTTTTTCTTTCTGGATTCGAAGCTGAAGGATTCATCGTCGAGCAGATCGCCCATCTCGGCCTCTATCGTTTCCGGGTCTTCGCCCCTCTCGAGGCGCTCGAGAGCCTCCTGCATGCCCTCACCCATCGAGATACCGGCTACGTCGGTAAGCTTTCTCATGAAATCGGCCGTCTGTCTGGGGTCGTCTTCGTCCATTCCGGCGGATTCCTTTTCAAGCATGTCGATCGCCTTCTCGAGCCTGCTCTCGTCAATATCAGGCATGGCGGCGTCCGCTTCGCCCTCGCCTTTTCTGCTGCTCTTAGTCGCGAAGGAGGAGAAAATCCTCTCGAGCTTGACCCTCTTGCACTTCGGGCATTTGGGAATAGTAGTGGTGTCAATCGTCCGGGAATAGAATTTATATATGGTGTTGCACTTCTTGCAGAAAAATTCGTAAATTGGCATGACCGCTCTCCGAATGCTCTAAATTATACACATCCGGCAAAACTATTTCACTATATGATCAGAGTATGAACTTCACTGGTCTCCTGCACTATATTAATATCCCGAATCCGTTTATAAGAACCATTAGAGGACTTGAATTTCAAGTACGGAATATTCCTTTGAGAGAGTGCATATCGAGTCGCGAATTTTCACCTAAATCAAGCTTCTCACCGACTGAATATGTAACCGACCGCAATACCGAGAGCCATGATGGCAAATGAAAGTAAAGTCATCTTGGCGATATCGAAGTTCGAAACGCTCTTCATAGGCATTCCGGACTGACCCGATCCCATGGACATGCCCCCGCTGCTTCCGCCCCCCATGCCGGCTTGCTCGTCCCCGCTCTTCTGAGGCCTTACGGTCATCATACCGTGCTTGAGGTGGTTCGTGACGAGCCACCAGTTCATGGGGTACGCAGCAATGAATCCCGCAAGCAGCGCCATAGACATTATGAACCAGAACGCCGGGCTGAAGGCGCTCTCGCTCCCCGGCACATGGGCCTTGGCGATCGACGAAATGGGAACCATAGCCGCCATGAGACAGTTCATAGACACTAGCTCCGGTATGAACGTTTTCTTCATCGCTAGAAGGTAGGAGCCCCCGACCGTATCGCGCATGAAGAGGGATTGAAAAATGGTCCAGCCGAAGCCGAAGCCGAGCACGTACTCCAGCGCTACGTCCCATAACATGGCAAGGGATAGAAAGCTCCCTATGACGGCTCCGACGAGGATACCGGCTCCGTCGCCCGCGACGCAGTGCATCGTCGAGCCCAGAACCTGACGCCAGCGGACCTCCACGTAGCGCTCGTGCAGACCCGGGAGAGGCTCCCTGCACCCAAGGATGTAAAGGAATACGCCTACAGGGCCCGTGTAAAGGGTAAGGAGAATAAATCCCCATTTGAGCACCTTTGACTCAGGGGTTTTCCTTATATCGACGGCAACAAAGATTACCGAGGCGGCAGTCAGCAAGAACCAGAGAAGCATCACTCCATTCAGCATGTCAATAATCTCCTCACAGCGGAATTGAACATCAAGACAATATAAAACAATATATCATCAATTGCCTGTCAGATTCATGAACAATATATTTGCCGGAATAAATTCACGGCTGCTCCCTGTTGTGTGGGAATCGTGGTCCGGGGTAAAGCACAGGACATTATTCTCCTTTGCGGCTCAAATCCCCGCCGCGGAGCATTGTCATGAAAGCGCGCCATTTATCCGCCGTAACGGCTCTGTGATAATCGAACATTGTAACGTGCCGGTCTTGCCTCTCCGTGTTTATTACAATTCCCCAGAGCGGTATTATGCCATTAGGCAGCAGGGAGTATCTGAGATCACCCAGCACATCGGGGTACTGGGGATTGACGACCAAATAACCGTCGGAGAAATGCTCGAAACGCAATATATCCCGGTAGAGCACCGAGTCAGGATCGACGTCCTGAAAATCGCTCCCGACTTCGACAGCTGGGAGTGAGCCTCCTTCGTAAACCCGGGGTTCGGAGAGAAAGCCTCTCCTCACCGTGTCCGTATAATACACACCGTCCGACTCGTAAACGGAGCGCCAGAGGATTATATTGCCTATCGAGGAATGCACGATCATGCGCTCTATTTCATGTCCCCTGCTCTCCGCGAGAGCTCGTGTTACATCCTCAGCCCCCTCCCTCTGGTAGAGCCCGAGAAGGAGATAAAGGATTACGAATGCTAGACCGGCCCTCGCAATGACTCGGGACTTTTTTACAACCGCGACAATTACAAAAACGGCCACTGTCAGAGTGAAGACGGGATCAATGATGGAGATAACGTTCCAAGCTATTCTGGCGTCGGAGAAGGGCCAGAGAAGCTGTGTGCCGTAGCTCGTGCATGCGTCCAGCAAGCCCGCCGTCGCGTAGCCTAGCGTCGCATAGAGGTATATTTTTCGGAAACGCATGCGCCGCCTCAAGAACAGCCACAGGATAGCAGCGGCTATGAGACCCCCTACAGGAATGAAGATCAGCGAATGGGTGAATTGTCTGTGGTAATCAAGCGTGAGCAGCGGGTCTTCTGTTGAGCGTATGAATACGTCCGCATCGGCCAGCATTGCGGAGAGAAATCCCGTAAGCGACGCGAGCCGTATCTCGTTTTTGTCCGCAATGCTCTCCGCGAGCGCCGCTCCCAAGAGCCCATGACTGACCGGATCCATTAAAACCCCTTACGTAGTTTCGCTTCTAAAGTGTAGTCCATCCGCCGTCTATAACGAGATCGGAGCCGGTAACGTATCTGGCGTCGTCGCTCGCAAGATAGAGCACGGCATGGCCGACCTCGACCGCCTCGGCGCGCCTCACGAGAGGTATCATGTCGGCGGCTATTTTGTCGAGCTGCTCTTCCGCATCGGGAGGGTTTCCCATGAATTCCGGGTCCATCTTCGTCTTGATGTATCCCGGGCAGACGGAATTCACTCTGATATGATCCCCGGCGTGGTCGAGCGCCATGCTCCTTGTAATCTGCCTAACAGCTCCCTTTGATGCGTTATATGCGACACAGTTTTCCATACCCACCATTCCCAGTACGGATGAGTTGTTTATTATCGAGCCGCCGCCGTTTTTCGCCATGAGAGGAACGACATACTTGCTGACGAGGAACACGCCCTTGACGTTTATGTCCATCGTCCTCTCCCACATGTCCATCGTCGTCGTAACGACGGTTCCGCCCTCGAGAATCCCGGCGTTGTTGAAAAGTATGTCTATCTTCCCGAATTGTGCGTAGAAATCCTCAACGGCGCTCTTCACATCCGATTCGACGGACACGTCGCCGGGAAAAGCTGCAATCTCTCCCAGGCCTTTTGCTTCCGAGACGACGGTGTCGAGCTTGGACCTGGTTCTTCCCATGATACCGACTTTACACCCTTCTTCGCAAAATAACAGCGCCGTGGCGCGGCCTATACCCTCACCGCCGCCCGTGATAAATGCTGTTTTTCCTTCGAGTCTCATTCAATCAACCCCCTTGATGTATTCGATTCAGCAAATGTTCATTCATGACCTATTATAATGTATTAATCCGAATTTCATCGATCGCATGTTTTGAAAAAAGGGAGCTATAATTAGTGAATACCCGGTTCTGACAAAGTTACCGGCTGATTCGATTACCGGAGGATATACGGATGAAAGTAGTTCTGTCACGCAATCAATATACATTTTTTTTCATAGCACTGGTCCTGGTCGTTATGCTCGCGGCAGCGTCCTGCGACGAGAACGGGAACGTCCTGAGCGGCTCGGATACCGATTCCGGCATGGACGGATCGGATGGAGGGCCGCTGCTCGGGTCCCCCATGAAACCGAACCTGAATTTTACGGGGATCGGTATCGACTATGACCCGGAAGCCCGCTGCAGCGACGACGACTGGAGCACAGACACGCCCGTGGCATGCAGCCCACAGCTGTCATTTACATGCCCGTCAGGCGATGGTCTGGCGTTGTGTCCAGAGCGGTGTCAGACGTGCTACAACGACGATATGAGCACGATTAAAAACGATCTGAGCGTCGATGCAATAACTATCTACCAGCCCAATTACTACATACTCACGGCGGCTGAGTCCGAAGGAGTGAAGGTAATGCTGGGGCTGTTCAACGACACCGTTGCGGGACTTGCGAGCAGACACTGCTCCAATAACCCGAGCATGGTCTGCGTGTCTGATACGGACTGCGGTACCGGGAACACATGCATGGACGATCAGTCCGGCTGTACATTCGCGGGGTCTCCGAGCCTCTGCGGCGCGGCTTACGCCGACAGCATTCTGGACGGCGCATGCTATACCACGACCCCCTGGGACCCGAATACCTTTTGCGAAGCTGCCGGAGCCTACATAACGCCGAACGGAACATTCATCTCCGACGGAACCGTAATCGCGATACAGCTCGGGAACGAAGTGCTGAGCTCTTCGAACCCTCCCCTGACCAAGCGGCAGGTTGTGAACGCGGCGCAGGTTCTAAGAAATGCGCTTGACGATCCGTCGAGAAGCCTCCCCGACATACCGATAGTTGTCTCCCTCGTCGCAGGCAACGAACAGGAGTTTTGCGAGAACGGCGCTCCGCCTACCGGTGTTGATTACATAGCCGCGCATCCGTATTGCAACTTTGTGGCTAGCGTGCCCCCGATGTGGCCGTTTGAAAGCATGAATGCGCCTTCGGAGGCTGCAACAGACTGCTGGAATCAGGTTCTGACGATATTTCAGGATAACGCGCAGATGTACTGCGGAGCGGGCAACACATTCATCGGCGAGACCGGATACAACACCGGCTGTCCGATGTCATCCGGAGAGTCGACTCACCTCGAAGTCGCGCCTCTGTTTATCGATCAGGCAGTGACCTGGGGGTGCCAGCAGGATACGGGGACTTTTCTTTTCGCGTTCGTGGACGCTTGCCCTCCGGGCGGATGCGAGGCCGGCTGCTCTTCCAGCACTACGCAAGCGGGGAACGGATATTTCGGACTATACTATACGGAAGATTATCTGACCAAGGGAACGCTGAACGCGAAATACAATCCGCAGCCGGCGCTTACCTGTCAGTAGCATTCAAGACCTCAAAAGGAAGTTATATTCCGGGTCCGCATTCGATGCTGTCTTCGGCAAGGGCCGGTCCCCTGTGCAGCTTTTCATTCGCGTTCCTGAGAGCTGTACGAAGACCTTCCTCGATGGTTGGGTGATAATAGGGCATTTCGAGCATCTCGGAGACGGTCATTTTCTTCTCCCGCGCCCAGGCGAGCAGGTGTCCGATGTGTTCGGCGCTGGGGCCGAACATCTCCGCACCGAGTAACAGTCCGGATCCGTACTCGGCGTAGATGTGGAGCATGCCTTTATTCTTTTGCATAATCTTGCTGCGTCCCTGATTCTCGAACGAGACCCGCCCTGTGACGAAGATCATTTCCTTCATATCGATAAGCTCATTGTAACCACATCCCGCAGTCGCAATTTGAGGGTCGGAAAAAACAACCGACATGGGAGTCTTTCTCTTCCCCGCCATAATGTCGGGAAAGAGCGCGGCATTTTCTCCTGCAATATATCCCTCGTCGGCAGCTTCGTGGAGAATCGGCACATCTTCATCGGCGTCCCCGGCGATAAAGATAGAGCTCTCTCCGCAGCGTAGGGTAAAACGGTTAAAAAATGGAATTCCCCTTTCATCAAGCTCAAGGCTGGTGTTTTCGAGCCCGAGTTTAGTTACATTGTGTCTCCTGCCGGTTGCCGCAAGCAGGTAATCGAATGTCTCTGTACGTTCAGTCCCGTCTAAGTCCTTAAAGCGGACCTCCACCCCCTCCTCATTACGCCCGATCGACAATATCTCCCCATCGGCATTGAGATTAAACTCATCTGCGAATATTCTTGCCGCATAGTCCCTGATCTCCGGATGTTTTATAGGACCGATATGACCTCCTTTACCGAACATCCTGATCCTGACTCCGAGGCGATGTAGAGCCTGACCGATTTCGAGCCCTATAATGCCCGCTCCGAAAACGACCACGGATCCGGGTAGGTCTTTCCAATAGAATACGTCGTCGCTAACTACCAGACGGTCACCCAGCTCCCTGAACATTGGGGGAACGAACGGAGTTGATCCCGTCGCGATTACGATGGAACCGGCTTCGACAGTGGTATGGTCACCCACCATAAGCGTATGGTCGTCGAGAAATTTGGCGTAGCCTCTGAGCTTATTCGCATCCGGCAGCGATTCCATCTTATCGAGGACTGAACCCACAAACCTGTCTCGCTCATTTCTAACCCGCTCCATCACCTTTACACCGTCTATATGTGCATTGCTGCCGGGGAAGACGCCGAAACCGGGCGCTTTTTCCACCATGTGTGCCGCATCGGCTGCGGCTATCATGAGCTTGCTGGGCATGCAACCGACTCTGGCACACGTCGTACCGTACTGCCCGCCTTCGATAAGAATTATATTGTTCGTATGTTTACTGGCAGTGTTGAACGCGACTATCCCTGCAGTTCCGGCACCTATCACCGCTACGTCCGTTTTTAGTTTCTTCATAACCAACCCTCCCGAGCTTTTTCGTGATTAAGAAGACCACTGAAATCAGGCAAGGAGCTTCGAGCCCTTCTTCTCGGCATCTGCATCCGGGACTCTTTTGGATTTGGGTATGTCCATACCCTTTTTGACAGCCGGGCGGCGCCTGACCGTCTTCATCCATCTCTTCAGATCGGGCAGGTCGTCTATCCCTACACCTGCCCATTTGTGAAGGGATATCCAGGGATATGCAGCGATGTCGGCTATTGAATAAAAATCGCCTGCCAGGAATTCGTTATCTCTGAGTCGCGTGTCGAGGACCGTATAGAGCCTTTTGGTCTCACGCTGGTAACGCCCGATGGCGTAGGGTATTTTCTCCGGCGCGTATCTGAAAAAGACATGAGCCTGTCCCTGAAAGGGTCCTATGCCCGACATTTGGAACATGAGCCATTGTATAACTGTAGAGCGTCCTTTCACGTCGGTTGGAAGAAGCATGCCCGTCTTCTCCGCGAGGTAGATCAATATCGCCCCAGACTCGAACACGACAAAGTCGTCGTTGTCACGGTCGACTATCGCCGGAATCTTGCCGTTTGGGTTGATTTTCAGATACCAGTCCTGTTTGTGCTCCAGCTTGCTCAGATGGAGGTGCGTCATGTTGTAAGGAAGTCCGGTCTCCTCGAACATTATGGATATTTTTCTTCCGTTCGGCGTGGCTGAAGTATAGAAATCGATCATTAGAATTGCTCCCGTTTGTATTAGGCTGCAAGGATTTTCTCTGCCCTAAATATCATACTCCATCAATTTAGTTGTGAGAAATACTCAGAGGGATTCCGAAAGAAACGATTTTGCTGCTTCGAGCTCTCCGCGTGTGAGGCTGTGGCCGCTGTTGTGCCAGAATAGATCGACGGCGGCGCTGTAGTCGCGGTAGAGCGAGGCGAGCTTTTCCGTCTCTTCCACCGCAACGATCGGGTCGTTCCTGCCGGCGGTAATCAGGACTCTCGTGCCTGACAGGTCAGGCGAGGTTTTAGGAATGAACGGAATCATGGGATGGAATAACGCAGCCGTTTTCAGGAGGCCTGGATACGAGAAGATGACGCTCGAAGCGATATTCGCGCCGTTTGAGTATCCGACGGCGATCAGGTCATCGGTCTCAATGCCGTATTCAACCAAAGAGTTTTTGATAAACCCGGCAAGCTCGCGCGTGCCGATGCGCAAATCCTCCATATCGAAAACTCCTTCGGAGTGTCTCTTGAAAAACCGGGGCATACCGTTTTCGAGTACACGGCCGCGGGGACTCAGCACCGACGACTGAGGCATCAGGAAATCCGCGACCGGCAGGAGGCTTTCCTCGTCACCTCCCGTCCTGTGAAGCAGAAGAATCGTC
>Ga0307426_1003110_pt1 | contig 10085 bp, 6 predicted proteins | sample SalMarWE160340MG_FD_202165 | JGI IMG/M metagenome (GOLD analysis project Ga0307426, IMG submission 202165) | Salt marsh sediment microbial communities from the Plum Island Ecosystem LTER, Massachusetts, United States - WE1603-40 | ecosystem: Environmental > Aquatic > Marine > Intertidal zone >... | reverse complement strand
TGCTCTAAAGCTTCGTCCAGCGAGTTAACCACCTTGATAGCAGCTTTTAGCGACAGGTATTCCTTCCCCCAGTCCTCATCGACAGCCGGGACTAGCTTCAGGGATGGAATGGTCTTAAGTATAGCCATAGCTCGCTCGTCGCAGTGCATTTCCACCCCGGCTTTAGCCCATTCTTTGGCAACAGCCGGCAGGTAAGCTTGAGCAAGCTGATTATGGACCAGGATGCAATCAAGGGCGTTGCATACGGTGGGACGCTGAACCTTAGCATTATAGGCAATGGCTACCGCCTTATCCAGGTCGGCACTCTTATCCACGTAGGTATGGCAAACGCCTATCCCGCCGGTAAGTACCGGCATAGCAGCATTCTCCGAGACAAGCTTTATCAAACCAGCACCGCCACGGGGAATCATCAGGTCAATGATTCCCTTCATCTGAAGCATATGGTTGACCAAAGTCCGCTCTGTGGATTCAATAAGTTCGATGGCTCCCTGGGGTACTCCGGCCCGGTTGCAGGCCTCCTGGGCTACCTTGGCTAAGGCAGTGTTGGAATTTATGGCTTCCTTGCCACCCCGAAGGATGACGGCATTGCCTGATTTAAGGCACAGGCTTGATATGTCTATGGTGACGTTGGGGCGGCTCTCATATATCGCACCGATAACTCCCAAAGGGACTCGCCTCTTGCTTATCTGTAGACCATTGGGCAGAGTTCGCGTCTCAAGTACCTCGCCCACGGGGTCGGGCAGTGTCGCCACGGTTTTAGTGTCCTGGGCTATACCTTCGAGGCGGGATGGCGACAGCATAAGCCTGTCGAGCATGGCCTCGCCCATCTCGGAAGCCTTCGCTTCCTCGTAGTCAATCTTGTTGGCAGCCAGAATTTCATCCTTTCTAGAAATAAGAGCTTCAGCGATATTGACCAGAGCCTTATTCTTAACTTCGGTGGAAAGAAAAGCCAGCTTCCTCGAAGCTGCCTTAGCAGCCTTCCCCTTTTCCTCCAGTTCTCTTACGGCTGATTCCATATTCCTACTCCATTTGTAATCAATTACAAATATGCTCCTCTAAGTTTCTTTTTATTCTGTTCACACTATCACCATATTATTCCTGTGAACCGCCTCGTCGCCATAATCGTAGCCGAGGAGGCTGAGGATTTTATCGGAGTGCTTCCCTCCGATGATAGCTAAATCAGAAGAGCTATAGTTGGAAATACCACAGCCAATGCGTTTGCCCTTCTCGTCCAGGATATCCACAATATCGCCGCGGTGAAACTCGCCCTCCGCCTTCATAATCCCCGCAGGGAGCAGGCTCTTATTTTGCTCCTTGAGGGCTAAGACAGCGCCTTTGTCCACCATGACCTTGCCTTTGGAAGCCAGCCCGCTGAGCATCCACCTCTTTTTACTCTCCATCTTATTTACCGGCGCAGGAAAGAAAGTGCCTGTGTCTTCTCCCTGACTAATCCGCACCAGTATGTCGGGTTCTCGCCCATCGGCAATGATTACGTTTACCCCTGAAGAGGTAGCTAGCCTGGCTGCCTCAATCTTGGTTGCCATGCCGCCAGTTCCCTGGCGACCGGCAGTGTCACTAGGCATGCGTTCGATTTCGGCGTCAATCTTGTCCACCCGGCAAATAAGTTGAGCTTGGGGATTGTAGCATGGGTCGGCAGTGTACAAGCCGTCGATATCGGTGAGCAGCGCTAGAAGGTCAGCATCAACTAGGTTGGCCACCATGGCGGAAAGATTATCGTTATCCCCGAATTTGAGCCCTTCAATCTCGTCAATGGCGACAATGTCATTCTCATTGACAATACAGATTATGCCAAGCTCGATAAGAGCCAGTAAGGTATTACGGGCATTAAGATAGCCACTGCGGTCAGAGAGGTCTTCCTTCGTGAGCAATGCCTGGGCTACGGTTATATCATACTGGCTGAAAAGTTGTTCATAGGTATACATGAGGTGGCTTTGGCCCACCGAAGCCAGGACTTGTCTAAAAGGGGTGTTCTTGCGTTCTGGAACTTTTTTAAGCCTCTGTCTTCCCGAGGCAATAGCTCCGGAAGAGATTATTACTATCTCCTTCCCCTGGCCATGGAGTTGGGCTATCTGCTCCACCAAACTTGACATAACTTGCAGGTTGAGGTGGTCAGCACCCGAGGTAAGGAGGCTTGTGCCGAATTTAGCCACTATTCGATGGTAAGACATTGGCATAAATCTAGCAGTTTTCACTCATACTGACAACTCAGGCAAGGAAAAAGAAAGACATTCAGGCAATCGAAAAGGGAGAATTAATAGTCCGTCAGAATGTGCAATCAGATTATTGCCGCATCACCTCAGCATATTAAGTTTATGACAATGAAAATCTGATCCTCTGATTTTGCTTACTCACCCAATATCTGCATAGCGAGCTTTCGGGATCTTGGGCGGTTGTCAAAATCAACGAAAACTATCTGCTGCCAGGTGCCCAGAGTTAACCGCTTATTCACAAAAGGTATTATTAGTGAAGCTCCAAGCGTGGAAGCACGCACGTGAGAATGGCCGTTCCCATCCCCCCAAGTTTTATTATGCTCATAAGGAATATTCTGGGGTATCACTCTGTCCCACATATTCTTAAAATCGGAAACTAGATTTGGCTCGTACTCTATGGTGGTTATTCCGGCTGTTGAACCGACTATAAACAAAGTGACTATTCCGCTATTAATCCCAGATTCCTCTACATTCTTTGCCACTTGAGAGGTTATATCGATAATGTCGCAATTACCTTTTGATTGAATGGCTATATCCTTGGTTACTACGGTCATATTCTCACCTCCTGCCATATGATATCGTCTAATTCAAATACAGGTCCATCACGGCATACCTGTTTTAAGCCTTTCTTGGTATTTATAGTGCAGCTATAGCAAGCTCCAAAACCACACCCCATCCTCACCTCAAGGGAAACCTGACATTTTCTTAGTTTGGGATTACTTTGCTTCGCTTGCCGTGACGTCTCTGCCATTGCCTTATACATATCTACTGGACCACAGGCATACACCTGGTCAGCCCGGTCTAAGAAATCAGGCAGAATATCCGTGGCCATGCCTTTCTTGCCCATGCTGCCATCCTCGGTGACAGGAACAAATTGGACTCCTTTTGGTGAAGGCGAGAGTTTGCTTCGCTTCTTGCCCGCAGAAGAAGGGCCTATCTTGGGCATAGCCGAGGGATAGAGCTGAACAGCAGTGCTCGCCCCATGAATTAAAGTTATCTGGTGCTGTGACGAAGCATGCTGCATCAATAAAACAAGCGGAGCGATGCCAATTCCTCCAGCTACCAGCAGCAAGTTCCTTGATTCCGGTTCGATACTAAACCCCTTGCCTAAGGGGCCAAGAATATCTAATCGGTCACCTGTCTGTTGCTGGGACAGCCAGAGGGTGCCTTTGCCCGCTACTTTGAACAGGAGGGCAATCTCACCCTCACCTGAATCCTCTCCCGTCAAGGGAGAGGATTGATGGACGCTGAGAGGGCGACGTAATGTAAAATCTCCACACCGCACTGTGATGAATTGCCCCGGCTGAGCCGCCACTGCTATATCTGGCGCCTCAATCCACATGAGGTGTATGCCGGGCATGACCTCCACGTTAGAAGCTACGGAGCACAAGGTTTGTTTCTTTGCATTTTTCATTTTGCGTTATTTTTCCTCTTTAGATACTCCCTGAGTGGTTGAACGTTAAAGATTTGGCTGCTATCTGCCAGCGCTCCTATAGCTACCCGGGCAGTATCTAATGAGGTGAAGCATGGTATCCTCTTTTCTGCCGCAGCACGCCTGATATCTAACCCATCTTTCAGCGGAATGCGCCCTCCAGTGATAGTATTAATCACTCCGCTCACAGAATTATCTTGAATAACATCAACAACGTTAGGATGCCCCTCGCTTAGCTTCTTGGTCACCAATTTTACCGGGAGTCCCATAGATTCAATCATCTCTGCGGTCCCCTCCGTGGCGTAGAGCTCATGGTGAAGGGAATGCAATTGTTTAATCAGAGGCGAGGCTTCATCTTTATCCTTGTCTGCAATGCTAAGTAGCAGGCTACCTCCTTGAGGCAGCATCAATCCAGCAGCTAAAAGTGCCTTAATCAGGGCTGCCTCAAAGCTGTAGTCAATCCCCATAACCTCGCCTGTGGATTTCATCTCAGGACCGAGGTAGCTATCTACTCCAATCAATTTGGACATGGAGAAAACGGGAGCCTTTATACCTACTAAGTTTTGTCTCCTCCATAGACCACCTTCATAGCCTTGCTCCCTGAGGCTAATCCCAGCCATGACCTTAGTGGCAATTCTTACCATGGGCACGCCGGTTACCTTGGAGATAAAAGGCACGGTTCGGCTGGCGCGGGGATTTACCTCAAAAACATATACCGTTGAGCGACCATTTTCCTTCATGATTACCATCTGGACGTTCATCAGTCCTTTAATTCCCAGTGCCAGTCCAATTCTGGTGGTGTAATCCACCATGGCATTTACTTCGTCTTGAGTGAGATTGATTCCCGGGTAGATAGACAAGGCATCACCGCTATGTACGCCGGCTCTTTCAATATGCTCCATCACGCCAGGAATAAGAACCTTTTCCCCGTCGCAAATGGCATCTACCTCGACTTCTTTACCATAGAAATATTTATCAATGAGCACAGGATGCTGGCTGTCCATCTCCAGAGCTAGTGTCAGGTAGCGGATTAACTCAGGTTCGTTGTACACGATTTCCATAGCCCGGCCCCCCAGGACATAGCTAGGGCGCACTAAGACCGGATAGCCTAGGTTCCTGGCTACATTTAGCGCCTCTTCAACGGATGTCACTCCAGCCCCCGGCGGCTGAGGAATACCTAATCTGTCCAGGAAATCTTCAAAGCGATGACGGTCTTCGGCGATGTCTATAGCTTCGGCACTCGAGCCGAGTATTGGCAGATTGTTGCGGGCTAAGAGCCCAACCAAATTAAGGGGTGTTTGTCCACCGAGCTGGACAATAGATGCTGGAGCAGAGCCGTTATTACTCTCATTCTCAAGTATATCTCGGATGCTTTCCTCGTCTAAAGCTTCGAAGTAGAGGCGATTACTGGTGTCAAAATCGGTGGAAACTGTCTCGGGATTAGAATTGACCAAAATGCTTTTGATTCCTGCCTCTTGAAGCGCCCAGGCTGAATGGACGCAGCAATAGTCAAACTCAATTCCTTGCCCGATGCGTATAGGCCCGCTGCCGATAACTACAGCTTTCTGCCCTTCCAAAGGCTCAGCTTCGTTCTCTTTTTCATAAGCGCTGTAGAAATAAGGGGTCTCAGCATCAAATTCGGCAGCACAGGTATCCACCATCTTGTATACCGGGCGGATTTGCCATTGGTAGCGAGCCTCTCTTACCTGCTCCGGCAACCTATCAGCCAAGGTGCCCACTTGCTCATCGGAAAAGCCGAGCCTCTTCGCCTCCCATAAAAGCTCCGGTTTCAAAGGTTCGGAAAGAAGCCTCCTCTCCATGTCCACAATATTCTGGAACTTATAAATGAACCAGGGGTCTATCCCAGTGATGTGGGAAAGCTCTGTGGGCGTGGCTTCCCTTCGCAGCGCCGCCATAACCGCCCATAGTCTTAAGTCGTTAGGGTGAAGCGGGTAGGAATTAAGCCCCATCCCTTTACTCCAACCGGGGTCTTCCCAAAGCAGGGTGCGTTTGTCGAATTCCAGGGAGCGTACCGCCTTTTGTAGAGCAGCCTCAAAACACCTGTCAATGGCCATTACCTCACCGGTGGCTTTCATCTGGCTGCCAATTTTTCGGTCACCCGAAGCAAATTTATCGAAAGGCCACCTGGGAATCTTGACCACGCAGTAATCCAGGGCTGGCTCAAAAGACGCCAGCGTTTTGCCCGTGACCTTGTTAGGGATTTCATCGAGCCTCTTGCCTATGGCTATTTTGGCAGCCACCCGGGCAATAGGATAGCCGGTAGCTTTACTGGCTAAAGCCGAGCTACGGCTGACACGGGGGTTAACTTCAATTACATAATATTCGCTTTTAGTAACCCCCTTCTGGTCCGGCGCCCACTTTTCCGCCACTATTGGACTGGGAGTCAAGGCAAACTGTACATTACAGCCACCCTCAATACCCAAAGCCCTTATGATTCTCAGACTGGCCGACCTGAGCATCTGGTATTCCTTGTCGGTGAGAGTCTGGCTGGGGGCTACCACAATGCTATCCCCTGTATGCACCCCCATAGGGTCAATGTTTTCCATATTACACACGGTAATGCAGTTATCGGCAGCATCCCGCATAACTTCGTATTCCAGTTCCTTCCAGCCTAAGACACACTGTTCCACCAGGACCTCGTGGCTCATGCTGGAATCCAGGCCATTAGCAACAATCTGCTCAAGCTCTTTCATGGTGAGGGCGATGCCACCGCCAGTGCCGCCTAAAGTGTAAGAAGGGCGGATGATAAGAGGCAAACCAATGGAGTTTGCCAGTTCTTTCGCTTCCTTAACCGACTTCACTGTGGCGCTCGCAGGCACAGGCTCGCCGATATCAACAAGAAGCTGCTTGAACAAAGACCTCTCCTCGGCCTTCTTTATCGTCTCTAAGGGTGTTCCCAGCATCCTCACGCCATATTTATCCAGTATGCCGGCATCGGCTAATTCCACTGCCAGGTTAAGCCCTGTTTGTCCCCCAAGTGTAGGCAATAAGCCATCGGGGCGCTCTCTTTCAATTATGCGAGCCAGGACTTCCACGGTGAGCGGCTCGATATAAACGATATCGGCAATGCCCTCGTCGGTCATGATGGTGGCGGGGTTCGAGTTCACCAGGACTGTGGTCACGCCCTCTTCCCGAAGCGACCGGCATGCCTGAGTCCCGGAATAATCGAACTCCGCTGCCTGCCCGATGATTATTGGCCCCGAGCCAATGACTAGAACCTTAGATATTTTAGACATGTCTGCTCTTTTCTATTCTAGCCTCCCACCATCTCCAGAAATCTCTCGAATAGGTACATGTTGTCCAGTGGGCCGGGGGAGGCTTCGGAGTGGTACTGGATGGACAGGATAGGCAAGTCTCGGTGGCGAAGGCCCTCCACCGTGCCGTCGTTTAAGTTTATATGGCTTACCTCCAATCCCTGCTTCAAAGTATCGGCGTCTACGGCATAGCCGTGATTCTGGGCGGTGATATATACCCTGCCGGTAGCTAAATCCCGCACAGGGTGGTTGCCGCCACGGTGCCCAAACTTCAACTTAAAGGTCTTAGCCCCTAAAGCTCTACCTATGAGTTGATGCCCCAGGCATATGCCCAGTATCGGCTTTCGTTCTATAAGCTCTTTTACCGTGTCCGTGATATCATCAAGCAGGGCAGGGTCGCCAGGGCCGGGGGAGAGGAGAATTCCATCGGGATTTAAGGCTAGGACGTCTTTTGCTGAAGCAGTGCACGGGACAGCACTTGCCTGGCAGCCGAGTTGGCTCAAAATACGCAATATGTTGTATTTCAAGCCATAGTCGATAACCAGGATATGAGATTGCGGAGCCTGTTCCGAGCGTGAGCGAGGAATCTCGCCGAGTTTGCTTCGGCTTCGCCTCGCAACCGCTGACGCTCCTCGCAATGACAGAGAAGGCAGGGTCACAGTGGCAGGCGCATTGGATTGCCACTCATATGCTTTCTCGGTGCTAACCTGGTGAACGAAATCAGTAAAGTCATATTTCGGCAAGCTCTTAAGCTCCTTCAAAGCCTCTTCAATGCTCATCTCTGAACTGAGAATACCCATCATCACCCCGCTTGACCTCAGGCGGCGAGTTAAAGCACGGGTATCTATGCCGCTGACGCCAGGAATGCCATACGCCAGCAGAAACTCGTGCAAAGTCCGGGTGCTTTGCCAGTGGCTGGGCTGGGGGCAATATTCTCGAACGGCAAAGCCTCTCACCTGAATTTGCCTGGATTCAAAGTCGGATTCATTGATGCCATAGTTGCCAATTAAGGGATAGGTAGGGACAAGAATTTGACCAGCATAAGAGGGGTCTGTGAGCATCTCCTGGTAGCCTGTCATGCTGGTGCTGAAGACTACTTCACCATAGGCAGTGGTCTCGGCACCGAAGGAATGACCTTCATAAACCGACCCATCCTCGAGGACTAAAATCGCTTTCTTAGCCATGAGGTTGCTTCGTCACTTCGCTCTTCGCAATGACAAGGGAATCGTCGGTGTAGACTAGCTTTCCCCCTGATATGGTTGCCATCACCTTGCCCTTAAACTTATAGCCATCGTAAGGAGTATTTTTACCCTTAGAGGCAAAATTGCGGCTATCTACTATCCATTCCCGGTCAGGGTCAAGTATGGTGATATTAGCCGGGGCGCCTGCCTTTAAGGTGCCTAGTTCACCATTTCTACCAATGACTTTCGCTGGCTCACAAGTTAGCTTGGAGAGCAGCATGGGCAAGCCTATTTTTCCTTCATGCACCAGGCCCATGAGACAGCCAAAAGCGGTTTCAAAGACACTGATGCCAAAAGCAGCCAGCTCTAGCCCGCAATTTTTGTCCGCCAGGGTATGTGGTGCGTGGTCAGTGGCGATAGCATCGATTACCCCGTCTTTAAGTCCCTTAATTAAGGCTTGGACATCCTCTTTAGTGCGCAGGGGCGGGTTCACTTTGGCATTGGTATCAAAGGGTTCGTTTGAAGCTTTACCCATAATCCTTTCCTCGGTTAAGGTCAGGTGGTGGGGTGTGACCTCGGCGGTTACCGAAACCCCTTCTTCCCTGGCACGGCGAATAAGCTCCACAGAGCCCTTGGTGCTTGCATGGGCAATGTGAAACCTGGCCTTGGTCAACTTTGCCAGAATCAGGTCACGGGCTACCATAGCCTCTTCGGCGGCTGCGGGAATTCCTTTTATTCTCAACTTAACAGATATCTGGCCTTCGTTTATGATTCCATTGTCGCTCAGCGTCTTATCCTCACAATGGTCAATGATTGGCAAGCCCAGGTTTCGGCTATACTCCATGGCGCGACGCATAAGCTGTGAGCTTGCCACAGGGTCGCCATCATCGCTGAAAGCAAGCACCCCGGCTTCAGCCAATTCGCCCATATCGGTTAATTCTTCGCCTTTTCTACCTTTAGTGATACAGCCTATGGGAAGAACGCCAACCAGGCCATCCCTGCTTGCTTTTTGCTTCACCCAATCTACAGCAGCCGGAGTATCTAAAGGAGGCTCCGTATTTGCCATACAACAAACAGTAGCAAAACCACCTATGGCGGCTGCTTTTGTCCCTGTGGCGATTGTTTCCTTATCCTCAAAGCCTGGCTCTCGGAGATGGCAATGAAGGTCTATAAAGCCGGGGCAGACGACTAGTCCCGTGGCATCTAAATTCTGCGCCTCGCTCAGAATGGCAGTGCCCCCTATCTGCACAATCTTGCCCTCAGCAATAAGCAAGTCACCAACTTGGTCTACGCCCTGACTGGGGTCAATTATATGGCCGCCACGGATAAGCAGAGAGATAGCTTCGTTATTCATTGTCTGACATAGCTGCTGGGCTTGAACTGCTGGGCCTGAGCTGCGTTTTCCGAAGCAAAGATAATCAGATTCTCGAGTTTAATCTTCCGGCCGAAGTGGCTATCAGCGCTGTGATATTTCTTGTTCTCCAACTTCCCTTCATGCCAATCCGAACTGGCGACATATTGAGGATGAAGCTCATGGTCGCAATAGACACACCGCAATGTCAAAGGCTCGCGACTCACTATTTTGAACTCAGGCTTTATGTACCTTACTTCTGTTTCCTGGTTTGAGACACAGGTTATGTTAGGGCACTTGACCCCGGAATCCCGCTTATAAACGGGATAATCTATATTCCGGATAAAGGAACCCTCTTTCTCAGGCATTGTGACTTCCTTGGCACCCAATAAGAGGGACAGGAGCGCCATTCTGATGGGCATCCCGTAAGCAGCCTGCTTGAAATACATGCTCCTGGGGTCAGCATCCACCTCATGGGTCAACTCATCAACACGGGGCAGCGGATGCATAACAAGTGTTTTCTTAAACTCTTTTCCTTTAAGGAGTTTTTTATCTACCACAAGGTAGCCTTTTTCCAACCCTTGTTCCTCCACCGTGGGTGCTTGCCTTTCCTTT
>Ga0307426_1003108_pt1 | contig 10086 bp, 4 predicted proteins | sample SalMarWE160340MG_FD_202165 | JGI IMG/M metagenome (GOLD analysis project Ga0307426, IMG submission 202165) | Salt marsh sediment microbial communities from the Plum Island Ecosystem LTER, Massachusetts, United States - WE1603-40 | ecosystem: Environmental > Aquatic > Marine > Intertidal zone >... | reverse complement strand
TTCATCTTTCTTGGTTTGGATCTTTGCAAGCGTGCCGGCCAAGGCTGCCTTGACCATCTCACGGGTATTCCGAATAGATATGCGGTTTCCAATGCCGTAAGGTCCGCCTGTCCATCCGGTATTGATGAGCCAGCAGTTGACCTTGTGGGTTTCAATTTTTTCGCCGAGCAGCCGAGCGTATACGACCGGATTAAGCGCCATAAACGGCGCGCCGAAGCACGCACTGAAGGTCGCAGAAGGCTCTGTCACGCCTTTTTCCGTACCGGCAAGTTTTGCCGTATATCCGGATAGAAAATGATAAATCGCCTGATCCCTGGTGAGTTTAGAAACCGGGGGCATAACACCGAATGCGTCGGCGGTCAGAAAAATGATATTGCTTGGGTGTCCGCCCATTCCATCCCTAACAATGTTTGGAATATGAGTTATTGGGTATGCCGCACGGGTGTTTTCCGTCAAAGAATCATCGTCAAGGTTGATGCGGCGAGTGTCGAAATCGAGCGCCACATTCTCAAGTATCGTCCCAAACCGGCGTGTGGTTTCATATATTTCCGGCTCTGCTTCTTTGGAGAGTTTTATCACCTTCGCGTAGCAGCCGCCTTCAAAGTTGAATACACCGTTTTCACTCCACCCGTGCTCATCATCGCCAATGAGCATTCGTTCCGGATCTGCGGAAAGCGTGGTTTTGCCGGTACCGGAAAGTCCAAAGAATATCGCTGCGTCACCGCTTTTCCCGATATTCGCAGAGCAGTGCATGGACAGGACGTGTTTTTGTGGAAGCAGGTAATTCATGATCGTGAAAATCGATTTTTTGATCTCACCAGCATAACTCGTACCGCCGATAAGGATCAACCGCCTCGAAAAGTGAACGAGAATGAATGTGGATGAGGCCGTTCCGTCAATCTCGGGATTGGCCATGAAACTCGGTACATTAATGACTACAAAATCCGGCCTGTGCTGCGCAAGCCCCTTTCTGTCAAGTATACGTAAAAACATATTTCTCGCAAACATATTGTGCCATGCGGTTTCGGTAATGATCCTCACCGGGATCCGATAATTGACATCTGCGCCGGCATAGCAGTCCTGGATATAAATATCCCTGCCCTGTAAATACGCACACATGCGCTGGTGCAGCAGTTCGAATTTGTCTTCATCGAAGGGAACATTTACCTCCCCCCACCAGATGTTATCTTGGCTTGTCGGTTCCTTGACCACGAATTTGTCCTTGGCGGCCCTTCCGGTATGCTGACCGGTGCGGACAACAATGGGACCCAGATGAGAAATGAATCCCTCCCGCCTTCTGACCACTTCTTCATACAGCGCCGGTGTGGATAAGTTCCGGTATACATTGCCGGGATTGACAATGCCGTGCTGCTCGATTCCGAACGTTTCTCTTTTGTGAATATGATGATGTTCCATGGTACTTCTTCCTCCTTCTTATTATCCCATAGAATAAGGTAGTTGGGCACTTAGGTGAAATTACATCTTCACATGCCCTGGCATACTGGGTGCTGATGATTTCGCGAACTCCATCATCGATCACTTCTGCTGTGGCTCGCTGTATTCTGTTACAACTTCAACCCCCCACCTACCAAGAACTTCACCATTACTATAAGCCAGAAAGTTGGTAATTGGCATTATCTTTGGCTGCTGCGGCAGACCCGGCAGCCAGTGCACCGATAATCAGTGCAATAGATTCCATAACATTCCTAATAATCCGATTATAGAAAGATTACTAAAAACGATGTTCATTCTCAAGGAAAAATTAAAACCCCGATGCGTAGGGTCAGCGGCAGGTAGGTGCTACGTTAACCAAAATAACTCCAACATATACGCCAAGTGTCGAGACTCTTAAGGATTTTGGTATGATCATTTCCGGTTCTCTGGTCGCCGATGGCGATATCTGCTATGATAAACAACATATCAACCGGCTAAAAATAGTGAGATACTAAAATTATATCCTTTACTAAACAGGGTGATCTCGGGGAAAGGATCACCCCGAAATTATTTATAGACACAGATTCTCAATCCATTGGATCGTTTCGGGGACCCCCTTTTATACAAGGTCAACGTATTCCATACTGACGACCAGCAAATGGTTATAATCCCCCGATGTTGCGTCGCTAAGATATTGGTCAATATATTCCTTATCAGATCCGGCTCTTCTTAAAGCTTCCTTATCTCGAATATTCTGTCAAGGATATTTACAGCTGCCCTTCACAATTGTCTACGGGCTTCACAATACTAAACCGTCGCCTGCGTCTGTGCATAAATTTTTTAATTAATAAAAATAGACTCTTACCGGTTTCCAAAGCATATAAGGGGAACTGCCGATGCAAGTGGCACTCTATTTGATAGGAATTTATTAGCTGACTCAAGACCGTATTGTCAAAAGTAATCGACAATTCCTGATAGTTGTTGGAACAGGTTGAAATCACACATTTTTGTTGACAGTTGTAACAAAATGCAATATGAAAGGATCAGTTATTGAATCCAAATCCGGTGGTATATAATCAAACGCTGATTTCACCCGATGCAGCCATCAGTCAATCTCTGTTCCGCATCTCATCCTGTTCCTGTCTTCGAAAAGAGCGACATGCTGTTGTAAAGAACGTATTGAGCGTCGTCGTCGCACGAAAGGCCTATTCATCGGCCAAGCAGCCAAAACTGAATACGGTTCTGCTTTTACGATGGTCAAAAAAACAATCTGAGTACGCATTTTAAGTTCATCTTCCTTTTTGACAGGAGTTCGCCATGAAATGTCCAAGATGCACTCATCAGAATCCCTCAGGTGTCAAATTTTGCGGCAACTGTGGACAGAGGATGGGAACACTCTGCCTGGGCTGCAACACTGTGAATCTGCCGGAAGGCAACTTCTGCCATGTGTGCGGACAGTTTTTGCCGAAAACCAACGAATCGCTCTCCGGCAAAAAAATGTCCATGCCGCGTTTTCCAGATGTCGAAAAGACCCCCTATCCCCACTCTGCCGCGGGAGAGCGAAAGTACGTAACGGTTCTTTTCTCGGATCTTTCCGGTTATACGAGCCTGGCGCAACGCCTTGACCCGGAAGTAGTCAAAGATATTATTGCGCGACTCTTTCGCGAGACGACGAAAGTCGTAACCAAGTACGAAGGATTTATCGAAAAATACATTGGCGATGCCGTCATGGCGGTTTTTGGCGCCATACGAGCACACGAAGACGACCCGATTCGGGCAATCCGAGCCGCCAGAGAAATTCACGAGTTGGTCAGTGCCTTTAGCTCTGACTACGAGAAGCAAATTGGACAAATCCTGGCGATGCATACCGGCATCAACACCGGATTGGTTGTCACCGGTGATGTGGACTTTGGCAAAGGCACCCACAGCATTACCGGAGTTACCTTGAATATAGCGGCACGCTTGTGCAGCCTGGCAAAGCCCGGAGATATCCTGGTCGGTTCGGAAACCTATCGTCAGGCCATTGGCTATTTCAACTTTGATTCTCAAGAACCGGTCCAGCTTAAAGGCGTGACGGGACCGATCCAGGTCTATAAGGTCATTTCGCGAATTAATCAGCCAAAAAAGATCCATCGGTTCCACGGCTTGCGGGCCGATTTGATAGGACGCAATCCGGAACTTGGGCTGCTCAAAGAATCCCTTGACCGAGTTCGTGTTGGAAAAGGCAGCCTCGTTTTACTTTGCGGTAACGCCGGAACCGGCAAAAGCAGACTGCTGGAAGAGTTCAAATCCGCTTTGAACCGCGAAAAAGTAAATTGGCGCGAAGGCCAATGCTATCCCTGCACACGCAATTTCACATACTATCCGCTGATTGATTTGCTCAGCCGAAATTTCGGTATCGAGGAGAGCGATTCGCCGGAGCTCGTCAGAGAAAAAATCGAGTCAGGCTTGAAATTCGTTGAAAACAAGGATGATGTGGTTCCCTACGTCGGCAGCCTTTACAATCTAAAGTATAAGCAGTTGGAAGGCATCAGCCCGGAGATTTGGAGATCACGACTCCAGAAGGCCATTTTGGAAATCCTGACCGTAATGGCTCGAAGGGCGCCAACGATTATTTGTCTGGAGGACCTGCATTGGGCGGACCCGTCTTCGTTGGAGTTGATTCGTTTTTTACTTTCTGATTTCAGGTATCCTGCCCTGGTCATCTGCGTCTACCGTCCAACACTGACTTTGCTCTCCAACCAGCAGATCGCCAACCTCGGAGAATCTTACTTTGAAATCCGGCTCGAAGATCTATCACCGGCCGAAACTGAAACCATGCTGGGATCGTTGCTGAAAACTGAGCATGTCCCTTTGGACTTGAAACGTTTGGTTCGTGAGAAGGCTGGCGGTAATCCGTTTTATCTTGAAGAAATCATCAATTCATTTGTCGAGTCGGAAATTCTGGTGTCTGAAGACGCCCGTTGGGGCTTGCGCAAATCCATTGCCGGCTCGGAGATATCCTCGACGATCCACGGTGTGATTGCTGCCCGCATCGATCGCCTGGAAGCCGAGATGAAAAACATCCTGCAGGAGGCTTCGGTTATTGGCCGGTCCTTTTACTATGAGATCCTCAGCCACATTACCGAGCTTGAGGACAGCCTCTGGCATCATCTTAGTAGTCTGGAAACGTTGGATCTCATCAAGGCGCGCAGCTTCAGACCGGCGGTGGAGTATATTTTTAAACACGCACTGACGCAAGAAGTCGTTTACAGCGGGCTGGTGAAAGACAACCGCAAAGCGATCCACGAACGAGTTGGGCTGGTGATGGAAAAACTCTTCGAAGATCGACTCCCCGAGTACTATGAATCCATGGCCTACCATTTTCAGCGCGGTCAGTCCGTTGACAAGGCGGTGGATTACCTGGTTAAATCCGGACAAAAAAGTCTGGAAAGATATGCGCTGGAAGAAGCTCACCGGTATTATCATGATGCCTTTTCCATGCTCAGCAGCCAATCCGACAGACCCGGGAAAACCGACAGTCTGCTGATCGACCTTCTGAACAAGTGGTCATTTGTGTACTATTATCGAGGACGATACAAGGAATTGCTGTCTCTGCTAACAGCTCATCAGACACTTGCCGATTCTCTGCCTGACGACGCTAAGCGCGGTATGTTCTATGCCTGGCTGGGGTGCGCGCTCTGGCATAGAGAACGGTTTAAAGAAGCACATCAACACCTGTCAACAGCTTTGGCCATTGGTGAAGACAATAATGACTTTACAATGGTTGGTTATGCCTGTTGCTGGCTGAGCTGGGTTTGCACGGAACTGGGTTTGCTTGATGATGCCATCGGTTATGCCGAAAGAGCCCAAAGGATTTTCGAAACAGACCGCAGAGATGACTATATTTATGTCAGCTCCATGGCGGGAATGGGATACGCCCTTTGGCACAGGGGAGAAAAGGCGAAGACCCTTGATGTTGGAAACGTCCTGCTGGACTTTGGTCGCAAGCAGGATGATTACCGGGCCAAAGGCATGGGATATTGCTGCATTGGTTGGAGTCATCTGATTGGAGGCGATCTGACCCGGGCCAGCTCCTTTTTCGAAAAGGCTGTTCAGGTCTCAGTTGATCCCTGGTATTCGTTGTTTCCCAAGTTGGCGCTGACCTATGGTTTGCTTCTCAACGACAACTTTCACGAGGCCGAAAATTATATTGCCGAAATCCGAAAGTTCAGCCAACAATTTGGCGCGGAGTTTGCCGGAACACCCGCTCATTTCTTCCATGGGATGGTTTTGGTCAACCATGGCCGGATCAAACAGGGGCTGCAGATTCTCGAAGAAAGCTGTCAATGCTGGAGGCAAAACGGCAACAGACTGCGCTATGCTGCCTGCGGCTGTATGCTGGCGAGCGTATATGCCGATCTTGCAAAGAAAGCTCGGTCCAGGAAGCTATCGAAATATGCTTTGCGTGCCTGCGAAAAAGCGAACGCTTATTTTCAGGATTCGATTGAATCGGCTGAACAAATTAGCGCCAAAGCAATGCTGGGCCAGGCTTACCGTGACTGGGGCAACTTCTGCAAAGAAAGAGGAGATACCCACAAGGCTGAAAAGTGTTTCGCTGGGGCATCCGCCAATTTCCGGATATGTGAGTCAGCGGCCCTATCAGAGCGGATCGAGGTTGACTCTTCGATCATTTAACGGAGACAGTCTAAAAATTACGGCTGATTTTCTGATGGCCTTTGATTGGGATATCATCTACTTATCTGGACTTCGAGAAAATTTGTGATATTTTATAAAATCACAAGTTTTTTTAGATGCAATTTTTTCCAATTATTTTCAATATAGCACTACCTGAAGACAGTTAAAATTTTCATAACGACAATCAAATTAAGATGAAATTTGCTGCGAAATCTCTTTTACTTTTACAAATATTGATTCTATCAATATTCAATCATTTGCCATCATATGCCTGTACTGCCTTCATGGCATCGGACAGCGGGAGTGTTCTCGTTGGCAACAATGAAGATAATAAATTTCCCCATACCAGAATGTGGTTCATTCCAGAAAAAAATGGACAAAATGGCAGAGTAATTTTTGGATATGACAACTGGATGCCGCAAGGTGGCATGAATGATCAAGGATTGTTTATCGATTGTTTTGCAACGCCGAAATTAGAAAGAAAACCATCAAAAAAGAAACTAATATTTAGAAACAATTTTTTAGATACAATCATGGCGGAATGTTCCTCTGTCGAAGAGGTAATCGAACTGACGAAGCAATACAATCTTGAATTCATGTTGGAATTTCAATTTCTAATTGTCGATAAGACTGGCGATTCGGCGATCATTGAAAGAGACCATACTATTCGCAAAAAGAATTCTTATCAGGTGGTAACGAATTTTTACCAATCCAAAGTGGTTTACAAGGATTATCCCTGTGAATGGTATAAAGGAGGATGCCTGAGATACCAAATAGCCGAGAAGATGTTGAAAAACCGCCGTACAGTTTCGGTTGAAAATTTTCGTGACATTTTAAAGGCCACTCATCAAAATACATTGGGAACGAGAACACTATACAGTAATATTTATGATTTAAAAAATGGTTTAATCTATGTTTATTATCTGCACAATTTTGACAACGAGGTTGTTGTTAACCTGAAGGAAGAATTAAAAAAGGGCAGTCACTATTACAAAATACCTTCCCTTTTTGGCAAAAAACTAAAATATAGTTGGAAAGAATATGTCCACCGTTCTCCAGATTTTAGAATATCTTATCCAGAGAGTTACAGAGTTCTAAAACCTAAATTAAATGAAGTTTTTAAGGCGAAACATCCAGCCGGTATGTTGTCTCTTTCAGTATCCATTGATGATAAACCGCAAGACATTACAATGAAGGATATCGGGGTAAAGTTCTATTTACCTGAATTAAAGAAATCAGGCACCCACGTTATAATTTCTTCCAACATTCAATCGAAACTAAGTGATGGAACCATAGCCAATGAAGTGCAATTTGATTGGGTGACTAAAGATAATTGGCCTGTGAAAACCTTGGTTCTATCAACATTTAGAGACGACAAATTGATCTACGCTGCTGTGTCCTCACTTGCTGATCCCAGTTTTCTTAAAGAATACCTTTACAGTCTGCGATTCGATTTAAAAACATACTAACAGATTACTAATCGCCAATAAGCCAAAATTGCAGATATCCCGCTATGGTATCTGCAAAAAAATTGCTACCTAAAAAAGTACATATACTGTAAACATATCTGTAGTTTGGAAAAATTTGTGATATTTTATGATATCAAAGGTTTTCAAGGGTGTCGTTTTCCATATTATATCTGCAATAATTGAACATAAATTGATAGTTGGACCTCTGGCAAGAGTACCAGAAATCTGCAACTGAAAGAACTCAGATGGGAATCCTCCAAACATCCTGTTCTCTTACAAAAAGGATGCCTATTAATAGTTATATAACGACCCCATAATATTTAAAATAATTTTTATTGACACTTTTTCTCAATTTTGATAGGGGGAATTATTATTTCCATATCGGACCGCAGAGTATAGGTCTTGCGCAATCAGATCCGCGCCTTGTTCGATGGCCTACTCTTTTCAAAATGCAAAAGAGTAGGTTTTTTATTTTTAGCCGACCAAACAAAACCCGTCCAGGGGGGGATGGGTATACCGGACAAAAGGAATCTAATAAGGGGGTTAGAATGCTATTTGTCTTATTAAATAGCCAAGTTGCCTTTCATTAGGTGGTTTGGCTTTTTTATTGGAAGAAAGGAGGCATTAAAATGAGAAGTAAATTAAATACTTTTAAAATGATGACAGCCATTTTCTTAACTCTTACCTATTTAGGATGCGGTGGTGGGGGCGGCAGCGGCGATGGCGGTGGTGAAAGCTCTGGAATTACGTATTCCGGTATAACAACGCAGGCCAGGGTAGAAGAAAACAACGCCACCGACCTCGCAAGTGGAGCTTTTGCAGCCGGTGAAACGGGATCGGTATTTACAGGCTTTGCGGCGTTAAAGGAAAACAAAGAGCAAAATGATTTGCAAATCGATACTTTCAGAACTTTGAAAATACCATCGATATTCGCGGATTGCCTTCGATCTGTCGACCTGGCGCCACCGTTATATACGATATCACTAAAAGTAAAGGCTACCCACACCGAAACAGGTAAGGAAAATGGACCCTGTGGGGGCAATTTTTCTTATACGATCAGCATTGATGATGTAACCGGCCGATTCAGCGGCAGTTTTACCTTCGCAAATTATTGTGATCAGGGAGTTACCCTCTCGGGCCTGTGCCGTGTAAGAGGAACCGCTGATCCGAATACAGGCGATATAATCACTGCTACTTTTTCAACTGAAAATCTTTCTGATGAAACCATGATCTTGGATGTAGATATGTCAATGGATTTCTCCGTCTCTCCTATGAGTTGCGCTATTGACGGATATTTTAAAGATAAAGCTACCGGATTGGTATATTGGATTCGAGATTATACCGTATACATTACCGAATACTCCGGATATGAAGAGGTTGATATTTTCGGCACCTTTTACCATCCGGACTACGGGTACGTATTCGTTTCGACCCTGGAAACCTTTACCATTTATGATGGCGATGACTGGCCCAGTTCTGGTGCCCTTAAGGTAGAGGGGATTAACAGCACGAAAGCGATATTAACCACGATCGATATTTTAAGATGTAGAGTAGAAGCTGATACCGATGGAGATGGTAATTATGATTGCGACTCCGGTATTTTGAACTGGACTGATTATGAAGCATTCGATGAAATACATTTTACTGGAAGTCGTCTGAACTATTCAACATACAGTGATTCCACACCAAACAGGTACCAGGGATGGGTAGAATTTCTAAATGATGACTTTCCTATTCGGGAGTCTGATATTACAAACGTTGTCCTAAGGGACCAAGATCAAAATGAAATCGAAATAGTTCAAAGAGATTTCGATGATGGTGAAATTTATGTTGGCGGGTGGAATTCAGATACCCATCAAGTGGATTTCAGCGGACCATCAATCTACAGCGGCTTCAGCATTAATTTTTCTGAGGGTACCACCATAACAAGCGGCTATTATACCTATGAAACCACAACCCGCAATGGAAATAATCTGTCGGATACGCAATATTTCCCTGGGAAATTAGAATTAATGGTTGTTGATAGTGAAAGTATGAATTCTGAATGGATCGGCGGTGATCTCAAATTGACCTGGACTAATCCGGATCCCGGCGGCTCTGATAAATTAGTAGTCCAACTGTTTAGCGAGGAAAACGGTTTTGAACTTTATCTGACGATGGATTTGCCAAATACCGCCAGTGAAGTCACAATTCCGGAGGAATGGGTGAATAAGGTTAAACAGCTTAGCGAATCGAATGTTATGAGTTGGTATGTACAGCTTCGTGTTAGCGATGACACCACGAATAACAATTACGCACGCAGTCGATCCGATAGCAAGACTATTGTTGGCTGGTAATCAGGACAAATATACTGATTACAAGAAGCTGGAGCCTGAGACGGCTCCGGCTTCCAAATAAATCCTCCTGATTCCGACGTTCATAGTATCTGTATCTATCGGATAAAAACTGATAGTTGGGGATCTGGCAAATCTGTAGCAGGGCCACCGTCAAATTAGGGGCTAATTTT
>Ga0307426_1003107_pt1 | contig 10086 bp, 4 predicted proteins | sample SalMarWE160340MG_FD_202165 | JGI IMG/M metagenome (GOLD analysis project Ga0307426, IMG submission 202165) | Salt marsh sediment microbial communities from the Plum Island Ecosystem LTER, Massachusetts, United States - WE1603-40 | ecosystem: Environmental > Aquatic > Marine > Intertidal zone >... | reverse complement strand
GTGATCGCAGCCGTTAACGTCGTCTTCCCATGGTCTATATGCCCGATCGTCCCCACGTTTACATGCGGCTTCGTCCTCTCAAATTTCTTCTTCGACATCTCTAACCTCCTTGGCGGCTTGCAGTTCAGCCTCACCCCTTACTTCTCTTCTTGTTCTTATTCTTGCTCCCCCGGCAGTCTTACCAGCGATAATGGGCAAAGGCCTTATTCGCTTCGGCCATCCTGTGGGTATCTTCTCTCTTCTTAATGGCGGAACCCCTCTTGTTTGCAGCGTCCATGAATTCTCCCGCAAGCTTCGCTGCCATGGTTTTTTCACTTCTCGCCTTTGCAAACGAAATAATCCATCGAAAACTAAGGGCCTGGCTTCGGGATGGTCTCACCTCCGTCGGCACCTGGTACGTGGAACCGCCCACGCGCCTCGATTTCACCTCAACCCTTGGTTTTACATTCTCCACAGCCTTTTTGAAAACAGACAAAGGCTCTTCCTTGGCTCGCTCCTCGATGATGTTGAATGCCCCGTAGAGAATAGATTCAGCAACACTCTTCTTGCCTTTTTTCATGAGATTATTGACGAACTTGGCCACAAGAAGGCTGTTGAACTTCGAATCAGGCATCATGTCGCGTCTCGCGATAACTCTTTTTCTAGGCATTGAAATTCTCCAAACCACTAAATGAACACTTTTTCTCCATCATGCTCTCTTACAGACTCTTCGGGCGCTTTGCGCCGTACTTGGAACGTCCCCGTCTCCGGTCGTCCACTCCGGTGGTATCCATGGTCCCCCTGATGATATGGTACCTGACACCGGGAAGATCTTTCACTCGACCCCCTCGGATAAGCACCACAGAGTGTTCCTGGAGGTTATGGCCCATACCGGGGATATAGGACGTTACTTCAATTCCATTGGTCAACCGGACCCTCGCCACTTTCCGCAATGCTGAATTCGGTTTTTTCGGGGTTGAGGTATACACCCTGACACACACGCCCCTTTTTTGCGGAGCCCCCTGCAGTGCAGGGGTCTTCACTTTTTTCTTTGCCTTTAAGCGACCTTTCCTCACGAGCTGATTAATGGTCGGCATGCATTCTTCTCCTCATCTGTTACTTCTGAAACCCGGATTTTTTCGGCCTTGCTGCACGGAAATTCCGGAAACGCAAAAATTCTTTTTTTTATTTCCTTTTTAAGGTTTTGTCAAGCAATTTCCCACTTCAGCCAAAAAATATTATCTTTCTTAGCATCCTGATTTCTGAGTTACGACTGCTCAGGACTGAGAAGTCCTATTCGTTATTCCGCCACTCCAACGGCCAGATCTCTGTATTCCTTAACACCCGTCCCGGCAGGTACCAGACGACCCATGATGACATTTTCCTTCAGGCCCCGGAGATGGTCTATTTTTCCGGCCACACTGGCGTCCGACAAAACCTTAGTTGTCTCCTGAAATGAAGCTGCAGAGATAAAGCTGTCCGTGCTCAGTGATGCCTTGGTAATTCCCAGTAATAAGGGTTCCGCCGTTGCCGGCATTCCCCCCTGTGCCGCGAGCTGCTGATTTTCTTCCTCAAAACGCCATTTCTCCACATGCTCTCCCAGCAGGAAAGGAGAATCACCAACCCCGGTAACCCGTACCTGCTGCAACATCTGCCGTACGATGACTTCGATATGTTTGTCGTTGATCCTGACGCCTTGCAACCGGTAGACTTCCTGGACCTCATCTACCAGGTATCTCGCAAGCTCTTTTACTCCCCGTATTCGCAAAATATCATGGGGGTTCACGGATCCATCCATCAGCGCCTCCCCTGCTCGCACGTAATCCCCTTCGAGCACACTGACGTGCTTGCCTTTACTGATGAAATAATCCACCGGATCACCCACATCGGGGGTAATGGTCATCTTTCTTTTGCCCTTTGTATATTTCCCGAAAGAGACAATCCCGTCAATTTCGCTGATCATTGCTGTCTCCTTTGGTTTTCTCACTTCAAACAGCTCTGCAACGCGGGGAAGACCTCCGGTAATGTCCTTGGTCTTGGTGGTTTCTCGAGGAATTTTTGCCAGGATGGTCCCCTGGCCCACTTCCTCAGCCTCGTTCACCATAATAATCGCCCCCACCGGAAGATGGTATCGTGCTTTCGCGCGGCTGCTTCCCGGAATGGGAGCTGTCTTTCCGTTCTCATCCTTTATGGAAACCCGTGGCCGGACATCCGCTTCACGGGATTCCACGATAACCCTGCTTATTTTCCCCGTGACCTTATCCCTCTTTTCCTGCATTGTCCGTTCTTCAACAATATCGCCGAATTTTACAACACCACCAACCTCCGTCAGGATTGGAATGGTGAAGGGGTCCCATTCGGCAAGGACCGCTTCTCTCTTGATTTTCTGCCCATTCTTCACCTTGAGGGTAGCACCGTAAATAATGGGATAGCGCTCAATCTCACGCCCTCCCTTGCCCAACACCGCCATCTCGCCATTGCGGTTCATGGCAATAGGGAAGCCCTCGGTATTCTGAACGGTCTTGAGGTTCATAAACTTGATCTTCCCATCATTCCTGGCTTGAATGGTTGTCTGTTCCACGCGCTTGCTGGCGGTCCCACCGATATGGAAGGTCCTCATCGTAAGCTGGGTTCCCGGCTCCCCAATGGATTGCGCGGCAATGATCCCAATGGCCTCACCGATATTGACTTCATGGCCGTGGGCCAGGTCACGACCATAGCACTTCTTACAGACGCCATGCCTGGCTTCGCAGGTGAGAGCAGAACGAATCTTGACCCGTTCCAGCCCGGCCTGTTCAATCTTTTCAACCTTTGTCTCGTCAATCTCTTCATTTGCCTTCACAAGTACGTCGCCGGTGATGGGATCATACACATCCTGCAGTGCAACACGTCCCAGGATCCTTTCCCCGACGTGCTGAATTATCTCCCCGCCTTCTGTAAGGGCATCCACCCAGATACCATCAATAGTACCGCAATCTTCTTCGGTAATGATGGCATCCTGCGAAACATCAACCAGCCTCCGGGTCAGATAACCCGAATTTGCGGTCTTCAGTGCCGTATCCGCCAGTCCCTTTCTGGCACCGTGGGTAGAAATAAAGTACTGGAGAACCGTTAACCCCTCTCTGAAATTGGAGGTGATCGGGGTCTCGATAATCTCGCCCGATGGCTTGGCCATCAATCCCCGCATTCCCGCCAGCTGTCTCATCTGGTCCTTGCTTCCCCTGGAGCCCGAATCCGACATCATATAGATAGGATTGAAACTGGGAACCTTTTTTTTCTTCTTTCCCGGCCCCTTGATCACTTCAACGGCCATTTCCTTCATCATCTCGCCGGCAACATCTTCGGTTGACTGGGCCCAGATGTCTACAACCTTGTTATACTTTTCCCCATCCGTAATGAGACCACTCTTATATTGGTCATCAATCTTCTTCACTTCCTTTTCAGCCCGTGTGAGAATATCCTGTTTCTTGGAAGGTACCACCATATCTTTCATGGAAATAGAGATACCGGAAAGAGTGGCATACTTATATCCCACATCCTTGAGACGGTCAGCGAGAATGACCGTCGATTTAATCCCCGCATGACGATATGATTCATTGATGAGGCCTCTCAGTTCCTTCTTGGTCATGGCCTTGTTGATTAGCGCGAAAGGAACCGTTTTGGGCAATGCCTCGTAGAGGAGGACTCTTCCCGTGGTCGTGTCCGCAATCGCTCCATCTATCCTGACCTTGATGGCCGCATGGAGGGCCAGTTCCTCGGCATCGTAGGCAATTCTCACCTCGTCAATGCCGGAAAAAAGCCTTCCCTCGCCCTTTGAAAATGGTCTTTCCCGGGTCATATAGTAAATACCCAGAACAATATCCTGGCTGGGGACAATGATAGGCTCCCCGTGTGCCGGCGAAAGGATATTGTTGGTTGACATCATCAAGACTCGGGCCTCGATCTGTGCCTCAATAGAGAGCGGCACGTGTACCGCCATCTGGTCACCGTCAAAGTCCGCATTAAACGCGGTACAAACCAGGGGGTGCAGCTGAATGGCTTTTCCCTCAATAAGGATAGGTTCAAAGGCCTGGATGCCCAGTCTGTGCAGTGTCGGCGCCCTGTTCAGCAGGATGCAGTACTCCTTGACCACTTCATCAAGAGCGTCCCAAACCTCAGCCGTTTCCCGCTCCACCATTTTTTTCGCGCTCTTTATCGTGGTAACCAGACCCTTCTCGTCCAGTTTGTTATAAACAAACGGCTTAAACAGCTCCAGGGCCATCTTCTTGGGAAGGCCACATTGGTGCAATCGAAGATCAGGGCCTACCGTTATGACCGACCGTCCGGAGTAATCCACCCGTTTTCCCAGAAGGTTCTGGCGAAATCGGCCCTGCTTTCCCTTCAACATGTCACTCAGAGACTTGAACGGCCGTTTGTTCGCGCCGGTCACCACTTTGCCCCGCCTGCCGTTATCGAACAGGACATCAACGGCCTCCTGGAGCATCCTCTTCTCGTTGCGCACGATGATATCAGGGGCATTCAGTTCCAGGAGTCGTTTGAGTCTGTTATTGCGATTTATCACCCTGCGGTAGAGATCATTCAGATCAGAGGTAGCAAAACGTCCGCCGTCCAGAGGAACAAGGGGCCGCAGTTCGGGAGGAAGCACGGGGATCACATCAAGGATGGTCCATTCCGGCTTGTTTTTGGATTCATTGAAGGCATCAATGACCTTGAGACGTTTTGTGAGTTTTTTCCGCTTTGCCTCTGACTTGGTATTGATCATTTCAGCCCTGAGGGTCGCTGACAATTCTTCCAGGTCTAGTTCGCCAAGCATCCGCTTGATCGCTTCCGCGCCGATTCCCGCCTCAAAACGGTCTCCGTATTCTTCCTTGGCCCGATACAGCTGTTCGTCAGTAAGGAGGTTGCCCTTGACCAAGGGCGTATCCTTGGGATCCATCACAATATAATTCTCAAAATAGAGGACACGTTCCAGATCCTTCAAAGTCAGGTCCAGGAGATTCCCCACTTTGGAAGGAAGGCACTTCAGGAACCAGATATGAGCAACCGGGGTAGCCAGCTCAATATGACCCATTCTTTCACGGCGAACCTTCGACTGAATCACTTCCACACCGCATTTTTCACAGACGATTCCGCGGTGTTTCATCCGTTTGTATTTACCACAATTGCATTCATAGTCCTTGATCGGCCCAAAGATCTTTGAACAGAAAAGGCCGTCTCTTTCCGGCTTGAATGTCCTGTAATTGATGGTCTCAGGTTTTTTTACTTCTCCATACGACCATTCCCTGATCTTTTCCGGCGAAGCCAGTGATATCCTGACCGCATTAAAGCTCGACGGGTCCTTCGGCTTGGTAAAGAAATTATATAATTCTTCCAATGCCTTTCTCCTTTATTTTCGCATAAACATTCACAGTTTTTTTATCTTCAGTGCCGACTGACGACTCTTGACTCACGACTCGTATCAGGCCTGAGTGTCTTCAAACAGTTCAATCTCAAGGCCAAGGCTCTGTAGTTCTTTCATGAGTACCTTGAAAGATTCCGGCAAACCGGCTTCCAGGATATTATTCCCTTTTACGATCCTCTCGTACATACGGGTCCTTCCCGCCACGTCATCTGATTTGACGGTGAGGAATTCCTGGAGGGCATATGCCGCGCCGTATGCCTCCATGGCCCAGACCTCCATCTCTCCCAACCGCTGGCCGCCAAATTGTGCCTTTCCGCCGAGCGGCTGCTGCGTAACCAGTGAATAGGGACCTATAGATCGCGCGTGCAGCTTGTCGTCAACCAGGTGATGGAGTTTCATCACATACATGATTCCTACGGTTACCTCCTGGTCGAATGGCTCACCCGATCGGCCGTCATACAGGGTGGCCTGTCCCGTGAGGGGCAGCCCGGCCTGCTGGAGTGATTCCTTGATTTCTTCTTCCTCGGCCCCGTCAAAAACCGGAGTCGCCATGGGGATGCCATCACGCAGGAGGTTAGCCTGTTCCACAAGCCCCTCTTCGGTGGCATCCTTCACAAAGAGGTTGTATTCCTCCTTCGGAAGGAATTCCTTGAATTTTTTCCTGAGTACTTTTGTGTCCCCGATCTTGTCCACCATTTCGCCAATCTGACAGCCCAATTCTTTGGCAGCCCAACCGAGATGTGTTTCGAGGACCTGTCCCACATTCATCCTCGATGGCACGCCAAGCGGGTTCAGAACAATATCCACCGGGGTGCCGTCCTTGAAATAAGGCATGTCTTCGACGGGCAAGATCCTCGACAGAACACCCTTGTTTCCATGGCGTCCCGCCATCTTATCCCCCACAGACAGCTTCCGTTTTACCGCCACATAAACCTTGACCATCTTGATGACACCCGGAGCCAGTTCATCCCCCAGGCTCAACCGTTCGATTTTCTCCTCAAAGAGCTCCTGGATCCGTTCAACCTTGTCGTTGTACTTCTCCACTATGGCCTCCACCTCTTCAATGATATCCATAGAGGCCTTTAAATCCGCATTACTCCACGCGGCTAAGGGTATCTTATCCACAGCACTATCCGTGAGGACCTTGTTCGGGTGGTGAAGAGATTTTCCTGTTGACGTATCACGCAGCTCCGTCTTCAACTTGAGACCCACCAGAAGGCTTTTCAGTTTCTCCCGGGCAGTCCTCCCGACCACCTCGATTTCATCCGATTTGTCCTTCTCAAGTCTGGCGAGTTCCGCCGTTTCAATAGCGAGACTCCTGGAGTCCTTTTCGACCCCTTTTCTCGCGAAGACCTTTGCGTCTATGACGATTCCTTCAACACCGGGAGGGACCCGCAAAGAAGTATCTTTGACGTCTCCCGCCTTATCCCCGAAAATAGCCCTCAGGAGTTTCTCTTCAGGGGACAGCTGTGTCTCACCCTTTGGGGTAATCTTCCCCACAAGGATGTCACCCGGTTCCACCTCGGCGCCGATATTGATAATCCCGGCGTCATCCAGGTTTTGCAAGGCATCTTCCCCCACATTCGGAATATCCCTGGTGATCTCTTCTTTCCCCAGTTTTGTGTCCCTGGACACCACCTCAAATTCTTCTATGTGTATGGAGGTATAAATATCCTCTTTCACCACCCGTTCACTGATAAGGATTGAATCTTCAAAGTTATATCCACCCCAGGACATGAAGGCCACCATCACATTCTGACCGAGCGCAAGTTCACCAAGCTCTGTGGCAGGACCGTCGGCGATGATCTGCCCCTTGCGTACGCTTTCCCCGACTTTTACGATGGGTTTCTGGTTGTAACAGGTGTTTTGATTTGACCTCTTGTATTTGACCAGCTTGTAAATCTCTACTTCAGGCTCGTCTTTTCCTTCGCCTGTTGAACTGATGACGATGCGGGAGGCATCCACATCTTCGACGATTCCATCCCTCCGTGCAACGACCGAAACACCCGAATCCCTGGCCACTACCTGCTCGATCCCCGTGCCGACGAGGGGAGCTTTCGCTCGCAACAGAGGGACGGCCTGCCGCTGCATATTCGACCCCATCAACGCCCGGTTCGCGTCATCATGCTCCAGAAACGGGACGAGTGATGACGATACGCTGACCAGCTGATCCGGCGACACATCCATATACTTCACTTCCGCCACCGGGATCTTTGCCGCCTCACCCATGATCCTGACCGCAGCTTCCTCATTCAGGAACTGCCCTTTTTCGTCCAGAGGGGCATTGGCCTGGGCAATAGGATCGTCTTTTTCATCAAGCGCCGACAAATACTCAATTTCTCTTGTTGCCCGGGCATCTTCAACATGCCGGTACGGCGTTTCTATGAAACCAAACTCATTGACCCTGGCATAGGTGCTCAGGGAAACAATAAGACCGATATTGGGTCCCTCCGGAGTCTCAATGGGACAAATCCTGCCATAATGGGTGGGGTGGACATCCCGGACCTCAAAACCTGCCCGTTCCCGTGTCAGTCCTCCGGGGCCCAGTGCGCTCAAACGTCTTTTGTGGGTCACTTCGGAAAGGGGATTTGTCTGATCCATGAACTGGGACAACTGGCTTGTCCCGAAAAACTCCTTCACAACCGCAGAAACCGGTTTGGAATTAATGAGATCGTGCGGCATCAACGTTTCAACTTCCTGGAGGCTCATGCGTTCCTTTATGGCACGCTCCATCCTCACCAGGCCGATTCTGTATTGATTTTCGAGAAGCTCTCCAACCCCCCGAACACGGCGGTTGCCCAGGTTATCGATATCGTCAACCACGGCTTCCGTATTCTTGAGCCGAATCAGTTCCTTCACGGTCTCAAGGATATCCTCTTTCCGCAAGGTCCTCTGCTCAAGGGAGACATCCTGGCCGAGACGATAGTTCACCTTCAGTCTCCCCACCTTTGAGAGGTCATAGGTATTCATGTTAAAAAAGAGGTTGTTGAAAAATTTATTGGCCACTTCCTGGGTCGGAGGGCTGCTCGGCCGCATTTTTCTGTAGATATCCAGGACCGCCTCATCCGGTTTGTCTATCTTGTCCAGAAGCATCGTATCCCGGATAGTGGTACTCACCCCTGGTGCATCCAGGACAAGACATTCTATCTCGGAAATATTTGTCTCCCCTATTTTTTCAAGCACTTCTCCGGTGAGGACATGATTCCCTTCCAGCAGGACTTCTCCTGTATCCGGGTCCACAAGATCATCTGCGATGATCCTGCCCTCGATGTCTTCCAGATCAACCGGAATCCTGGTAATCCCTGCCGACGTCACCATTTTATGCAATCGTTTCGTGTATTTATCACCTTTTTTTGCGAGAACATCTTTGGTTTCAGGATCTATGACATCCTTGGTGATCCTCTTCTGGTAGAGATTCTCTATCTTGGCCTCTCTCCAGCATCCCTTTTTTCCAATACCAATGATTTCGGTGCTATAAAACTGACCCAATACCTCCCTCGTGGTGTAGCCGATAGCTTTGAGAAGGATCGTCACCGGGAACTTTCTTCTCCGGTCGATGCGGACGTAGAGGATATCCTTGGGATCAAATTCGAAATCGAGCCAGGAGCCCCTGAGGGGAATGATCCTCGCAGAATAGAGCAGTTTTCCGCTGGAATGGGTCTTCCCTTTATCATGGTCGAAAAAAACCCCGGGTGATCGATGCAACTGGCTTACCACCACCCTTTCGGTCCCGTTGACAATAAAAGTCCCGCGGTCGGTCATCATGGGGAGCGTTCCGAAGTAGATCTCCTGCTCCTTGATGTCCCTGATACTCTTTACCTCAGTGTCAACATCGGTGTCGAATACCACGAGCCGAACGGTCAGTCGCAGGGGGGCTTCAAATATCATTCCCTTATTCATGCAATCATCTTCATCGTACTTCGCTTTATCAAAGGTATACTTGACAAATTCGAGAGAAGAGGTACCGCTGAAATCATGTATAGGGAAAACGCTTCGAAAAGCCCCCTGCAATCCTATATCAAGCCGCTCTTCCGCTGGAATATCCTTCTGCAAAAAATCAGCGTAAGAGCGTTTCTGCATCTCTATAAGGTTTGGAATACCGATGACCTTACGGATCTTGCCGAAGCTTCTCCTGAGACGTTTGCTTCTTCCGTCCATTTCTGACATATAACCCACTCCTCATGTGTTCCTCAGTGTCCATGCAGAACTCATTTCTTCATGGACACCCTTTATAATTCAGGCACAACAGGCCCTACATGGAGCCTTTGTCGAACCCGAGATAATGGGCGCGATAGGCACACTGGATTTTCCGGGTGCCACCCGCCTGTAAGGTCCATCCACGTGTCCAGGATGGAGCTGCCTTCACTTTTTTCCACTAATGAAATAGTGAGGACGCTACTTAATTTCTGCCGTCGCCCCTACTTCTTCCAGCTGGGTCTTTATCCCTTCTGCTTCATCTTTCGGAACACCCTCTTTTACTGGCCCCGGTGCGCCATCAACCACGGCTTTCGCTTCCTTCAATCCCAGTCCCGTAATGGAACGAACGACCTTGATAACCTGGATCTTCTTGTCGCCGACACCAGTCAACACAACGTCGAACTCCGTTTTTTCGGCCTCCGCTTCCTGTGCCTGAGCAGCCGGAGCCGCAGCAACCGCCACCGGCACAGCCGCGCTTACGCCGAACTTCTCTTCTAGTTCCTTCACGA
>Ga0307426_1003105_pt1 | contig 10087 bp, 7 predicted proteins | sample SalMarWE160340MG_FD_202165 | JGI IMG/M metagenome (GOLD analysis project Ga0307426, IMG submission 202165) | Salt marsh sediment microbial communities from the Plum Island Ecosystem LTER, Massachusetts, United States - WE1603-40 | ecosystem: Environmental > Aquatic > Marine > Intertidal zone >... | reverse complement strand
GTGCGGGCCGCCGATCGCCTCTTCGCCGAAAGCCCCAAGGCCATCGGCCGCCGCTTTGCGCGCTACTGGCACCTGGCCGCCCGGGAGGCGCGCCAAGGGGCGACGCAACAGGCGCCCGAAGAGGCGCCGAAAAAGGCCGACAACGAGGCCGCGGGCAAACCCGCCGCCGGCAAGCGCGCCTTGTCCGTGCCCGCCTCGGCCGCCGCCTCCGACTGATCGCCGCCCCGCGGCCGCCCGCCCGCAACGCACGGCGCCGCCGAAACCGGCTTTGCCGCTGATGGGAATGGTGCTAACGACCCGCCGGCAACCGCCCAGCGCCCGTCCCGCCGCGATGACCGATCCCGCTCACATCCGCAACTTCGCGATCATCGCCCATATCGACCACGGCAAGTCGACGCTCGCCGACCGCCTCATCCAGATGACCGGCGGCCTCGATCTCAGGGAAATGCGCGCCCAGGTGCTTGATTCCATGGAGATCGAGCGCGAGCGCGGCATCACCATCAAGGCCCAGACCGTGCGCCTGAGCTACGCCGCCGAGGACGGGGCCACCTACGAGCTCAACCTCATCGACACGCCCGGCCATGTCGATTTCGCCTACGAGGTCTCCCGCTCGCTCGCCGCCTGCGAGGGCTCGGTTCTGGTGGTCGACGCTTCCCAGGGCGTCGAGGCGCAGACCCTAGCCAACGTCTACCAGGCAATCGAGGCCGACCATGAGATCGTACCCGTCCTCAACAAGATCGACCTGCCGGCCGCCGACCCGGCCCGGGTGCGCCGCCAGATCGAGGAAGTGATCGGGCTCGACGCGTCGGGGGCGCTGGAGATTTCCGCCAAGACGGGGCAGGGGGTCGACGCCGTCCTCGAGGCCATTGTCCAGCGTCTGCCGGCGCCCAAGGGCGACCGCGCCGCGTCCCTCAAGGCGATGCTGGTCGACAGTTGGTACGATGCTTATCTCGGCGTCGTCGTCCTGGTCAGGGTCGTCGACGGGGTCATTCGCCGTGGCCAGAAGGTGAAGATGATGGCCACCGGCGCCGCCTACGAGCTCGACCGGGTGGGCGTGTTCACCCCCAAGCTTGTCGAAACCGGCGAGCTCGGCCCCGGCGAGATCGGTTTCATCACCGCCTCGATCAAGGAAGTCGCCGACACCAATGTCGGCGACACCATTACCGACGCCAAGTCGCCCGCCGCCGCGCCCCTGCCGGGCTTCCGGCCCGTCCAGCCGGTCGTCTATTGCGGTCTGTTTCCGGCCGACGCCGCCGATTTCCAGGATTTGCGCGACGCGCTGGGCCGGCTGAGACTGAACGACGCCAGTTTCTCGTACGAGCCCGAGACCTCCGCGGCGCTCGGCTTCGGCTTCCGCTGCGGCTTTCTGGGACTGTTGCATCTCGAGATCATCGAGGAGCGTCTGGCCCGCGAATTCGACCTCGAGCTGGTCGCGACCGCTCCCTCCGTCGTCTACGAGATCGGGTTGACGGGCGGCGAAACCGTCTCGTTGCACAACCCCGCGGACCTGCCCGACCCCGTGTCCATCGCCGCCATCCGCGAGCCCTGGATCAAGGCGACGATCATCACCCCCGACGAATATCTTGGCGCGATCCTGAAACTCTGCCAGGAGCGCCGCGGCGTCCAGACATCCCTCAGCCACACCGGCACCCGGGCCCTGGTCAACTACGATCTGCCCCTCAACGAGGTGGTGTTCGATTTCTACGACCGGCTGAAATCGGTCTCCCGCGGCTACGCCAGCTTCGACTATCAGCTCGCCGACCACCGGCCCGGCGACCTCGTCAAGCTGCAGATTCTCGTCAACGCCGAGCCGGTCGATGCCCTTTCGTGCCTCGTCCACCGCTCTCAGGCCGAGGCGAGGGGCCGCGCCATGTGCGAGCGGCTCAAGGAGCTGATCCCGCAGCACCTGTTTCAGATCCCGATCCAGGCCGCGGTCGGCGGCCGCGTCATCGCCCGCGAGACCATCCGAGCGCTCAGAAAGGACGTCACCGCCAAATGCTATGGCGGCGACATCACCCGCAAACGCAAGCTTCTGGAAAAGCAGAAGGCGGGCAAGAAAAAGATGCGCCAGTTCGGCAAGGTCGACATCCCGCAGGAAGCGTTCATCCAGGCTCTGAAGATGGGAGATTCCTGAGAGCCCGGCGGCTCCGGTGCTGGAGCCGCCGGGTATCGTTGGGTAGTCGCCGGGCAGGTAAGAAGGGTCCGCGAGCCGTTGGGACACTCGCGGGTCGGTGTCTTCCGGTCTTACTCAGCGGTGTCGGGCTGTCCCATCATTTCGCGCATATGTGCGACCCCCGCATCAACTTCCGCCTTGAACGCCTCAAAGTCGGGCGCGTTGCCATTCATGATCGTGCTCCACTCGCGCGTAATGGCCGCCGCCATGATGGCATCCTTGATCTCCTGTTCGCTTGCGCCGAAGACTTCGGCGTGAGCCTTCTCGACGTAGATGCAATAGTCACAAGGGATCTGTGCCGCGACGGCCAGTCCGATCAGCGCCAGATATTTCGGCGGAATTGTCATGGCGCCGTCCATATGCATCGCCTTGAACTGTTCCCAGCTCGAGACAAATACGGAGTCGGGCAAGGCATGGAGTTCGAAGGCATCGGGTCCCATCATCGCGGCCATTTCCGACTTGGCCGCTTCAAGCGCCGCATCGTCGGCAAGCGCCGGCCCGGCGATGAGGGCAAGCGACACCGCACACGAAACGGCCAAAGTCTTGATCAGTCTGCTCATATGTTCTCTCCTTGATTGACAGGCATGGTTGCCATTGGCCGAACACATGGCCGGTCAGGTCGCCGGTTGTTTGTGGCAGTGCCGCTGGCGCCACGCTGTTGCGCTAAATAAACGCTGGAAACGAACCACCAGCGTGGAGCGCCGGGTAGTGCGGATCGTGAACCTGAGGGTCCAGAAACTGGACTTGAGGAGCAGCCCCGGTATCTAAAGGCTGCGCATCGTGACCGCGCACGAGAAGGGCCCCAATCATGACAAGTGTGAAATCCTACGGGCAGTTCTGCCCTGTGGCGATGTCGACGGAGCTCTTGTGCTCCCGCTGGACGCTGCTCATCATAAGGGAGCTTTTGTCGGGCTCCACGAGCTTCAACGATATCCGGCGTGGCGTTCCGCTGATTTCCCGGACCCTCCTCTCGTCGCGCCTGAAAGAACTCGAGAGTGCGCGGTTGCTGCGGCGCGTGCCGGTCGGGAGCAGCGGGCGATGCGCTTATCGGCTCACTGCGGCGGGGGAAGGGCTTGAGTCGGTTGTCAACGCCCTAGGCGAATGGGGCCAGGAATGGATCGAACCCGAGCTCGCCCTTGGTGAAGTCAACTACGGCTATTTGCTTTGGAACCTGCGCAGAACGGTACGGCGTGTCTCAGACATGCCTCGCCGCTTCGTGGCGCGATTCGAATTCACCGATGCTCCCATCGACAATCGACATCATTGGCTGCTCTTCGACGGAGAGGACATAGACATATGCCATGCTGACCCCGGCTTTGAAGTGAATGTTTGGATCGAATGTCGCCTTCGTACGATGGCCGAGCTCTGGATGGGATGGATATCGCTGTCGAGCGCATTGGAGGACGGCGGCTTCACCATCGATGGTCCACCCGAGTTCATCAAACAGCCCTTCCGATGGCTGGGCCAAAGCCGTCATGCCGGAACGCCAAAACTACCTCGGGAAGCACGGGTCGTTATGGGATGACGGGAGTCGGATGGCTCCTATCTGGTGGCCCTTCGAACAAGCTCCAGCAACCAGTGTTTGACTGTCGCCAGCTCGAACCTGTCGAGTTTCTGGACCCATGAGTTCGAAACCAGCACTGGCGGCGTCCATATCCTGACTATTTGTTCATTCCCACAGCACAGCCATGGGATTGCAACCTATGACTCACGCAAATAACGGCACGCTTGGTTCCGGCGCGATAGGCCCCGATTCCGCAGAATATGATGAGGCACGGATGGTCTTCAACGGAATGATAGATCGCCGTCCCAAATGGATTGTTCCGTGCGGAACTGAAGAAGACGTCGCCAATGCTATTGCCTATGCGCGGAAATACGATTTGCCACTGGCGGTCCGAGGCGGCGGACACAGTTTCGCGGGTTTTGGCACCTGCGAGGGCGGGATCGTCATCGACCTTGCACCGATGAACCGGATTACGATCGACCCCGAGGCGCGGATTGTTCGTGCCGGAGGCGGGTGCACGCAAGGCCAGATCGACAACGCAGCGAGTGCCCACGGCCTGGCGGTGCCTGCCGGCGTCGTCTCGAGCACCGGCATTTCGGGCCTGACACTGGGTGGCGGGCACGGTTATCTGTCGCGCCAGCACGGGCTGACAATCGACAATCTCGTCGAAGTCAGGGTCGTCCTCGCCGATGGTGAGGTGGTGACGGCAAATGCGGAGTCGGAACCCGATCTCTTCTGGGCACTTCGGGGCGGCGGCGGCAATTTCGGAGTCGTCACCGAGTGGGAGTTTCGAGCCCACCCCGTCTCCACGGTCTACGGTGGTCCGATGTTCTTCGACTTCGCGGAAACGGCACAGATCATGCGCTGGTACAATGAGTTCATGCGTGCCGCGCCGCGTGAACTCTGTATCTTTCTCAGCCTCGACACCATGCATTCGCACGGGCCGTTTCCGGACCATTTGATTGGCCGAAAAAGCTGTACGCTGGTCAGCTGCTACAATGGCGCGGAGGCCGATGGTATCGAAGCTATGCGGTCCGTTTGCGAGGCGCTACCTGAACCATTGCTAGATATGACGGGACAGATGCCCTTTCCCGCCCTGCAGTCTATGTTCGATCCGCCCAAAGGCGTCCAGATGTATACAAAGGGCGACTATCTCGGCGATTTGAGCGAGACGGCGGCGGCCGTTCACATCGACTTCGCTTCGCGCGCACCGACCGAATTGTGCCTCACACACTTCTACCCTATTGACGGCGCGGTTCAGGATGTGGCGGCGGACGCCTCGGCATGGAACGAGCGTGACGGACGCTGGTCGATGCTGATTTCGGGCGCTGCGATCGAGCCGCAGGCTGCCCCTGAGCTGAAGAGCTGGGTAACCCGGTATTGGACGGCCGTGCATCCCTTCAGCCTCCATGGCGGTGCCTATGTCAACTTCATGATGGACGGGGAAAGCGACGAGCGGGTGCGCGCGTCCTACGGCGGGAATTACCAGCGGCTCGTCGCGGGCAAACGCCAATATGATCCCGACAATTTGTTTCGGCTGAACCAGAATATCCAACCATAGGATCGAAGAAGCGGCGAGGGTTGGTGCGCGAAGGCGACCCCGGAATGACAATGGGGAGCTTGGCGGACGCCGTCTTTGGCTGTGCGCCGCCCCCCTCAAGCCACAATCTCCTCCGACCGGAACATCACCTTGTGCCGCGCTTCGGCGATCCACCGGTCGATGTCGTCGTCGCTCATCAGGTGGGCGGGGTCGAAACGGTTCCAGTGGAGGATTTCGGAGAGCTCTATCTTCCAGCGCTTATAGGGGGGGTTGGCCGGCGGGCCGAAGCATAGAATATCGAGGACCGAGAGTTCGTCCGGGATGCCGAGCAGCGGCGAATTCGAGCCGGTGGCTCGATTTCAGGTCCGAACGCCCCGCGGCCGACGGCGGGGGCATGCCGACCCCGGGGCCACGCAAAAAAAAGGGGCAGGCGCCTGGCGCCCGCCCCTTTGTTTCGGCCGCCGTTCGAGGCGGCCCGATGGTGCCCGATCAGTCGGGGACGTGCAGCACCTGGCCGACTTCCAGCATCATGTCGCCGCCGATGGCGCCGGGGTTGGCGTCGACGATCTCGTGGAAGCGGTTGCCGTCGCAAAGCTGCGCCTCGGCGATCGACCACAGCGAGTCCCCCGCCTGGACGGTATAGTCGACCGTCATGCCCATCATGGCATCGTCGCCCATGGCGTCTTCGCCCATGGAGTCCTCTTCCATCATGGCATCGTCGCCCATCGCGTCGTCGCCCATTGCGTCGTCGTGCATGGCATCGTCGCTCATGGCGTCGTCGCCCATGGAGTCCTCTTCCATCATGGCGTCGTCACCCATGGCGTCGTCCGCCATCATGGCATCGTCGCCCATGGAGTCCTCTTCCATCATGGCGTCGTCATGCATGGCGTCGTCCGCCATCATCGTGTCGCACGCGGCGCTGTCCGCCAGCGCCGGTGTCCCGGCGGCAAGCAGCGCCGCGAAGGCAACTCCTGTCAGGATCGAATTACGAAAGGAATTCATTTGCCGTCCCTTTATTTGAGTATCCAATCGCGCCCCGGAACCCCGGAACGCGAAAATCACCCTAGGGGCGGCCCCCGCGTCGCGCCCGTCACACCGGTTCAAGCCTCGTGACAACGCCCGTGAATCGGCCGGCCGTCGAGCCGACCGACTGCGGCGCAAGCCATTGGCTTTGCCTCTCAATTTCACCTCGCGCTCAGGTGAAGCCGCTGCCCGCCGGGCCCCGAAGCCGCCGTTCCGGACCGTGGCCGCGGCGCCGACCGGGACACCGGCGCCGCGATCGCCTGCCGCCTGGTGGTCGCCCGGGCGTCGGTCGGAGGCTGGTCGGAGGTATGGACAACTTGCCGCATCGCCGCCGCCCGGGGGTGGCAGCGCCCGCAGCCAGTGATTAGATAAGTTCTAAAGTGGTTTCCCGTCGGCGAGCGCCGCAGGCCCGGGCTTGCCCGCGATCTGTGTTCGCAAGGCCGCTCACTTTGCCGCGCCGACCCGACCCGGAAGCCATCCAGGACCCATACCCAACGGCGCCAGGAAACGCCGAACGCCATCGGAGGCAAACATGGACGCGAAAGCCGACAACGCCGGCAAATGCCCGGTCGTGCACGGAGCCACGAACCTGGGAATGCGCTCGAACAGCGACTGGTGGCCAAGCCAGCTCAACCTCAGGATTCTCCACCAGAACGCGTCCCCGTCCAATCCCATGGGCGAGGCGTTCAATTACGCCGAAGCGTTCAAGACCCTCGATCTGAAGGCCCTCAAAAACGACCTCACCGCCCTGATGACGGACAGCCAGGACTGGTGGCCGGCGGATTTCGGTCACTACGGGCCGCTCTTCATCCGCATGGCGTGGCACTCCGCCGGCACCTATCGCACCGGCGACGGCCGCGGCGGCGGCGGCTCGGGGACCCAGCGCTTTGCGCCCCTCGACAGCTGGCCGGACAATGTGAACCTCGACAAGGCGCGGCGGCTGCTCTGGCCGATCAAGCAAAAATACTCAAACGCGATCTCCTGGGCCGACCTGATGATCCTCGCCGGCAATGTGGCGCTCGAGTCGATGGGATTTGAGACCTTCGGCTTCGCCGGCGGGCGCGAGGACGCCTGGGAGCCCGAGGAGGATATCTACTGGGGCGCCGAGTCCGAATGGCTCGATGACAAGCGCTACTCCGGCGACCGGGAGCTCGAAGACCCGCTGGCCGCCGTGCAGATGGGCCTGATCTACGTGAACCCGGAAGGGCCGAACGGCAAGCCGGACCCTCTCGCCGCCGCCATCGACATTCGCGAAACCTTCGCGCGCATGGCCATGAACGACGAGGAAACCGTCGCGCTCATCGCCGGCGGACACAGCTTCGGCAAGTCGCATGGCGCCGGCGATCCGGCGCTCGTCGGTCCCGAGCCCGCCGCCGCCGGCCTCCAGGAACAGGGACTGGGGTGGAAGTCGAGCTTCGGCAGCGGCCGGGGTGACGACACGATCGGCGGTGGCCCCGAGGTGACCTGGACCACAACGCCGACGAAGTGGTCCAACAACTTCTTCGAGAACCTGTTCGGCTACGAGTGGGAGCTGACCAAGAGCCCCGCCGGCGCCTATCAGTGGGTCGCCAAGGATGCCCCGGAGTCGGTGCCGTTCGCGCATGATCCATCAAGGCACCGCCCGCCGACCATGCTGACCACCGACCTCTCGCTGCGCTTCGATCCGGTGTACGAGCCGATCTCGCGGCGCTTCCACGAGCACCCGGACGCGTTCGCGGACGCCTTCGCCCGGGCGTGGTTCAAGCTCACCCACCGCGACATGGGCCCCAAATCCCGCTATCTCGGCCCCGAGGTGCCGGCGGAGGATTTGATCTGGCAGGACCCGGTCCCCGCGGTCGATCACGAGCTGATCGAGGCCGCCGACATCGCCGACCTCAAGGCGAAAATCCTCGCCTCGGGGCTGTCGATCTCCGAGCTGGTCTCGACCGCCTGGGCCTCGGCGGCGACCTTCCGCGGCTCCGACAAGCGCGGCGGGGCGAACGGCGCCCGCATCCGCCTGGCGCCGCAAAAGGACTGGCAGGTCAACCAGCCCGACAAATTGGCAAAAGTGCTGGAGACGCTCGAGGGCATCGGGCAGGCGTTCAACGACGCCCAGTCGGGCGGCAGGAGGGTATCGCTCGCCGACCTGATCGTCCTGGGCGGGTGCGCGGCCGTCGAGCAGGCCGCAAAAGATGCCGGGCACGAAGTCGAGGTCCCCTTCGCGCCGGGCCGCACCGACGCCACCGATGACCAGACCGATAGCGCCTCCTTCGCCGTCCTCGAGCCGGTCGCCGACGGGTTCCGCAACTACCTCGAGACCGAGTTCACCGTGCCGGCCGAGGAACTCCTCCTCGACCGGGCGCAATTGCTGACGCTGACCGCACCCGAGATGACGGTGCTTGTCGGCGGCATGCGCGTGCTTGGCGCCAACCACGGCGGGTCCCGGCACGGGGTCTTCACCTCGCGCCCCGGCACCCTGACCAACGACTTCTTCGTGCACCTCCTGGACATGGGCACCCGGTGGAAGGCCACTTCGGACGCCGAGGATGTGTTTGAGGGGCGGGATCGGGAAACCGGTGAGCTGAAATGGACCGGCACCCGGGTCGACCTGATCTTCGGGTCGAACGCCCAGCTCCGGGCCCTCGCCGAGGTCTACGCCCAGAACGACGCGCAGGAGAAGTTCGTGGCCGATTTCGTGACGGCCTGGACCAAGGTGATGAACGCGGATCGCTTCGAGCTGGCCTGATCCCGGCCAGGCCCGTCTCGTCTCCAACGCCCGGGGCGGATCGGCCTCGGGCGTTTTCCGGTCGAGATACGGCCCGGGCGCCGCCGCCTACTTTCGGAAAAGCCGCCGGTTGCGGCCCACGAATTCGCGGATGATCCCCGCCAGTCCCCCGGCCTGCTGGTTTTTGAGATACGCGAACCCGGAGGCGGCCCCGACCGCCCCGCCCAGACAGTCGATGATCAGGTCCCACATGGTGTCCACCAGCCCGGACTTCTGCATGTTGGTGCCGAAGATCTGGTCGACTGTGAATTCGAAGATCTCCCAGATCACGCCCATCGACACCGCGAAGCAGAAAGCGAAAACCGACACCGTGACCGCCGCCGCCGTCAGCCGCTCCGCTTCCACCAGAATCAGCATCACGATGACGCCGACGAGCCCGAGGCCGACCGCCGAGCCGGCGTGCATCAAGACGTCCCACCACCAGAACCGGTTGTAGAAATCGCCGACTTCGCCGAGGAACAGCGTGCCGGCGAGGAACAGCGCCACCGCTGCCGAAAAGCCCGCCGGAACGTGCACCCTGACCAGGCCTGGCAGCAGCAGCGGCACCATCGCCGCCCCCAGGGTGATGATGGCCACGAAAGCGACCGCGAACCGGCCGCTGAGGATCCCGAAACCGGCCGCCCCGATCAGAACCGCAAAAATGACAGCGAGAAGGACACTGCTGCGCGTGGCTTCCATGCCGGCCTCCGGCCTGCCGCTCACGTCCCGGTTTTAGACCGCGCCCTGCCCGAGGCCAAGTTCCCCGTTGCCCGGCAGTCCGTGCCTCGCGCTCGGCCCGCCCAAAACCGGACACCGGCTCATCGCAATATATTCCCAAAGACTCTTGCCTGCCCTTTCCGCCGTCGTCACCGCAGCGCCAGCCCGCCGGCGTGAGGCCAACCAATGCGGGGGTCCATTGGCCTCTCACCGGTCTACGGCACCGCCATCGCCACAAGGGCTACTCCCAACTCGCCATTCCGGCGCCAGCCCAAGCCTGCCCTCGGGCTCGACCCGAGGGGCGCGAGGCTGGACAAAGCCGGACTTGCAAGCGGTCACGGGCCAACGGCCCGGGACGAGAAGCGCCAGTGGCACTTCGAGAGAGCA
>Ga0307426_1003103_pt1 | contig 10089 bp, 6 predicted proteins | sample SalMarWE160340MG_FD_202165 | JGI IMG/M metagenome (GOLD analysis project Ga0307426, IMG submission 202165) | Salt marsh sediment microbial communities from the Plum Island Ecosystem LTER, Massachusetts, United States - WE1603-40 | ecosystem: Environmental > Aquatic > Marine > Intertidal zone >... | reverse complement strand
TTCTTCGCGTCCCGCAACCTGATGCAGGACATCAAGATCCCGCTCGTGAAGTTGGGCCTGCAGATCCTGGCCCTGCCTGTTGGCGCCGTCCTCGGCGTTCTCGCCGCCGGAGAGGCGCGTGGGCTGAGCGAGCATCTCACCTCGAATCTCGCCCTTCTCCTCGTCGGAGTCGTCGTCTTGCCGGTGCTCATCGCCATTGCTTTCCGGTGGTCCCTGCCGGCCGTCGAAGACGAGCCGCCATCTTCCGGCTTGCGCTTCGCGCGTGCCGGTGTACTCGTGGTCGCCTCCGTTGCCGGAATCGTCGTCATGTTCCTTGTGGGCAATCTGTTGACCAGATTCGGGACATGGTCAACACCGAAGCTCTCTTCATTCGGGTTTCTCGGTGCCTTCTCCACGACGCTGGGCGACATCGTCTCCGCGATCATCACACTGGTGACAGCCTTCCTGGCCGCCGCGGTATTCATGAGTCTCGCCGGACGATTCGCCAATTGGCTCCGTACTCACGCCCCCGACTCGCTCACGCGCCCGCTCAGCCTGCCGCTCGCAGCGGCCGCGGGAGCGGCTGTCATGCTGATCCTCGGTCAGGGGGTCTCATGGCTCTACCGGATCGACGACCCGATGAAGATCATCTGGATCCCTGGTGGGGTGGGGGCGCTCCTTGGACTCGGCCTGGCTGCCAGGGTGTACAGGAAGGAGACGGTCAGCATCGGGCTCACCATCTACTACGGGGCAAGGACACTGTTCAACGGTATTAGGTCGATCGAACCGCTGGTGATGGTGATCGTGTTCGTCGTGTGGGTCGGACTCGGCCCGTTCGCCGGCGCGCTGGCCTTGTCACTGCACACGGTCGCCGCACTCGCCAAGCTCTACTCGGAGCAGGTGGAGAGCATCATGCCCGGTCCGATCGAAGCGGTGCAGGCGACCGGTGCAACCAGGGTCCAGACGATCGTCTACGCGGTGGTCCCCCAGATCGTGCCTCCGTACATCTCGTTCACGCTGTATCGCTGGGACATCAACGTGCGCATGTCGACGATCATCGGGTTTGCCGGCGGTGGCGGCATCGGCTCGATCCTGCAGCAGAACATTCGCCTGCTCAACTACCGGGCAGCGGCCGTGAACATGCTGGCAATCGCCATCGTCGTGGCGTCGATGGACTACCTCAGCTCGAGAGTGCGCCAACGGATCGTCTGATCTCCATTCTTCTTGTCAATGTCGGCCTCGGTGAGCGGGGTCAGGATTGACAAGAACGAGGTGATGGCCGAACGCTCTACCCTTGCCCTATGAGCGAGATGATTCGGCGGACCAGAGAGATCCGCGAGCAACAGGAGCGCGATCTTCTCGCACCGGCGGCGACAAGATCCGCAGACTCGAAGGGGCGCCGACAGCCCGAGGAGCCGGACCCATACCGAACCGCCTTTGAGCGCGACCGGGACCGCATCCTGCACACAAAGGCATTTCGCCGCCTGAAGCACAAGACACAGGTGTTCATCAACCCGGAGGGTGACCACTACGTCACCCGTCTCACCCACACGCTGCAGGTGACACAGGTGGGACGGGCGATGGCCTCCGATCTCGGCCTCAACGAATCGTTGACCGAGGCCATCTGCCTCGGTCACGACGTGGGGCACTCGCCGTTCGGGCATACGGGAGAAGACGCCTTGTCCCCCTACGTTGAGGGTGAGTGGCTGCACTCGGAACAGAGCGTCAGGGTCCTCGACGTGTTGGAACCGGTGAACCTGTCGTGGGAGGTACTGGACGGTATTCGGGCCCACTCGTGGAAGATCGACCCCCCCTCGACCCCGGAGGGGATGCTCTGCCGATTCGCCGACCGCATCGCCTACCTCACTCACGATGTCGACGACGCACTTCGCGCTTCCGTGATTCGGCACACCGACCTGCCCTCACAAGCATTGGCGGTACTCGGCGAGCCCGATTCAGACTGGATCGGAACCATGATCAGAGCGGTCGTGGACGAATCCGTCGAGCAGGGACAGGTGGTGATGGCACCTGAGGTTCTCGAGACCATGCAGGTACTGCGCGACTTCATGTTCGAGCGGGTCTATCTCCGTCCCGAGTCGAGACCGCAACAGCAGCGTGCCATCGCCGTGATTCGACATCTCGTGGATCACTTCATCGAACACCCCGAGGAGGTCCCCGACTCTTACCGGGTCGACGATGCCGACGATGTCGAGCGGGCCATCGACTATGTGTCAGGGATGACCGACCGGTACGCCCTCAGGAAGCACGACCGACTGTTCCGGCCCGAGGGGATCGACTGATTCCTCCGTTCTTGTCAATCGTGGCCCCGGTCAGCGAGGCTGGGATTGACGAGAAAGGAGAGCCCCTGTTCTTGTCAACCAGAACCTGGCTCAGCGGGGCTGAGGTTGACAAGAACGACAGGGACGGGCCCCGAAGGGCCCGTCCCTGTCGTTGGTTCCGCTGCCGCTACCTTCTGAATGAAGGGAGCTTCCAGCCCGGGAAGGGCCGACCCCAGAGCGTCCATCGAGACGACACCAGCAGTGATGCCGTTTGCGTCAGGACGCGGGACGCGTCCCGATCGACGAACCTCGGTGTGAAGCCTCTCACCTGGTTGATGAACGCCCGGAGCTGTGCCTTGTAGGCGGCGGTCTTACCCGCTTCCAAGTACGTCCGCGCTCGTTCGAGCCTGTCGAGCAGGATCTTCACGGTGTTGTTGCCGCTGATCTTGCCTGCGTCTGCGTAGTACTGCACGAGCGCTTCCACCTGAGCGACCCCAATGTGGAATCGTGCCACCTGCGGGTCGTGGTCGCTCGTACCTCGAGCACCGTCGCCGACGTAGTCGGCAGGGAAGTCGCTGTTGATGTGCGCCGCTCGCATCTCCACGAGATCCGAGAACATGGACGGGGTCACAAACAGCTGATCGAGCGTCTGCGCCTGTCCTTGATACTCGTAGCTGTACGCGCTTGCCGGATGGGCCGCGAGAAGCGACTCGTACAGGTTCACCATCCCCTGGTTGTACAGCGCAGCGAGCTGGTCGCTGGGTATCGTCGTGTTATCCGGACGTGGATAGACATTCAGGTCGCCACCGACCACCACGCGCACGTTCGAGTCTGCCACTTGCAGGGCATCCACGATCGCCGCGTTGTAGGCGGCCTGCTCGGTCCGTTGACCCACACGACCATCAGGGCCACTGCTGAAGTGGTTGTCGACCGCGTACAGATCGGTGAAGGCGCTCGTGCCGATCCCGCTCTGCCAAACCCGGAAGTACCCGACCAGTGGTGCCCTCGTGAAGACGAGATCGCCATCGGTGCCTGTCGAGGTGTCGACGTCTCCCGGCAGGTCCGCGTTGAACGACTTCGGGTTGGACACGTCCGTGTTGTAGCCGAGCGCCGTCGACCGGTACACGACCTGGGGATCGGAACCGAGCACAGGGTTGTCGTCGGCAGCCGGCAGCAGCTCTACACGATCCGTGCGGAACATGAAGCCGTTGACGATGCCCCGATCGTCGGCCCCGTCACGGTCGTAGGCCGTGTCGTAGCTGACGTGCCACCTGTTGTGGATGTAGACCGTCAGCTCTTGGAGCGTGTCCGGCTTGCCGTCGGCGTTGTTGGTGCTGCCGCACTGCAACGACCACCTACGGCCGCTCGAGTCGACCGTGCAGATGTCCTGATCTTCGAGCTCCTGTGCCATCACGATGTCGGGAGCATGCAGATCGTTGGCCACCTGGGAAGCGATCTCGCCGAGCCGTGTCTGATAGGCGGCGTCGCTCTCAGGGACGTAGTCGAACGGCGGATCGACACCCGGGCAACCCGCGTTGCCGGTGAAGTCACACCCGTCGAACGGATCGTCTCTGTAGTCGTACAGGTTCTCCATGTTGAACGTGGTGATGCTGAACTCCCGCGAGGCATCAGCTTTCTGAGGTGGGAAATTCCACGCCGGAGGTAGCCCCATCCTGTAGCGCAGCTGCTCCCCGACCTGAATCTGGTACTTCGAGAACGAGAAATACACGCCGCCGATCGGCGCGTTCTTCAACGTGTCGAAGGTCCGCACGGGTGCAATCAACACGGTGTTGTCATCCGCCGCACTCTTGAGGCCGAGGCTGCCCATCACGATGCGATAGCCGTTTCCGTCGAACACACCGTCCAGGACGTGAGCATCACGGAACGATCTCTTCGCATAGCCGTACAGGCTGGCGATCGGGCTGTCGGGTGCGGCCACCCAGACCTCGCCGTCCGCCGTGCTCGCGAACACGTCACGTCCTCCGAGCACGATGCTGCCGGCTGGTACCTGGGCGCGCATGCCCTCGTGACGCTCCCAGTAGCGGTTGGCATCATCGAGGTTGTTGGGCGGATCGGCTGCGAACGCAGGAACTTCGACGTCGAGGCCGACACCGGTCCTCACGATCGACACCAGGCTCGCGCTCGACAGCTCGGTGAGGTTGAAGTACTCGCTCACCCGGGCCCTGATGATGAGCTCGTCGCCAACGTTCACCGTGTAGAAGCTGGGGCCGTCGTAGATGTCGTCGTAGAAGCCCTCGTACACGAGGACCCCATCGGACGAATTCGGGTCGCCATCGGCAGTCGCAGCCGTGTTCTGGATGAAGAAGCCGTAGCTGTCGTCTCCCGAACTCGTGCGCGAGATCAGCTTCTGATAGACGACGCCTCGGATCGTGACGTAGTCACCGTTGTACGGCGACGCGAACGTCATGCCGTTGTCCGTGTCGCCCACCGAGCCCTGGACCGTACCGATCGGCAGGATCGGGTTGACCGTGACACTCAGCGTGCAGGTACCCGTCTGAGGTGTCGGGTCGTCGTTGGTCGCGGTCAGTTCGACAGCGTAGGTACCGGGCTCCGTTGTGGAGTCGGCGGTTACGACCGCGCTCGCGGTCTCGCCGACGCCACCCGCCGGAACGAGGTCACCCAGTGTGATCCCCGCAACGGGCGTCGAGGTGATCGCGATGTTGACAACCGTGCCGTCGGCGTCGGACGCATCAATCGTTCTCGAGGCCTCGAAGCCCTCGGTTGAGTAGAGCGTGTCGCCGCACGAGACGACAACCGGAGCGTTGACGACGGTTCCGAAGGTTTGGCCGGTGTTGATGGCACCGAATGTGTTCGTGGCCTCTCCAGCCCAGGTGAAGTCGTCGTAGGTCGTTCCGGTGCCCGTCAGCTGCAGCGAATTGCCAACAGCTCCAGACCCACTCTCCGAGACACCAATGTCGGTGCTTGTCATCCCGTCCGCAGGACCACCTACAGCCGTGAACGACCCCTCATAGGACAGGAACTGCACGACGGTGTTCGAGGCATCGACGAGCGCCAACCCGTCAGGTGCACCGTTCTGGATACCGGCTCGAGCGAACGAAAGGGTCCCATACCCCGAGTCCTGATCCGGAATCGTCCCAGACAGGTTGATCGTGTCGTAGAACGCCCCACCGTTGCCGTTGTAGAGCACGATGCTCCACCCCGTCAGGTCCGTCCCCGCAGGACCCGCAACCTCAACCGCCTCTCCAGTGTCCCCACCCGTGTTGTCATAGTGCAACTCATTGATAAACGGCAGCACCGACGGTCCCGATCCGGCAACCGCCGGTACAGCACTCAGCGGTAGTAGCGCGACCACCATTGCAAAGACCGCAAGTGCGGCCCATCTCTTCCCTTTCACCTTGCCCTCCTTCAGGGGGCGCGCGCAGCTACAGGCGCTATGAAAAGACGACGGACCGAGTCTTTCCGGTCCGTCTCTGATCCCTTCTCCTCACTGCGACGTGCCCCATCAGCGATACCGGCGCAGCCTAGTGGCTCTGACCTCTCCAGGACCTGGCCGCCAGGTGACCATTCGGTGAACCCTCCCCCCTTCTTGTCAATCGTGGCCCCGGTCAGCGGGGGTGTGCTTGACAAGAACGAGAACGTCCTACCCGAGCACTCCGTCGATCTTCTCCAGCACCTCCGCCGGGATCTCGACCTCGGTGGCGCCCAGACTCTCCTCGATATGCTCGACTTTGGTGGCTCCGCTGATGGCGCTGGTCACTTCTCCGCGACGCAACACCCATGCGAGGGCGAGCTGCGATCGGGTCAGACCCAGCTCGTCGGCGATGGGCTTCAATGCCCTCGCCTTCTCACGCCCCTCATCGCTGTACTCCCACTCCTTCAGCTGTTCGTCCTCGGCGAAACGGGATCCTTCCGGGAACCCGTCGTCGTACTTGCCGGTCAGCAACCCGCCGGCGAGCGGGCTCCACACGACCATCCCCATCCCGGCAGCCGTGGTCTCTCGCATGATCCGCCGCTCGACCCTGTCGCGATACAACATCGAGTACTGGGGTTGTTCACACGCCGGCGGATGTAGCCCATTGCTCCGGGCGAACGCGACCGCCTCGACGATCCTCGCCGCCGGCCACTCGGAGGTCCCCCAGTAGAGCACCTTCCCCTCGTCCACGAGCCCGCTGAAGGTCGTGACGATCTCCTCCATCGGCACTGTCTCGTCGTAGCGGTGGGCAAAGTAGAGATCCAGGTAGTCGGTTCGCAGTCTGCGCAGGCTCCCCACGATCGACTCGCGCAGATGCTTGCGAGAAAGCCCACGATCGTTGACGTCCTTGGACATGGGCCAGTACACCTTTGACGACATCACCAGGGTGTGGCGCGGGTACTCCGAGAGCACTTCCCCCATCACATCCTCGGCGGCGCCACGCGCGTACGCGTCCGCATTGTCGAAGAAGTTGACCCCTCCCTCGTAGGCAGTCCGCGTGATCTGCCCGATCAGTTCCCGATCCGTGACCGACCCGCCGTATGTGGTCCACGCCCCAAGCGCGATCTCCGATACCTTCAGTCCCCACTGTCCCATCTGCCGGTACCGCATGACCCGGTCCTCTCTGTCGCCTAACCTGCTGTTGTGACCTCGGACGTTATCGAGATCGAAGAGCGACAGCACGTTGCGACGATCTGGCTGAACCGTCCCGACAAGTTGAACGCGTTCAACCAGGCGATGTGGTCGGCTCTTCCGGCCGCCATCGAGAAGCTCGAACAGGGTGACACCACCAGAGTGGTCGTGATCGCCGGGCGCGGCCGGTCGTTCACCGCGGGCATCGACCTCAACGACCTCGCCGGCTTCCCTGTCGGCACGGACGTCGCCGAACGGACCCGTCTCTATGAGGAGATCAAGCGTCTCCAGGGTTCGTTCTCGGCCCTCGCCGCCAGCCCTCTCCCTGTCATCGCTGCGATCCACGGGCACTGCATCGGTGCGGGCGTCGATCTGATCACCGCCGCCGACATTCGTCTCGCCTCGGCCGACGCCATCTTCTCTGTCAGAGAGACCCGCCTCGGGATGATTGCGGACGTCGGGACGATGCAGCGCCTCCCCAAGCTCATCGCCCCCGGTCACGTCGCCGAGCTGGCGCTCACGGGACGTGACATCACGGCCGACGACGCCGAACGAATCGGGCTCGTCAACCGCGTCTACCCGGATCGGGCGGCACTCTTGGAGGCTGCCAACGCCCTGGCCGACGAGATCGCGGCCAACTCTCCGCTCACAACCCGCGGCATCAAGCAAGTGCTGCGGACCGGGGCGAACAGGTCGGTTGACGAGGCACTCGACTACATGGCGCTGTGGAACGCGGCGTTCCTCAACTCCAACGACTTCGCCGAGGGAATCGCGGCCGCAGCGCAACGCCGTCCGCCCCACTTCGACGGGACCTGACGTGGACTGGTCGATCTTTGAAGACGCCGGCCGGCTCCTCGCTGCTGCTCTCCTCTCGGGAGCGATCGGCCTCGAGCGCGAAGTCCACTTCAAGGCGGCCGGCTTCAGAACGCATATGTTGGTTGGTCTCGGGTCGGCCCTGTTCACCGTCCTTTCGATCAATGCGTTCGGCCCATCGACCGACCCAGGACGGGTCGCTGCACAGATCGTCACCGGAATCGGTTTCCTCGGTGCGGGCGCGATCTTCAAGGAAGGAGCGACCGTCCGCGGTCTCACCACGGCCGCCGGACTCTGGACCGTCGCAGCGATCGGCATGGCGGCAGGTGCCGGCAGCCTCCTTCTCGCGGTTGTCGCCACGGTCATAGTCCTGGCCGTCATGTTCGGACTGCGTATCATCGACGGCTTCCTGCGATCGAGACTCGGTCCCAACCAGGTCACGATCGAGGTGCTCCTCGACGATGCAGCCAGTTTCTCTAAGGTTTGGAAGACCGTGACCCGCATCGACCAAGCCGCCCAAGACGTGACCTTTCAACGACATGGCAGTGTCGGCGGTCTGATGAGAGTCGAGATAACAGCCGACAAGGCCGAAACGCTCGTCGAACTCCTCACAACCCAGGAGGGAGTCGTCGAGGCCGAGGTGATCTCATGAACACGACGATCCTGCCCGTCATCCTCGCCGGCGGTGTGGGCACGCGCCTCTGGCCGGTGTCTCGCAAGTCCATGCCCAAGCAGTTCACGGCACTCCACAGCGACAAATCCATGTTGCAGGAGACCATCGACCGGCTTGCAACGCTCGATCACGTGAGCAACCCGATCATCGTGACCGGTTCCGCTCAGGCATCGACGGTACGCGAACAGGCGCCACGCTCGACACTCATCGTCGAGCCGGTGGGACGCAACACGGCGCCGGCGGCCGCTCTCGCCGCGCTATACGCGACGGCACACGGAGCCGACCCGATCATGCTGGTCTGTCCGGCCGACCATGTCATCAAGGATCTCGACGCCTTCCGAGACGCCGTCCTGGGGGCACTTCCACACGCCGAGGAGGGAAGGCTCGTCACATTCGGAGTCGTCCCGGCGGCTCCCGAGACGGGCTATGGCTACATCGAAAAGGGCCCTGACCTCGACGGGGCCTTCCTAGTGGCCAGATTCGTCGAGAAACCCAACGCGGCCATCGCAGCCAACTACATCGCCTCAGGGCGGTACCTGTGGAACAGCGGCATGTTCGTCTTTCGAGCATCACGATTCCTGGAGGAACTCGGGCTACATCGACCAGACATGCTGGCCGATGTCCGCGAAGCGTCCTCGCGAAGTGCACGCAAGAACGGGACGATCAGAATCGATGAGGAGTCGTTCGCCGCGGTGAACGGAGACTCGATCGACTACGCAGTCATGGAGCAGACAGCCGATGCCGTTGTTGTTCCACTCGATGCCGGGTGGAACGACATCGGTACATGGGCTGCCCTTTGGGACATCGCCGACACCGACGACGATGACAACGTCCTCATCGGCGATGTCGTCGCGGTCGACACGTCGGGTTCCTACGTCCGCTCGACCGGCCGACTCGTCACCGTCGTCGGCTTGGATGACATCGTCGTCGTCGAGACCCCGGATGCGATCCTCGTCGCGTCCCGTGAACACGCTCAACACGTGCGTCGGATCGTCGAGTACCTCGAGGCCGCCGAACGGCCAGAGGTCGAGTAGTCCGCAGAACCCGCCAACTTCGAAGTCCTAGTCTCGGCACATGAGAGCCTCGCAATACGTTCCGATCACATCGTGGCTTCGCCACTACAAGCGTGTGTGGCTCAAGCCCGACGTGATCGCCGGTGTCACCCTATGGGCGGTGTTGGTTCCGGAGGCCATGGCGTACGCCGGTATCGCCGGTGTCGACCCCGTCATAGGCCTCTACACGGTTCCCCTCCCGCTGCTCGCCTATGCCCTGTTCGGTAGCTCGCGCAGCATGGTGGTCGGCACCGACTCGGCCACAGCGCTCGTCTCCGCTGCGACGGTCGGCGCCCTCGCCGCAAGTGGCACGGCCAACTACGTGGCCCTGACCTCCGCACTCGCCATCCTCGTCGGCCTCCTCTTTCTCCTCTTCGGTCTTCTTCGCCTCGGATGGGTCGCCAACTTCATCTCGCGCCCTGTCATGCAGGGGTTCATCGCCGGAGTGGTATTCGTAACGATCATCGGCCAGGTCCCCACCCTCCTTGGCCTCCCCGCCCACAGAGGCCGGTTCTTTGGGGAGGTATGGAACGTGATCACAGGCCTCGGAGGCGTCAACCCGGCAACCGTGGCCGTTGGCCTCACCGGCCTCGCACTGCTCGCGATCCTCAGAAGATACGCAGCGAAGACGCCGGCTGCACTGGCCGCCGTGGTGCTCGCGATCGTCGCGGTGGTGGTTTTCGACCTGGAACGCCACGGAGTGTCGAC
>Ga0307426_1003096_pt1 | contig 10105 bp, 10 predicted proteins | sample SalMarWE160340MG_FD_202165 | JGI IMG/M metagenome (GOLD analysis project Ga0307426, IMG submission 202165) | Salt marsh sediment microbial communities from the Plum Island Ecosystem LTER, Massachusetts, United States - WE1603-40 | ecosystem: Environmental > Aquatic > Marine > Intertidal zone >... | reverse complement strand
GCAAATTGTCCCTCGTCTGGGGTATCCGGGCCTATTATGCCGAGGTTTTTGCCACCATCGATGATTACATAGAGCATTCCATCAGGCAGATGAAGGAGATGGACCTGGTCCATGAAGACGATGTGGTCATCCATGTGGGCAGCACCCCAACTAACGAAAGGGGACGGACCAATATCGTAAAGCTGAGCTACGTTTAAGGAGGCTATTGAAGACAACACCAGAAATCGTCCGGGAAGCAGAATCCAGGTGGTACGGACCGCTCTACCGGCATTGCGCGGGATTGTTCAGCGGGACTTTCCTCCCTTCGCACGACCATCACCATCATGCCCGTGTCTGGTCGCATGCACGTTCGCTGATCATACTGCTCGATGAGGCCGGTGTCAGAATCCCCGCCAGCCTGCCGGAAGAACTGCTGGTTGCCGTGTTTTTTCATGACGCGGGACTGGCACGCACTTCCGCAGAAAGGCACGGAAGGGAAAGCCGCCGTCTCTGCGAGGAATTTTTCAGTCAGCCCGGTGCCGGTTCCCCGCCGGGTTCCCCGATACCCGGAGCATCCATGCGCATGATCATGCATGCCATCGAACACCACGACGATAAATCCCGTAAAGGCGCAGATCCTGAAATCAGTCCGGGGGATGCACCGCGACTCCTGAGCCTGCTTTCCTCAGCCGATGACATGGATGCATTCGGTCCTATCGGCATCTACCGCTATGCCGAAATATACCTGATGCGCAGCGTCGCGGTGGAGCAACTCCCCCGTAAAGTCGCCGAAAACGTTAAAAACCGCTTTGACAACCTCCAGAACGCCTTTGCCCTGCTGGAGGATTTCATCCGGGTCCAGGAACAGCGTTACCTGCAGGTATACGAGTTTTACCTGCGCCTTTCACAGGCCTTTGCAGAAGGGGATGAAAATCCATCGTGGGAACCGTCGCTCATCGGGATGATAAGGGACGGCATACGGGACCGGAAGAACCTTCTCCAAAAAGACCGGGAATTGCCCCGGACCGGGTTTGAAGAGGAGATCGGGGACTGGTTCAGGGCACTCGACCGGGAACTTCAAATGTACGGGTGAAGCCCCGCCTGCACGTGTGAACGCCCGCCTGCACGTGTGAACGCCCACCTGCACGGGCAGCCGTTCACTTCACGTAAAAATCCATCATTTTTTTATCGCCGAGCCAGGCCTGCAGGCGGTCGCCGATTTTAACGGGACCCACCCCGGCAGGTGTGCCGGTAAAAATCAAGTCGCCCGTCTTAAGGGTGATGAACCGCGAGATATAGGCGATCTGCACATCGACGGGGAAGATCATCAGTGACGCATCACCCTGCTGAACGGTCTTCCCGTTCACATCGAGCCGGAATGTGATCCGGTTTATGTCCCCGAGCTCCTTCAAAGGCAGGAATTTGCTCAGAGGGGCCGAATAATCAAAGGACTTGGCGATCTCCCAGGGCGCGCCCCCCTGCCTGGCCTCATTCTGCAGGTCGCGGGCGGTGAAATCGATCCCGAGTCCCACTTCATCGTAATAACGGTGCGCAAACTTCCGGTCGATGTTCTTTCCAACCTTTGAGATCTTCACCACGAGTTCCACCTCATGGTGAACATCGGAACTGAAGTCGGGATAATAAAACGGTTTGTTCCCCCTTACAATGCAATTCTCATGTTTCATGAAAAACAGGGGCTTTTCAGGAAGCGGATTGTTCAATTCCCTTGCATGGGCAACGTAATTCCTCGCCAGGCAGATGATTTTCATGGGTATGTATGATCAGGTCTATTTGCCGAATGCCCTGAGCTTGATGTTGGTGAGGACCTTCTTGGTATGGAGGGGAAAATCCCCGTTCAGGATCCATCCGAAATAACCCGGGTCTTTCCGCAGGACCTCCTCCACCGGTTCCCCCTTGTACTTTCCGAAATTGAACACCTCCACATCCCTGTCATTCAGGATGATCCGCCCTGCAAAATCCACGTTTCGTTTCTGTGCCGAAAACCCGGAGAGGAACTCCACGCTGTTTTCGAGATCCCCGTACCGGTCGAGCTGTGCCTTCAGTATCTCGTAAGTGGCCCGGGTATCCGCCTCCGCGGTGTGGGCTTCTTCCAGATCCTTCTCGCAGTAAAACTTATAGGCCGCGCTCAGGGTCCGCTGCTCCATCTTGTGAAAGATCACCTGCACATCAATGAACTTTCGCCGGCTCATGTCAAAATCGACTTCCGCCCTCAGGAACTCCTCCGCAAGCAGGGGTATGTCAAATTTGTTCGAGTTATAGCCCGCCAGGTCACAGCCTTCGAATTCCCGAACGAGGGACTTGGCAATCTCTTTGAAAGTCGGTTTATCCTTCACGTCTTCATCCGAGATGCCATGGATGGCGGTAGCCCTGGGATCGATGGGAATGGTCGGGTTGACAAGCTGGGTATGGCTGACCTCCTGCCCGGAAGGCATTATTTTCAGCCACGAGATCTCCACGATCCGGTCACTGGCGACGTTTATGCCCGTGGTTTCAAGGTCAAAGAAAACGATCGGATTTTTTAGCTTTAGCTCCATAGTTCGTCTTTATTAAAAAACCCGGCCAGAAAAAGCCTGCCGGGTCTTTTTGGTTTATATGGCTGGTTAGGGTTATGCATTGATCATCATGGGCATCAGCAGCATCAGTACATCTTCGTCCTCATTGGCCTTAGTGGCCGGCAACAGGATCCCGGCCCTGGTGGGATCGGACAATTCGATCATCACATCTGCAGATGCCAGGTTGGCCAGGATCTCGAGCAGGAAGGTGGACTTGAAGCCGATCTCCAGGTCCTCCCCCTCGTACTGGCAGTTAAGCCTTTCGTAGGCGGATATCGAAAAATCGATGTCCTGGGCCGATACGGTCATCTGGTTCCCTTTCAGGGTCAGTTTTACCAGGTTACTTGCCTGGTTGGAATACACCGCCACACGCTTCAGGGTATTGTAGAATTCTGCACGGTCGATGCTGAGCTTGTTGGGATTATCCGTAGGTATGACGGAATTATAGCTGGGATAATTGCCTTCCACCAGCCGGCAGACCAGCTTGTATTCTGTCATGGTGAAAAAGGCATTTTTCTCGTCGAACTGCATCGACACCGGGTTCTTTTCCCCGGGCAGGACGTTCCTGAGAAGGGATGCAGGTTTTTTCGGGAGAATGAAGGATGCAGCCGTTTCTGCTTTGGCATCGGTACGTTTGTAACGAACCAGTTTATGGGCATCCGAGGCAACAAAGGTCATATCATCGGTCGAAAGCTCGATGAATATGCCGTTCATAACGGGCCTTAGCTCATCGTCCGCAGTGGCGAAGAGGGTTTTAACAATTCCGTTGTGGAGGACTTCCGGCTGCAGGTCAACCTTTGACAGGGTATCGGTACGCATGGCAGGCATCTGCGGGAAATCTCCGGCGTTCTGTCCCACTATGCTGAACTTCCCGTTCTCTGAATTGATGACGATGGTCAGTTTGTTGGTATCGATCTCGAAAGTGAGGGGCTGTTCCGGGAATTCCTTAAGGGTGTCGGTAAGGATCCTGGCGGGGACCGCAATGCTCCCGCTGTCCGAGGTATTCTCAAGGGAAATCCGGGTGATCAGGGTGGACTCGAGGTCGGAGGCTGTGATTTCGAGTTCTTTGCCATCCAGTTTGAACAAGAAATTATCGAGTATCGGAAGGGTGTTCTTAGAACTGATTACCCTGCTTACGTTCTGCAAATGAGCCAGGAGTTCGGTACTGGAAACAACAAATTTCATGGATGGTCAGTTTTATTTCTAAATATCAATAATACGAAAAAAAAACCAGAAGCCTTGCACTCGTATTTCATTTTTTAAAAGCCTGCAAAATACTCAAAATCCTTGAGAAGCAGGTCGACCTGGACATATTTAACAACAACCCATTCATCCCCCTTGTCCAGGTGTGCATAAAGGCGGTTCAAGTCAGGTTCATACCCGCCCCGGGAGCCCTTGTTGTGGTAAACGGGAAACAGCTCTATCCTGATCCTTCCGCGGCCGGCCAGTTCGAGGGAAAGGACAAAGTCCGGCTCATCGGAATGATAAAGGGTATCCTTCTCCGTATCCAGGAACGATTCGAAACGTACGTCATAAAAGTATTCCAGGTACTGGGTGACACTTTCAGCCGTGGCAGGCAACCATGAACCGGGCAGCTTTCCCGCTGCAACCTGAAAGTTCCCTTCCTCATCCCTCGAAAGGTGAAACGATCTGCCGGGATCCCGGTTGTTTATGAGGGATACGGACCGGATGTCGCGGGGCAGGCAGTGAAAGATGACCTTCTCTCTCCAGTACCCGGGGTCTGCAGGAAAAAGAACCTGCAGGTTTTGCTGCCTGTATCCCCTGACGCGGACCCGGAACGGTTGATCCGAACCTTCCAGGACCATGAATGTGGACGCCGAAAGGCTGTCGTAATAGACCCGGAAAGCTTTCTCCCGTTTACCCATCATACCGATCCTCACCCTGGTGGAATGGTCTGCCAGTCCCTCCCGGACCGTTTTTTCGGTGGACTTTGACACGGGGGCTCCGGCCTCCAGCCTGGACAGGAGCATGAAGAACGCCCGCATGGATTCCTTTCTGGCGGGGTACCCGTTCACCAGCCACCGGCCTTCCCCCCTTTCCAGGTTCAGCTCCCCCTGCCGGGATGAGATCCATACCGAATCGATCCGGCCGGTGTCCGTGACGGCAAAATCATTCTCCGAAGGGGCGAAGGTCCCGGAACGGCGCCCGAGGAAAAAATAAAGCGCAAGGGCCGCCAGCAGCCCGAGCAGGACCAGGTATTGTCGGATTCCTTTCATTTCAGGCTCGTGCTGTATTTCCTCCTTCTGTTGAAATGGACGGCCGTGCCGAAAAGCACGACCAGGATTACCGGCAGCAGGGTATTGAGCAGCTTCCATTTCAGCGATTCCGTCTGGATCTTTTGCCGGTCGAGCAGGCGGAGCCTGAACTCCCTTCCCCTGAGCCGCATCAGTCCCGTTTCGTCGGTCAGGAAATTGACCGCATTCAGGATGAACTCCCGGTTCCCGAAGGTCTGGGAAGTGTAGCGGTCAAACCCGAGGGGTGCGATCGCGGGACCATCGGGTGAATCCGTGACATCGTTCCGTATGATGTCGCCGTCCGAAACCACGATCATGCGGGTGGGCCGGCTTTTTTCACGGACCTTTACCGGGACTTCGGACCGGATGCCGGGGACCGGCGGGCGGTGGGTGAAAACCGATTCGAATTCCCCCTCCAGCAGGATCCCCAGGGGAAGGTTCGAACGGTTGTATTCCGATTCAATCGGGGGATTTTCCGCCTCCCTCAGGCTGATCTGTGCAGGAACGGCAACCTGCCGGCTGTAGGGTGAGGTACTCAGCAGCACGGTTTTCCGGATGCCGGGATCCTCCCCTACCGTATCGATCACCGAGCCGAACCGGATCAGGATCATGTTCAGGGCCCGGGTGATCAGGTGATCATTCCGCGGGGAAAGGACCGGGTAGTAGTACCAGGGACTCAGCTGCCAGTCCGCCTGTCCCCCTGCAATTCCCCTGTTGACCGGGATGAAATGGCACTGGATGTCCATGACCAGGTTGGGATTGAGCCTGACCCCGTACCGGAACAGCTGGTCCTCGATGTTAAGCGGCCGGTAGAAGGCTATGGTGGTGCCCATGAACAGGCTGTCCATCGAGACCTCTACCGGGTCGATCAGCCAGAGGACCTTCCCCCCGTTCATGATGTACTGGTCGATCACGAATTTATCCGCCTCGGAAAAGGGCAGCCGGGGCTTGGCAATGATGACCGCGGAATAGGGATCCAGAGTGCCGTAGCGCCCACGCACGGCCCCCCGGTCAACCTGGTAGAAATTGGCAAGGGCCTTGGTGATGTCCCCCACCTGGAAAGCATCCAGCTCCCCCTGTCCCTCCAGGAAGGCCACCTTTTCGATGGTATCGCTGCTGAGGTTGCGGATCATGCTGATGAATTCGTATTCGAGGGACTGTATGGATTGCTGGAGGTTCACTTCGCCCGGCAGTCCCGGGTTATTCTTCAGCAGGTTCAGGGGAACCTCCGTCTCCCGGTACGTTAGGATAGCGCCCGGGAATACGATTTTTTGCGAAATGCTGCCGTCACGCGCCCTGACCTGGGCGTTGGTGGGCTGAAGTCCAGCATCATAAAGTTCCGTGAACACATTGTTCCGGATCCGGGGATCGGGATCCTCTGCAGGATCAATGAATTTGTACTGTAGGTTCTTTGGTGCATAGGCCCTGAATTCATCGAGCAGTTCCCCGATCGCGGTCTTCAGCCGGTTGAAGCCAACGGGCAGGTCGCCTTCGAGGTAGATCCTGACAAACACGACATCGTCCAGGCTTCTCAGGATCTGCCTGGTTTCCGGGGCCAGGGAATAGCGCTTTTCCTGGGTAAGGTCGAAACGGTGGAAAGCGAAGGAGCCGATGTAATTGACCAGCAGGATGATCGCCAGGGTAATGGCCATCTGGATGATATGGGTCCGCTTGAGCTGCTTTCTTTTCATTTCAATCCTCCTACCATTTCCTGCTCTGCAGCACTATTTTGGTCCCCAGCAGAAAAATCCCCGCCACGCTGAAAAAATAGATCAGGTCGCGCGTATCGACTACCCCGCGGCTGATCGACCGGTAATGTTCATTGATCCCGAGCCTGATGAGGAAGGTGTCCAGGTTGCCGAACAGGTCCGCCGTGGTCAGCAGGTCGAAGCCGGTGTAAAGGAAAAACGAGACCAGCAGGGCAAGGATGAATGAAATGATCTGGTTATCGGTGACGGCCGAGGAGAAGATGCCTGCCGAAGCATACACGGCAGCCAGGAAAAACAATCCGAGGTAGGAACCTGCGATACCTCCGTTGTCGAGGTTCCCGGGGGGACTCCCGAGCCTGCTTAACGAAAAATAATAAACCATCGTCGGAAGCAGGGAGAACAGGATCAGGACCAAGGCGGCCAGGTACTTGGCCAGCACGATCTTCATCTCCGGGATAGGCTGCGTGAGCAGCAGTTCAAGGGTGCCGCTCTTTTTTTCCTCGGCGAAAATCCGCATGGTAATGGCCGGAACGAGAAAGAGGAAGATCCAGGGGGCCATGATGAACAGGGTATCCAGGTTTGCCTGTCCCCCGTCAAGCACGTTCAGGTTCCCCTTGAAAACCCACATGAAAAGGGAGTTGGCCACCAGGAACACGATGATCACGACATACCCGGTAAGGGTGCTGAAGAAAACGCTGATCTCCTTCCGAAAAAGTGTAAACATTCCCTGTTGAAATATTCCCTAGTGAAATATTCCCTGCGAAAATAGTTCTTTTACTTCAAAGTAGGGAATGATCAGTATCCCGTAATAATAATAATTCAGGATGGCTGTATAGTGGTACCTCCTGCGGGCCATCTCCATCGCCCCTTCCTGGCTGAGGCCGACTCCGTGGCCGTAACCCTTTCCTTTGATCCTTATCATGTTCCCTTCGACAAGGACATCAAAAAATTCCGACCTGTAGCTGAAATCATCGCGGATGCCGGCAACGGGGATGGAATCGCCGAATACCCTGTAATAATCCTGCCGGTGCTTCATATGCATTTCGAGGGCGGCCGTATCGGCCTTTTCCGGGAAGCGGATGCCGTATGAAAGCAGGTACATGATCCAATCCCTCACCTGCATGCTCCTCTCCCAGGTGGCATTCGGCTGTCCCACGCTGAACGGATCGAGCACCGGCTGCAGGTAGGGTTCCTCCTTCAGCCAGGCCTTCCCCGCCCCGCGGGTTTCCCCTCCGCTGTTGGCATGAAAGACGGGATTGATCAGCACCGTATCTTCGTCACAGAGCACCAGTCCGTCCGTGACCTCGGTGCCGATCTCCACATCCTCGTTCCAGATGTTCCTTCCCCTGTAGGACTGGCAGTGCACACCGTCGCACAGGTTGAACCCTTCTTCCTTATGTCGGTCAATGTTTTTCAGGGCAAAGGTCCGGCAGATAACGGCCTGGACCTTGTAGTATTCAAGGGGACAGGAAGGTCCCGCTTCCGATTCAACTACCCCCATGACATACCTTTCCAGGTCGATGGAATTGATCATTTGCAGGGATTTCATCGAGATCCCCACCCGGAGCTCCCCGTTGTATTCTCTCGTGTCCATGGCGGGGTCGGCGGGTTTGAGTGAAAACACGCCCGGACCGTCCGCGGCGAAACGGATCCCGCGGGATGTGTGCCAGTTTCCCCGGGGGTCCCTGAAATAGAGTGAATCGTCCCGGTGAAGGATGAACCAGGAGCTGCCCTGTTCGCAGGCAACGTGTTCCGCTCCCTCCCAGCTTGCCGTGTACCGGCCTTCCACCACCGTGAACAGCGCGGATTGCACCAGGTAATCATGGAAGAGTCCCACCTTAAGATCAATCGAGAACAGGGACCCTGCCCGCAGCAGCAGCAGGATTAAAAGGCTCAGCCGGCCCACGCAGCTTATCCATGCAGTTCGCAAAGGGAGCTCATGGACGGGACCGGGAGGCAAATTGTATTTTCGTTCTGTAATCGACATGACCGGGCTGTTTATCGGGATCTAACCTGACATAACCTAACCTGTGGAGGCGGATTCCCCCAGGAAAGCGGTGATCCGTTCTGCGAGCCTTAATGGCGCATCGGTTTCACCAAGGCGGGATCTCAGTTCCCTGAAATCCTCCTGCATCTGCTTCCGGTATGACTCATCCTCCAGTATCCGGTGAAGCTCGGCAGAGATCTTCTGCCTGACCCTGACCTGCAGGATCTCCCTGACCACCTCCCGGTCCATGATCAGGTTCACCAGGCTGAAAAACCGGGGTTTGATGAACCGGCTGCCGATGGTATAGGTCAGCTTGCCCATTTTGTAGATCACGGCCTCCGGCACCCCGAACAGTGCAGTCTCGAGTGTGGCGGTCCCCGATGTGACCACGGCAGCCTCCGCCTGCATCAGCAGGTCGTAGGTCTGGTTGAAAACGATGTGTACTGTGGATCCCCCGGATGCTGTGGATCTCCCGGACTCGCCGGATTCCAGGGACCCCGAATATACCCCGGTATACCGGCTGTATAGTTCCGGTGAAATGCCGGGTGCCCCCGCGATCACGAACCGGTACCCCGGGAACTCTCCCGTGACCGCCAGCATTTCCGGAAGGCAATGCCTGATCTCTTCCCTGCGGCTGCCGGCCAGGAGGGCGATGATCGGTTCGTCCTCCAGCCTGTTCTTTTCCAGGAATTCCTGCCTGGAAAGGGGATCTGCCCGGTGCTGCTCGACCGAATCGAGGACCGGGTTGCCGACGTATTCCACCGGGTAATCGTGTTCCCTGTAAAAATCCACCTCGAAAGGAAGGATCACATACATCCGGTCCACATACTCCTTTATGGTCCGGACCCGCCGGCTGTTCCATGCCCAGACCTTGGGCGAAATGTAATAGATCACCCTGAATCCCGCCGGCCTGGCCCATCTGGCTATGCGCAGGTTGAAACCGGAATAATCAATGAGGATGAGGGCATCGGGACGGTATGCGAGGATATCCTGCCTGCAGAGCTTAAGGTTCCTGGAGATCCTGCCCAGGTTGGTGATCACCTTGAACAGGCCCATGACTGCGGTCTGCCTGTAATGGCGGACCAGGATCCCCCCTTCGGCGGCCATGAGGTCCCCGCCGAAATACCTGAATTCTGCTTCCGGGTCCTTTATTTTCAATCCCCCCATCAGCTTGCTGCCATGCAGGTCCCCCGAAGCTTCCCCTGCGATCAGATAATACTTCATAATTCGAAGTTCAGGCTCAGAGTAAAAATTTGGTTACCACTACGATCCCTGCAAAAATGATGGTGGATGCCAGTACACCCCTCGCCGAATAAAGATAATTCAGCCAGATGAAAATAAAAAACAGCAGGAGGTTAGGGATCACGCTCAGGCTGATCACGGCACTGAGTTGTTTATGATATACCAGCAATTCAATGTATTCCAGGAAGTGCATGCCCCGGAAGGCAAACAGGTAAACCACGACGAAACCCAGGAGGGGAGCAAGCAGGCCGGACACCAGCCCCAGACGGATATTATTGTACCTGCCGGCCATGGTCTACCCGGATTCGATCTCCCATTCCCGCAACTCTTCGATCGCCCGGTAGGCAGTCAGGTCGACGT
>Ga0307426_1003092_pt1 | contig 10116 bp, 10 predicted proteins | sample SalMarWE160340MG_FD_202165 | JGI IMG/M metagenome (GOLD analysis project Ga0307426, IMG submission 202165) | Salt marsh sediment microbial communities from the Plum Island Ecosystem LTER, Massachusetts, United States - WE1603-40 | ecosystem: Environmental > Aquatic > Marine > Intertidal zone >... | reverse complement strand
CTGGCGGAGATGTTCCTGCACCATTTGGAAAACGGCGAACGCTGCCGTGGGTTTACCGACGTGTTTGTCACTACCATCCTGGTCAATGATTTGGCGCAGTTGATTCTGGAGATGATTGATCAGGATTTGACGGGAATATACCACGTGGGTGGAGGTGAATGCGCTAGCAAGTATGATTTCGGGCTGCGTCTGGCGGAAACGTTTGGGTTGGAGGGAGCGTTGATTGAGCCCATAACCGTTGAGCAAATGAATTTCAAAGCTAAACGTGCCAAACAATTATGTATGCAGGGCGCCAAAATCGAACGGGAACTCGGCGTCGAACTGCCGGACATCAGCCGCGGCTTGCAGCGCTTCCGTGAATTGCGCACAAACGGGTACGCCGGGCGTTTGAAGATGCACTCGAGGAGAGAAGCATGAGTGGGAAAGAAATCAAGATCGCAGACCGTTGGATTGGCGGGGAGCATCCCACGTACTTCATCGCTGACATTTCAGCCAACCACGATGGGGATTTGGAACGCGCCAGGATGTTGATCTGCCTGGCGAAGGAAGTGGGTGCGGATGCGGCGAAGTTCCAGAATTTTCGAGCGCCGAAAATCGTCTCGGATTACGGATTCAAGTCTCTGGGCGGACAGCTCTCACATCAGGCCAAATGGAAGAAATCGGTATTCGAAGTATACGATGATGCGTCCATATCTTTCGACTGGACTCCGATTTTAAAGGAAACGTGTGACGAAGTCGGGATTCACTATTTCTCATCGCCGTACGATTTCGAAGCGGTCGACATGTTGGAGCCGTACGTGCCGGCGTACAAGGCGGGCTCGGGATTGATGAGCTGGCCTGAGATGCTGGTTTATATGGCCTCCAAGAACAAACCCATTCTCATGGCGACCGGCGCCAGCGACATGGGCGAGGTGGTGGCGAACACGCGCGCCGTCCTGGACGTCAATGCGGACGTCGTGCTCATGCAGTGCAACACCAATTACACCGCCAGCGAGGAGAACTTCGATCACATCCATTTGAACGTACTCAAGAGCTATGCGACCGTGTTTCCCGGCGTCGTCTTGGGGCTCTCCGATCACACCTCGGGCCACGCTACGGTGTTGGGCGCCGTGGCGCTCGGCGCGCGGGTGATCGAGAAACACTTCACGGACGACACCAGCCGGGAAGGTCCGGATCATCCCTTCTCCATGGATCCCGATACCTGGGCGGACATGGTGGCCAGGACGCGTGAACTTGAGCGCGCCCTCGGATCGACGGACAAACGCGTCGCCGATAACGAAAGAGACACATTGATCGTACAGCGCCGCTGCCTGCGGGCTGCACGTGAAATCAAAGCTGGTGAAATTCTGACGCGTGAAATGATCGACGTGCTCCGACCGGCTTCTCCCGGAGCGATCGAACCGGTCCGAATCGATCAAGCGCTGGGCACCAAAGTGCTCGAGGACGTCCCCTTCGGGGAAGCGCTGTACTGGACGATGTTGGGGAAACCGTGAAGGTGATGTACTTCTCGCGCGAATATACGCCGCACGATCATCGCTTTTTGGAGGCGCTTTCGAAAAGCGGGCACTCGATTTCCTTTCTACAGCTGGAGCGAAGTGGAGGATCGGAATCGAGGCCCGTACCCGAAGGCGTTCGCCAGGTGCCGCGGCCATGGAGGCGGAAAGGACGCAGCTTGCTGGACATGCCCGCCCTGGCGCGGGATCTGAAAGGCGTCCTGCGGCGCGAGCAGCCGGACGTCGTTCATGCCGGCCCGATTCAATCATCCGCCTTGCTCACCGCGTTGGCAGGTTTCCATCCCCTGGTGAGCATGTCCTGGGGATCGGATCTGTTGTTGGGTGCCCGAAGGGGTTTGGGACGTTGGGCGGCGCAGTACACGCTGAAGCGCAGCGATGCCTTCGCCTGTGACTGCGACGCCGTTCGTCGAGAAGCGCTGGAACTGGGGATGCCGTCCGAGCGGATCGTGGTTTTCCCGTGGGGCGTGGATCTGGCGCATTTCTCCCCCAAAAAGGAAACCCATCTGCGCTCGTTACTGGGTTGGCAGGATGCTTTCATCGTGATTTCGACCCGCGCCTGGGAGCGTCTCACGGGAGTCGATGTGCTCGTCGAAGGTTTTCTGCGTGCGGCGAAAGCGGAACCGAGCTTGCGTTTGCTGCTGCTCGGGAACGGCTCACTGCGTGCGGACATCTCCGAGCGTATCCGCGAATGCGGTATGATCGACCGCGTGTACATGCCCGGTCAGGTGCGATATGCGGATTTACCGGCCTATTTCCGCAGCACCGATCTGTACATCAGCGCCTCGACGAGCGATGGATCGTCCGTTTCGTTGATGGAAGCGTTGGCCTGTGGCTGTCCGGCGCTGGTTTCGGATATTCCGGGCAACCGCGAATGGGTCGAACCGGGCAAACACGGCTGGTGGTTCGAGATGGGAAACGTCGAGGACCTCCGGCGGAAGCTCCTGCAAGCGGTGGCGGAAAGGGATCGTCACCCCGCCATGCGCGAAGCGGCGAGGGAATTGGCTGAAGTGCGAGCGAATTGGGACCAGAACTTCCAGAAACTGCTGGATGCCTACGAGCTGGCCCGCTCCTTTGCGAGGCAGAGTGCGGAGGATTCGTATGCTCGATTTCGATGATCTGGTTGCCGGATTCAAGCAGATGGGGATTTCCCCGGGCGATACGATCATGGTGCACAGTTCGTATAAATCCCTGGGCGGCGTCAATGGGGGCGCGGACACGGTCATCGACGCGCTGGTCGAGTCGGTGGGCGATAGAGGCAGCGTGCTGCTTCCCACCTTCAATTTCAAGTCCTGGGTGGATACGCACTACTTCGACGTCCGCGAAACCGCCTCCCACATGGGCATCATCACCGAGTTGGCACGCTGCAGGGAAGCAGCCGTACGCACGCCGCATCCGCTCTACTCCTTCGCCGTGCTGGGAAACCGGCAGGAGGAATTCGCAGCTTGTGACGATGTCGAGGCCGTGGGCGACAATTCCGTTTTTGCCCTGTTTCACAGGCTCAACGGACTGATTGTCAGCATCGGCCTGGATTTCAACAGCTCCTTTACCTTCAGCGTGCACGCCATCTACAAGGCCGGAGGTTATTGGCGGCGGGTGAAGAAGTTTTCGGGTATCTACGTGGGCTATGATGGCGTACCGCAGCTGAAGACTTATTCGATGTACGTGCGTTCGACGTTCCAGGTGATCACTGACATCAAGCCCGCTATTACTGAATTGATCGAGCGTGAAATTATCGAGGTCCATCGACTTGGCGACGCTGCGGTGCACACCGTACGGGCAAATCCCTTCTACGATGCCTGGACGGTGATCGCGAAAGACCATCCGGAAAAGTTGCACCGCATGAAGGAGATCCGTGAGTAGGTTGCGATCATGGTGAAAAACGAGCTGCCTTTGAAGCCCATCCTCGAAGCGATCTATCCGCTGCATCGTACGATCGTATCCGAAGGAAGCGACAAGGCGTTGGAAATCGTCGCTGAAAACCTGCCTGCCGGCGAGAACTGGAAACTCGAAACCTATGCGCCGGGCATACCGGTGTGGACCTGGAAGGTGCCGGAACGATACGTTGTGCACGAAGCCTACCTTGAAACGGAAGGCGGCGAACGTATCTTGGATTTCGCCGACAATCCACTGCACCTGCTGTCCTATTCGCTGCCCGTCGATGAAACCCTGACCTGGGAGGAGTTAGCGCCTCACTTGTACTGCAGCGAGAAACGCCCGCATGCGATCCCCTGGGAATTCAAGTATTACGATCGGGATTGGGGTTTCTGCATGTCAAAGCAAACCTTCGATTCCCTGCCGCACGATAAACGCTATCGTGCCGTGATCCGCTCGGAATTCATCGAGCGGGCGGACCAGGGACTTCGTGTGGGTACGCTGCTGGTCCATCCGGAAGGCGGCCCAAACCCGGATGCCGGCGAGATGATCATCGCCGCACACATATGCCACCCGATGCAGGCCAACGACGATGCGGCCGGCGTCGTCACGGCGATCGGGCTTGCCCGGCGTCTCGTCGAGCGGCGGCTGCCGGAAGGGTCGATGAGCGTGCGCTTCCTCTTCTGCCCCGAAACGATCGGCAGCATCGCCTACCTGGCGCACAACGAAGATCTGATTCCCCGCTTGAAGGGCGGCATCTTTATCGAGATGACGGGAAACGCGAATTCGCTCATCCTGCAGCGTTCACGCCAGGACGATCATTTGATCGACCGCATTGCCCGGTTCGTGCTCGAAAACAGCGGGGAGGAATTCCGGGAGGGCGAGTTCGCCCAGGTCGTGGCAAACGACGAGCGCGTGATCAACGGACCGGGCGTCAATGCTCCGTGTATCTCGTTGAGCCGCTGGCCGTATGACGAATACCACACCAGCGACGACAATCCGGATATCATTCATGAGGAAATGCTGCAGCAAGCGCTGGATGTGATCGAGGAAACCGTACGCATCTACGCCTCGAATTATGTGCCGCGCAGAAGTTTCCGCGGTCCGGTCTTCCTTTCCGGCCACGGTCTCTGGGTGGATTGGCGGGAGAATTGGGATCTCAATCGGGCGATTGAGAAGATCATGATGCGCTTCGAAGGCGATAGAAGCGTGTACGATATCGCCTCGGAACTGGGATTGGATTATTGGGACACCTGGGCGTACGTCGAGAAATTCAGGCAAAAAGGCCTCGTGACGAGGGAACCAATCCCTTCGGAAAGCGTCGCCGCGTAGGATCGTTCGAAAGGATATCTTGAATGGGCCGAACATCGGAAAGCGAAAACATCGTTGCAATCATTCAGGCTCGGATGGGTTCGAGTCGCTTACCCGGGAAAGTGCTGGCCGAGATTCGAGGCCGGGCGATGATCGCCCGGGTGGTCGAACGGGCGCGTATGTCCAAACTGCTGGACTCGGTGGTAATCGCCACGACGGTCGATGAAGCCGATGACGCGGTTGCGGAACTGTGTGAGGCACGCGGTTATCCATGCGTGCGCGGGCGCGCTGCCGATGTCTTGAATCGCTACGTCCAGGCGGCTGAAATGTACCACGCGGACATCGTCGTGCGCCTGACCGGGGATTGTCCGTTGATCGACCCCGGTGTGATCGACGCCACGATACAGGCGTTCCTGGACAGCAATCCGCCGGCCGTTTATGCCAGCAACCGTATTGTACGCACCTTTCCGATCGGTTTGGATGTGGAAGTGATGGACTTCGATGCGCTGCAAATGGCGAACCGGGAGGCGAAAGAGCCCTATCACCGCGAGCATGTGACCCCGTATTTCTACGAAGATCTGCAGCGCTTCCCGATCGTTTCCGTCACGGCGGACGGCGATTACGGCAGCTATCGGTGGACGGTGGATACCAAGGAGGATTTGCGTTTCGTGCGCGAGATTTTTTCACGCTTGAAAGACGTGAATGACTTTACCTGGAAAGACGTGCTTGCGATCCTCGAAGAAGAACCGGAATTGATGAAAATCAACAGCAACGTGCGTCAGCGGACGTATCGCGAAGTGGAATAGGCCGAGGAACAGCCGGAATTCGATACAGGTGCAGAAGGCAGACCCATTTATGCTCACGATTTTTACTTCACCCAAACCCTTCGGTTTCAACCCGCACATCGACATGATCCAGCACAACGCGATCGAATCCTGGACGCGCCTGGGGGACGATGTGGAAGTGCTGCTCATTGGCGACGAACCGGGCATGGCGGAAATCGCGAACGACCTGGGCATCCGTCATCTGAAGGACGTGCGCCACAACCAGCGCGGGACGCCTTACGTTAGCGCGGTTTTCTCCCTGGCGCGAGAAAACGCACGCCATTCTCTGCTCTGCTTCGCCAATGCCGACATCATCTTTCTCGAGGATTTGCTTACAGGCGCCGACCGGGTCTGCCGTCAATTCGAGAATTTCCTCATCCTGGGGCAGCGCTGGAACTTGAATATCACGCAGCCGATCGATTTTACCGATGACTGGTTGCGGAATCTCCGGCAGCAGGTGGATCGCGTTGGCAGACGGCACGGACCTTTGGGGAGTGACTATTTCGTTTTCGAGCGGGGTTTGCTGCGCCACATGCCGGATTTTGCCCTCGGACGCCCCGGTTGGGACAACTGGACCATCTATGCCGGGCGGGCGGCGGGTGTTCCCGTGATCGATGCCACCGAGGCCATCACCGTGATTCACCAGGATCATGATTACAGCCATCTTCCGGGCGGGAAGCCGCCCTACGGTGGACCCGAGAGCAAGGAAAATCTTGCCGCTGCCGGCGGCATGGAAGTCATTTTCATGCCCACCGATGCGACCTGGAAGCTGCGGGGAGATGCGTTGAATCGCAAGAGCCTTTTCGAAATGGGCGTCCTGCGGGCAATCGAGAGCGGTTTGATCGCTCGTTTCGGCGCAGGTCGGCGATCTCTTCTGGTGCGGATTTTGTTCCATCCGGTGGAGGGTTTTAGATATTACAGCGGTGCGATTCTGCGCCGCATCCGCCGGCTGATCTCGCGCGGATCTCCGTCCGGCGAGCATTCCAGTGTGGGAGAAGAAAAGTAGATGACTCGTGTGGGCATGAATCCGGCGCGCGGCCGCGCCAGCAGCTATCGACCCGCCCGGGTCACGCAGGCGGTCCTGGTGTACATCCCGCATTTGAGCGGTTTCTTCCAGCATCGTTTCGAGGTGCTCAAGCTGTGCCTGGGCTCGATCTTCCGGCACACGCAGGAGACTTACGACCTGCTCGTCTTCGACAATGCGAGCTGTGAACCGGTGAAAGCTTATCTGCAAAGCCTGTTGGATGAAGGCAAGATCCGTTACCTGTTGTCTTCGAGCGAGAACATCGGCAAATTGGGGGCTTTGCGGCTCATCGCCGGTGCGGCACCGGGCGAAGTGATCGCCTACACGGATGACGATACATTCTTCTACCCCGGTTGGCTGAAAGCACATCTGGACCTGCTCGACGGCTTTCCGAAAGTGGGTATGGTGAGCGGCAGCCCGGAACGCACGCTATTCGACCACGGAATCGCAAGCAACCTGCGCCTGGCGGAGACGGATCCCGATACGTTCCTGAGCTACGGCAAGACTATCCCGGAAGACTGGGAGCGCGAATGGGCGATCTCGCTGGGGAAGGACACGCATGCGTTTTTAGAAACCGTACGCGCTCTGGATGACATCATCATCGAGCACAAGGACCAGCGTGCGTATGCCACCGCCTGCCACAACCAGTTCGTCTCGCCGAAGGCGGTACTTACCCGGTTCCTGGCGAGAGAGTGGGTTGGGCGATTGATGGGCGGTCTCAACGAATTGGATAATCAGATCGATGCGGCGGGGTACTTGCGCTTGACCACGCTGCAGCGGACCACACGGCTCATCGGCAACGTCGTGAATCCATCCATGGCAGAGGAGGCAGGCCGTTTTTCGATCGACGCCCAGGCGTCGGATATGGTGCTGGCGAAGCGGAGGGGGAAGTCGCTGCTGCGCTGGAAACCTGTCCGCTGGCTGCTGCAGGGTATTTACAACCGGCTCTTTTGGGCGCTGAACCGGGGAACGGGAGATTGGCATCAAGAGTCGGAGGACGAAGCGGTTTGATCTGTCGCAATAGATTCCATCAGGAAGCGATGAGAGGAGATAACGTACGATGAAAGTGGAATACGAGGAAACCTGCAAGGATTTGGAGACGCGCATCAACATACACGAGCAGTTCGGCGGTAAAGATATCGATGCCTGGATGTTGGAACTGCTGCCCCTTTCCAAGGGAATGAAAATCCTGGACGTCGGATGCGGCTCCGGCAAACAGTGTCTCGCTTTTTACGATGCGTTGTCGGGCGAGGTCGAGATCACCGGAGGGGACGTTTCGCAGGAACTGCTGGAGAACGCACGCGAAGCAAGCACGTTGAGATCTGCCGAAATCGAATATCTCGAATTGAACTTCAACGAACGTTTTCCGTTCGATGACGGCAGGTTTGATCTACTGACGTGTTGTTTCGCTATCTACTACGCCGCCGATATTCCTTTCACCATCGCCGAGATGCATCGGGTGTTGAAACCGGGTGGGAAACTGTTCACCACCGGGCCCATGCCGGAAAACAAACAGCTATTCTACGACATCATTTTCGAAGCCACGCAGCAGCCGATCCCGCACATGCCGGGCAGCTCTCGGTACGGCAGCGAAATCCTGGACGCCATGCAGGCCACTTTTTCCGATGTCGAGACGCACATTTTCGAGAACCCACTCACGTTTCCGGACGAAAAGCCCTTCCTCGATTACACCCGCGCCTCGCTTTCCGAAGACCGGAAACTCTGGCGAGGTCTGTTTCAGGGTGCGGACGATTTCGAGCGCGTGATGGATAAAATCCGCCAGGCAGCGATTCAACGTGCTGAGCGCGGGGGCAAGTTGGTCATGACCAAGGTCGTGGGTGGGTTTATCGCCGCCAAGTGACGAAACGAAGGAGTCGACGTGAACATTAGTGGAGAAAGGCTTCTGTTTCTCGGCGCACATCCCGATGACATCGAATTGGGTTGTGGGGCGTTGTTGGCTCACGTTGCCCGGCTGACGGAGGTGCGCTGCATTACGCTTTCCGACAACCAGAAGAATCCCAAATTGAAAAACATTCCGCAGGAACATTTCCGCAGCATGGAAATCTTGGGGTTGTCCAAAGACTGCGTGGTCCTCGACCAGTTCGAGACGCGTAACTTCCCCCGGGATCGGCAGCAAATCCTGGAGTATCTCTATAGCGTGAATCACGAATATGCTCCGGATATCGTCTTCGTCCACACCAAGGCGGACATCCATCAGGATCACCGCATCGTGACGGAAGAGGCGCTGCGCGCATTTCGCGGGGTGACGGTGTTGGGTTTCGATGTCTTCCGCAGCAGCTATGGTTTCTTCCCTCACTTCCTCGTCGAAGTCGATGAAAAAGACGTCGAATTGAAACTCGAGGCCCTGGCGGAGTACAAGACTTACGACGATCGCTACTATTTCTCTCCCGAGGTCATTCGGGCGACGATGGTGCGTAACGGCGCTTTGGCGGAGAGGCCGTTTGCGGAGGGTTTCGACATCTTGCGCATGGTGGCCAAATTCCAATGACGCTGGTGAGTCAGGCCTTGAACTTGTGCCCGACACTCGTCGCTCGTTATCGGGCGTGTGCCTGATGGTTATGGCCGGGATACGTTATTCGCTGGAAGAGCAGGGAACGAGGCGTACCTCCTGATGCAGACACGTGATTCGATGTGGGAAGACGTGGCGCATTGTCCGCTGTGCCGCAGCGGACAGGAAATGCATTCCATGTTCGCACAGCTCGAGGATGCTGGTGAGCGATTGCAGTATCGGATTTGTGGACGCTGCGGCTTGGTTTTTCAATCGCCGCGCATGAATCGGGCTGCGCTGGACCGCTTTTACATGGAACAGTATCGAAAGACCGTACAGGACTCGGAAGGACCGACGGATAAAGACCTGCGCGTTCAAGCCGGCCGGGCGAGGGCATTATCGCAGTTCGTCCACCGGGACGCCGCTGAAATCCGTCGCCATCTCGACATCGGCAGCTCTGCAGGTGCGTTGCTGGCCAGGTTTCGATCGGATTATGGTTGTGAGAGCGTAGGGATCGAGCCCGGTGAGGCTTACCGCGCCTACGCGGCGCAGAAAAAATTGCGTGTGGTCCCCGACCTTGAGACGCTGGAGGCGGGAGGGGAAAGCGCTTTCGATTTGGTCTCGATGTCGCACGTGCTGGAGCATCTCCCGGATCCGCTGGCATATCTGGCTCATCTGCGTCAACGCTGGGTCGCGCCGAACGGTTGGTTGTTAATCGAGGTCCCCAACCTTTACGGCCACCAGACTTTCGAGTTGGCACACCTTTTTGCCTTCTCGGCGGCGACGCTGGGAGAAATTTTGCGGCAGGCTGGCTTCGAAATTCTGCGGCTGCGCAGCCATGGAAAACCCCGATCCCGGCTCATCCCGCTGTATCTTACGGCGCTTGCCCGGCCTCGTCCCGGTGATTCTGCCCCGGGACGGATTCGCTCGGGCAGTTCCGGCGTGCGTGTGCGCAGACGGCTGGGCATGTATTGGCGCCGCGTCGCCACTAAGTTCTTCGCCAGGTGGGCGTGGCTGCCCTGGCCTGCACTCGAATGACGGAGCGAGAAAGTCACGGTAGAG
>Ga0307426_1003088_pt1 | contig 10118 bp, 9 predicted proteins | sample SalMarWE160340MG_FD_202165 | JGI IMG/M metagenome (GOLD analysis project Ga0307426, IMG submission 202165) | Salt marsh sediment microbial communities from the Plum Island Ecosystem LTER, Massachusetts, United States - WE1603-40 | ecosystem: Environmental > Aquatic > Marine > Intertidal zone >... | reverse complement strand
GAAATCGATTTGGCAAAACCGGTCACTCCGGCCCGAAGGCAATTCGAGATAATCAGATTATCAATCGGCTGTTTCACCGCCACGGAAGTGATAAAAATAATTCGTCCCCACTTTTTCTCTATCATACCGGGCAGTACCGCTCGGGAAAGATTTATGGCCGAAAATAATGTCAAATCGGCGGATTTTTTCCAGCTTTCTTTATCATGTTGCATAAAAAGGCCTGCAGGCGGGCCGCCGCAGTTTGAAACCAGAATATCTATGGGACCCAATCGGTCGGCGGATTGCTTGACAATATTCTCCGCGACATCTGCTTCGGAGATATCTCCGGCAACAACCAGTGGCTTAATCCCCGTTTGTTTTTCGATTTTTTCGCAAGCCTTTTGCAGATTTTCCCCGGAGCGGGAATTGATGGCCACTTTCACTCCTTCGTCCGCCAGAGCCATAGCCGCGGCAAAACCAAGACCGGCCGACGCGCCGGTTACAAGAGCCGTTTTATTTTTAATCTTCAAGTCCATGGTCAAGCCTTGACTTTCGATAATTCATCAATCAAGGCCAATGCCGAATAACAGCCACGCTCAAAATCATCTATAGAAAAACGCTCATTGGGTGAATGGGCGTTATCGTCGTGCTGCCCCCAACCCAAAAGAAGTGTATCGAGACCGAGAACGTTTTTGAACGTCCCGACAACCGGAATCGAACCGCCTTCTTTAATAAAAACCGGATCGACCTCGAAGCCTCTTTTGATTGCCTTCCCGGCCGCTTCCAGCCAGGGTCCGTCGGTCGGCACGACAACGGCGGCGGCGCCCCCGTGAATATTGATTTCGCAATCAACATAATCAGGACAGATTTTCCGAAAATAGCTTTCGAATTTCTCAAGAATTTCATCCGGCGTTTGATTCGGAACCAGCCGCATTGTTATTTTGGCCGAGGTCCAGGAAGGAATAATGGTCTTCCCGCCTTCCCCCTGATAGCCGCCGGTTATTCCGTTGACATCCAGCGTCGGCCGTGACCAGAGTTGCTCATAAATGGAATAGCCCTTTTCGCCGTGCAGTTCCCGGGAGCCGACTTCGGCCAAAAATTCGTCACGAGCGAACGGTAGTTTGGTAAACTGCTCTCGTTCCCAATCGGTTATCGGAATGACATTTTCGTAAAAACCGTCAATCAAAATACGACCATTGTCATCATGCATACCGGCAATAATCTTTGACAGGACATTGATCGGATTAGGAACCGAACCTCCGTAACTGCCGGAGTGCAAATCATGGTCGGGCCCGGTAATTTTTACTTCAACAGACGCAATCCCACGAAGGCCGTAGGTCACGGCCGGCTGATCTTTTCCGAACTGCGAGCTGTCGGAAACAACGATAATATCAGCTTTCAGCAACTCCGCATTATTTTTGACGAAATCGCCCAGGGCCTCGGCGCCCGATTCCTCATCCCCCTCGAAGATCATCTTGATATTGATCGGCAACTCGGTCCCGGTTTTCATATAAGCTTCCAGCGCCTTGACGTGTGTCATGAGCTGGCCCTTGTCGTCGGTCGCACCGCGCGCGATAATGCGGCCGTCCTTAATAACCGGCTCAAACGGCGGCGAATGCCACAAATCAAGCGGCTCCACCGGCTGGACATCATAATGCCCGTAGTACAGCACGGTTAATTTATCCGGCGAACTGATTTTACTTCCGAAAACCGCAGGATGAGCCGCCGTCGGATAAATTTTTGACTCAATTCCAATCGAATTGAGATGATCCACCAGCCATTCGGCACAGGCCTGTATATCCTTATTGTGCTCGCTTCTGGCCGATATGGAGGGGAATTTCAGTAATTCGATTAATTGGTCAAGTCTTTGTTTTTCGTGCTCATCCAAATATTCTTCCGGCGTCATAATACTCCTCACTTGATTTTCCGAATCGGGTTAAAATTCGCAATTTTGATATAGGTAAAAATAAGCATTGCCACAAGGTACGCATTGGCATTTAAAAAATCAACCGCTCACGGGTCATTTTGCTCAAAAAAGGTTGCCTTTTTTCGGGAACCAAATATACTTATTGTTTTATAATGTTATCAATGAAGGGTATTGTATGCGTGCTTTACAGCTTTTTCTGATCTTGTTGTTGGCCGGCGATATGACAGCTTCTGCCGGCGCCAAGCTGGAAATAATTCCGGATAAACTGGACTTTGGAAGAGTTCCTCAATATACGAAGTATTATCGAAAAGTTGTCCTGAAATCGACCGGGGATACGCCGGTCCGAATCAACAAAGTCAACTCATTTTGTGACTGCATCCTTGTTCCTTTTAATGAAGCGACTATTCTGCCCGGCGACAGCCTGGTCGCGGAAATAGAATTTTTTTCCGCTTCCTATTCGTCCGATCGCGAATGGCGACCTCATTTTTATTACAACGGGCCGGAGAGAGACAAATATATCAGGGTCATGGCCGACATTGTCATTGATCATCGGAAACTAAAACCGATTTATGTAAATCCCCATAGCATTGTGGCCTCGCAATACGGCGATTCGGTGCAACGTGAATTTCCGCTGTATATTATAAATGTCACTTCTGAAACGGTCCCGCTTAAACTTATTTACAACGATGATGAATTCTATGACCTTGATTTTCCGCTTTATATTTTACCTCATGATACGGCCGTCGGAAAAATAACTCTGAATGACAGAGGCATTGCCTCGGAATTTGAAAAATCGATAACTTTTGAGTACATCAACGAAAAATCGGAGGAAAAGCATTATTCCATTCCGGTCAGAAGGAAGATTTTCAAGCCAAATGGACGGAAGTAATGGAAAAAGCCAATAATGAGCTTGACAGAAAACGTATTTTAATTAGATTATAACATATTGCTAAGATAGCGCTTACAAATGACGATAAGATGAAATATTTCGTGATATTTGGAGGATTAATATGAAAATCGGAAGAATGAGTTTGTTTTTATTGGTTGCAATTGCGGTTTTATGGAATTTCGCTTATGCTGGACCCCAGCTTTCGATTCCTGACGCGTCATTCGATTTCGGATACGCTCCTCAGAATTCGACCATAAGTCATGTTTTCTGGCTTCATTCGACCGGGACCGATAGTCTTAAAATCATTAAAGTCTCGCCTGGCTGAGGCTGCACAAAAGCTCCGCTTGAGAAACAGGAGCTTGCTGTCGGGGACAGCACAAGACTGGAAATAATTTTCTCGACCAAATCTTACCGCGGCCGCCGGGTCAAAAAACCGTCGATTCAGACCAATGAAGGGCCGGATATGAAAAGAGTCGAAATTGATGCCGATATTATTACCAATCCGGATTCCACTTTCCCTATAATAATAAAACCGTACAAGTTCAATATTTCGCAATTCGGAGAGAAAGAACGAAAGAAGATGGGATTCAAAATATCCAATATATCCGATGAAGATATTGATATAAACCTTATCGATATGCCGCAAAATATGTTCAAATTGAAGTTGCCGAAAAAGGTGAAAGCAGGAAAATCCGAGGAAGGTAGTATTGAGATACTTGACGATTATATCCCGCAGGAATTCAAAAAGTCGATAACTATTGAACTAACCGATAAGGCGACATCACGTTTCACGATCCCGGTCGAGCGGACAATCAGAATTCCCGGGCAAAAACCGGAGGAGCATTCCAAAAGATAGTAATAACATGATTTTCGATAAAAAAACCCGGTGAATTCCACCGGGTTTTTTAATTCTCCAAAGAGAATTAATCGCTTTGCAAATCGGGAAGAATATAACCCTCTTTATATGTTTTGGGATCGTAATCTTTCAGGAATTGATCCCATTCCGGATTGAAAATTTCGCCCTTGGCATTGGAATGCACCAACCTGTAATCGCCGGAACCGTCGATATCCTGAAAAACAAACACAACACCGCCTTGCAGGGAATAATACGACCAGAGTTCCCAGGGTTTGCCCATACTGGGCGCAATCGCATCCTCACGATCATCCCACGCCTTATATTGAAGCAGCACTCTTCCCCGATCAGTGCTCCACCCGTCATTCTTTCCCTGCATGGTCGAGAAATGTTCATTGGCATACACATAGCGATTAAAAACATCATCGAGATATTCATTCGCTTCGGTAGAGGGATCGGGATCCTTGTCTTTGAAAAACTGATTGACAAAGCGGACTTTGCCCGAATCGTTCAGCGTTTCCAGCATCGCCAGCTGTTGCGGCGCCATCAGATATTTAACCAGATGTCGTTTGGTTTCCAGGCTGGCCGTGTCGTAAGGGTACTTAACGGTAATAACCGGCGCAAATTCCATGGCACCGGTCCTCGGGAAAATAATAAAGCGGGACGATACCGTATCGGCCTGGCCGGAGCTCATGTCGCGGGCAATAAGCCTTACGGTATATCGGTCCGGTTCAAATCCGGAGATATTCAGGATGTTGGAAATAACAGCCGATGAGCCGGGCTTGGGCTGATCCAGGTCCCCGAAATCATAGTATGAATTACCCTTTCCGTCAAAGATATGATAATTCAGACTGAAGGAATCGATAGTCCTGCCTTCGTACGCGAGATTATATATCTCGGCGTACACATAAAGACTGGTGTCATTTTCCGAAAATACACCCATCGGATTGGGGATAACTTCCCGCTCACTTTTTATCAACCGCTCATTATAGTGAGCGTCGGAATCATCAGTGGCCCGGATGCGATAGGCCAGTTCAATACTGCTGAGGTTAAGTAAATCACTGACAATCGGATCGATCTCCAGTCTATCGTAAAGAAAGGAGCCTTCTCCCTTGCCGACAACATCAATTACGGTCAATCTCGCAGAATAAACTCCAGGCGGAACCATTAAAGACAGACGATTAAAGATACGGATATTCTCATCCTGGGCGTCAAGCGAATCCTTCGCGGCGATAAAAAAAGTCATATTTGAAGAATCGATCGCCTTAGCCGAACTATCGCTCAATATTATTTCCGCATATATACCGCCGATTAAACCGTCGCCGGGATTCTTGCCGGGCAAAAATGTGAATTGATTGCGATGAACGGCGAAGGGAAACTCGACATAAACATCCGGGCCGGTCCTGGGATCGGGATAGAGTGAGATGCCGCCCTGAATATTGATCCGGTTCGAGCCGATTGCCGCTGACGTCAAACATATTACTGACGCGATTAGCATCGGAAAGAAAACATTGATCCTGATTTTCGCTTTTGATTTTTTCATCTTTTTATTTCCATTACATTTTACCATCATAGGGGTACTGAAGTTGATAATCACCATCACCCCATTCATCAACGAATAAAAATCTGCGCGGGTCCTTAAGTCGATAATAGTACCAGATTACATAAGCTTTTGAGTCCAACTCGAAAGGATAATCCTCGATATGGTCGGGCTGGCCGAATTGTATCAAAATCATACCTCTATCGGTGCGCCATCCCTCAGTTCGCATTATGCTGAAATATCGATTGGCATATTCAATCCGGTTGTAATAACTTTGCCTGGCTTCATTTTCTGCTGTTCCCGGTGAGGGATCGCGGGCCGCCCAGAATTCGTTCCAATATTTCAATCGCGCTTCGGGGGTAGTGGCGCTTTCCAGTTTATCCATTTCGTCCTTATTTGCGATATATTTCAACTGCTTAATCGCCTTTTCATAATCATGCAGAACCATCGCTTCCGGCGACCAGTAAATCGAAAAGTTGCCCCTGGCCTGCGCCACAACTCTCTGACGCCATCCGCGCAGAGAGATATCCAGCGTATAATCGCCGGACTTGAAACCCCAGAGAGATAAATCGCGGGCACGCCTGATGACATTATCGCCGGCGGCGAATTCGGCAGTAAGACTATCGCGAAAAACAATGTCCATTTTATCATCGAGTATTTGCGTTTCGATAACAACTCCTTTACGATCCGCGGAACCAAGATAGATTTCGTAGTAGTACTTTAGAAATGCGGCTGAATCACCAGCATAGATCCTGGTCACGGATGGAATAACCGTCATGTCACCCTTGGCCAACTGAGAATCAACGACACCGGAATCGACGACACGGGCGAACTCTATACCGGATAACATCGGCTCGCGATTACCGTATTGTTCAAGCTCGGCCTTTAAATCCCGGGAAATATCAGCCCCCGTATTTTTATCAAGCAGATGCAATTCGATTTTGTATTTTCCCTGCGGTAATAATAGATCGAACATACTGATTCGAAAATCATCCGGAGAAGTAGTATTCTTATATTCCGGAACGGTAAGAGTCCGATCGCGGCTGGCAGCGGTAACCTGCCGCCCGTCGCGATCATAAACGGTCAGATCCAACTCATAGGCGGCCCGATATTTATTTCCTCGTCTAACAAACTGCAAGCTATTGTTGAATATTTTGTAGTATACTTCGAGGCGGCTAAATCCTTCCCGATCCGTCCTGAACTGGGCGTAATCGAGAAAAAAACTGCCCTTGCCCGAATAATTGCCGATCGGCAAAATATCCTGACCAAAGCAATCAGCAACGGGAAAGGCTGCCAAAATAAGCAAAGCCAAAAAAATATAGGCTGTTTTAACCTGCATAATTTACCCGCCTCCTTCCGCCTTCCCATTAGAATCTACGCAGAATGCGGTCGATTGGCAATAGCTTTTATCATTATTCGTAGTGAAGCGATTCGATGGGATCAACTCGTGCCGCCCGATAGGCGGGATACATACCGGCAACAAGTCCGACCGATACGGCCACGACGAAGCCGAGCGTAATAAACAGCGGCGAAACACCGAAGGGAAGCGGAGTGGCAAGACCGATTAAAAGCGCGGTGGCAAGTCCGACCCCGATGCCCAAGATACCGCCCGAGCCGGAGAGCGTCATAGCCTCAATCAGAAATTGCCAGAGAATGTTATTTCGTCGTGCACCTATAGCCTTACGGACACCTATTTCGCGGGTTCTTTCCGTCACGGAAACAAGCATAATATTCATGACACCGACTCCGCCAACCATCAGGCCTATCGATGAAATGACAATCATGGCGATGTAGATATATTGCGTGATATTTCCGACCATTTCCCGAAGATTTTCCTGACCGAAAACGGCGAAATCATTTTCCTTATCATACGGAACCTGCCGAACTTTTCGCAGAGTGACAATTATCTGTTCTTTGGCCTCCTCGATCTGGGCCATTGATCTGGCGCTGACGACAAGCGTCAGGGCCTCGTCCGATGGATACATTTTCATAAAAGTCGCAAGAGGGATGGCAACCTTATTGTTCTCGCCATTATCGAACATATTTTCCTGTTTTTCCCTTACACCAATTACGGTGAAGCGATAATTATTGACACGTATCTGTTTGCCGACCGGGTCCTCTTCGGGGAAAAGGGCGTCTTTGACGGTTGTTCCCAGAACACAAACCCGGGCGCGAAAATCATTATCGATATCGGAGATAAAACGACCGGAGCTGACCGAAACATTATTTACTTTCTGATAATCCGGGACCACACCCACTATCGCCGGTCGGTTGGCCTGCCTGCCTTTATATTTGACGACGTTTCCTCCGGGCGCCCAATAGTGATTTTCCGGAGAAACAGCTGCCACGGCCGGGCAGTTTTCTCGGATAGCATTGGCTTCTTCAATGGTCATATATTTCCGATTACGCTCCTCTTCGGTAAGATCATCATAATTGGTTTCCGGCGGAAAGCGATCGACAAAAATAACATTGCTTCCGAGTTCATCGATCGAACCCTGGACGGCATTGTCCAGACCCTCGATAAGCGATGTCATGGCGATTACCGACCAGACGCCTATCAGGACGCCGAGAATCGTCAGAGAGGACCGGAATTTATTACTCCAGATGGAACCGAGCGCCAGCAGGATGCCGTCTTTCATTTCAACTAAGGTCATTTTCCTACTCGAAACTTAAAGCTTTGACCGGTTGCAAACGGGCGGCTTTCATGGCCGGATAGATACCGAAGAAGAGACCGACGCCGGATGATATAATAAGTCCCAGAACAATGGCATATAACGACGGCGACATATTCATATTAATCAGCCCGATTAGGACTTTACCCAATATGACGCCGGCCGCAATTCCGATCAGGCCGCCCCCTAACGAGAGGACCAGTGATTCGAACAGGAATTGCCATAAGATATCTTTCTGGCGGGCGCCGATTGATTTTCTGATTCCGATCTCGCGAGTCCTCTCGGTAACCGAGACCATCATGATATTCATAATAATAATGCCGCCGACTATCAGACTAATGGAGGAAACACCAACCAGCCCGAGCCGCAGGTACTTGGTAATATCATTCAGGGCGGCCATAATCGAATCGGCCGTCAGAATCGCAAAATCATCTTCCTTATCGTAGGGAACATGTCGGTAGGCGCGCAAAATAACGCGGGTTTGATCCATCGCCTGATCCATCACCTCCAGCGTCCTCGCTTTAACTAAGATATCGAGCGAATTTTGCGGCGTGCCGAAATCTTTTACATAGGTGGAAAAGGGAATCATGACAAAATTATCCATATTATTCCCGAACGAGGAACCTCTTTTTTTGGCGATACCGGTGATTTCATATTTCATACCGGCGATTTTTATAGTCTTCCCGATGGGGTCCACAAAAGGGTACAGTTCGTCCTGGATTCCGGTGCCGATAAAGGCAACGCGCCGGCGAGTGACGTCCTCTTCGTGAGAGTGAAATCTCCCCTGGCCGACTTCAAAATCAACTATGTCGATAATCTCCGAAGTCGCACCGGCGACAAAGCAGCGACTTATTTTTTTATTGCGGTATTTCACTTCCATCTCATCGCGGACACGGGCCGAAACAAGTTCACAGTCATCACACCCTTCTTCGATGGCTTTTACATATTCGAATTTCATCGGTTTGCGTTTCAGGGCCTCCCAAAAACCTTCTTCGCTGGTTATTATGCCCCACTTGGAAACGATAAACGTGGTCGGACCAAGGCGATCGATTTCAGTCCTAATCGATTGAGTTAAACCTTCGAGTGCGGATATAATAGTAATAACCGATGTCACGCCGATAATGACACCGAGAAGTGTCAGTACCGAACGCAATCTGTTGACGCCCAGCGCGTGGATTGCCATCCGGAAAATTTCCCAGAAAATCATCATTGCAGCGTCGTCCCGTTGGCAATTCTATCTTCCTGCGTAACCCTCTGATCCTTTTCGATCCGGCCGTCACGGATATGCAATATGCGATCGGCGTAGCTGGCGATATCGGCTTCGTGAGTAACGATAATGATGGTATTGCCATTTCCATGCAGATCGGAAAATAGCTGCATAATTTCCAGGCCGGTTTTGCTATCAAGGTTACCGGTCGGTTCATCAGCCAGAATCAGGGAAGGCTCGTTGACCAGAGCACGGGCGATGGCAACTCGCTGCCGTTGTCCTCCCGAAAGTTCATTGGGGCGATGTGTCATACGATCGGTTAAATCGACGACTTCAAGCGCTTTCTTGGCTTTGGCTTCGCGCTCAATCCGGGGGGTACCATTATAAATCAGGGGCAACTCGACATTATGCAGGGCAGTCGAGCGCGGCATCAGATTAAATGTTTGAAAGACAAAACCGATTTCTTTGTTCCGAATGACGGCCAGTTCGTCATCTTCCATCCGGCTCACCTTTTTGCCTGCAAAAAAATATTCGCCCTGGCTCGGCGTATCCAGACAGCCGATGAGGTTCATCAGAGTTGATTTACCGGAACCGGAAGGTCCCATGATGGCCACATAATCCCCTTTCTCAATCGATATCGTCACGCCGCGGAGAGCATGCACCTGAATGCTCCCCATGTCATAAGTCTTCCAGATATTTTTAGTTTCAATCAGCGGCATCAGGAATTCCCGGGTTTCTCTTTTTTGGTGACCTCGACATCATCACCATGTTTGATAGTTCGAAGAGTCTTATACGGGCCGGTAATTACGGTTTCCCCCTCGGCAACACCGGATATAATTTCGATTTGCTTTTGATCGGCGATGCCGGTTTCGACGGGAACGAATTCGGCTTTGCCGTCCTTAACGATAAAAACGCCTTTTATCTCTTTCTTTTCTTTTTTCTCCTCTTTATTTGATTCTTTAGTCGAATCAGCTTCCGTTTCCGTTTCAGAGTTGACCATTGTATCATTATTGTCAATAGAGGATGATTCGGCGGCATAGGCTACGCCCTT
>Ga0307426_1003083_pt1 | contig 10129 bp, 9 predicted proteins | sample SalMarWE160340MG_FD_202165 | JGI IMG/M metagenome (GOLD analysis project Ga0307426, IMG submission 202165) | Salt marsh sediment microbial communities from the Plum Island Ecosystem LTER, Massachusetts, United States - WE1603-40 | ecosystem: Environmental > Aquatic > Marine > Intertidal zone >... | reverse complement strand
CGAACTCCACGAGGATGTCGGCGTCGCCCGCATGCTCGGCGATCTCGGCGCCGAAGGTCTCCAGCATCTTGGTCTCGGTCCGTGTCGGATAATACTCCTTGAGCTTGGTGATCTCCTCGAACAACGCCGAGCCGGTCGCGTCGTAGAGGAACCGGGAGGGGATGCTGCGGGGGCGCCGCGCCAGCCCATCGAGGACGGCCTCCGCGAACGCCTCGATCTCCGCCGCGCGCCACGCCGCCTCAGCGGTCGAGGCGCTTGGCCGGTCCTCGGCCAGCAAAGAGGAGATGTCGCTCGCCATTACGCGTCTGCCGCGAGCCGTAAGCCCGTGAACTGCCAGCGTTGGTGGGGATAGAAGAAATTGCGGTAGGTACGCCGGATATGACCTCCCGGCGTGGAACAAGACCCGCCCCTGAGCACGAACTGGTTGCACATGAACTTGCCGTTGTACTCGCCGACGGCGCCGGGCGCGGCTTTGAAGCCCGGATAGGGGAGGTAGGGGCTTCCCGTCCACTCCCACACATCGCCGAACATTTGCATGAGGCCGTCGTCCGCCTTGGCCGGCATGGGCCGCAAATGATCGGCACCGAGGTCACGGCCCTCTGCAGGCACTTTCGCCGCAGCGACCTCCCACTCGAATTCCGACGGCAGCCGGTATCCAGCCCAGCGGGCAAACGCGTCGGCCTCGAAGAAGCTCACATGGGTCACGGGCGCGGCCGGATCCACGGGCCGGCTACCAAGGAGGCTCATCTGCATGTAGCCGCCTTCGGCTTCCTCGAAGTAGAGCGGTCCTCGCCACTCCTGCGTGTTGATCGTATTCCAGCCATCGGCGAGCCACAGCGTCGGCTTGCGATAAGCGCCGTCCTCGATGAAGTCGATCCACTCACTGTTGGTGACGCAGCGATTGGCGAGCTTGAAGGGGCGGATCAGCTCGTCGTGCCGCGGTCCCTCGTTGTCGTAGGCGAAGCCATTTCCGTCATGGCCGACCTCGAAGATACCGCCATCGAACGCGCTGAACGCGAGCGGCGCCGCAGAGCCCACCGCGACGCCGGGCTTTGCCTCGCGATAGGCGGGCTTGAGCGGCTCGGACGCGAACAGGCTCAAGATGTCGGTCAGCAAGAGTTCTTGATGCTGCTGCTCGTGATTGATTCCGAGCTCGACCAGTTCGAGCGCCTCGGACGGCACATCGCCTGCGAACAACCGCTCCAGCGCCTCATCCACATGGGCGCGATAAGCGCGCACTTCATCGCCGGACGGCCGTGTCAGCAGCCCGCGCTTGGGGCGCGGATGACGCGGCCCCACGCTCTCGTAGTAGGAGTTGAAGCAATATTCGAAGGCCTCGTCGAAGACGCGATAGCCGGGGAGGAAGCGGCTGAGCACGAACGCCTCGAAGAACCACGTGGTGTGCGCGAGGTGCCACTTTGTCGGGCTCGCATCGTCCATCGCCTGGACGACCTGGTCCTCGTCGCTCAACGGCGCGGCGAGCGCCAGCGAGAGCCGGCGTGTCTCCATCAGGCGATCGTGTAATCTGGGGGAAGAAGAGGTGCCGAGTCGCGGCTCGGCGAGGACGCTGTGACTGAGGCTCATGGTTCCTCCCGCGGGGTTCGGGGGCCGGTCTCTCAAACGCGCGATTTAGCAGCTTGTTCCAGCTGATGAAACGAGCAACCATGCACAATTCCGTGACGATTGTGCGACTCAGGAGGGCATAGTCCCGTGCTTCGGCCCGATGGGCAAGACCCGCTGATTTCTCTGGATGGGCGGCAGTCGCAGGTCGCCGCCGAGCTGCAGCGCGGCGTCTGCCGCAGCTTTCGCGCGCTGGGTCATTCGGTTGTCACTGAGCTGCCTTTGGCGAACGGGCGTCGTGCAGACGTGGTGGGACTATCGTCCTCCGGCGACGTGCTGATCGTCGAGATCAAGTCGTGTCTTGTCGATTATCGCACTGACGGGAAATGGCACGAATATCTCGACTATTGCGACCGGCTCTACTTTGCCGTCGCCGCCGACTTTCCGAGCGAAGTGATCCCGGAGCATGCAGGTCTCATCCTCGCCGACCGCTATGGCGCGGAGCTCGTGCGTGAACCGGCCGAGGAACGGATGAATGCGGCGCGGCGCAAAGCCATGATGCTGTGTTTCGCGCGCGCAGCAGCGCTCCGCCTCCAGCATCATCTCGATCCCGGCTGCGGCTTGGAGAGTTGAGGTAAGACGTAAAGCTTACTTCGGCGCGCGCTTGGCGAGAATGCGCTGCAGCGTACGGCGATGCATGTTGAGCCGCCGGGCCGTCTCCGAGACGTTGCGGTTGCAAAGCTCGTAGACCCGCTGGATGTGCTCCCAGCGCACACGGTCGGCCGACATCGGGTTCTCCGGTGGCGGCGCCTTGTCGTTGGGAGACGCGACCAGCGCGTTGTACACGTCGTCCGCATCCGCGGGCTTGGCCAGATAGTCGACCGCGCCGATCTTCACCGCGGTGACGGCGGTGGCAATATTGCCATAACCGGTGAGCACCACGGCGCGCGCATCGGGGCGCACGTCCTTCAGCGCGGCAATGACGTCGATGCCGTTGCCGTCATCGAGACGCATATCGACAACCGCGAAGGCCGGCGGGCGCCGCTTGAGCGAAGCCAGCCCCTCCTCGACCGAGGCAGCCGCCTCGACCGCGAAGCCGCGCGCCTCCATGGCGCGTGCGAGCCGCTGCAGAAAGGCGCGATCGTCGTCGACGATCAGGAGAGTATTGTCTTGCGGCACGTGAAGGCCCTGTGGCGTGGTCGAGATCTGTTGGACTTCCATGTCTCAGCTCCCATTACGCTGCTCAAGCCCAACCACGACGTCGCTCCCAGAAGATTTGGTCTCTTATTTGCAGGTAGAGGTAGGGGCTTTCGCCCCTCCAGGCAACCCTTACGGGCGCCTTTCCGCGCATCAGAGTGAATGGCAAACGCACGAAACCCGGGCTTACTTTGAGTGAATTGGCCAAGAAGGCTGCGAATCGCCGTCCGAAACGGCTAAACGAGCGCCTCTTGGGTCTGCTCGAATCTGCTGCGGGGCCAGATCACCGTCACCACCGCGCCGCCCTCCGGCTCAGTCCGGTTGGCGAGCTCCAATTGCGCACCGGACCGCTCGAGCAAGGTCTTGGCGATGAAGAAGCCGAGGCCCATGCCGATATGCTCGTCCGGCTGCTCCTCGCCCCAGCTCTCGCCGGGTCGCGTGGTGACGAACGGCTCACCGAGTTGCTCGAGCACGTTGGGGGGGAAGCCTTCGCCGTCGTCGGCGATGACGATGCGCACTTCGTCCTGGTTCCATTGCGCATCGACCTCGACCTTGGTGGCAGCGAAATCGATCGCGTTCTCTACGAGATTGCCGAGGCCGTAGATGACGCCCGGATTGCGCTGGGTCACCGGCTCGCGCGCCGCGGGGCTGCCCGGCTCCACTCCCGCAAACGGTCCGGTTCTGACTTCGATAGGGACGGTGATTGCTCGGTTCGGCTCGACCACCTCTTCGATCAGGTGGGTTACCGGCATGCGGGAGACGATGATGTCGAGTTGCTCGCCGCGTCCGGCGAGCTCCTTCAGGATCTCCCGGCAGCGCTCGGCCTGGGTGCGTAGCAGCAGCAGGTCGTCGTAATGGGGGTCAGCCTCTTGCGCGTCGCGTAACAGCTCCTTGGTGACGACGGCGATGGTGGCGAGCGGCGTGCCGAGCCCGTGCGCGGCCGCGGCCGCCAGTCCATCGAGCGCCGAGAGCTTCTGTTCACGGGCCAGCACGACCTCGGCCGCCGCAAGCGCTTCCGCCATGCGCCGGCCTTCCTCGGCGGTACGCCAGGAATACAGGCCGATGAACAGGATGCCCGCGACAACCGCCGCCCAGATGCCGAGCACGTAGGGCAGCGGCAAATTGAGGTAGGCATCGCCGAACCAGGGCAGCGGATAGTGAAAGCGCGTCAGCAGGCTCGCCGCCCCGATGGCGAGTACACCGAGTGCCACGGTGATCCGGAGCGGCAATGTCGAGGCCGACACCGTGACCGGTGCGATGAGCAGGAAGGCGAAGGGGTTCTCGAGCCCGCCGGTGAGATAGAGCAGCGCCGCGAGCTGGAGGATGTCGTAGCCAAGCATGATAAAGGCGTAGTTGCTTCTGAGCCGTTGGCTCGCCGGGTAGCGGATGCGCAAGGCCACGTTGAGCCACGCGGACAGCGCGATCACCGCGAAGCACCCGCCGATCGGCAGGTCCATGCCAAGCACCCAATAGGCGATGATGACCGTCAGGCTCTGGCCGAGCACGGCAAGCCAGCGCAAGCGCACGATGGTTTGCAGGCGCAACCGGCTGTCGCCGGCGCGCAACCATTCCGGCGCGGCGGGGCGGGAGGCGGTTTGACTATTATCGAGTGCGGCCATAGGTGAACCCTAGCACGTGGCGATGAGCCATAATTCCGACAAAGCGGGCGCGCAGCGCAAGGCCATGGATGAGACGACAGGCAGTTTTCGTAAAGAATTAGGCGCGAGTCCTGACGCCGCGAGCCCGCCCGTCGCCGTGCGCGACCTCACCAAGCGCTACGGCAGCGTTACCGCCGTCGATCACATTAGCTTTACCATCGAGGCTGGTACGACCGTGGCGCTGCTCGGCGGCAACGGCGCCGGCAAGACCACGACGATCGCCATGTTGCTCGGTCTCATCATGCCGAGCGCGGGCGAAGTCAGGGTGTTCGGCGCCGATATGAGCCGCAACCGCTACGACGTCGCCCAACGGCTGAATTTCCAAAGCCCGTATGTCGATTTGCCGGCGCGGCTCACCGTGGAGCAGAACCTCACCGTCTATGCGGGGCTCTACGGCATTGCCAACGCGGCCGAGCGTATCGCGTGCGTTTCCGAGCATCTCCAGATCGACACCTTGCTCGACAGGCCAACCGGCAAGCTCTCCGCCGGCCAGAAGACGCGGGTCGGCCTCGCCAAGGCGCTGCTGAACGCGCCCGAGCTTCTGCTGCTCGACGAGCCCACCGCCTCGCTCGACCCCGACACCGCCGACTGGATAAGGCACAAGCTGAAAGACTATGCGCGAAGCCGCAACGCCACGCTGCTGCTCGCCTCCCACAACATGGCCGAGGTGGAGCGCCTCGCCGATCGCGTCATCCTGCTTCAGGCCGGGCGCATCATCGAAGACGAGACGCCGAAAGCGCTTATCGCAAGCTACGGTGGGGAGACGCTTGAGGATGTGTTCCTTGACGTTGTGCGCGGCCGCTGCAAGCCCGAAGAGGCTGAGCCGGAACAGGCGAGGAGGGCGTCGTGACCGCGCGCCAGGCCATGAGGGATGTCGAGCCCGTCTTGCTGCCGCCCAATGGCATTGACGCAAGCTTGCGCCGCATGGCGGCGCTCGTCCGCCGTTACATCTATCTGTTGCGGAGCTCGGGCGTGCGCTTGGTGGAGCTGATCTACTGGCCGTTCCTGCAAATGCTCACCTGGGGTTTTCTCCAGAAATATCTGGCCGGGACACAGAACCCGTACGCTCAGGGCGCGGGCGTGCTCATCGGCTCGGTGCTTCTGTGGGACATTTTGTTCCGCTCGAAGATCGGCTTCTCCACCACGTTCATCGAGGAGATGTGGTCGCGCAATCTCGGCAATCTACTGACGAGTCCTTTGCGTCCCTACGAGTTAGTCGCCGCGCTCTCCCTGTGGAGTATCATCCGGCTTGGTGTGAGCATGGTGCCCGTCGCGGTCGCCGCCTTCTTCATCTTCGGCTTCAATCTGCTCGATCTCGGGCTTGCGCTCGCCGCCTTTTTCTGCGTGCTCGTGCTGACGAGCTGGTCGCTCGGCCTGATCTCCGCCGGCGTGATCTTGCGCTATGGGCTCGGCGCCGAAGAACTCGCCTGGTCACTCGCCTTTTTGCTTTTGCCCTTGTGCTGCGTGTATTACCCGGTGTCGGTGTTGCCCGACTGGCTCCAGCCGGTTGCGCTCGCGCTCCCGCCGACGCATGTGTTCGAAGGCATGCGCTCCATCCTGCTGCACAACACCTTCGACCCAATGGATTTGTGGTGGGCGCTTGGGCTGAACGCGATCTATCTCGCGGTCGGCTATGCCACGTTCAGTTGGTTCTTAGGCAGCGCCCGCGTCAACGGCACGCTGCTGCAGCTTGGTGAGTAACGAAATGCAACGCTCTCTTCTCCTCATCATTGTCGGCGGTTTCCTTCTCGGTGCAATCGTCGGCGCCGGCTTCCTCATTCTCAACACCGATATGCGGCCGCGCGTGGAGACGAGCGGCAAGGCGTTGATCGGCGGCCCCTTCACTCTGGTCGGCAAGGACGGAAAGCCCGTTTCCGACAAGGTGTTTCGCGGCAAGTACATGCTCGTCTTTTTCGGCTACACCCACTGTCCCGATGTCTGCCCCGCCGAGTTGCAGGTCATGGCCGCGGCGCTCGACGGGCTCGGAAAGGACGCCGACAAGGTTGTCCCCATCTTCATTACCGTCGACCCCGAGCACGACACGCCACGCGTCGTGGGTGACTACGTCATGAATTTCGGGCCGCGCTTTGTCGGCCTGTCCGGCACACCGGAAGAAATCGCCAAGGCCGCCAAAGCCTACCGTGTCACATACGAAAAGCATCAGGAGGAAGGCGCGGGCGACAATTACAGCGTCGACCACTCGGCGCTTGCCTATTTGATGGGCCCTGACGGCGAATACATCACCCATATCCCTTACGGGACGCCGGCGCCCAAGATGACCGAGATCCTCCGGCGCTACCTTTAGCCGCGCGGCCGATACCCCTGCGGCAAGGTGTCATTGCACTGCAGCATAGAATCACCATTTGATTCCGCGATGCAGCATTAGAATGCATCTGAGTCGGAGGCTTCTATGCTTTACCATCTTTACGAGCTGAACCAGGCCGCCCTGCATCCGGCCCGGGCGACGGCGGAAGCCTATCGGCTCCTGTTCCGGAATCCCCTGAATCCCGCCTCGCACACGGCGCTTGGCCGCGGCGCGGCGGCTGCGCTTGAGTTGTTCGAGCGCTCGACCCGGCGTTATCGCAAGCCTGCTTGGGGGATCGACAACGTGACGGTCGACGGCCGGGAGGTCGCGGTGCACGCGACGACGGTTCTCTCCAAGCCGTTCTGCAATCTCGTTCACTTCGAGCGAGACCTGCCTGCCTCACGGCGGCGGAAAGATCCGAAAGTGCTGGTCGTGGCGCCGATGGCCGGGCATTTCGCCACGCTGCTGCGCGGCACCGTGCGCGACCTCCTGCCGGATCACGACGTCTACGTCACCGAATGGCAGGACGCGCGCTTCGTGCCGCGCGCCACAGGTCCCTTCGACCTCGACGATTACATCGACTACGTCACTGAATTTCTGCGGTATTTCCGCGGAAACGTGCACGTCATGGCGGTCTGCCAGCCGACCGTTCCCGTGTTCGCCGCCGTCTCGCTGATGGAGGCGAAGCGCGACCGCGCAGTGCCGCGCTCGATGGTTCTCATGGCCGGCCCGATCGACGCGCGCGAGAGCCCCACCGCGGTGAACCGTTTTGCCGACGGCAAGCCGTTGAGCTGGTTCCGTCACAACGTCATTACCCAGGTCCCGTGGCCCTATCCCGGCATGATGCGCCTCGTCTATCCGGGCTTCCTCCAGCTCTCGGGCTTTATGGGAATGAATATCGACCGGCACCTGACGGCCCACCGCCATCTCTTTCACAATCTCATCCGCGGCGACGGCGATTCCGCCGACAAGCATCGTGAGTTCTACGACGAGTTCCTCGCCGTGATGGATCTCTCGGCGGAGTACTACCTCCAGACCATCGAGACCGTCTTCCTGGAGCACAGGCTGCCCAAGGGCGAGATGCACCATCGCGGAACCCCCGTCGACCCGAGCAAGGTCACCCGGGTGGCGCTGATGACGGTTGAGGGCGAGAAGGACGACATCTCCGGCATAGGTCAGACCGGAGCTGCACAAACCTTGTGCAAAAACCTCCCCGAGACCCTGCGCGCTCACCATTTGCAGCCGGATGTCGGCCACTACGGCGTTTTTAATGGATCGCGCTTCAGGGCCGAAATATTGCCCAAAATACGCGATTTTTTGCGGGCCCACGAGCGCCAGAGAAGCGTCTTGGGGCGGGCTTTCGGCCGAACTGCCTAAAGCACAGGCGAGCGCTCCCAGAAGTCCGGTGCTACTCTAGACCACTCAGATTCGGGTGGCCCTCAAGTACGGTGTAAGGGGAGCGTGGCATGCTGAAGCGGCTCAATCTCGGGCGGGGTGAGACCATCGAGGTCAAGATTCGGGGGCTTGAGATCCCCATGTTGCTCCGCCGGAGCGCACGGGCACGGCGCTTCAGCCTCCAGGTGAGCGAGGCCCGTCGCGGCGCCGTTCTCACCATGCCGCTCTATTCGAGTTTCGCCGACGCCGACGAGTTTCTGTCACGCCATTTGGATTGGCTGAAGGAGCGTGTCGCCGGCCTTCCAGAGCCCGTGCCGTTCACCGAAGGCGCCATCCTTCCTTTGCGCGGTCTTGCCCATGCCTTGCGCTTTGCCGGCAATGTACGCCGGCGCGGCGTGGTGTGGGTCGAGGAGCCGGAGGACGCGAAGGTCGCCCCCGCATGGCCGGCCGGCGCGCGCGTGGCCAAGCGGCGACTGCCTCGCCTCCATGTCTCCGGCGCCGAGGAGCATGCGCCCAGACGCCTACTCGATTGGCTGAAGCGCCAGGCCCATCTCGATCTCAAGCTGCGCGTGGATCTGCATGCCAAGCGCCTAAACCTGAAGCCGGAGCGCATCTTCGTGCGCGATCAGACCACGCGCTGGGGATCGTGCTCCACGAGCGGCGCGTTGTCCTTCTCTTGGCGTCTCGTGCTCGCGCCGCCCTTTGTGCTCGACTATCTCGCCGCGCACGAGGTCGCCCATCTCGCCCACATGAACCACGGGCCGCGCTTCTGGGCGCTGGTCGCCCGCACCATGCCGCGGCACGAGGAGGCGAGAACCTGGTTGCGCAAATACGGCTCGAGCCTGCACGCCTATGGGGCGGAAGGGATGGCGCACCCCTCGCAAGGCATCTCGCCCACGCGCAGCATCGAGTAGCGGTGCGCGTCTAGCCGCCGCTGAAGATCCCGAACACGCGCTGATAGAGCGGCTGGTCGTCGCTGCGCTCGGTCTCGCTCGCCGTCGAGGACAATGGCGACCGCGCGGCGATGGCATCTTGCAGCGGCCGTGGGGCGTGTATGCCCGGCAGCGGCAGTGGCTGCTTGCCCTCATGCGCATAGAGCATGATGTCGTGCCAGAGCTCCGCCGGCAGCGTGCCGCCCGTGACCTTCTTCATGCGCGAGTTGTCGTCATTGCCGATCCACACCCCGGCCACGTAGTGGGCGGTGTAGCCGACGAACCAGGCATCACGGGAGTCCTGGGTCGTGCCGGTCTTGCCGGCGGCCACGTGGCCCGGGATCGCCGCGCGCTTGCCCGTGCCGCGCGTGAGCGCCGCGTTCAACATGTCGTTCATGGCGCCCACATAGTGAAGCGCCACCACCTGGCCGGCGGTCGAGTTGCGGCGCCGGTAGAGAACCTTGCCGTCGGCGTTGCGGATCTTCGTGATGACATAGGGCAGCACCCGCTGCCCCCCGTTGGCGAAGGGGGCATAGGCGCCGGCGAGCTCAAGCAGCGTCACCTCGGACGTGCCCAGCGCGATTGAGGGCTGGGCATACAGCTTGGAGCTGATACCAAGCCGCCGCGCTGTGCGCGCCACGCGCCAGGCGCCGACGTCCGCGGTGAGCCTGGCGGCCACGGTGTTCAGCGAGTGCGCGATGGCGTATCTCAGCGTGACCTGGCCCTTGTAACTGTGCGTGTAGTTCTCCGGCCGCCAGCCGCCGATATTGACCGGTCCGTCATAAGCAACGGAATCCGGCGTGTAGCCGCTCTCCAGCGCCGAGAGATAGACGAACGGCTTGAACGCCGAGCCCGGCTGCCGCAGCGACTTGAGCGCGCGATCGTAGGGGCTCACCTTGTAGGATCGCCCACCGACCAGGGCCTTCACGCCGCCCATCGGATCGAGCACCACGACGGCGCCCTCGCTTGCCGCGCGCTCCTTGCCTTCCGTGTCGAGCAGCTCGCGAAGCTTTTCTTGCGTGAACCGCTGGAGGCTCGCGTCGATGGTCGTGTCGACGATGAGATCGCCGCTATGCTTGCCG
>Ga0307426_1003080_pt1 | contig 10132 bp, 7 predicted proteins | sample SalMarWE160340MG_FD_202165 | JGI IMG/M metagenome (GOLD analysis project Ga0307426, IMG submission 202165) | Salt marsh sediment microbial communities from the Plum Island Ecosystem LTER, Massachusetts, United States - WE1603-40 | ecosystem: Environmental > Aquatic > Marine > Intertidal zone >... | reverse complement strand
GCCGTAGATGTACAACCGGACCGAAAAAAGCCGCTTGGGGTTGATGAAAAGAATGAACTCATTTGAGAACAGGGTGGCCTGGCGAATATCGGGATAATTTCCGCCTTTGACGATGTCGGTCAGGATTTTTTTGAAAAGCGGGCGGTTCGACAGCAGCCCGGGCATCTCATTGGCGATGAAGAGGATACGGTTTTCATTATCCCGGTACTGCTGAAGGGCTTCCGACCAGCGGTCGAATACCGTCGTCAATTCATGAAGCGTTTCCGGCAGAATTGTCAAATCCGTATTCCTCCTAGTGTTTTGCCCACAAATTTATAAAAATTCGAATAGGATACCTGATTAAAGCTGAGTCCTTAAATATAAAAAATTCCAAGCACCAAAAAACAAATCACAAACAATATCCAAATATTTGTTTCGAATTTGAGCTTTGGGATTTGAGATTTATTTGTAATTTGGAATTTAACCGTCTAACGATCTCAACGATCTTAACCATCTAGACCATCCTAACGATCCCCATTCTCCAGCCGTACGTGCTGGTCATAAAATGGTGCGCCGGATCCAATATCAGTTTCCGCAGCGCTGATGAGCTGATTCACCCCGCCGCCCTGATTCATCCAATCCCCGCGCCGATAAAGCACCACTTTCGTGTGCAGGCCGGGCATTGTTCGAAGATTAATTTTCAGGCGGCCCACAGGGGATACCAGATACACATCTGAAGATCGGTCGATATCGGCCAGCACGGGATTGTCGGGTGCAACCCAGATCTGCGGGACATCGTCGTGATCTTCCGGCAATATCTGGGAGTGAATCGCATTTTTGCGGACCAATGTCAGCAGTTGCAGCGGATATTGCGGATCCGTCTCGGGCTGCGCATGCAGGATCAAGGGAAACCGATATTTCCCGTCGGGGTGGTCGAAGGTCAGTCCGGCATAGGCCACGGCCGGTCGGTCGGCCTTGGCACAGCCCTTGTGACGCAGCTCTTCCAGGGAAACCTGCAAATAAGGCACCTCCAACGAATTGCGCAGGCACGTTTCCGGCTCCGGCAGATGGATGGGCGGATCAAGCCTTTTACCGATTTCAGTCAGGATCCACATATCGTCACGCGCTTCGTCCGGCGGCGCCAGGGCCGGGCGAACATACTGGATGAATTCATGCATGTACGAGCCGATGATGTCTTCCTGCTCGAGCATCAGTTTGCTGGGCAGAATCAAATCCGCGCGCTGGGCGGTGTCGTTCATGAAAGCATCCACCACAACTTTGAATTCAACGCCTTCAAAAGCGCGGGCGATCCGGCGTGAGTCCGGTGCCTGGTTGACGACGTTGATGCCGTTGACCCAGATCATTTTTACCGGCGGATTCCGGGCGGCCAGAATTTCGGCTCCGATGAGGGAGATCGGAAACGACCGGCGGCTTTTGCGCTGCGGATCATTGGTCCAGGTCAAATTCACGTTGCGATAGGAATGCTGGTGAAAATAACTGCCGCCGCCGGAGATTCCGAGATTGCCGGAAAGAAGCGCCAGGGCATTGATAAAACGCACGTTTTCACCGCCGTAGCGGTACCGCTGCAGCCCGGTGCCGACAAATGTCGCGACCGGCCTTTGCCTGCTGTACAGGTGCATTAATTTTTCGACCTCCGCCGGGTCGACGTCACAGGTCCGCATGAGGTTATCCGGGCTGGGGCCGGAAATCAGCGCCAGGAACTTTTCCGGGTTTTTGGTGTGCGGCAGAATTTCAGGCGATATTTTTCCGTCCTCCCATAAGCGCCTGATTACGGCCGCCGCCAGGAATCGATCGGTGCCGGGGCGAATGCGGATGCGCTCGTCGGAAAACGCATCATTGCCGTCGCCGCCCGGTGAAATAGTCAGCAGGCGCACACCCTGTTTGCAGGCCCGGCGTATGACGGCGGCGGTGTGAATCGAGCTGCGCGCGAAATCCTTGCCCCAGTTTACGATACAGGCGGCATTGAGCAGATCATTGATGTCGTTGTTGTGGCGGGAGCCGAAGTCATGGATGTAGGCCATAAAGCCGGCGGCATCGCACAGCGACCCTTTGGTCCGGCTGGATCCCAGGATTGAGAAAAAAAGGGCTGTGGCGGCCTTCAAGACCCCTTTGGCGCCTTCACTTTTAATGTGCAGGATGGACCTTGGCTCGGAGCGCAAGTCCTGAATTTTGCGCGCACAAAGATCCAAAGCCTTTTCCCAGGAGATGCGCTGCCAGGTTTGATTGACCCGCAAAAGCGGATGGCGAATGCGCCCGGGATGCTGCAGGCGTTTGATATGGCCTTTGATTTTCGGGCAGGTGAACCCGGACGTAAACGGGCTGTCTGGATTGCCCCGCAATAAAATGCGTCCATCACCCCGCCGCTCCACCACAAGGGAGCAGGCATCAGGGCAGTCCATGGTACAGGCGGTAATCATTGTTTCGGATTTGAGTATTGTAATTTGTGATTTATTTGGAATTTGTAAGTTGAGATTTGGAATTTATACCATATCATTTTGGAAAATAATCTATAATTTTACACAGCGTGATAATTAAATTCAGTATTGCTTTGTTATTTTAAGACAGCATCATCGGTCGGGAGGCGCTCCTTAATTAAGAATTATTCAAAGGTAACTTTCCTCCACCAAGGCAGACGATGGACAACATCCGGCAAAAGAATTCGTATCGATTCAAAATAGCCGATGGCAGAAATTCATTTCGACTGGTCGATCACAATCTCAAAATCCTCTCTGTCGGGCAGCAAGCTCTTCAGCTGTTGCAGCTCGCTGACTAGCCTCTTTTACAAATAAAATTTAAGGATTACCCCGGTTAGTGTCAATCAAGACCGAATCCGGTGCAGGCGGGCTTCGTTCGAGGAGCATTTTGATAAAGGTTTCAGCCCGCCCTGGCCTCCGGCTCGTAGCCTACGCCTCGGAGAGTGCGACATGAGGGATTTTTTCTGTTAGCTGCAGGAATTCACAATAATGTCTTATTTTCCAGATTCATACAAAGTTAGGTCTGGACCAGGGGTGTTCCGCCGCAGGCAGACCGCCGGCCAAAACAACGTCCGGTTTGATCGGAAAAGAAACTCTAAAAAAAGCGAATAATTGTGCATCGCGACACTTCGGTCAGCTTAAAATTTTTTTCAGATTTTTTATCTTTACTTTAATTTACTTTATTTATCTTTTCTTATTTAAATTTGACAAGATTTGACGCTGTTTTACGAAATTTACTAGTCATTGAAGAAGATATTATAACTTCTTTTCATCAGTAGTAAAAAAGGGCTTGACACAGCAAATTGCTTCCATTAGAAACATTCGGAAGGTCGACCACAGAGCATTGGAAAAAAATCTAATCCTAACGGAGGTAGACTATGAAAAGAAGCAGAGTTGTTATACCTGTGCTTGTGGCTGTCTTAGCGCTTTTGCTGAGCGGAATCAGTGTGTATGCCGAAGACGCTGCAAAAATCGACATTAACAAGGCCTCAGCCGAAGAACTGACTCAACTGAAAGGTGTCGGCCCCAGTACTGCGGCCAAAATCGTTGAATATCGCGATAAAAACGGTCCCTTCAAAAGTCCCGAAGATATAACCATGGTCTCAGGGATCGGCGCCAAAACATATGAAAATAATAAAGATGTGATTATCGTTGAATAGACACAACACAAACTGACACCCAAGGCGATCAGCCGCCTGGTCGCAGGCGGCTGATTATCCATTCCAAGGTTGGAAACCCGGTCTTCTGAACCAGTTCACAGATAATTGACTGTTTCGGGAAAAATTAACTGGAGCAATGGAGTGATGGAGTATTGGAGTAATGAGGTCGGCCGATTGTGCGGCGTGCCGCAGTCGAAGCATTATAATTGATTGCGGTTACCTGGTTTAGTTTATTTGCGCAACCCAAATCGGTCATCGGCATCCGGATGGAATTTCCATTTCTCCAATACTCCAATACTCCAATACTCCACTACTCCAAAAAACAGCCAAAATCAGCAGACCTATGGAAGGCCCTTTCAAGGGCTCATTTAAAATTGGGTCTTCGGAGTCTTATTCCCTAGCGCTTCCGCTCGAGATTCTTGTACTGCTTAAAGAGGATGTAGCCGCCCCAGGCAAACGCACAAATCATCAGAATCGTTCCCACCATATAGGAGACGTTGGCCAGGGTATGATCGTAGCGCAGCAGTTTGGTCTCCTGGAGAATAAATTCCCAGTCATGAAAGCCATAGGGTGACGTCCGTCCGGTGTTGCCGCCTATAAGCGGCAGCGTCAGTGATCGGGCATCATCGATGTAAGGGGCCAGGTCCATGAAATTTTCGCCTGTCCACCACAGGGTAAAAGATGCCGCAAATGTATCTCTGGTCTTAATTAAAAAGACCGTCAGACATATGAGCGGCATCAACACCTGCGCGATACTGCCGCCCAGGGAAGTTATCAGCCTTCCGAAAGGGCGAAAAACGATATGCCCGACCTCATGGAAGGGAAGATTCACCAAATGCCAAAAGGAATTGAATACATAATTCGACGCCATTGGCGTGAAAATAAATTTCAATCCCCAGATAAAAATTACCAGAAAAAAAAGGGCCCGGCCGGCAAATACCAGGGGATTGGTTTCCGGCTTTACATAAAACAAAAGTTCTTTAATGATTTCGGCCGCGCTAAGCGCAGGTCCGGCAGGCACCGCTGCCGGCGGCTCTGTTTCCGGCATATTTTTCTGCCACCGGCGATATTTATCAAATATAACGCCGCACCTCGGGCATTCTGTCTGCTGGTCGGACTGCTCGAAGGTGCACTTTGGACATTGCATATTTAATTACGATTGCCGCTGTTTTCAAAGTGGACGAAATCAATCAGAAAAACAGCTCCCAACAGGACGGCTTTTTGCGAAAGGTCGATTCCTTCCGGAAAGGTGATGCCGAAGTTGTCGGCATCTGTAAAAGACTCCTTGACCAGGCCGCTCCACTTTTTGGTGATTTTACCCAGTTCCTGCCCGCCTTTTTGAATCTGAAAGGTCCATGGATGAAGCAGGGGGCCGAAAAGTCGGAATATTTCATGGCCGTGGCGGTCAATGACCGAGTATATTCTGCGCAATACGGCAAAGCGTCGTTTGATTTTGCCTAAAGGGGCGCCGTTTGGCTGGCAGACATCGAGCTCATGAAAGTAAAAGCGAAACGGCCGTTTTAGTTTAAAGAGTCCTGTTCCCTGGGGCGAAAACAGATGCATCGTAAAAGGCCGCAGCGCTTTCAAAAATATGCGGGTGATCGTGGCCAGGGCGGAGCCGCCTTCCTCCAATGCCTCTATCAGCGGATTGTTCAGGTGGTCCACCACCTCATAGCGGTTTTTCGTTTCAAAGCCGGTGAGGATTTCACCCCATTCTTTCTTCTGCCGGATGATCAGGGTATCTGCGCCTGCAAGAACCGCCAGGTAAGAATTCTTGACGGCCGCTGCTTGCCTATCGGCCTGGCTGTCTTCTTTGGCTCTTTGCAAAAATTTGCTGACGATGACGCCGCAGCGGGGGCATTCATTGAAGGCCGATTTCGCTGTGAAGCCGCATTTCGGGCATTTCGGGGATGTGCTCATGCTTTCCTTCCGTACCTGTGGGCCAAAAATCGGCCGTTTTTCTCTGATTTCGGCCCTTATGGGTGAAACCTTTAGCCTATATTCCCATCACCGTATCCAACCCACGCCTCAGCCCGATGAAGGTGTCCACTTTTCTGATGGCCAGCATGGCGCCGGCGACATAGGGTTCGGCGCCGGCCCCGGCCTCATGACGCAGGACCAGTTTCTGGTCCGGCATCCCGAATATGACCTCAGCGGAGATAACATAGCCCGGAAGCCGGACGGCGTGAACCTGGGTGTCGTTGAGGCGCGCACCGCGGCTCTCGCGGGGTCCCTGTATATCTTCGAGCGGAATATCCAGCGCGGATTTTCGAATCTGCCCCAATCGGTCCGCCAGCTCCCGGACCGTTCCGCTCGGCACGTCGGCTTTGCCGGCGTGGGCATAGTCGATAATTTCGCAGTGTGGAATGTACCTGGCAGCTGTTTCCGCGAATTTTTGCAGCAAAACAGCGGTTAGCGCAAAATTGCCGGCCGCCAGGACGCCCAGCCCCGCGGCGGTTGCCGCTTCATCAATCCGGCGGTAGTCGTCGTCCGTCAAGCCGGATGTTCCCACCACCACATGCGCGCCCGCTTCCAGGGCCAGCAGGATGTTTTGTGCGGCAATTTCAGGTTTGGTATATTCAACGAAAACATCACAATTCGAGTTCAGGGCTTCGGCTGCCGTACCGCTGAGGGTAAGAGAAATTCCAGAGTCATTGAGGACATCTCCCAGCGGCTTGCCCGCGTGGGTCCGGGATACGCCTCCTACCAGTTCCATGTCATCGGCCGCATGAATTGCTTTGGCCAATGCCGACCCGGCCCAGCCCGTCGCGCCGGCCAAACACACTTTGATCGTCATCTCTACCACCTCCTGAAAAGACTTTTATTCAAATTCTGAAAACCTGGTGTTTGGACTTTTCATGACGCGTCATCCGGGCACACGCTCGACCAGTCGCTGACCCGGATGCAGCTGTCCCGGCGTTCACCTTGCCGACGGCGTTCCTTGCCGCTTCTTCTTTCAGTGCCGCCGTCCGGAAAGTAATCCAGATCATAACCCGCACGCCGATCCTCTCCGGATCGGCGATCGACGAAAGGGTCGCTTGCTCTGCCGGGTCTCAAAATACTTTCTTTTGCCATTTTTCAAGTCTCCTTATTCAGCCTTTTAACTGCTATCATAAGGCCGGCACGGTTTACAAGCGTTAAATAATTGAAGGGTCGGGGTGCTTTATTTGTCATGTCCGCGAAGCCTGTCCCCGCGGATGCGGCGAGCGGGCGTCCAGCCTACTCGGAACCGATGTTTCCTTATTTCCGGAAAATTAATTTTCAAAATGGTTTTTATCTGGTATATTATTCGACCTTCGCCACTGTTCACATGACAGGAGTTATCAATGCTTGCCGAACCGTATAATTCGATCTTCAACCGTCTGAGCGCCAAAATTGCGCCCGCCAGATTAATCACCGATCCCCTGCGAACCCTGGCCTACGGCACCGATGCCAGCTTCTATCGAATGATCCCCAGACTGATCGTGAAAGTCGAGAATGAAACAGAGGTCCTGGCGGTGTTAGCGACCTGCCGGGAGCTTAAGACAGCCGTTACCTTTCGGGCGGCCGGCACCAGCCTTTCGGGCCAGGCCCTGAGCGATTCGGTCCTGATGATGCTGGGCGCCGAGGGCTGGCGGGATTACCGCATCAGCCCCGACCAAAGTGAAATCACCCTGGGGGCGGGGATCCTGGGTGCGGAGGCCAACCGCTATCTGGCAGCTTACGGCAAGAAAATCGGGCCGGATCCGGCCTCGATAAACTCCGCCAAAATCGGCGGCATCGTCTCCAACAATGCCTGCGGCATGGCCAGCGGCATTACCGGCAACAGCATGGGCACGGTTTGCGGCATGCGCATCATCTTTTGCGACGGCACCGTGCTGGACACACGGGACCCGGACAGCCGCAACGCGTTTGTGCGGGAAAAGAAAGATTGGGTCGATCAGATCATGAGCCTGTCCCAATCGCTGAAAAGCGAGCCGGAGACGGTGGACCGCATCCGGCGCAAATACCGGATCAAAAACACCACCGGGTACAGTGTCAGCGCCCTGGTTAATTTTGACGATCCCATCGAGATCATCCAGCATTTGATGATCGGATCGGAAGGGACCCTCGGCTTTATTTCGCAGGTCACCTTTCGCACGCTCGACGAGCCCGCTCTCAAAGCGACCGGCCTGATGCTTTTTCCCGACATTGCCAAAGCCTGCGAAGCCGTCCTGGTGTTAAAGGAGTGCCGGGTGAGCGCCGCCGAGCTGATGGATCGGGTATCCCTGCGATCCGTGGAGGACAAACCCGGCATGCCGTCCTACATAAAAGAGCTGGGGGATTCGGTGACGGCCCTGCTGGTTGAAACCGCGGCTGATGATGCCGGCGTCCTGCAGCAGCAGGTGGATGAAATCGATGCCAGGTTTGCCGATTTTCCCATGGCGCGCGAATTTGAATTTTCGACCAGTCCGGCTAAGCAGGCAGATCTGTGGAACATCCGTAAAGGGTTGTTTCCGTCGGTGTGCTTTGCCCGTAAGAAAGGGACCACGGTCATCATCGAAGACATTGCCGTACCCATCGAGAATCTGCGCGACTGCCTGTTGGATCTGCAGGCGCTCTTCGCAAAATATGCCTATGAAGATACCATTATCTGGGGACATGTATTCGACGGCAACGTGCATTTCGTGATCACGCCGGATATGGCGGATGCTGCGCAGATTGACAGATACAAGGCGTTTATGGAAGCGCTCGCTTCCCTGGTCGTGGGCAAGTATGACGGCTCGTTAAAAGCCGAGCATGGCACCGGGCGCAACATGGCGCCGTTTGTGCGGCGCGAATGGGGTGATCGGATTTACGGGGTCATGAGGGAGATCAAGGCGATTTTTGATCCCGGCCGGATGCTCAACCCGGGTGTGATCATCAACGATGACCCCGATGCGCACGCCAAAAATATCAAGCCCATGCCCCAGGCCCACGATCTGGTGGACACCTGCACCGAGTGCGGATTCTGCGAGCGCAACTGCATGTCCCATGATTTTACGCTGTCCGCCCGCCAGCGCATCGTCATTTACCGGGAGATGGCCCGCCTGGCCGCATCGGGAGAAGACCCCGCGCGCCTGGCGGAGCTCAAAAAAGAATATGTCTGGTACGGGGACCGCACCTGCGCCACCGACGGTCTGTGCGCCATGACCTGCCCGGTGGAGATCGACACCGGCAAACTCATTAAAGCCCTGCGCCATGATCAGCTGACGCCGGCTGCGCGGCAGATCGCCGCCCAGGTGGCCAAACGGATGGACACCGTTGCGGCGTTAAGCCGCATGGGGCTTAATTTGCTCAACATCCTCCACGCCGCGCTGGGCACCGGACTGATGAAGGCCCTCACCGGCCGGCTGCGCAGTCTGTCCGGCAATCGGATACCGCTGTGGACGCCGGCCATGCCCAAAGGGGCGGAGGTCATCGCCCGGCGCAGCGTCGGATCGCGCGCGACGGATCAGGTGGTCTATTTCCCGGCCTGTATCAACCGCGGCATGGGGCCGGCCGGGCGCACGAGCGAGGAATCTTTAAACCTCAAGACCGAATCGCTGCTGCTGAAAGCCGGCTATGCCATCATCTACCCGGATCGTATGCACAAGCTGTGCTGCGGTATGCCCTTTGCCAGCAAGGGGATCACCGAGACCGCCGACCAAAAGGCCCGGGAGCTGGGCGAGGCACTGCTGAGCGCGTCCGACAAGGGGCGCATCCCCATTTTGTGCGATATGAGCCCCTGCCTGTACCATATGAAAGAAACCCTGGATGCCCGCCTGCAGCTGTTCGAGCCCATCGAATTCACGCTTAAATACCTGGCCGGGCGCCTCGAATTTAAGAAGGTCCCGCAGACCGTCGCCCTTCACACGGTCTGCAGCGCCAAGAAAATGGGCCTGGAGGCCGATTTCCTGCGCCTGGCTGAAATGTGCGCGGAAAAGGTGATCACACCGGATGTGATCTGCTGCGGGTTCGCCGGCGACCGGGGATTCAACGTGCCCGAGCTGAACGCCTTCGGCCTGCGGCGTCTGAAACAGCAGCTGACACCCGAGGTCAGAGAGGGCTACTCCACCAGCCGCACCTGCGAAATCGGTTTGACCACCCACAGCGGCCTTGACTACAAATCCATCCTTTACCTGGTGGATCGCTGCACCCGGCCGAAGGGATGAAGTTGATTGGTTGACTGGTTGACGGGTTGATTGATGGAATAGGCGCATAATATAGCGCTGTCCTCGATTTGCTGTCGATGTTGCCGAGTGCTAAGAGTTTTAAATGGTTTCAGGTTTCTGGTTTCAGCCTCGCCGCCGGCCTGAAAGCGGCCGGTCTGATCGAAAAAGAAACATAAAAGTTCACCGCAGAGCTCGCAGAGAACGCCGAGGAACAAAATTATAACTGATCTTTAACAGTCGTTTTTCAAAAAAACAATAATTTCAGTACACTACGAGACCCTAAAACGTCTTTGGCACTACCCTTAGCTTTTTTGGTAATGACGGTCATAGTTGTCTTATCGTAGGC
>Ga0307426_1003073_pt1 | contig 10139 bp, 9 predicted proteins | sample SalMarWE160340MG_FD_202165 | JGI IMG/M metagenome (GOLD analysis project Ga0307426, IMG submission 202165) | Salt marsh sediment microbial communities from the Plum Island Ecosystem LTER, Massachusetts, United States - WE1603-40 | ecosystem: Environmental > Aquatic > Marine > Intertidal zone >... | reverse complement strand
TAGGAACTCTGGGTTGGAGTGCAGGCGGGCACATGACCAACTGGCTGATCACGCAGACACACAAGTTTAAAGCGGCTTCCTCCGGTGCAGGAGCATCAAACTGGATCTCTATGTATGCCCAGAGCGATGTGCGTATTTATCGCACTCCCTGGTTCCTGGGAGATCCGTGGCATGCCGATTCTCCTCTCAAAACCTACAGGAAACACTCCCCAATTTTTTATGTCCATCAGGCCAAAACGCCCACCTTGATCATGTACGGGGAAAACGACCGACGCGTGCCTCTTCCCCAGGGATACGAAATGTATCGAGGACTGAAGGCCAATGGGATTCCTACGGAACTGGTCATCTTTCCGCGCGCTGGACATGGCCCGAGGGAACTCCGGCACATACTTTATAAGATGAACAAGGAATTCCAGTGGCTGGAAAAATACATCATGGGCCGAGATTTTGAGTTCGAAAAACCGCCGGAGAGTAAAGATAAAGAAAAAGACAAGACGCAATAAACCGGGCGTCCAAGTACTGATGAGTTTCCTCGTCCAAGAGCCAGGGCGCTTCGATCAACCGAGAACACCCATTGAGCTCCGAGAATCAAAATCCCGAATTCGTGCGTAAACAGCAAACCTGCGGTGGCTAAACGTTAGGTCATTTCGATCTGCCAGAGTGAAGATCAGAAAATTCGCCATGCTGTCTCCGAAAAATATGTGCTTCTCCCTAAAAAATCGAGAACTTCACATATTTTTTCGGATTTACCCTGATATCCTCGAGAAATGCCGTCAATTGTTTGATGGTCTCGTTCAAAGTTTCGATATACGCTTTGTTTTGCAGAAGTTGACCCGCCGTTCCCCGGCCCGCATTGATATCTCGAGCGATCTCACTCAGCTCAAAAGACAGAGATGACAGTTGCTCCAAAGTGTTTTCTACTTGATCCAAGGTTTGACTGAACTTCTCCAAACTCAAACTGCTCTCCGTGCTTATACTCTGGGTTTCGTCGCGCACAACTTCCACAAATTCTTTTAAGGCTTTTCCTGCCCGGCCGATTTCCAAAACCTGATTATTATAAAGCGACATATCCAGTTGGCCGACTTTCGTATCAACCTTGTGGAGAAGTTCACGGAAAGATCCGACGGACTCTGATACATCCTCAATCACCCGACTCAGGTCACCTTCTTCAACTTTTTCCTTTGCCGTAGAGAGGATGTTTTTAGCCATGGACATGAGGTCCTTATTCTCTCCCTCCAAGACAGAATTTGGCTCGAGATACTCCATGGAATGACCCGGTACGATAATGATCCCTTTTTCGCCCAAAAAGTTTAACATGTTGATTTCTACTCGAGAGTCCTTAGGGATACGGTATTTTTTATTAAGGGCAATGGTCACGCGAATCCTCTCTGGCTCAAAATTCACTTCCTTGGCAGACCCGATCTTATAACCTCTCATAAAAACCGGAGCCTGATCTTGCAGCCCAACTGCGTCATCAAAGATAATGAACAATCGGTACTCCTTGGCAAAAAAGATTCGATTTCCAGATAGCCACAAAACTCCGGCAAGAAAAACAATGGCGGCCACAAAAACGATCAATCCCGCTATAGCACTCATTTTTTTATCAGACATCCTCAACTCCTGTCCTATAGAGTGTATGCAAAGCATTCTCGGTTATTTCTTCTTTTGAGCCCACAAATTCGATTTGTCCCTCTTTGAGAAGTACAACCCTATCGGATACTGCACGCATCAGATGGATATCATGGGTTACGATCACAGCCGTTGCACACACTCTTTTTTTGAATTTATGGATCAATTCGACCACCATTTCCACATTGGCTTCATCCAGGCCCATTGTGGGTTCATCGTAAAATATATAACATGGCTGCTGCACCATAGCTCTGGCTATGGCGATCCTTTTCATCATCCCTCCGCTCAACTCTTCGGGGAACTTATCCAGAACTCCTCTGTCCAATCTGACAAACTGCACCGCATTCAGGACTTCCTGAAAAATTTCCTCCTCTGAGAGCTGCGAGTGCATCCGGAGATACAAGCTGAGATTGTCCCGGACATTGAGATAATCAAAAAGAGCATTGTCTTGAAAGACAAAGGCGATTTTCTTTTGGAAAGCGATGAATTTCCTCTTCGGCATGGATAGGACATCGACTCCATCATACCGGACAATTCCTGAATCCGGTTCAACCAGCCTCACGAGTGACTTGATAAAAACAGTCTTTCCCTGTCCGCTGGGGCCGAGGATAACCAGAGTATCGTTATCTTTGATGTCCAGGTTGATGCCCTTGAGAACGGTCATCCCGTTGAAATGTTTGGTGAGGTTTCTGACTTCTATCATAAAAGTATCCTCGCGAGATAATAGTCAAAAAACACGATGAGAATAGCAGCGGTCACAACGGCATTCGTCGATGCTCTCCCCACACCCAAGGCTCCGCCATGAGTTCTTTTCCCAAAATAGCTGCCAACGAGGGCAATGAAGAAACCGTTAAAGGCTGGCTTGATTAGATTTCCGAAATAGAATTCAAAAACGCGATAATTCATATGCAAGCCAACAACAAATTCTTTTGGTGAAATCCAACCTGTGGCTATGGATGCAATAAAAAAAACGGTGAACATAGCTAGAAGATTGGCAAAAATTGTGATGACCGGCAGCATGACCACCCCAGCCAGAACCCGCGGCATGACCAAAAAACCAACAGGATCCAGAGACATTGTCTCTAACGCCTCGACCTGTTCTGAGATCTTCATGCTCCCCAATTCTGCGGCCAAAGAGGCTCCCAGCTTTCCAGCCAGAACCAAAGATAATATGATCGGACACAGTTCGATAATCGTGCTCTTAAAAATGACGTTGATCACATAAGTCCTGGGGATCAGTGCTGATGACTGATACTGTCCCTGAATCATGGCGCCCAGCCCGACAAAAACAGAAATCACTATGGCGATCGGGAGTGTTTTGACGAGAAAGACATAAATCTGTTCGCTCACCTGCCTCCGGTAAAACCAGATTTGGGGCAATGCTTGAATTGTGTCTAAGGTGAGCTGCCATGCCTCATAGACAGCCGTAAAGAAATCGATCGTCCTGTCCCCAAGGTGCTCAAGAAAAATTCTGGACCGTGTCATTGGCTCTGTCCCTAAATAGAAACCTATTCTAATCGAAACACATCTGTATTAAAAGTGAAAGCAGGAATCAAAAAGCATGAGGGATAAGATAAACACCGAAAGAGTTGCATAGGAAAGAGCTTTACTTTATGATTGTCACGGAATCAGTAGCAAACCAAATCTAACACAAGTCAAAGATGAACCTCGTGGTTCATATAGTCAAGGACTGTGAGAATCAAGGCAAAACATTCACAAAGATCGAATCAGATATAAGAAGGAGGATAGTCATGCCCCATATTCAGGCAAAACAAAACACGAATCTGCCGTCTTACCTTACTCTAAAGATCTCTCCCGTGGATGCCATACCCGAGGAATCCCACATCTGTGATTACGGTGTGGACACTCTAACTGCGGGAGCGTCATCGGAGAAACATTTCCACGACTGCGACGTGTGGTGGGTCATTGTCAATGGCCTGGCGCGTGTCCACGACAGCGGGAATGAAATCGAGGTCGGTCCTGGTGATATGGTCTATACTCCAGCAGGCGATAATCACAGGATCGAGGGGATCACTATGGTCACCTACGTCTGGCTCGAAGGTCCTCTCAAAGGTCAAAAACGCAAAGGCCAGCTCTTTACCGAGAGCTGAGGACCGATAAGAACGATCTCTATGAAGTGAAAGGTATCCTCAGTTTTGACTTTCTCCCATATGGGATTTCATAATATGGAGGGCAATGGATGAATCGGTCAAAAACTTTTTTCGCTATGATATGTTTTCTTTGTCTTTTTCTATTTACGATCGTTTGTGTTTGGCCTCTAGAGAAAACCTCCCGTGCCAAGTATTTGGCTTATGCACATCGAGCGGCAGACTCGGTCTGGACAAACTACTACAGTTTGATCGCTCGATGGAAGGAAAGCCTTGATCCTGAAAATGTGTTCGGATACAGGCCACCGGGGGGCCTCCTGGAAACGGCTGTGATCTACGCCTTTTTATCCGCAAAAGAGAACAATCTAGAAATTGCCGAGCGGTCAAAAAAAATCCTGCTCACCTATGGAGATTTCCGCTCTTTGTATCCCCAATGGGCCGTCGAACTGCGTCCGGACTACGACAAAAGGCCACCCGTTTTGCCAGATTTTTTCACCGCCATGAGATATATCAGAGCGTATAACCTGCTCCAAGGTCAAAATCTCTTCACGCAAGGAGAAAAACAAAAGATCGAAAACAATATCGCCGAAAGCATGGAGTACCTCCTGCGCACGCAGGAATGGGGACCGATGAACCGGGCAGCGCTTCGGGCCGAATCCTTGGCATGGGCAGTCCGTGCACTCCCCGACCATCCGGATGCCAGAATATGGGAGATGCAGAGAAAGGCCATCGGGGACGACAACTGGGGAAACTGGCAGATAGAAGACGCCACGATCTACCATGGCGTTTGGCTCTATGCCCTCTGCGGATATGCAGATGCCATGGAACAACTCAGGGAACTCTTCAAGACACCAGAAATGTATTATTATGCCCATTACTTTCTGAACCTGATGTGCCCAGACGGGATGATTCCCGATTTTGGCGATGCCAACTGGCAGTCCAACTGGAATCGATTTCTTGTTTTTTTCGAAACAGCGGCCGCACAATATCATGACCCTCAACTGAAATGGGCTGCATCGACAATTGCCAGAACATTCATAAATTTTTCTGCTACTGATCCCAGTGTTGGGCTGGGCTATATGCTGCTCGATTGCTACCGCTGGTCCGATGATGGTATCCCCGCAATCCCGCCAAATAGTCTATCCACGGAAGTTATGGAAGATGTTCAGGGGAAGAAGATCGTGTTCCGGAACGGCTGGGATGACCGGGCAACATATCTTCTTCTCAATTACAGGGATGAAGGCGATGGGGGATTGAATTTCAGGGACTACCTGAGAGACACCATCCCCGTCGAAGAAGAAAAAATGACCCACGGGCACTCGGATGAAAACAGCATAGTGCTCCTCATGTCGGGGGGTTCGGTGTTGCTCCATGATGGAGGTTACAGAGATTACATGCCCAGCGGCCCTTTTGGTGCCTACCGTCAGGACTATTTCCACAACCGGCTTTGTGTACGGACTGAGAAAATCTGGTTGGGCCAAGAAGTGGGGCAGCACCGGTACAGTGTCCATGAGGCTGTTCCTGGACAGTCGGTTCTCGATTTCCTCCACAACGCCGGCTCCTACCGGATCGTGCGCACACAAAAAGTGGACTTTCTGACACTGCCGGATTTTGACTACAGCCGGACACGCCTCACAGATGACAACATGGGATATGAATGGGACCGGATCATCACCTACATCAAAGAAATCGGAACTTTTGTCGTGTTCGATATATTCAAAGCGCACAAAGAGGAATACTTCACCCTGACAAACCTCTGGCACTCACGATTGATCACGGCACAGGGAGAACACTGGTACGACACTGTTTACGACCAGATCCAAAAAAATAACCTATCCACGGATTTTCGTCTGGCTATCGTCTTCCCCTTGACCCATTACCGCTTAGAGGGCACGGAGACGCAAATGAGGCATTACCAGGACGAAGTGCTTATTCACCAGACTACAGCACAACACTTCGAACTCGGAGAGACAGTGGGATTCATCACCATCTTGATCCCCCACGAAGCCACAGTTCCCGCACAGAGTCTTGCGAATATGATCCAACTCCTCCCTTTGGATAATCCCAAAAAAGGACTGGGCGTGAAAATAGCTAATGGTGATCGAACCTACTGTGTGGGCGTAAAAAATGACTTGCGCATGGATATAACCCGGGATTGGAGGCGTCCGCGCTACACATATGAATCGGGCAAAATTCGTTTGGGCGGAATGGAGACCAACGGAGATTTCATCTTCTACTCCATGCGGGGAAGCGCACTGGACTACACGATCGTCAATCTGACCAGAGCTGTATTCGAGGACAGGATTCTTGTGGACCCCAGTCCGTCTTTCTTTGGACTGGCTTTCGATGGGAGTCCGCCGGATCGAACAGGGATTGGTAAACTGCGCTATTGGCGAGACACGATAGACATAAAATAAGAGTTTAAACTTCTCGGGAACTCCAAAAATGGACAGAAGTTGTCTTCAATTCTGCCCAAAAAGCCATGCAGCGGAAAGTGATCAACCACCGGACTGTTGCTTTTCGAAGGCTTTTTTCTGCAGGTCTTTAGCCTGGGCGATCAATTCCTGAAGCTTGTCCAGCACGATACGGACCTTGATATTGACCAGCTTTCGTTTCCCTTCCTGTTGGGTTTGAAAATGCTTTTTGAGAAATCTCTCGATCTCCTCTTTTTCCAACCAGGCCCTCATGCTGTCATCATTCTCAAGCTCGGATTTTAAATCCTCGAACGCCTGGCTCCTCGCGAGGATATGATGCTCCTCAAGCATCTCCGCCCGCCAATGGATAAACTCTCCAGAAGCATACTCTGGAAGAGTACCAAGAAGCTTCTTGGCATTCTTCAAAGCCTCATGGAAAAGTGACTCTGCCGACTTAACAAAATTCCGGGCTCTGTAATAGTCTGCAGAGTTAAATGTTGCGCTCTCCGCTAACAAGTTCTCAAAGCTTTTGATAGCAGCGGAGACATCTTCATAACTCTTGGAGACTTTAGGAAAAATTTGAATCTCAACGAATTTGTTCATAAAGAAACCTTTGTGCCGATCTAAAATCTAATCTTTTTCGATTCGCGCCAAAAATACAGGCACTCCTGATGCCCTGCAAACTGCAACATTTATACCACAGCCTTCCCTCCCTGTCAAAAAATTGGAAAACAGACTTAGCATCCTTATTTCCGTGATAAGCGCATTAGACGCAAAAAAGAGCGAGACACTGTCCTTGTGAGTCGGATGGTGGTGGGTGGGGGGGTGTATTCGACGAATATGGACTGTGACTCGCTCCTGCTATGATCATTTGACTTGAGAGCATCACGGAAATAAGGATGCTTCCGAAAACAGATTTGCACCACAAGTATATCCGATACCTTGCCTGAATGCTTGTAGTGTCATGGAATGCTCCGATGGTGAGGGGGAAGAATCTGTATAGGACGCTCGGGAGGTCACTCTTCACAGTCTTGGAAAGGTTCAACGGATCATCGAGGATTGTCAGTTTTTTTAGGAAACCAGGGGAAAAAGGCATTCGTCCGTTTGGAGTAAGCTTCATATTCCTTATTTCCTATGTATTTTTTCTCTAACAGCGTCACTCCAGAGACACGAAGCAGCAAAAATGTAAGCGCAAGGGGGCTGACAATAGCCACCCAACCATTGTGCACGGAGAGGGCGAGAAGGAAGATCCCCCACCACATGAGCGACTCTCCGAAATAGTTGGGATGACGGGTGTATTTCCACAATCCTGTTGTTATAATCATTCCCTTATTCTCTGGCCTCTGCTTAAACCGTTTCAACTGAAAATCCCCACCGGCTTCAAAAACAAATCCTGCACTCCACACTGCGATTCCGACAAAGTCAATCGCTGTCAGATCAGGTCTGTCAGAAAAATTGACAAGGAGCAAAGGTGTGGCGATGACACATAGGAGTACTCCCTGAAGCATAAAAACCTGGAAATAACTCCTCAGCACAAACCAGCGCCCCCAATCTTGACGCCATTTAGCGTACCGAAAGTCTTCCCCTCTGCCCTTATTCCGGATGGCGATATGAGCAGCTAATCGTATTCCCCAGATAAGGATTAAGCCGGAGACAATGATTTGCCGGCTCGTCCGACCTTCTTTCAAGATAAATGTCAAAAGGGCGACTCCGATGAATCCCAGGCCCCAAGCTATGTCCACTATGGAGTTGTCCTTCTTCAGTAGAGCCAACAGAAAAACCGCCGTCATGAACAGAAAAATGGCAATGACCGATTGGAGAACAAATGGGCCCATCATCACAAAACTCTCCTCTTACGAAGCTCTACCGTTGTATCTCCTCTCTTATCGCATCTAGTCTTTTCTTTGCGTCGGGGACCATGAGAAAGAACTCTTCAAGCCTGGTACAGGCATAATCACCGCAATGTGCGCAGTTCACAACATTTTTCTCTTTCCCACATTTTCTTATTTCGCAGATCGTACAGTAGTTGAAAAGACGCGGACCTTCAGATATGCAGCCATCGCAGTTGATGTCCTCCGGTCGTATAGTCGCTTTGTATTCCTTCGACCAAAGTTTAGCGACTTCCGATCGTTTTGCGTTGTCGTCAGCTTGAGTTGCCTGAAAAGCGCCACACTCATGACAGAGAAGTCCGCACATTGAGATCATTTCTTTCATTAAATCCTCCCTTCATCTATTGGTCCCTGGGTGTATACCCGTCAGGATATTTGGAATGCCATTCCCATGCGGAACGAATGATGCTCTCCAAAGTCTCGAATCTCGGTTTCCAACCCAGCTCATCCTTCGCCAACTGTGAGGATGCTACCAATCGGTCGGGATCACCCTCACGCCGGCCTGTGTATTCATAGGATATTGTTTTTCCCGAAATTTTTTTTACGGTTTGAAGGACCTCCAAATTTGTGAATCCGACACCGTTCCCCAGGTTGTACTTTGCCTTCGGCCTCTTCTCGAGATTATCCAATCCGAGGATGTGGGCTTGGGCGATATCGATAACATGCAGATAATCGCGAACACACGTGCCGTCTTTTGTCTGGTAGTCAGAACCGAAGATGTAGAATTTGTCCCGCTGTCCAAGAGCCGTCGAGAGGATGATGGGGATCAAGTGCGATTCCTTTTTGTGAGCTTCTCCCAAAAGTTCCGATGCTCCAGCAGCATTAAAATACCGGAAGGAATTGAACTGCAATCCGTAAGCATAGTTGTACCAATCCAGGATCTTTTCAAACATGAGCTTTGACTCCCCATAGGCATTGATCGGATTTACAGGGTGGTTTTCATCGATGGGAACATACAAGGGATTTCCGAAAAGAGCAGCGGTGGACGAAAAGATAATCCGGCTGCATCCGTTCTCTTTCATGACATCGAGGAGGACAAGTCCTTTAGCCACATTCGTCTCAAAAAAGAGCTGCGGGTGTTTCATCGAGAACTCCACTGTGGCCTCTGCGGCAAAGTGCATGACTGTCTCGATTTGAAAATCATGAAAGATCCTGTCCAGAAGAAACCTATCCCCGATGTCTCCCAAATAGAACGCAGCCTCAGGAAGAACGGCTTCTCTGTGCCCTTCCTGGAGGTTGTCGACAACGACAACTTCATGATCCAGCCTGATCAACTCTTCGACACAGATGGATCCGATGTATCCGGCGCCACCAGTTACCAGAATTGCCATAACGGACTCCTTAAAGCTTATTCAGCGATACCCATCTCTTTGATAAGATGACTGACACCCCCATATTTTTGTGTCACCCAGAGAACATATCGGATATCCACACCAATCGACCGGCTGTAGGAGGCACTCCAGGCATAGTCATTGATCGTTGCCTCCCAAGTGCGGTCAAAATTCACCCCCACTAGCTGTCCACGCGCATCGAGGACAGGGCTTCCGGAATTTCCCCCTGTTGTGTCCATATCGTAGAGGATACATACAGGAACGCTTTTCAAATCAGGGTGAGCATAACGGCCAAAATCCTTCGCTTTATACAAGGCAGTGATTTTTTCAGGCGTATCGAAGGGTTCCTCTCCCGAGGTTTTTTCGATGACACCATCGAGTGTCGTGATGGGTTTATAAAAAACTGCATCCATAGGTGTGTAACCACGAATACGTCCGAAGGTTAGCCTCAGGGTTCCGTTGGCATCCGGGATAAAGGCTGTTTTGAGAAACGCCTGTTTCACATCAAGGAGTTGGGCATAGAGCTGATCATAAAGACCTTTGCGTGCCTTATTCCTTTCTCTCTGCAGCATATATGTGGGGTAAAGGTCTGCAGCCAACTGAATAAAGGGATCCTTCATGTTCATGAGCTCTTCTGTTGATTGGGAAAAGGTCTTTTTCAAAACGTCTTCCTCTGAGAGTTTTGTTTGGGAATAGGCCTCTATAATGAACTCATTGATGGCTTTTTCTGGATCGTTGTCCTTGATGATCGTATCCACAGCAGGAATT
>Ga0307426_1003066_pt1 | contig 10151 bp, 8 predicted proteins | sample SalMarWE160340MG_FD_202165 | JGI IMG/M metagenome (GOLD analysis project Ga0307426, IMG submission 202165) | Salt marsh sediment microbial communities from the Plum Island Ecosystem LTER, Massachusetts, United States - WE1603-40 | ecosystem: Environmental > Aquatic > Marine > Intertidal zone >... | reverse complement strand
TTCGAGACTCATATTGTCTGTTTCTATAACGATCTCGGCGTCAAGAGGCTCTTCATAGGGATCGTCGATACCCGTAAAGCCCTTTATCACGCCTTCTCTCGCCTTCTTGTAGAGTCCCTTGACGTCTCTTTCCTCGCAAACCTCAACGGGGCACTTGACGAATACTTCAACGAACTCGCCGTCGTCCACGAGGTCCCTTACCGCATCGCGGTCTCTTCTGTACGGGGAAACGAAGGCTGAAAGCACTATGCAGCCGGCGTCCACGAACAGCTTTGAAACCTCGCCGATACGCCTTATGTTTTCGGCCCTGTCCTCTTCCGAGAACCCGAGATCCTTGCATAGCCCGGTCCTTACGTTGTCTCCGTCGAGTATATAGGTCCTAATCCCCGTGCTTATCAGTCTCTTTTCGACTTCGTTAGCCAGTGTGGATTTTCCGGAGCTCGGAAGCCCCGTGAACCAGAGCACCAGTGAGCCGTGCTCGTTAAGACTCCTTCTGTCCTCTTTTGTAATTTCGTGTGAGTGGGGTATTACAAATCTTTGCATCAAAAAAACCTCCTGTTTACCTCTCGGCATAAAATGTTAAGAATTTTTTCGGCGGACTAGAGTTTATGTGAATTTGCGAAAAGGTCAAAATTTCCGCTCGGCTCGATTGCATGGCAAGCGCGTTCAAGCCCGGACAGCATAAATTGCCTCTCCGGGCCGTGAATAGCAAGCCCCCGAATGCGAATCGGAACCTCCCGTACTGCTCCTTCCCGGCCGCGTTCTAAAACAGGGTATATATGAACGGGGCCACGGCGGAACCCTGAGCGAAAATGATCAGGAAACCGAAAAGCAGCAGAATAAGCAGCATCGGCGTGATCCACCACCACTTGTTCTGTATGAAAAACTGAATAAGCTCCCCGGCAATACCCATTCTATTGGTTATGTTTTTTATAAACGACATATATCAATCTTCTCCCGCGACATTATATAGAGAATAATGTTTTTTATCAATTCCCGTTAAACACAAAGATTTCACGACAGCTTGTCTTTTTCTATAATATAATTCCCCAGCACGAGCGTATCCATTCCGCTCTTGTTAAACGAGTTAAACGCCTCTCCGGGCGTATTGACTATCGGCTCGCCCTTCAGGTTGAATGAAGTATTGAGCAACACCGGCACGCCCGTCGCTTCTCCGAAAGTCTCGATGAGTCTGTAATACTTGGGATTTAGCTCTCTCCTGACAGTCTGGAGCCTGCCCGTCCCGTCGACGTGAGTTATGGCCGGGAGCACGTCTTTTTTATCCTCGTGAACATCGGTCACGAAGAGCATGAAGCGGGCGGGATAATGCTTTTCGGGGTTATCCAGATCGAAGTAATCCCCCGCCTTTTCCTGTAAAATGGACGGTGCGAACGGGCGGAAAGGCTCCCTGAACTTTATCTTGACGTTCACGATGTCCTTCATGTCAGTCCTTCTCGGATCGGCGAGAATGCTCCTGTTGCCGAGCGCCCTCGGCCCCCACTCGAACCTGCCCTGATGCCATCCCACTACCTTCCCGTCCTGCAGTATGTCGGCGACTTGGCCTATGAGCTTCTCGTCGTCCTCGACCAGCGTGTAGGGAATGCTGTTTTCCTTAAGAAACTCTTCCGTATCGGCGGCGCTGTGCTCCTCACCCCAGTACGCGTGCTCCATAACGAACTTTCTCGGCTGCCCCAGAAGTGTATGGTAGCCGTACAGAGCGGCCCCGACCGCACCGCCTCCGTCTCCCGCTGCGGGCTGAATATATATCTCGTTGAACGGGGTCTCGGCAAGTATCTTCCTGTTCGCGACGCTGTTGAGCGCGACTCCTCCGGCCATGCAAAGCTTGTCTATTCCCGTCTCCCTGTAGGCGTAATTCGCCATTTTGAGCATTATCTGCTCGGTCACGACCTGTATGCTGGCGGCGATGTCGGCGTAGTACTGATTTTCCTTCCCCGCCTGATCGAAATTTGACGGCTTCTCCCCGAAGTAAGACGGGTATCCAGTTGCGGGGGTGAAGAACAGAGCCTTTGGGTCACGCGATTTTCCAAACAGCTTTTCAAACTTTTTATTATAAGTCTTTTCCGATGAGTAATGGAAAGAGAAGTAATCCATGTCCAGCTCGAAGCCACCGTCATCGCCCACGTGCACTATATCGTAAATCTTGTCCACGTACTTAGGCTCGCCGAAGGGCGCCATACCCATGACCTTGTACTCTCCTTCGTTCACCTCGAATCCGAGAAACGCCGTAAACGCGCTATAGAGGAGGCCGAGCGAATGCGGGAACCTTATCTCCTTGATGAGCTTCAGGTCCGTCCCTTTTCCGACGCCAAGCGCCGCCGTGGTCCATTCGCCCACGCCGTCAACCGTCAGTATCGCCGCCTCTTCAAACGGAGAGCAGAAGAAGCTGCTCGCGGCGTGTGAGAGGTGATGCTCGCTGAATAGTATCTTTTCCGCAGGAATCCCGAGTTCTTTCATGATCAGGTGTTTGACCCAGAGCTTGTCCCCGAGCCAGGTGACCATCGCTTCCCTGAAAAGCTTCATTGAGCGGGGATAAGTCTGCATAGTGCAGAGAAGCAGCCTCTCGAACTTGATAAAAGGCTTCTCGAAGAACATGACGTAGTCGAGATCGCCCGCCTCTATCCCGCCCATTTCAAGGCAGAAATCAATAGCGTTCTCAGGGAATTCGAAGTCGTGCTTTATTCTGCTGAAACGTTCCTCTTCGGCGGCCGCTATCAGTACACCGTCTCTGAGAAGAGCGGCGGCCGCGTCGTGGAAGTAGCAAGAGATTCCAAGAATGTTCATTTATTCACCTAGTACCTTAAGTAGCTTCATCATTGTAAGTGCCTGTATCGAATTAGTACGAGACCTGCTCATCCGGGCTAAAACTGCTTCTCCGCCCTTTCCATGGGAGTAAGATCGGGCTTTTCCTCAATCATGCGCCACCTTTTCACAGATTTTTCCTTAATATGAAGAGGATCTGTGAGGAGTCTGACGAGAAGAGCAAACGGAAGCATCAGTATAAAGTAGAATATCGTAAGAATGACTCTGGCGTTGAAGTCGCCTATCTTCCTCGCTACCTTCTTCCAGCCTTCCCATGCTCTCCTAAATATATGTTGTTTCTTGTTTTCCTTATATTTTCTTGACTTTCTGCCGCCGGATTCAGCCATCTGTATTTTTCTCCCGAATACTGTCTACGTATGTGCCTCTGACGTATTTAAACGCTAAAAATTACCAGATAAAAAATGTTTTGAACAGTCAGCAACTCCATATTGCGAGATAATTTCAGAAATTATATGACTCTAATTCGTTCAATACAAGATTTGAGATAATATTGAGGGGCAGTCAAATGAACAGTGGGATCGGCAAAATAAGCGCCTAACCCGTTCTACGAATCTGTGTTCTCCACCTTGTAGCTCAGCTCCTTTATTTTCCACTCGCCGCTTTCCCAGAACAGCTTCCAGTTGATTCGTCCGCGTGAGCTTTTCCTGGCGCCGGTACGTTGATCCTTGAACGATACGTAAAAATCTCCGCCTACCGTGCCCGTATTGTTATAAACGGCTGCATTTCTGACTTTTACGTCGTAGGAAATAATTTCGAGCGTCGCGAAGGATGCGCTGTAGGCGTTTATGACGGTGGAGATGCTCTTGCCGTTTTCAACCGCATCCGGCGCAAAGAGGGATTTAACCCTGCCTACGTCTCTGCTCTTATACGCCGAAACGTAGTCGGACACAAAACCGTACAGAGAGTCTTTGTCCGGCGACGGAGCCGCGGGCGCTGCGGGTTTGACGATCTCGGTCTTCTCGGCGGCGATGGCAGTCGTCGATATGCCCGTGTCGAATCTCTTTTTGGGCTCGGGGTTCGGAGAGGCTTCTTTGACGGCGGCGGATTGCGGCTCTTTGACCGCGCTGGCAACCTCCGTTTTCGATTCCTGAGGTTTGCTAATCGTCTCAGCAGGCGGCTCGGGCAGAGGAACGCCCTTACCGGATACTACAATATCGTCGCCGGGCTTGATCGTACTGCTCGTCATCCCGTTCAACTTTAAAATATCCTCAGTGTGGGTGTTGAATTTACGCGCTATTGTCCAGAGCGAATCTCCCGGCTTAACAGTGTAAACCTCACCGTACTGCGTGGTTTTAAGAACAGGCGGTTTCGGCTCTTCGGGAGTTTCTTCTGTTTTCTCTTCCGTTTTTATATCGGCTGCTGCGAGATTCTCTTTCTGTGCCTCTGGTTCACTCTCTACGATCTGTTCATCGGCCTTACTCTTTTCATCGTCGGTTTTAAGCGCGACGTTTTTTTGTGGTTCCGGCTCCTCGGGCTCAGACGCAGCTTCCATTTGCCGCTCAAGTTCTTCGTCTACAGGCGTTTCAATTATCTCTTTAAGGCTTATCTCATCTTTTTTCTCAGGCCCGGCTGCCGCAATTTCCGTAGCTTCGGACTTCTCATCCGTTTTTTTCTCGTCTACATCCATCCCGGCCTTGTCTTCAGTCTCTTTAACTCCGGCAACGGCCGCTTTACTGTCCGGGCCGTCCTCAGCCTGTGTGGGCTCGCTATCAATATCCTTATCGGTCAAGGATGCGATTTTCTCAGGCTCTTTTTCTTTAGCCGGGTTATCCCGGCTGAGGACAACGGTTTCTTCGGATTGATCATTATTATCATTAGATTGCGCCTCGGCCAGCGCTTCCAAATTGGACTGCTCCTGCGCAGTATCGTCCTCAGACCCCGCCTGCCTCTCAGAGTTCCGGGCTTCTTTCTCCGCGGCGGCAAACTCGTCGAGATTTTCCTCCGGCTCATCCGCGTCACTGCCTTCTTCATTGGCAGTGAGCCTGTCCCCGCGGTATAAGGCGTTCGGCAGATTCGGGTTCTCTATGACCCTTGCCAGACGCTCCTTCTCTTCCTGAGACTTGAACAGGAGTCCCGACCCCGCCACATAAAGTAGAGCGAAGGTGGCGATAACGACGAACGGGATAGCGTAGTAGAGATTTTGATAAGGAGTATGCTTCTCGACTACAACCGGGATAAAGGGAAGGTTCATCCTGTCGTACCGGTCCCTTTTCGCCGAATCCCTCAACACCTCGTAAGCTTCGTTGATCTTCTTGGAACTATCCAGTCCCCGAGGGCCTATCTTGTCGGGGTGATTCGCTTTCATCAGCTCGATCCAGCTCCGCCTGATCTCTTCGTCGGTGGCGTCGCTCCTGACGTTGAGGAGCTTATAGTAATCGGGAGTCTGCCCCTGGTCGTAGGGGACGTAGAAATTCATAACCGCCCTGGCCTGCTCAACGATGAAGTCTTCGCTCAGGTCTTTTTTTCTCGCTACTTGTGTCAGGGAGTCGTAATTCGGCGAACGTTTACCATTGGATATGTCTTTCAGGATGCTGAAGTAGTAAGCTCTGTCGACGGAATACTTCTTTACGAGACGCCTCAAATCCCGGGCATAAATCAACTCGGTTATGAGCCTTTCATACGCCCTTCTCTGAATCGTTATCATGATTCCCCTACCAGCCCCAATGAGGCATGGATATTATATACAAATATACGCCAACGGGACACATCACATAACACGTATGTCTTTATCGGAATTCGACATCCCGCTTGCGAGTCCGCGCTGTTTACCGGTCCATAACATAATACAAGGCGCGGAATAAAACCTGTTACGTTAAGATTCTACACTAATAAATACGGTTTACTCAATAGATAGCCATCAATTAATTACGTCTACGATACAGAAAGTTCTTAAGGTGTATTATTTTTGATAGCGGCGCTCATTAGATTCCGTTTAAATCCCGACTGCATGTCCGTATACGCGATTTGACAAAACAGCAAATACCGAAAAAATTAAGGGGCAAAAATCATACGGAGGCGCTTAAATTGGAACGCACTTTATCAATAATAAAACCCGACGGGGTCGAAAAGAACATAATAGGTGAAGTAATCGGCAGATTTCAGAAAAACGGGCTTAACATAGCAGCTTTAAAGATGATCAGGCTTACCAAGAAGGAAGCCGAGGGATTCTACGCCGTGCACAAGGAGAGGCCGTTTTTCGGCTCACTCACCGATTTCATGTCCAGGGGCCCGATAGTGGTAATGGTGCTCGAGGGCGAGAACGCCATAGCAAAGAACAGGGAGATAATGGGGGCTACAAATCCCGAGGAAGCAGATGAGGGCACGATAAGAAAGGACTTCGCAACCAACATCGAGGAGAACACTGTCCACGGCTCCGATTCTCCCGAATCGGCCGCCTTCGAGATAGGGTACTTCTTCAACGCGATTGAGATTTGTAACGGGAAGTAGCCGTATTCTCGGTTAAAATTAGACACTTTTCATGATTATCTCACCAGCGGGAGAGGTGTTGAGCACCTCTCCGATTTTGCGGACGAATAACTCTGATACGTCTTCAACCTCATATTCCTTTGCCGTTAATCCCTTTATCGACGTCACCTGCGCGTCACTTATGCCGCACGGCACTATGAGCGAGAAGTAATCGAGGTCGGTATTCACGTTAAGCGCGCAGCCGTGCATGGTTACGCCGTTTTTTACCGCTACGCCGATGGAAGCGATCTTGCCCTTCTCCGTCCAGACGCCCGGGTATCCTTTCTTCCGCCCGGAAGATATTCCGAACTCATCGAGCACTCGTATTAAGGTTTCCTCCAGAGCGCGCACGTACGCCTTCGCACCCAGATTAAACGCCCTAAGGTCGATTACAGGATACGCAACCAGCTGTCCAGGGCCGTGGAAGGTAACGTCCCCTCCCCTCTCGGTGCGGAATACTTCGATGCCCCTTTTCTCGAGCTCCTTTACGGGAAGAACGAAATTATCGTCCTTGCCGAACCGCCCGTTCGTGATTACGGGGTAATGCTCCAGAAGAAGGAGCGCTCCGTCCGAGACATAATCGTCCTTCCTCACCTTTTCGTGTATCTCCCTCTGAAGCGCAAGGCCCTCGGCGTACTTGACGGCGCCGAGAAAGGAGCAGGCGATAGTTTTTTGATTAGCCATCAGATCCATGATTCTATACCAAAATACGGCTGTTTTCATTGCGCTTGCCTGAAAGGGCGCGCTCGAATATAATCCAGTCTGTATATTCCGGGCTATAATGAAAACGTGCCTGCCCGGCCGTTCAGCGTGACGCGATGAGAAAAAAATCTTCCGGAAAATCAGGATTCGACGAATTCACGGCGCGGCTTTCCAAGGGAGAGCTCGGCCCGGTGCTCGTATTCACGGGCGCGGACGCTTACTTTACTGAAACTGCCTTGAGGGAGCTGAGGAACGCGCTTCTGGGCCCGGAAGACGATATCAACTACGTGCTTTTCTACGGGGAAAGCGCGTCCGGAAAAGAAATAGCGGACACCGCGAGCACCTACCCGATGTTTTCGAAGAAAAAGCTCGTCGTAGTGAAGAACGCGGATAAACTCGGCGCGAAGGAGCTGCCGCCGCTCGAAGCCTACATAGAGTCCCCTTCCCCCGTCACAACGCTCGTGCTCGTGTTCCCGGACAGCAAAAAGCCAAAGCTCGGCGGCGGGAAATCCTCCATGCGGTTTGACTTCTCACCGCAGAAGGGAAACGCAGTCTCCGCTGTAAGGGAGCAGGCGAGGGAGCTTGGATACGAAATAACGAAAGCGGGCGCCGACATGCTTATATCCCTCGTGGGAGAGGACATGCAGGAGATTAACAGCGAGCTACGGAAGATAGCGCTCTACAAGGGCGAGGCAAAAACCATAGGCCCCGAAGAAATTGAGAATATGACCCGGAAGACAAGCTACGCCGACATTTACCAGCTCATTAACGCAATATCCAACAAGGACAAGAGAGCCGCTCACAGGGTGCTCACTGAGCTTGAGGCAGCGGGCGAGGAGCCGCTTTCCATACTGGGCCTCATCAACTGGCGATTCAGGCTCATATGGAGGGCGAAGGAGCTGGTCGATTGCAAGAAACCCAGGGAAGCGGTGATCAAGGAGCTGAGGATCTCCCCGGGACAATTCTACTATTTAAGCAACGATCTGAAAAAGTTCACGTACAAGGACATAGTACGGATTATGGGCGCAATATCGGAGTGCGACAGGAAGCTCAAGCTGAGCTACGTTCCGAAGAGCTTCGTTCTTACGAGGCTCGTTCTGGAGCTCTGCGCTCGTAATTAGATGTGTGTTTACGAAGAAGCGGTCTGCTCTGAGGGTTTTGAAAGACCGGATACTCTTTTTGCAAGCCTTCCCGCCTTGCGTGACGCGGTTTTCTTGTGAAGAACGCCCTTGGATGCGGCCTTCATGAGCTTCGATTCGGTCTCTCTCAGCGCCTGCTCCGCGGCCTTCAGGTCTCCGCCCTCAAGCGCGGCTTCGAACTTCTTGAGCTGGGTCTTGAGGTCGGACTTTACAACCGTGTTCCTCGCCCTTCTCTTCAGGCTCTGACGATGTCTCTTGATTCCGGATTTAGTTCTTAATGCCATATATATTTACGCCTCCAGCGAATAATCCCGAATAGTTTGCAGGTATTACGTGCTTTGTCAAATAATATTAACGCCGGAAGTAATTTATTCGAAGATCATTCTCGGATATGATGATTACGCGCGCCCGAGTCCGACCACTCCAATCACTTTCCGGTTAACATCCTACCCAGTAGCCGCCCTGAACCGGCGCCTACCCCGGCGCCCGGCCATGTCCCGGCGCCCACCATGTAAAGATTCTTTATCGGTGTTTTGTATCGCGACCACCCCGGAAACGGCCTGAGGAAATAATTCTGGTAAAGATGATGGCTCCCGCATACGCTGTCGCCCCCGACGAGATTCGGGTTTTCCCTCTCAAGGTCGGCAGGGGAGAATACGGCACGGCCCAGTATTTTCCGTTTGACGCCCGGAGCGTAATCCTCAAGCTTGTTGATGACACGGTCGGCGTATGACTCCTTAATTTCGTCCCAATCCTTACCTTCAATCTCTCTAGCTGCATCCCCCTTGATTCTTGCCGGTAGCGGTCTTACCTGAATCCACAATACGTGCTTCCCGTCCGGTGACCTCGACGCATCCACTGTCGTTGGCTGCCCTATAACCAGAACCGGACTCGAAGGCAGTAACCCCGACATGGCTTCGGCATAAGCCTGGGACATATCTCTTATATAAGGCGCGATATGAACATATATATATTGCTTTAGCTCTGCGCCCGCCTTCCAATCGGGTAGTGATTCCAGCGCTAAATGAATCGTCATTGTGCTCGGGCCGTAGCGGTAACCGGATACGGTGCGATTGAAACTGTCTGACAGCTTATCACTGCCGACGAGTTTCCCGAAGAGTAAAGTTGGCGCAACACCCGCGATAACCGCCTTTGAAGCCTTAAATGTCTCGCCGCCCTGGATCCTCACGGCGGTAGCACGACCCGAAGAAACGACTATCTCGGTTACTTCAGCCTCGTACCTTATCCGGCCTCCGAGATTTTCATAGAGCTTCATAAGAGAGCTAATGAGATTTTCGCAGCCTCCGTGTCCGATCACCATCCCGTTCATCTGGTTCGACATGCTTTCCAGATAACACATGAGAGCGCCGCCCGCTACTTCGGGTGCGAAATCAACGTGCATACCCCAGACTGCGAGCAGTGACTTCACCTTCTCCGACTCGAAATGGATGTCAAGGAAATCGCGGGGGGACGAGACCAGCAATTTAAGGGTGTTCCGAAACCACCCCAGGCCTCCAGCGCGGATGCCCCCGTAAACTCCCCGAACGAGTTTCCACGAAGGCATTACAACTCCTAGAAGCGGAAATAAATGTGGAGCGGTTTGCACGAAATTCTCATACAGGTTCTGCCAGCTTTCAGCGTCCTGGACTGAAACCTCGCTTATGCTCTTAACGGTGGAAGTCATATCCTGTGATATTCCGATATAATCGCCATCCGGAAAGACAGAGCTGAACGCCTTTGAAGATCTCACGAACTCAAGACCGTTTCTGTGGAGCTCATCCTTGAACTCCACGTAGAAGGGGGAATTTGCGAACAGGTTCAAGTTTGTGGCGAAAAGGTCGTGCCTGAAGCCGGGAAGTGTGACTTCGGCCGTGCGAACAGCTCCGCCCGGGACCTCATTCCGTTCGAGAATTAGCACCTTCCAGCCTGCCTTAGCAAGATACACACCCGTGACTATGGCATTGTGGCCCGCCCCTATAATTAAGGCGTCATATTCAGATTTCG
>Ga0307426_1003065_pt1 | contig 10155 bp, 6 predicted proteins | sample SalMarWE160340MG_FD_202165 | JGI IMG/M metagenome (GOLD analysis project Ga0307426, IMG submission 202165) | Salt marsh sediment microbial communities from the Plum Island Ecosystem LTER, Massachusetts, United States - WE1603-40 | ecosystem: Environmental > Aquatic > Marine > Intertidal zone >... | reverse complement strand
ACTTACCACCTGGCCACTACGGCCTTTAGCCTCAATGCCACCCCATGGAATGGTTTCCCACCAGCTGATGCTGATATGATCACTCTTTGTTTCTGAATGACCTGCTCCACACCAACTTTTTCGCATACTTACTCCAGTGGCGTGCATGGTGATACTGAAGCCGTGATTAATACCCCACTCAAGTAAAGTCCAGCCACTTCCTAACTCTTTTCTTTTTTCTACAGATGCACTTCCTCCACCCATCGGTTACCGCCTTTCTAAGTTAATCAAGTATCGTGTTTCCCTACGAGTTTGATTTGAGATCGATGCTGACAAATCTGCCGACTGTGTTGTGTTCCAGTCGACCGAAAATCGGATTTCACCAAGTTAATTCAAAGCCGACTCTCGTAATCATCCGCACGAAAATCAGTACATTATGTTGAATCCGCATGTACTTCACAGATCCTTCTAAAACGTTAGAATACGCCATCCTTCGGCAAAGTATTATGTGGAATATTCAAGTTCATGCGTGATCTCAGATGTTCGTAGATATTCACCAATGACAGCGGATTATCTTTTCTTCGTTTGATTGAACATATTCGCTTTCAAATCTATAAATGGAAAGGAAATGCTATTTGTGCTCCCCTTATACCCCTCATTCTTCTACAAGAATACAATAATAGTCGGTAGACCTCAAGCAAATTATTCTTTTCCATTCTGAAACTTGATTTCTTATAGATATGTATTCAGGTGAAGGCAAAGTATATCGAAATTAACAAAACGAAAGACTTTCAATTACTCTACTATCTGTGGGTTCCTCACAACCGATAAATCCGTGTCACGAATAGAACTTTCTCCCCTTCGAACCATTGCATATTGTGACGCTCGTTTTTATTGTCTTGACATTCTCCAAACAGGCATACGTTTGTGTTTCTGGCGTTCTGATATACCAAAATCATGATCAAGACTATAATGAGAATGTTTGGAGTTATCCATCCGGAAAGACATTTATAGCGAATTATTCACTCCCCTCCCCGCGGCCGATACTGCAGCCCCTCAGCCAGATGCGGAGTCTGGATTTCCTCCGCGCCTTCCAGATCGGCGATCGAGCGCGCCAGTTTGAGCACGCGGTGATAGGCCCGCGCCGAGAGCTGCATCTGCTGCATCGCCTGGCGCACGAGCAGGCGGCCGGGATCGTCCAATTCGCAGAAACGCAGCACGTCGCCCGGGCCCATGTCGGCGTTGCAGGTGATCTCCGTGTCGCGAAAGCGGGCGCGCTGGATCGCCCGGGCGGACTCCACGCGGGCGCGCACGACATCGGAGGGTTCGCCCGTGCGATCGTCGGTCAGCTTGTCGAAATCCACCCGCGGCACCTCGACGTGGATGTCGATGCGGTCGAGCAGCGGACCCGAGATGCGCTTCTGGTAGCGCGTGACCGTGGCGCTGGAGCAGGTGCATTCCCGCTGCACGTCGCCGTAGTAGCCGCAGGGACAGGGGTTCATCGCCCCCACGAGCATGAAGTTGGCCGGGAAGGAAGACGAGCCGCGCGCCCGGCTGATGGTGACCACCTTGTCCTCCATCGGCTGGCGCAGCACTTCGAGGACGCGCATGCCGAACTCGGGCAGCTCGTCCAGAAAGAGCACGCCGCGATGGGCGAGCGAGATCTCGCCCGGCCGCGGCCAGTTGCCGCCGCCCACCAACCCGGCGTTGGAGATGGTGTGATGCGGCGCGCGGAACGGGCGCACGTGGATCATGGGCGTCTCTTCGGGCAGCAGGTCGGCGACGGAGTAGATGCGCGTCACGTCCAGCGCTTCCTCCACGGTCATCTCGGGCAGGATCGAAGGCAGCGCCCGCGCCAGCAGTGTCTTCCCCGCGCCCGGCGGTCCCGCCATGAGCAGGTTGTGCCCGCCCGCGGCGGCGACTTCCAGGGCGCGCTTGGCATGTTCCTGCCCTTTAATATCTTGAAAATCAGGTCCGTCGTATACGCTTCCGTTGGGGCCGCGGGTGTTCGCGGCTGCCGGGATGGGCACCACGCCGGAGAGATGGTTGACCAGGGCGGTCAGCGATTCGACCGGCACCACCTCGATCTCGGGGATCAGGGCCGCCTCGGCGGCGTCCTCCTGCGGGACGAAGAGACGTCGAAAGCCCATCTCGCGCGCCAGCGCCGCCACGGGCAGCACGCCGCGGATGTGGCGCACGGAACCGTCGAGCGAAAGCTCGCCCACGGCCAGAGCGCCATCCAGCCACTCCGGCGCGATCTGCTCCGAAGCGGCCAGCGTGCCGATGGCGATGGGCAGGTCGTAGGCCGGGCCTTCTTTGCGCAGCGCGGCCGGCGCCAGATTGACCGTCACGCGCTGGCGCGGGAAGATCAAACCGGCGTTTTTCACCGCCGCCTGCACACGTTCGCGGCTTTCCTGCACGGCGGTGTCCGGCAATCCGACGATCTTGAAGGAGGGGAGCCCGCGCGAGGTATCCACTTCCACTTCGACGATTGCCCCCTCCAGCCCGATGATGGCTGCGGCGTGGACTTTGGCGAGCACAGCTACAGTCTAGGGGAAATCGGCGAAAAGTTCAAACCACTGCATGAAACGCGTGTTGGATCACAACTGCTGCAGATACATTTCCGCCGACTCTTTAAAACGCCGGGCGCTGGGTCGGTCCCAATACAGTTCGAGGAAAGTTTCAAATTCGGCGATCGCCAGATCCTCTTCACCCTGCTGCATGTAGCAAAGGCCCAGCGCGTAGTGGCTGACGTCGTACTTCGGATTGAGGCGCAGGCTTTCCAGCGCAGCCTGCATGGCTGCATCCACGTCGCCGAGTTCGTAGAAGGCGAGCGCCAGGTTTTTGTAGGCGGGAGCGTAGTAGGGATTCAAGTTCAACGCCTCCTGGGCTTCGATCAGCGCCTGTTCGTTGCGCTCCTGCTGCAGGTACAAGAAAGCCAGGTCGTTACGCACTTCCCAATCGTCCGCAGCGAGCGCCAAGGCCCCGGTCAACGCAGTTTCCGCCGCGTCCAGGTCGCCCTGTTCGATTCGTAAATATCCCTCGGAGAGCAATGAGTCCTTCGTTTCACCGGAAACGGCGCGGTATTGTTCGATTCCGGCAAGCGCGGCGTCGTACTTTTGCTCGGCGATGTAGACCTCGATCAGTGAAATCAGGAGTACGTCTTCATCCGGATCGATCTGGCGCGCTTCGAGGAGCAGCGCCTCCGCATCCGAAAATCTCAGCGCGTTGGAGAGCGCGGAGGCGGTGAAAAACATGCCGTAGGCGTCCTCGCCTCGAACTTCGAGCGCGTTCTGTAGGGCTTCATCCATCACGGCAGATTCATCCAGCATGTAAGCAGCGATGGCGCGCAGTGCGTAGATCGTCGACGAAGCCGGGAAACTGGCGATATACGCTTCCGATTGTTCGAGGGCTTTTTCGAACTCGGCGACTCTGAGATACTCAATGAGGACCAGGTTCCAGGCCCCGATGTGAGACGGATCGAGGGCAAGCGCCGATTCATAATTCTGAATGGCTTCGACCGGCTGAACCAATTCCGTCTGGCAGCGTCCGAGGCCAACGTAGGCCTGGACTGCGAGAGAGCCTTCCACGCCGGCGTCGAGCAGGCCCTGGAAGTTCTCCGCCGCCGCATCATAGTCCTCCACGGCGAGCAGGCTGAAGCTCATCCCGAACTGCGAGTCGATCAGCGCCGGATCGATGTCCAAAGCGCTGGAAAAGGCCTCCACGGCTTCCGGGTATTGGGCGTGAGAATAATAGTAAAAGCCCAGGTCGGAGTATAAATGCGCGTTATCGGGACTCAAGGAGACCGCCGTCTGCAGATCCCGCAATCCCTGCGCATCGTCTCCCACCCCGATGTGCACATCGCTCAATGCGGAGTACGCATTCGCCCGCACTTCGTCATCCGCGCTGTCTGCGATAAGAGCCTGCAGATATGAAAGCGCCTCGTCATAATTCCCTAATGCCGTCTCGGTCAGCGCATAGCCCATTCTGGCGTCCTCGTGATCCGGATCGTGCGCCAGGGCGTCCAGGAACAACGCTTCGGCCTTCACATACTCACCTTGTTGAATGTAAATCCATCCGAGATAGGTATAAGCCCAGGGATCTTCCGGATTCAACGCGATGGCTTCCTGGTAGGTGTGCACCGCTCCCGGAATATCTCCGGCGCTGTATAAAAGCTCTGCTCGTGCCAGAGCATCGATATAGTCGCTTCCCGGCCTCGTCCCGGGCGAAACGTCGGTGAAAAAGGCAAAGGAGACGACGATAGCCAGCGCGACGGCCAACAGGGCGCCCCAGCTAACGAGGGAGGTTTCGCCTTGAGGCGCAGCCGTCTGCGGACGCAGTTGTTCGAGCCGCTGCTTCCATTGGATCACACGATCTGCGACCGTTAGATTGGAGACCAGATAGAACGCAAACCCACAGGCGAGGATGACGACGTAGATCAAATCCACGCTCTCCCCACTGGCGAGCATGTCCCGCAGCAGCCACGCACCGCCGCGGACCAGCACCGAGCCCGTCTTCATCAAGGTCTCGCCGGTCGAGCCGAATCGGACGCCGGAGATGAGCGAGGCGACGTGTTCGCTGAGGCTGTATCCGCCGACCACACCGTAGACCGCCAGCAGCGCCGTAAATACGGCAAGCGCGGCCCCCAGCAGTCGTTGGCGCGCGTGCATGCGCCTCAAGACGAAATCCAGCAGCCTGGCAAAGAGTACGCCGCCGAGGAACAAAAGTCCGACCAGCGGCACCCAGCTGAAAACGACGATCCAGAAGTCCACGTTTCCGCTGAGGTTCAGAAATCGGGTAATGAGATCGTCGAGAACTCCGATCGCGCCGCCCATGATGGCCGCCGCGGCAAGAACGGCTAACGTGGGAAACAGATCGGAGATAGAGGAGTATGCCAGAGCTGTAGGAAATTTACGGTAGAGATCAGAAAGACGCCGTTGTGCATCTTCATCCTGCGCCTTAACGAACAAGGCCGACTCCAGGCATCGAGCGGCGGCCTGTGCATCTCCCTTTAGTATCTTTAAATTGGCGATCCGTTTCAGAAGCTGCGCATTGGCCTCTTCGGACACGACGCCGCCTTTGGCCAGTTTGAACAGCGTTCCCGGCGTAGCGATCAAACCGTATGGGATGCCGATCCAACCGAAAAAAGCACTCAAGAAAGCCGCCAGCGTCAGTTTTATTCCGCCGTGTTTCCGGCACCACACCCCTTGATACGCCCGATGGAAGGTTGCGATGAACAAACTGAACACGTATGGATAAGATGCGATGCGCAGCGTTTCATCCTGGCGGCCGCATTCGATGCAGGCAGAGACACCGGACGATGCCAAGGCGCTTTTGGGATCAGCATTCGGTACCGCCGGCGAAACCGGAGTCTGTTCGTCAGTCATGTCGTGTATTCTTTCTCATCCACGTAAGGACGGCACAATGTGGATCGTTCGAGTATGCAATTCGAGACATTTACGGCCACATCAGGCCGATCAACTCCCCGTCCGCGAAATGCGTGATGGCGCCGTCGAGCGTGAGCAGATAGGTCTTTACGACGTAGTTCTCCGTCCCCTGCACGACGAGTAAGTCTTCGGACGCCCAGGCAGTCTTTTGGAAGAAGCCATTGGCAATGGAAGTGACGACCGCAGGATTCACGCCGGGCGCAGTGCGTACGGCGATCCAGCCGTTTATATCGTCCGGATCCATGCCTCTGCTTCCAAAGGCGTAAGCCAGTTGGGTGCCGGAGGGCGAATACGAGACGCCACCGGTTTGCTGTTGGTCGGGCAGCAGCGGCAGCACCGTCTCGGCGGAAGTCGCCAGATTCCGCTCGCGCAATCCCTGGATCCCCGATCCCCCATCGCAAGTGCCGGTCAATAATGTGTCATCGGGTGAAATGGCGCTCCAACAAGGCATTCCACCACCAGTGGATGCCGGATAATAGGTCGAGTAGGTGTTCGTTGCGGGATCGTAGCCGTACATGCTGGAGTAGCCGAAATAGAGCAGATCCCCGATGCCTGAAATTTGCCACACGTAGAAGAGACTGCCCGCCTGGCTCCAGCGATAGACTTCGAGCACGTAGAACTCGTCCATCCCGCTCGTTGGATCGAACTGCATGATAGTCTGCATGTTTGAACCGTCGATGTTTGCCGTCCACAGTTCGCTGTTCGCCCATTCCGCAGCAGCCCAGGCGATCATGCTCTCGTCTGCATTAACGGAGAAGGTAAGGATCTTCATGTTGGGAACGGCGGTGAAGGCCAGATTGTCGACGCCGCCAGGGGTCACGCGCTTTACCGAACCACTCATGCCGGTCCCGCCGCTGTCGACGTAATAGATCGTATCCCCGATGATCTGGTACGTATTGGGATGCGCCCAATTCGTCAACCCGGCTGCGGACCGCGTTTCGCTCAACGTGCCGTCCAGGTTGTAGATTTCGAAATTCCCGCCCGTGAAAATGACCACGCGCGGTTCCGCTGCGGGCTCTTCCGTCACCGTAGGCTCTTCCATGCCCTCGATAGTAGGTTCTTCCGTCGGGGTATCTTCCCCCGGCGGCGCCTCTGTGGTCGGCCCCGGCTGCGGCAGGTTGCACGCTAAAATTGCAAGCACGAGTATCAACGTCACGGCGAGTGGAATTCGATTACGCATGGGTCTCCCTCCTTATTAAGCTCTTTGCCTTAAGATTCCGTTTCCTGTTTCGAGCAACGGTGTATGCTAACTGCTGCTTATCTACATGGATTCTATTCCCACCTGAGCCCAGCGCGCACCAACCCCATGAATACGCACTTTACGATTTCGAGAGTCTGTGAAAATTCGGATGAGGATGAAAACGTTATAATTCGCTTCCATAACGCCGCTTGAGCGCTTTGAGCAGTTCAGGGACTCTACGACTCAACGGACCAAACGTGTCGTGTGGAGGAACCTCCGGTCCCAGACCGATCGAAAGCAAACGCTCTTTGCTGAGCGCGACGGTGAGCAGTTGTCGATCCGAACCGGCTACGCTGGTGTAGCGCAGATTACCGCCGGCGATCTCGTTCAGCACACGCTCGCCCATCATCACCGAGGCGGCCGTCATCGCCGAGAAGGCTTCCGGCTCTGCGGGCGGATCGGGCGGCACGCTGGCAACGACGAGTCCGTCGTTATCGACCAGCGCCACCCAGAGCGGGCTGGGGAGGTCTTCTGCAAGACTGCCCAGAACCCGGATCAATTCCGATTGACGTGTGACCATAGGAGTGTTCTCGATTCCGATACGGATTGTTCAGTGCGAACAACCTAAGAGTATATCGAGTGGCGCTATAAGGCAAGTATCCATTTGTCCCTCTCGAGCCGCGGCCAAAGCGGATTGCGCTGCACGGTTCAGGGTGAGGTCAGGGAAAAATTATCGAAGCGGAATTCCGCCGCCCCAGGATCGTACGTCGTGCCGATCAGGGCGACGTCCCCACTCGAAAAGCTCTCGTCCCGGGTTTCAGCCAGGCGAACGCCGTTGACGTAGAAGCTCAACCGCTCGCCGGCGCAGATCGCTTCCAGATCGTTCGACCCGCTGCCCCGGCGGACCGTGTCGGATTCCTTCCATCCAACGAGGAGCTGGCTGTCGCCGCCGATGTAACGGGCGACGGCGTAATAGCCGTCCCCGGCAACGAGAAAGGCGTAGCCTTCGAGTTCGCCGATATCTGGATCGTAGTTTACCCGGCACATCACGCCGTATCCAGTATCGTTGCTTTCCGGTCCGCCGGCCTGGCGAGCCGTCACTTCGATGGTCACGTCCCCAAACCATTCGAAGCGCTGCCCCCAGGTAAAAACATCCTCGTCTTCGACGCGGACGAAGTATTCCCCTTCGGCATAACCCACGCCGCCCACGCTGTATTCACCGATCTCCCAACCGCTCGTCGGGTCGCTGAAATCATCGAACAGACTCACCGGAGTCGTGTATTCCCTGGGCTGCGAAGTCCAATCCGGAACCGGTGTGGAAGTGCGCCGGATGACGGGATCCATGACCTGGCAAGCGGACAGCGTACCAAGTGCGAACGCAAGAAGCGGCATCCCATAGCGACTCCACCTGTGCATCGACGTCCTCCTCGTTGCCTGATCGGGATAGCATCGCGGATATCGCAAAACTACGCAAGCCGGGTGTCACCTGTGTAAGACCGATTTCTGCAGATGCCCGCTCTTTTTGGGCAAACGCATTCCACCTGCCCGGGTGCGAGCGCCGAGCAGAACGGGAGCATAAGACGCAGGGAAGCCGTTGTATGATGATCCTATGGATTAGTTCCGTCGAATAATCGACTAAGAGCCATACATAAACGACGGCAGGGAAAGGATGCGCATACCCCCGCTTGCGTTTTTCTCCACATTGACCCAGAGGATATCGTCCCCGCTGGCATCCAATAATTGCGTCCCATCCGCCGCCGTGAAGGTGAGCAGAAAAATATAGCTTCCGTCATCGGACTTACCTTCGTAGAGCATCTCCTTCAACGACATGCTGCATGGCTCGGCGGCTTGGCCGCAGATGAACTCTAAAACGGATCGGCCGTCGCTGGAATCCAATCCCAGAGATCTGAAGTAGGCGATATCGTCTTCCGTCGGTTGGAATAACTCCGCCGCGGCCGCATAATCACCGTTCGCAAGAGCGGTCAGGAAATCCAGGACAGCCTGGCGAGCGGCCAGTGCATCCCCTTCCGGCAGACTCCAGCGGTAGATGAAGGGGGAATAGTCAAACAGGAATGAACGGCCATCGGCCGAGAACTGGATCCCGTACGGGGTCATGATGTTATAGATGACACCCAATGGTTTGCGAGCAGCGAAGTCCCAAACCCCCAGGCCCTCATAATATTTACCTTCGGGCGGCAGGCTGGAGACGAGCAGCAACCCCCCATCGGGCGAGAAAGCCAAAGTGTAGATCGAGTCGAAGGAGGCGCCCAAGGCGCCGGCCGGCGCTCCGGATTCGACATCCCAAATCAGAACCTCCGCTTGAGAACCCCACTCCGCCGTAACCAACCAATCTCCATCCGGTGAGAACAACGCGATCTCGGTTTGGCCGCCGGGCTGGAAGGAAGAGACTCTGCTCCAGTCGCCAGTATCGTAGACCATGATTTCGTTGCCATCGTCCCTGGTAAAGACGGCCAGCCGGCTCCCGTCAGCGCTGAATTGAGGCAGATAGCCGCCGCTGACGGCCGCGGGAATCTGCGCGAGCAGATCCCCTCCGGCAGTTTGCCAGACCAACAACGTGTCGGCGTACACTGCGGCGATCATGCTGTCATCGGGGCTGATTGCCACTTGCGGGTACAAATAGGTGACCTCATCCTTCCAAAGCGTGCGCTCCACTTCTTGCCTTGCGATGTCCCAGATTACGATGCGCACAGGATTGACCGCATAAACGAGTTTTTCACCATCGGAGGTGAAAACCAGGCTGGAGATCGAAACCTCCGTCTCGGGGATCGAAGCGATCACCTCGCCGGTCTGGGAATCCAGGATCATGAGGAAGGAGTCGCTCACAAAGTATTTCGACTGACAGTTTCCAGTCACATTTTCCGTACATCCTCCTATGGCAACGTACCGCCCATCGGAACTATACGCCGCGTCATCTACACGCATGGACAGCATATCCTTGCCAAGCACGGCTTCGATCGCCGCGCTGTATGCCTGGATCTGAACGAATTGAGAATACGTATCGAAACCAAATTCCTTGGGAGCTGCAGTCGTTGTGGGAGTCAACGAGGGCATCACAGCAGTCTCAGTGCTGGTTGAGAGATATCTTGTTGCAGTGACTGGCGGAATGGTGCGAGATGGTGACGTCGCTTCCTGTGTGAGTGGAGGCGCTGCGCACGCAGCCAACAAGTTAACCAGCAAAAAGGCGATAATCATCTGGGCCTTCATAAATTTACCTCGTGGGATGATCTTCTTCTCGGTAATGTAGATATCCACCCTAATATAACCTATTATATCTCCATTATCGTTTATTTGAAGTACGATCTGCTGCCTCCGATCTTCAAATTGGATTAGCGTGATTCTCTAGGGTAAAGAAAAGTTTGACGACCAAGGGACCATTTAAAATAGGCAGTCCAGTTGGCGACGGAGGATGCGGCAGGTTGGCCAGGACATCCATTGACGACTCTCGATCCGACCCGACCGTGATTCTTGAAATAGCGATAGAACCGTCCTCCACGACGCGTTCAGCGAACATAAAACAGGCGTCCTGGA
>Ga0307426_1003063_pt1 | contig 10162 bp, 10 predicted proteins | sample SalMarWE160340MG_FD_202165 | JGI IMG/M metagenome (GOLD analysis project Ga0307426, IMG submission 202165) | Salt marsh sediment microbial communities from the Plum Island Ecosystem LTER, Massachusetts, United States - WE1603-40 | ecosystem: Environmental > Aquatic > Marine > Intertidal zone >... | reverse complement strand
AATGAACTGCTGACCGCCAAAGCCAGGATTGACGCTCATGATCAGCACCAGGTCCAGCCGGTCGAGGACATCGGCGATCAGCGACACGGGAGTGGCCGGGTCGATGGCGACGCCTGCTTTCTTGCCGAGCCCGCGGATCATTTCGAGCGAGCGGTCGAGATGCGGGCCGGCTTCGGGATGGATGGTGATGTGGTCGGCGCCGGCCTTGGCGAAGGCCTCGATGAACGGATCGGCGGGGGCGATCATCAAGTGCACGTCCAGCGGCTTTTCGGTCAGCGGCCGGATGGCCTCGACGACAAGCGGGCCGACGGTGAGGTTGGGGACGAAATGCCCGTCCATGACGTCGACATGGATCCAGTCGCCGCCCGCCGCATCGGCCGCTTCGACCTCCTCGCCCAGCCGCGAGAAATCCGCCGACAGGATCGAGGGCACGATGCGAACGGGTCGACTGGCCATTCGGCGGTGATCCGGGGGAAGGCGATGGTCGGCGACCGGGGCGGGTTAGCATATCACTGCGGGCGTGCCAATCGTGGCCGCAGCGCGCTCACCGCTCGTTCACTTTCGAGCAAGTGAAGGGGGGATACGCTTGCCCCGCCGGGCCCCTCGGCCTAACCACGCGGCGCAAGGTGACGCCGATGTTCGAGTATTCGCTGCCCATCGTTTTTGGCGCCGGGATCCTGAGTTTCCTCAGCCCCTGCGTGTTGCCGCTGGTGCCGCCCTATCTGACCTATCTGGGCGGGACGACCTTCGAGCAGCTCAAGCAGGAGGACGCGGCCGGGCACAAGGTGCGCGGCCGGGTCGCGGTCACCTCGATATTTTTCATTCTGGGCTTTTCAACGGTCTTCGTGGGGCTGGGCGCGACCGCGACGGTGTTCGGGCAGTTCCTGCGCGCGTGGCTGCCGCTGCTGGCGCAGTTCGCGGGGGTCGTCATCATCGTGATGGGGCTGCATTTTCTCGGGGTCTTCCGGATCGCGCTCCTGGATCGCCAGGCGCGCCTGGAAGGCCCTTCGGTCGCCTCGGGGCCGGGCGGCGGGTACCTGTTGGGGTTTTCCTTTGCACTCGGCTGGACCCCCTGCATCGGGCCGATCCTGGCCGCCATCCTGCCGGTGGCGGCGGCCTCCGATACCGTGTGGCAGGGCGCGGGGCTGCTGGCCGTCTATTCGGCAGGGCTCGGCGTGCCGTTCCTGCTGGCGGCGCTGGCCATCGGACCGTTCATGGGGTTTCTCGCCCGGTTCCGGAAGCATATGGGCACCGTCGAGAAGGTCATGGGGGTGCTGCTGGTGATCACGGGCATCTTGTTCCTGAGCGGCAATTTCACGCGCATTTCGTTCTGGCTGCTCGAGACGTTTCCGGGGCTGTCGCAATTCGGCTGACGGCGGACCGCGATTAACCGTGGCAGCAAATGTGTACGCCCGGCCCGCCGCCGGCGCCGAGGCTTGCGCTATCATCGCCCGGTGGCGGCGACGGTTGGTGGAGCCAGGCATGCGGTTGGATTCCGACATCACGCAATCGGGTGGGGCGGCAGGGGCGGGAGCCGCTGCGACCGCCGGGGCCGTCTCGGTGTCGGTGACGTCCGACATCGCGGAGGTCGAACGCAGCTGGCGGGCGCTGGAGGAATTCGGCATCGAATCGCCGGGCCAGAGCTTCGAGTTCGTGCGCACCTGGGTCGCCTGCCATCAAATCCCGCGAGACAATCAGGTCTATGTGACCGCTTACGCCGGGGCGCGGCCGGTGGCTCTTCTGGCGCTGAAGGTGACGCGGCGCATGTTGGCGCGCGTCTTGACCTTCATCGTCGGATCGCAAGTGGGCTGCAATGCGCCGCTGATCGACACGGCGTATTTCGCCTCGCTCGACGCACCGGGCCGCAAGGCGCTGTGGCGCCGGATGTTGCGGGCCGTGCCGCGGGTCGACGCGGTGTTTCTGCCGGCGGTGCCCGATCCGTGTGTCGGCGTCGATGCGCTGTTCGGGGGGGTCGGGGCCAGGGCCGAATTCGAAACGCTTTTCCGCTCGGAGTTTTCGAGTTGGGCGGAGTGCGACGAAACCATGCGCAATCGCAAGCACCGCAAGCGCGACCGCCAGCACGGCCAGAAGCTCGATGCGCTCGGCGAGGTCAGCTATGGCACGGCGGCGGCGCACGAATACGACGAGGTGCTGGCGACGATGTTTCGGCAGAAGGCGCTTCGCTTCGCGGCGCTGGGCGTCGCCGATCCCTTCGCCGATCGCCGGACACGGGCGTTCTATGGCCAGGTCTTGCGCGACGCGCCGAGCCTGAAGCCCGAGCTCTTCGTGCTCAGGGTCGACGGCGAAATCGTTGCGGTCCGATACGCGCTTGGCCGCCTCGACAGGCTGTTCGCGCTGATCTCTTCGATGAGCGAGGATCCCAGGATGCAGACCGGTTCCCCCGGCCGGCAGGAAATCCTGCGCACCGTGCAGACGATCTTCGAGCGCGGCTACCGGATGCTCGACATCGGCGCCGGGTCCTCGGACGAAAAGCGCGCCTGGTGCAACACGCGCGTGAGGCTCAACAACCACTATTTCCCGCGCACCGCCGCCGGCGCCATTTTCACGGTCGTCCGGCTCCTCGCCGATCGGGCGAAATTGACGGTGAAGTCTCACCCGGCCCTTTTCGACTTCTACAAGCGCCTGCGCCGCCGCCAGCCGAGGGCGCTTCGGGCCTAGAGAAGCTTCAGTGCCTGCATCGAGGCGTGCCCCTCCCGACCGACGATGATGTGATCGTGCAGAGCGATGCCCAGCGGCTTGGCAATCTCGCCGATGGCGCGGGTCATCTCGACGTCGGCGTCGGACGGGGCCGGATCGCCCGAGGGGTGATTGTGCACGAGGATGAGAGCGGTGGCGCTGAGCTCCAATGCCCGCCGGATCACCTCACGCGGATAGACGGGCGTGTGATCGACGGTGCCGACCTGCTGCACTTCATCGGCGATGAGCTTGTTGCGCTTGTCCAGAAACAGCACCCGGAACTGCTCCCTTGGCTCATAGGCCATCTGCGCGCGGCAGTATTCGATCAGCGACGACCAGGAATCGAGGACGACGCGGTCGGGCACGCTGTCGCGGCCGAAACGCTGGGCGGCGGCGAGGACGATCTTCAGGTCGGCGGCGGCCTGCGGGCCGATGCCGTCGATCTCGCGCAGGAGCGTCTCGGGCGCGCTGAGCGCTTCCGAGAAGCTGCCGAATCGCCCGATGAGCGCCTTGGCGATCGATTTGGTGTCGCGGCGCGGCAGGCACAGGAACAAGACCAGCTCCATCAGCTCGTAGTCCCGCAGCGCCCCGGCGCCGGCCTCTTGGACGCGCTCGCGCAGCCGGCGGCGGTGACCGGCGTAGTCGGGCTCGGGCTTGCGGCCGGTATCGGCCGATGTGCCGCGCTCGGCCATCGCTGGCCTAACCGCGGGCGGCCAGGGGGCTGTCGAGGCCGGCCGGTGAGCGGGTGAAGACCTCGTTGCCCTGGGCAGTGATGCCGATGGTGTGCTCGGCCTGCGCCGACAAGGTCCGGTCGCGGGTTACCGCGGTCCAACCGTCCGAGAGAATCTTCACGTGCGGTCGGCCCAGATTGAGCATCGGCTCGATTGTGAAGATCATGCCCGGCTTCAGCGCCACGCCGGTGCCGGGGGTGCCGAAATGCATGATGTTCGGCTCGTCGTGGAACAGCCGCCCCACCCCGTGGCCGACGAAATCCCTGACGACGCTGGTGCGCTGGGATTCGGCATAGGTCTGGATCGCGGCGCCGACGTCACCGGTCGTGTTGCCGGGAACGGCCGCCGCGATGCCGCGCTCGAGCGCCTCGTAGACGACCTCGATCAGGCGCGACGCCTTTCGCGAGACGTCACCCACCGGATACATCCGGGAGGTGTCGGCATGCCAGCCGTCGACGATCAGGGTGATGTCGATATTGACGACGTCGCCGTTGCGCAGCGGCTTGGGCGAGGGGATGCCGTGGCAGACGACGTGATTGACCGAGGTGCAAATCGAATGTCGGTAGCCGCGGAACAGGAGCGTCGCCGGTATCGCACCGTGATCACGGGCAAACTCGAAGGCCAGCCGGTCCAGCTCCTCGGTCGGCACGCCGGGCCGGACCTGTTCGACGAGCATGTCGAGCGCCGAGGCGGCGATGCGGCCCGCCTTGCGCATGGCCTTGAACGCCGCCGCGTCATGCAGCGGGACCACACCGGGGATTCTTTTGGAGTCGGCGCGTGCGGGCGCGTAGGTGACCATGGGCTACGACCTGGCTGGGTGCGGTGAACGTAGCTTCAAGGGCCGGCGATGGGAAGTGGGCGCCTGAGCGTCACCGCCTCGGTGCTCACCTCGCAATCGTAGCAGAGCATCTCGACGCCGGCCTCGCGCGCCTCGGCGAAGGCCCGAGCGTAGGCGGGGTCGATGTCGGCGGCCGGCGAAAAGCGCGCGCAGTCGCCGCGCTGCACCACAAACACGGTGACCGCGCGCTTGCCCGCGTCGACCATCGCGGCCAGCTCGCGCATGTGCCTGGCGCCGCGGGCGGTCACCGCGTCGGGGAACTCCGCGAGACCCGGGGCGCGGCTGAGATGGACGTTCTTGACCTCGAGGTAGCAGTCGGGTCGGCCGTCGCCGGTGAGCAGGAAATCGACGCGGGAGGCCTCGCCGTAGGCGACCTCCGGCCGGATGGCGGCGTAGCCGGCGAGCGGGGCGATGGAGCCGGCTTCCCAGGCCTCGCGGACGATGCGGTTGGGGTGGGCGGTGTTGATACCGACCAGGGTGGTCGGCAATTTGACCAGCTCCCAGGAATGCGCCAGCTTGCGCTTGGGATTGTCGGATCGGGACAGGAACACTGGCAATCCGGGCATGGCGAGCCCGGTCATGGCGCCGGGATTGGCGACGTGCACGGTCAGGCGCTCGCCGTCGTCGGTCGTCACGTCGGCGAGAAAGCGCTTGTAGCGGCGTTCGAGGCGGCCGCGGGTGAGAGGCTGGGGCAGGCGCATGGCGCCGGTTCATGCACCGGGCCGGCGCCGCGCATCAACCCCAAAACGGCCGATTCACAGGTCGCGAATGACCCTGCACGGGTTGCCGGCGGCGAACACGTCCGGCGGGACAGATCGGGTGACCACGCTTCCGGCGCCGATCGCGGACCGGGCTCCGATTGTCACTCCAGCCAACACCACAACGTTGCCGCCCAGCCAGACGCCGTCCTCGATGACGATCGGCGCACCCTGGGTGATGTGACCTTTTTTGTGTCCTTCGCCATCGCGCAGGATCCGGTCGGATTCCCTGAGCGGATGGGCGACGGGATAGAGGGCGCAATTGGGGCCGATCTGGACATCGTTCCCGATGCGGATGGGATAGGTGTCGAGAAGCGTTGCGTTGGCGTTGAGGAATGAACCGCTGCCGATTTCGATGTTGAAGCCGACGTCGACGGTGAGCGGTGCCCGCACGACGGTTTCGGTGCCGATGCTGCCCAGAATGCCCGTGAGCGCTTCCTGCGCGGCTTCCAGCGAGTCGAAATTCGTCGATCCAAATGCCTGCGTTCTGGCGGCCGCGGCCATCACCGCGCCAATGAAGTCGAAATCCGGCATCTCAAAGGGTTCGCCAGCGCGCACGCGCTGCAGCCAGATTGGCGTATCGGCGTCCATGGCCCATCCTCCCGGTGAGCGAAAACCCCGGCGCCGCACCATCACGGTTCCTCGAAGGCCAACTACAAGACCGGCGGCCGCTTGACCGTCATCGACGGCGGGGGCAATTGTCTCGGTCTGCAACAGGTTGCACATGAACGCTATCACAAACCCCACCGCCGCGATGGTTGTCATCGGCGACGAAATCCTGTCCGGCCGGACCAAGGACAAGAACATTGCGACGGTCGCCGAGTTCTGCACGGGACTGGGCATCGAGCTCAGGGAAGTCCGTGTGATCCCGGACGATATCGAGACGATCGCGGCGGCGCTCAATGCGCTGCGGGACGACCACACCTACGTTTTCACGTCCGGCGGCATCGGGCCCACCCATGACGACATCACCGCCGACGCGGTTGCCGAAGCGTTCGGTGTCGAGCTGCCGGTCGACGAGCGGGCGTTGGCGGCGCTGAAGTCCCGGTTCACGGACCTCGAGATGACGCCGGCGCGCCTCAGGATGGCGCGCATCCCGGTCGGCGGCGAGCCGATCGAGAATACGGTCTCGGCGGCGCCGGGCATCCATATCGGCAACGTTTTCGTAATGGCCGGGGTGCCGATGATCCTCGAGGCGATGCTCGAATCGCTCGCCCCGAAACTCAAAACCGGGGTGAAGCTGGCCTCCGATTCGGTCGAGAGCCGGGTCGGCGAGGGCACCTTCGGCGACGAGCTGGCGGAGATCCAGGCCGCGCATCCGGACGTCAGGATCGGCTCCTACCCGCAATTCGGCCGCGGCACGGGCTATTTCGCCAAGATCGTTCTGCGCTCGGCAGACGAGGCGGCGCTGCGGGCGGCCACCGAGAAAGTCCGGGAGCTGGTGGCGCGGCTGCACCGCGAACACGGGATCGAGCCAGAAAAGGCGGGGCCCTGAGCCGACGGCCGTAGCAGCTCGCACCTTGCGCTGCCAAGGCGCCGGGCTTAGTCAGGCGGGTCAGCGGGCGTGGCGGAACGGTAGACGCACGGGACTTAAAATCCCGGGAGGGCAACCTCTTGCAGGTTCAAATCCTGCCGCCCGCACCAGCCTCGCTCATTCCCTGTCGCGCTCCGCATCCGCCTCGGGCACCGGCTGCGCCTCGTCGGCCGGCGGCTCGGCGGCCGTGCGGTTGGCCGCTTCGGCGCGCGCCCGGCGTCTGGCCTGGCGCCTGATGCCGACCCAGATGAGCAGGGCGCCCGACATCAGAACCAGAATGCCGGCCCCGAAAAACGGCACCCCCGGGAAGTAGCCCGGCGCGCGGGCCGAAGTGGTGAAGAATGAGAAGAGCTGCGTGGCCGCCACCGGTCCTATGATCGAGGAGAGTGAATTCACCGCGTTGACGCCGCCTTGCAGTTCCCCCTGGGCGTTGTCGGGCATGCGGTTGGCCATCAGCCCGTTGATGCCGGGCACGAACAGGCCGCCCAGGGCGCCGGGGATGAGGAAGAGGTAAAGCCCCAGCTCGGTATGGATGAAGGCAAGGCCGAAAAAGCCGATGGCCGAGAAGGCAAGCCCCAGGATCGCGGTCGCTAGCTCCCCGAAGATCTTCAGCGTCGGGCCGACCAGCACCCCCTGCACGAGGGCGAACATTGTCCCGAAGATACCCAGCGAGTAGCCGACCTGCGACGGCGACCAGGAAAACCGCTCGATCGTGAAGAACGTCCAGATCGACGGATAGACCTGGATCGCCAGCGAGAACAGCATCAGCGACACCAGCCCGGTCACCACGATCGGATAGCCGCGCAACTGCTTGAAGGTGCCCAGCGGGTTGGCGCGGCGGATGTCGAAGGGCCGCCGATGCTGCTTCTTCAGGCTCTCCGGCAGGACGAAGAAGCCGTAGATGAAGTTGAGAAAGGCGAGCCCGGCCGCGGTGTAGAAGGGGACGCGGGGGCCGAACTCCCCGAGCTGGCCGCCGATGACCGGGCCGAGAATGAACCCCACGCCGACCGCGGCGCCGATATAGCCGAAGTTGCGGGCCCGGTCTTCCTTCTTGGAGATGTCGGCGATGTAGGCCGTCGCCGTCGATATGGCGGCGCCCATGATCCCCGACAGGATGCGGCCGACAAACAAAAGCCAGATGGTCCAGGCGACCCCCATCAGGATGTAGTCGAGGGTCAGGCCGAGCAACGACAGAAGCAGGACGGGCCGCCGGCCGAACCGATCGGAGAGGTTGCCCAGCACCGGCGAGAACAGGAACTGCATGGCCGCATACACAAACAGCAGCCAGCCGCCCCACACCGCCGCCTGCGCGATGGTGCCATCGGTGTGGGGTCTGAGCGCGATGAGTTCCTGAATGAGGTGAGGCAGCACCGGGATGATGATGCCGATGCCGATGACATCGATCAGCACCGTGATCAGAATGAAGATCAGCGCCAGACGCGAATTCGTGACCGGCCGCATGGGCATCCTCATCAAGCCGCGCAAGCTATTGGCACGTCGAATCGGTCGTACGCAAGCGACACCCCGCCGCGCCGGCGCGTTGCGCCTTTCTAGGACGCATCGGCCCCTGCATCGAATCCGTAGAGCCAATCCAGGTGCGCAAGATGGGCATCCGGCGCCCGGTGCGCCACCACATAGTTGCGGATGTGGGTGAGCGGCCAGGGCAGGTGAAACAGCCCCCCGTTGCGCGCGGAGACCTCCCGGACCCGCTCGACCCGCTTGCGGCGACGGGCCGCGTAGGCAGCGAATGCCTCCTCGGCGGAGGGCCGGGTGGCGAGTTCGTCGGCCAGCACCACGGCATCCTCGATCGCCATCGCCGCCCCCTGCGCCTGGAACGGCAGCATCGCGTGGGCGGCGTCGCCCACAAGGCCAACCGCGCCGTCATGCCAGGATGCCGTCCGGACCGTGAAGATCGGCCAGAAGGTCCATTTGTCCCCCATGATCTTCATCAGATCGCCGAACACCCGGCTGCGCCTGAGATACCATCGGTCGATCTTTGGCCGCGTCGGCGGGGTGGCCTGGAAGGCCCGTTTGGCCTTGAGCCGGGTGACCAGGACGACATTGATTTGCGCCTGATGGGGCAGCGGATAGGTGACGGCATGGAATCCCGGCCCCCAGAACACGCACGTGCGATCGAGCGGGACGAGGCCCGCCAGCTGTGCCTCGGCGACCAGGCCCCGCCACGCCACGTAGCCGGAGTACTTTGCCGACGGACCGCCGAGCAGGTCGGTGCGGGTTGTCGAGTTGACGCCGTCGGCGCCGACAAAGGCGTGCGGCCTGACATTGAGGGCCGAATGATCGGCGAGCTCCACGCCCATCGAAATGCCGCGGGCGTGCCGAACGAGATCGAGCTGCCGGATCGACCAAAGCACCTCGATGCTCGCCGATCGGCGGGCGGCGGTGAGCAGCACGCGATGCAGATCCGCACGGTGAATGACCGCATAGGGAACGCCGTAGCGGGAGAGGGCGTTTTGCCCAAGAGCCAGCGCCCGCAAGGGCTTCTGGCGCCCGAAGGGATAGACGTCGAGCGAGGGAGGCTCGAAGCTCACCTTCTTCAGCGCCGCGTCCAGCCCCAGTCGGTCGAGCAGCAGGCGGGCGTTGGGGCCGAGCTGCAGCCCGGCGCCGAAGGGGCTGGGGTGCGCCTGGCGCTCGAGCACGACGACGGAAAACCCGTGCCGCGCCAGCGCCAGCGCCAGCGTCAGGCCCGCGATGCCCGCGCCCGCGATGTAGATGGATCGCTGGCCGTCGGCGGGATGGGGCATCGAGGCTCAGCTGGGGGCCGATAGATAGCGCGCTTCGGGCGGCCGCGCCCTGTCCGGGGCCAGGTCCGGCGCGAACACGTAGTGGGTCGAGCAGTAGGGGCAGACGATCTCGGTCTCGTCACCCATGTCGAGATAGACATGCGGGTGGTCGTGCGGGGGCAGGGCGCCGATGCACTGGAACTCCCGCGAGCCGATCTCGATGCGGGGAGCGCCGCCGGAATTGTGATAGTGCGGCGTCGCGCCTTGAGCCATTTGACAACCCCCAACGAGCCGGGCGGATTCGCCGTGAAACGCGGCGGGGCGGACCTTATCTCACCCCGGCCGCGAATTGCCAGCCCCTTGGCCGGCCGGCGGGCGGGGTGCTAGTGAGCGCCTCCGATCCGCCGGAGCGACACGCCTTGGAGAGCTTCGATTCGAACGGATACCGTCTCGCCTACTCGGTTTTCGGGGCGGGTCCGCTGCTCGTGTTGATTCACGGCTTCGCGTCGAATTCGCGGGTCAACTGGATCGAGACCGGCTGGGTCGGACCGCTGCTGGCGGCGGGATACCGGGTCGCGTGCCTCGGCGCGTCCGACAAGCCGCACGATCCGGACGCCTATGCGCTGGTGAAGATGGGCGGCGACGCGCTTAACCTTATCGCTCATTTGGGCGAACGACGGGCGGCGGTTGTGGGATATTCGATGGGCGCGAAGATCGCGGCGCATGCGGCGCTGGCCGCGCCCCAGGCGATCGCGGCGGCGGTCTTCGGCGGCATTGGCATCCATGCGGTTCGCGACATGGCCGACACAGACGACACAGACGAAATCGAGGCGGCGCTCAGGGCACCCGATCCCGGTGCGATT
>Ga0307426_1003062_pt1 | contig 10162 bp, 8 predicted proteins | sample SalMarWE160340MG_FD_202165 | JGI IMG/M metagenome (GOLD analysis project Ga0307426, IMG submission 202165) | Salt marsh sediment microbial communities from the Plum Island Ecosystem LTER, Massachusetts, United States - WE1603-40 | ecosystem: Environmental > Aquatic > Marine > Intertidal zone >... | reverse complement strand
ATACTGCGGTCCAGACCCGAGTAGCTCTTGAGGAACTTCCGTATAGTCATGAGATTCGCCCTCTGTGCCGGGATCTGTGCCCCTGATCGAGGCGATTAGAAGCGGGAGCGCTGTTGGTCGAAAGCGCCGGCCAGTCGCTGCTGGATACGGGTCAGCTGTTCTTCGCTCTGGATCCCCATATCCCCCAGGACCCAGCGATCCATCTGTTCGAAAACGATCATCTTCCGCTCTAGATCGGTCAGGGCGTTGGCCAGGTAGACGCTGAACACGATATCCCGGTTTTGCTCCCTGCACTCCAGCGGGGAGTGGTGAAAACGGATGGCATCGATCAACTGATCCGGGAAGTTCCACTTTTCGGCGATCAATGCTCCCACCTCGGCGTGATTCATGCCGGCGGCGAAGTTTTCCAGCATATTCGACGGGATCTCCTTCTCTTTGCAGAAGCCGCGGATCCGCTCCAGCAGGTCCGGATGTAGCGAGGCCAGGATGATCTTACCCAGGTCGTGGAGGATTCCCCCTACATACACATCGTCCAGGATCTCTTTCCGGCGTCGGAAGCTCTTGGCCAGGTTGTAGGCGTAGAAGGCGGTTCGATAGGAATGCTGCCACAGCTCCCTCATCTGCCGGTACTTTTGGCCCAAGATCTTTTGGGTCCCGTGGGTGTACAGCAGGTTCCGTACGCCCTTCATACCCACCAGTTTGACGGCCTCCACGATGTTGTCGACCCTCTTCGGCAGCATGAACTGCGCGGAGTTGACCAGCTTGAGCAGATCCGCGGTCAGCATCGGATCGGTAGAGATCTGCCGGGCGATATCGGTGATTTCGGAGTCCGGATCGGAGATCAGGCGCTGAAGGTGCAGGATATTGTCCGGGAACTGGGGCAGTTCCTTGACCTCCCGGATAATCTGCTGGGTCAGGGCGTCCATCTTTTCTACCTGGATCTCGTTGAAGGGAATGGTCAGGGTAGCCACGGTCTCCCCGTCTTCCACATCGATGGCAAAGGACTCCTCATCCAGGCCGATTTTTTTCAGCATCAGAATCAGGATGACGATGCCCAGGCCCGCCCCTTCGGTCTGATCGAGCACCGTGGCGAAGGCCTCCTCCATGCTGGTGAATGCACGGGAGCGGGCAATGCGGTCAAAGATGCGGATCTGTTCGATCTTGGTGATCTCTACATTGTTGCGTACGGAGATCGTGAAGGTCCTCTCCCGGGTGTGATAGACGATCTTGAGGTACAACCCCAGTTCCTTCTGCTTCTGCAGGAAATGCTCGATATTCTCCAGGGTGTCCTCTTTGAAGCTCTTCATGCCTTCCGCGTAGTGCTGAGGATTGTTCAGATCCAAACCCTTTTCATGAAAGTAGGCCCGCTTGGTATTGGCTTTCTTGGCATTGACGGCCAGCTCCCGCAGGCAGTAGGACAGCTGATCCTTGATTTCGGAAAAGCCGAGCTCTGCCAGGAATATGTTGAGAACCTCGTCCAGATACTCCTCGGTATCGTGGGGGAGGGTAAAGGTCTTGAAGGTCAGGGGAACCGAATTATGGGCCGCCCTTTTTACCTGATCAACGTTGACTTGCGGAGACATCGATCCGTCCAGCTTTTTCCTTGAGTTTGAGAATATCTTCCCAACCACCCGATGTCAAGGCAAGATAGTTTTTCGGTTTTTGCTGTGGGTTGAATGAATTCGGGACAATCAATACTTGAGCTGCCGCAGAAAAATCTTCTACCCTGGTACGACTCATGTTGCCTCCCCCGTTCCCCAGCTGCTATAATGAGCGCCTCATGCATCTGGATGAGTTCGATACGCTGATCCGGCAGGTCCTCGACCTGGATGGATTCGCTGGAACCGATGTGGCCTTGAACGGGCTTCAGGTCGCCAACGCCAAACAGAGCGTCGAGAAGGTTGCCTTTGCCGTGGATGCCTGTCTGGAGAGCATCCGCCGGGCCGCCGAGTGGGGGGCGGACCTGCTGTTCGTGCATCACGGACTGTTCTGGGGCAGGCCTCTGGCCGTTACCGGCGGGCACTACCAGCGGCTGCGGGCACTGATCCAAGCGGATCTGGCCCTGTACGCCGTTCATCTGCCCCTGGATATGCATCCGCAGCTCGGCAACAACGCGGGGTTGGCCCGACGGATCGGTTTGCAGCGGCTCGAGCCGTTCGGGGAGTACAAGGGGATCAAAATCGGGTTCAAGGGAACCCTGCCCGAAGCGATGAACCTCGAGCAGGTGGTACGGGCCTGTTGCGGAAGCAACGAACAGGGCATCAACGTACTTCCCTTCGGACCCGAGCAGATTTCCACGGTGGGGATCTCCTCCGGGGGAGCCGCGGATGAGGCCAGCCAGGCCATCGAGGAGAAGCTGGATCTGTTCATCACCGGGGATGCTTCTCATGAGATCTATCATCACTGCCTGGAGGGCCGTATCAACGTGATCTTCGGCGGGCACTACCTGACCGAAACCTCCGGGGTCACGCTGTTGTCCGAGAAACTGCGGGCCGAGACGGACCTGCAGATCCGTTTCCTCGATATCCCGACGGGTTTGTGAGTCATGACAATGGAGGGTGCACTTTGAACCTACGCAAGAAACTCCTCCCCCTGGTGCTGACCGGCGGGATCATAGTGTTGGATCAGATCGTCAAGTGGGTGGTCTCCAAAACCCTGCCCTACGGACGGCCGGTGCGGATCATCGGTGATTTCCTGCGCTTCACCTATGTTCAGAATCCGGCTCTGTCCTTCAGCATCGGCCGCGGCTTCGGCGATACCGGTCGAATCATCCTGACCATGGTGCTGCCCGTGCTGGTTGTGGCCTTCGTGATGTACTACTTTTTGGCAGCCAAGGATATTACCCGGGGTCAGCGCTGGATCCTGGCGGCGATCATGGGCGGTGGTTTGGGCAACCAGGTGGACCGCTATTTCCGGCCGGCTGGAGTGATTGATTTCATCGATTTCAAATTTTACGGCATCTTCGGGTTCGAGCGCTGGCCCGTGTTCAATCTGGCCGATTCGACCGTTGTGGTGGCGGGAATCGCCCTGCTGATCAGTTATCTTGTGACGGGAGTGAAAGAGAAGAATGAACAAAAAAGTTAACACTGTTTTGTTCCTGCTGGGGGCTACTGTTTTCAATCTGCTGATTATGTTCCTGCTGATCGTGCTTTTTCTCGTGCTGATCTCAGCCCTTTTTCGGGATTCCTTGAATCCGAATGTACTCTCGATCCTTATGATCGTGGTGTTCGTCGGTTCGATTGCCGCCTCGTTCTTTGTCTACGGGCGGGTGGTCAAATGGTTGTCCCGGAAGATCGATATGGAGAAGTATTTTTTGCCGCTGTTTCGCAGAAAGAAGTAACCGTCCCGCTGCATATGACGGTACCCCGGCCAATGACGGTACTCCGTCAGTCGTCCAGTCCAGCTCGGTATCAATACCCGTCGGACATGGAGATGTTGATGTCCTTCTTGTACAGCTCGCCGTAAACGAAGCCGCGATTCTTGAGGTTGTCCTTGATCGGCTGCGGGAAGGGTATCAGACGCCAGAAGATCCCCCTTACATCCCGCTCCAGTTTCTGCGTTCCCTGGCTCTCCTTGGTGATCCAGAGGATGTAGTCCCGGATGAAGTAGTCCTTCACGTCCCCCCGCAGCCTCTGCCCCGAGAACCACTGGTAGTAGCGGCCGGTGATACCCTCCTCCATCCAGTAGTGTTGGGCCCTCTCCTTGGCCACCTGCCAGCGCAGATCCGCCAAGGCCGAAAACACGGCAAACTCGACGTCTTTGGGAAAGAGGGGCAGGGCCACCCTACCCCGGCTGGAGGCGCGGTTGAAGCGCTCGAAGGGTTCCCAGCAGATGCCGGTGTCCCCGTAGTTCGGCAGAAGCAAAATATACGGCACGATGCGGCTGGTCTGCCCCTTAAAGGTCCTTTCGAATACGGCGGGATCCAGGGATTCCACCTTGGCCATGGCGTTGATTACGTTTTCCCGGGTACAGATTTCCCGGATATTGGGGCGGAAGTACTGTTTCAACAGGATGGGGAAGTGGTTTCCCTGTCGGCCGACACACATCTTGGACATCTGCCGCAAGGATTGGAACTCGCTGGTGACCACGCCGGTGTCCACCGACAGATCGACGCCGTCGGCTCTATCCTGCAGATCCCGCAACTCCTCATCCATGTTTTCGATTGTGTTATAGGATGACTTGATATCCCGGTCCAGATTGCTCAGCTGCCGCAGGATCGTATTAACCTGGCTGATCGCCTCTCTCTGTTCCGGGCTGAACACGTCCTTCAGGCCGCCGAACTCCGCACGTGTGTGGTGGCGAAGGATCGTCTGAACCCGGTTCGCCAGATTGGATTCCAACTCATCCAGCTGGCCGATCTTATTCTGAAGCAGGGTCAGCTCAGCCTGTCGCTGGCCTCTGCGTTTCTCCACGATCTCAACGGTTTTCTGGTTTTCATCCAGCCGGGCCTTTTTAACCTCGTCGGTAGCGGAGGGCCGGGCCGATCCCTGGGCGATTTTGGTCAGCCACTCATCCAGGTAGTGGATCGGCTCATCGGTCTTGTTCTCGAAGATGATGCGGCTCATCACATCCCGCTGTTCGGCGGAAATCAGCGAGGGAGAGAGGATGCCGAAGCGCAGGAGCAGTCGTTTTGGGACCGACATATTCGGTGACACCCTGGCGGCGATCCGGCTCGCCAACTCCCAATAGGCTGTGGTCAGGCGGGCCCGATAAACGGATTTATCCTTGGGATCCTTGGCCGTGGCGAACTGGGTAAGCAGCTGGTGTACGCGCCGACCGATCTCCCCCTGTTCGGCGAGAAGATTTTTGTAGTAGTTTTTATCCCGGAAGAAGGGTTTGGGCTTCTCTTCGAGGTGGGTTTGAATGTCGAAGCTTTTTTTGCTAAGGTCTACTTCCTCAAGACCCTTCTTGTCGACCTTGACCTCTTCTTCGAACAAGTCGCCAAATTCGGGTTTTTCCGCCTGGGTAGTCACTTGGATACCCATGAGATCAGCGATCTCCGGATCTAACTGGCCTGAGGAAAATTCGTTAGCCATCGGTTTTGGAGGCGACGGGAATCGAACCCACGACCTCGTGAATGCCATTCACGCGCTCTAGCCAACTGAGCTACGCCCCCGGGAACAAACCTTTGAGAATAATAGTAACGGTTGAGGTCCTTTGTCAACAAGCAAGTAAAAATGATCGGCCTTGTCCGGCATTGTCGAACCGGCGTGTTCGCTCAGGTAGGAGCGCAGCCGATAAACAGGTGTATAAATATAGCCGAGACTAGAATTTAGACGTATATTCAGCGGGTCGAAGAAAAAGAAAAAGACCTTGACAGTGAATCGTCAGGGATGCTATAGGGATAGACTATGTTGAGCTGTTTCCAGGGAGGCACGGTTGTACAGAGCCTCTCCAGCCAGGACAAGTTCGACGCAATTCGGGAGCTCATTCACAAGGCTCCTGTTTTTGCCGGCCTCGGATGCAGGGACGAGCTCGAGGAAGCCGTGGTTCAGAGGGAGAAGATCCTGTCCACGGGCCTGGGGCGGGGTGTGGCGGTGGCTCACGGTACCACCGACACGATCAAGGATATAGTGATCGCCCTTGGGATTTCCGAGCGGGGCATCGATTTCGATTCCTTTGATAACACTCCCGTACATCTGTTGTTCGTAATTACCAATCCGCCGGGCAGGCAGATGGAGTACCTGGTCGCCCTTTCCGCGGTAACCCGGCTGGTTCGGGATGAAGCCTTCCGGGAATCCCTGCAAGCCACCGCTCCGGCACAGGAAATCGAGTTGAAGATCTGCCAGGCCTTCAGCGAGTGTCTGGATAGCTACAGCGCGGCTTCCAACTAACCTCCCTCAATGACCCTTATCCCGGCCATCGACCTCCTGGACGGCGCCTGCGTGCGTCTAACCAGAGGCGACTACGGCAGGGTGGAGCGCTACTCCGGGGATCCTCTAGAGGTTGCCCGGCGATTCGAGGCAGCCGGGGCTCGGTGGATCCACCTGGTGGATCTGGACGCGGTCCGTGCTCCGTCGGTTCCGGATTCATCCGTCAACCACAGCCAGTCTGCCGCCCCCGGCCACAATCGCCCAACCATTCGCCGTATCGCCCGGGAGCTTTCCTGTCACGTCGAAGTTGGCGGCGGGATCCGCAGCCTGATCGCCGTGGAGGAGCTTCTGGAAGCAGGTGCGAAGCGCCTGATCATCGGCACCACGATCGTAAAGGACCATGAGGAAGTCAGTCGCTGGTGCAGTCATTTTCCCGGCGTCCTGTGGGCGGGGATCGACGCAGACCGAGGCGCTGTCAAGGTTTCCGGCTGGGAGGAGGAGGCGGCGCTGCAGGATGTCGAATTGGCCGAACAGGTGCGACGGATGGGTCTGGCCGGGATCGTCTACACGAGCATAGGGCGCGACGGGACCCTGGATGGTCCGGATATCGAGCGGACCAACCGCATCGCCCAGGTCTCGGGCCTGCCGGTGATCCTTTCCGGGGGAATTGGCGGCATTGAGGATGTCCGCCGGGTTCTGGAGCAGCGGCATCCCGGTGTGAAAGGGCTGATCATCGGTAAGGCGATCTACCGGGGCCGGGTGGATCTGGCGGAATTGTTCCGAATCGACGCGTAGATACTGGAAAGCTCTTATGCCTTCAAATAGTGAAGGTGGGGGATCAGCACCTTGTTGGGGTTACCCGTGCCGTCGTAAAAGATGTCGATGATCGGGATCCCGAAATCCTCCTGGATCTTGCGGTAGATCGAGGCGGTCACAACTCCCGGACAGCAGAAGATCGGGTTCACGTGCAGGATGGCATCGACCAGCTTGTGCTTGATGTAGTACAGGGCGCGGCCGATGTTGATCGAGGTTTCCCCGACGATGTAGTGGGTGATCCTGTACTCCTCCATCAGGGCAACGCACTCGCTGAAGTCCGGTTCCTCCTGCTCTTCGACCAGGCTTGCGGCCAGCCGCTCGTAGCGCTTTTCGATGGTTTTCAGCAGCTTGTAATGGCGGGGATTGTCCCCGTAGAGGCGCACATCCGCGTCGTAGAAGTGAAAGGGCCACTCGGTCAGCGAGGGGATCCACAGCTCTCCCCCCAGCTCCCGGACGACCTTTTGGACATTCTGGTTGACCAGGTTGTTGTACTTCACGTACAGGTCACCGATCAGTCCGATCCGGGGCTTCCTGCCCGCCGATTCATCCCGCTCGATGTCTCGAAACCGCGCCACGACGCCGGAGAGGACCGACCGCAGATCCGCTCCCTCCAGGATCGCCCGGCCTATCCGTTCCCTTGATTCCCACAACACCTTTTCAGCCTCTCCCGGACGGGTCTCGTAAGGTATGACTCTGTGGAACATCTTGTAGACGATCCCGCCCAGGATGTTGGACTCCAGCATTTTTGCCGCCAGGGTCTGGGGCAGCAGCTCACCGGGAGCCATGGTGTTGATCAAGCCGATCTTCAGACCCTTCAACCCGGCCGATTCGAAGGCCAGGTCGGCGAGAATCGGGAAGTTCGAAAAGTTGCAGGCGACGCAGGTCGTGGGGATGTAGAAGAAGGTGTTTTCGGGCTTCAGAGCTTCCTTCTTGACCTTCTCTATCACCCCCCCGATCAGTGAGATCAGGGGCATGCACTCCCCGCCGTTGGTGTAGCGGTAGCCGGTGTTGAGGGAGCGTTCATCAGGATCGAGGAGCTCCGCGTCGTATCCGGCTCGCTTGAAGCAGGCTTCCCAGAAGTAGCCGGTAAGCGAATCGAGGTTGGGGAGCAGAACGGTGTCGCCCTTTTCCAGAAGATCGTTTCGAGGCCGGGTCTCGGCGGGCGCGGCCGTGTTCTTTGCCGCCCGCAGGTGATTGCGGAAGGACTGCAGGCCAGCCTCGATGCGTGTAGAGTAGCCGATGTCGGAGCTGTGCTCGTCCAACTGGAGGATGAGAAAGGGTTTCTGATACTCCCCCATGATGTCCTTGACGTAGGAGAGTAGAAACGAGTCGGGGCTGCAGCGAAAGCAGGTCAGGTACACGGCGAAGAGGTTCGGCTGTTTGGCACAGTACTCCGCGGCCTTGAGGATCTGTTTCCCGTAGTGCCAGTGCATCCGCTGGTAGTAGCGGCCGGCGTACTGAGGCTCAAACCCTTCCAGGTCTATCTCCTCCTGCCAGAACAGACGCGCTCCCTCCCGCTCCAGTTTGGCCGGAAGCCCCAGGTTCATCACCGGGTCGAAGAGCACGTAGGGTCTTCCCAGCAGCAGGATATTGGGTTGATCCTCTCCGTCGCCTGCCAGCCGCTGGCGATAGGATTGGCCCCAACGCCTCTTCTGTTCGGTGAAGGCGGCATGAGCCTGTTTCAGAGCCCCGGCCACCTCTCCACGGTCCAGATCCACGGGAATCTTGCGTTTCATCTCGGCGTGAATCGCATCCGCGATCTGCTCCAGATCCATATTGTTGAAGGAGATCAGGGGAGAGATCAGCTTGGGCTCCACATCGACCGCGGTCAGCTTGTTGACGATGGTGGGCAGGTACTGGGAGTAGTAGCAGTAGTAGGAATCCCGGGTTTTCCGCTTGTACTGCAGCGCTCCGTCGAAATCCGGATCCTGCTCATTGGTCACGGCGGGATAGAACAGGTAGTCCGTATCCTGCTCCAACAGCTGACCGAAGTAGCCGTGGGCCAGGATCATGGGCGCGCAGAAATCGGAATTGACCAGGGCCTTGCCCTCCTCCAGAGCGGCCCTGTCGGGTTTAGACAGCAGCACCGAAAAGCCGAGCCGGGTCAGGAATGCGTACCACAGAGGCGCGTAGCCCAGGTTGTACAGCCCCTGGGGGATCCCGAGGTGTATCAAGGCCCGGTTTACATTTTCTGATCGATCTGAGGGGTGGGAGGGGCTGCGACTTGCATCGTTTTTGTACAAGGGAGCCATGATCCGAGCGAAACGCGTTTCCGGCGCACTCGGTACCGGCTCGGTTTGACGCCGCTGACTGTAGTCCCGCCCGCACTTCATGCCCCATCCGGATTTGCGGCCTCCACTCTCAACAACTGTGAGCAGGCAGTGGTTGGCGCAGCGGCGGCAGATCTCTTCACTGATCTCGAGGTCCTGGACTTCCCAGATGAAGGTGGATTTGCTCTGCTCCGGCTGCGCCTTTCGGCAGAGCAGGGCGGCCCCCAGGGCTCCGGTCAGGTGGCAGTAGGGGGAGACGTGGATCGGCTTTTCGATAAGCTGCTCGAAGGCGGCCACCAGGGCCTTGTTGCGCCCGGTGGCACCCTGGAACACGATGTAGTCTCCCAGAGGCGTCTTGGACACGACCTTGGCCAGGTAGTTGTCCCGGACCGAGTTCAGCACCGCCGCAGCCAGAGCCTCCTTGGACCAACCCTCCCCCAGCAGGGTGTTGAGATCCCTTTCCATGTAAACTGTGCAGCGGTCGCTGGTGAAAGGGGCACGAGCGCCGAAGGCCATTTCGGAGAAGTCGTCCAGGCTGACCTCTAATCGCTTAGCCTGCTCTTCGATGAAGCTCCCCGTTCCGGCCGCGCAGACGTAGTTCATGGTCGAGTAGTAAACCTCCCCATCCCGCAGCAGGGTGAACTTGGAATCCTGGCCGCCGATCTCGATGATCGTATCCGCCTGAGGATGCAGGAACACCGCCGCCCTGGCGTGAGCGGTGATCTCATTCATAGCCAGGTCGGCGTTGAACAGCTCCTTGATGATCATCCGTCCCGACCCTGTGGTAGCCACACCGAGGATCTCGAGCCTTTCGGCAGCGAATGTTTCGTTGATGCTGCGGATGAGCCTCTGTACCGCCCGGATCGGTTCTCCGGCGGTGGTCGTGTAGAATCCGCCCAGGATTTCCTCATTCCCATTAATCAGCACGGCCTTGGTGCTGGTGGAGCCGATGTCGATGCCGATATACACACCTCCAGCCGGGACCGGGGCTTTTTCGCTCGGCTTCCCGCCGCTCGGACTCCCAATCGGTTGCCTCCCGCTTGGTGACCCACCGCCGGGTAAAAACACCTCCACCCCGTCGCGGAGCTCTATCGAAAAGGAGCCGAAGTCCGGATAGCTGCTCAGGGACAGCCGAAGCGGCTCCCGGGACTCGCGGCTGCGGGACCTCCCGCCTACGAGCCCGGGCCGAACTTCTTTCAGTTCCCCCAACGTTGCCGCTCCGATCGCCCCGGCGACCTGGGAGTGAGCGGGAACCTGAACGTT
>Ga0307426_1003061_pt1 | contig 10167 bp, 8 predicted proteins | sample SalMarWE160340MG_FD_202165 | JGI IMG/M metagenome (GOLD analysis project Ga0307426, IMG submission 202165) | Salt marsh sediment microbial communities from the Plum Island Ecosystem LTER, Massachusetts, United States - WE1603-40 | ecosystem: Environmental > Aquatic > Marine > Intertidal zone >... | reverse complement strand
GCTCGCATCGTGCTCTCAAACCAGATCGACGAGCTTGTTTTATGGCAGATCATCAGCCAGATCGAGGAGGAGGCGCCGCTGTACAATGTCGACCCGGAAGCACTTATCCGGCGCCTGGTGTACGGCGTGGGGACACGCCTGATCACCTCGCGCGGACAATCCGCACTGGACGGCGTCTATAAGCTTGTCGCAATCTGCAAGGACGGGGCCTGGGCTCCGGCGATGAAGATCTCCGAATCGCTGGAGAAGATTATCAATCCTGGCCACAAAGCTGTCTGGCGGGTTTACGATCAGCGCGGCAAAGCCGAAGCCGATCTGCTCAGCCTGCGCGAGGAGAACCCGCGCACAATGGAGCCGCTCGTCATGCACCATCCGATGGAATATGCAACCCGACGCGAGCTGGAGCAGGATAAGATCTCCGAAATTGAACCGCTGCTGGTGCCGGTGCTCGAAGATGGGAAGCTGGTCTATGAACTGCCTGCGATCGAAGAGATGCGCAGCCGACGCGAGGCCGATCTCGGGCGGCTGGATCCGGGCGTACGGCGGATCATGAACCCGCACATCTACCACGTTTCTCTCACCGAATCGCTTTGGGATCTGAAGCAGGCGCTGATTCAATCGCTCAGCCTTAAACCGGGCGCAGGCGGTTCCTGACGCGGTTGCCGCTGCAGATCTTAAGCTTACGTTAGGCTGAGCTTCATGCTCACAGCAGGTAGTCCTCCATTACAATCGAGATACTACGCTGGAGAGTGATCTGGCGGAAGGATGGATGAAGCGCATGGTCGCTAACCGCGCCGGCGGTGAGAACACCGCAAGAAATGGAGCACGGGTGAGACCGGGTCTTGAGAACTTCCCGCTAGACTCCCGGATGTGAGCGAGTGTGCGGCGACGATCGCGGCAGGAGGAAGAATATGACAAAACTGCAGGAACTTCACCAGCTCGGGCAGTCCATCTGGATCGACCAGATCAGCCGCGAGCTGTTCTCAAGCGGTAAATTGGCCCACTTGATCGAGGCTGGCCTGCGCGGCATGACCTCCAATCCGACCATCTTTATGAAGGCCATGACCGGAAGCGGCGATTACGACCAGGACATCCATCGCCTGGTCGGGCAGGGATTGGAGATCGAAGCGGTGTACGAGAAAATGGCCATCGCCGACATCCAGCATGCAGCCGATATGCTGCGGCCGGTGTTTGATGCTTCTGCAGGTGCCGATGGTTTCGTCAGCCTGGAGGCGAATCCCGACCTGGCCCATGATACACAGGGAACGCTGGTGGAGATCCGCCGCCTGCATGCGGAGGTTGATCGCCCTAATGTGATGTTCAAGATCCCAGCGACGAGCGAAGGGTTTCCAGCGATACACGATCTGCTGTGCGAGGGACTGCCGATCAACATCACGCTGATGTTTTCGCTCGACCAATATGATGCCGTGAGCGAGGCCTACCTCAGCGCAGTTGAGAAACGCTTTTCTGCTGGCAAGCCCATCGACCGCATGGCATCCGTCGCTTCGTTTTTCGTCAGCCGGATGGACGTAAAGGTCGATCCCCAGCTCAAGGTACTCGGCCAACCGGAGCTGCTCGGTCAGATCGCCATCGCCAACGCCAAGATAGCCTACCAGCGCTTCCAGTCGAAATTCAGCGGCGAACGCTGGGAGAAACTAGCCCAAGCCGGTGCCCGTCCACAGCGCGTGTTGTGGGCCAGCACCAGCACAAAAGATCCTGCGTTCTCCGACACACTTTACGTCGATAATTTAATCGGACCACATACCGTGAACACGCTCCCCCCGGATACGATCGAGGCCGTGATGGATCACGGGACAGTTGAACGCACGGTCGATAAAGATCTAGATGCCACCAGGGCACAGCTCGCAAAGCTTGCCGAAATCGGAATTGACATTGACCGGGTGACCGACGAACTGCTGGATGAAGGCGTTGCCAGCTTCAGCGATTCGTATCACAAGCTGATCGATAGCCTGCGCAAGAAGGCGGACGGTGCCCGGGCCCTGGGTAGATGACGTGTTGAGCTGGTAGGAGGGAATCGCCAGAAGAACGCAGGAACCGAATTGATATTTTTCTAAATTCAATGCCGGATTCATATGGCGCTGCAGGCGCGGCGCGCGATCGAGCCAGGGCAGAAACGCCTGGGCGATGATCCAGGTCGTCGTCGAGGAATTGGCGCCCGTCTCCCACGACCTCTGGAAAGAAGAACTGACCACGCTAGCAATGATGTTCGGCTTCGGCATCGCCTTCGCCTGACCCTCCACGATCGACCTGCATAACTCGGCTTACCTTTCGTGAAAATGGGCGTGTTAGAATGTCTTACATGCCTTCGTTTTTCGAATGTACCTTCGAAAACACGCCGAAACCGGAGCGAAACGGTGTCGCTTGATTCCAACCCGAGCGGGTCAGGGGGTGCGCCCGATCGAGGAGGATTCGCTGACTCAACCTATCGCGAGCTATTCGAGCTCGCCCCGAACCCACGTCTCGTTCTCGATCGATCCGGTGTGACGCTGCTCGTAAATCATGCATTCTCCAACCAGCTTGGATACTCCCGCCAGGAATGGCTCGAAAGAAATACGGCCTGGAGCCAGCTCTTCGATGAGCCGGGGATGGCCGAAGAAATTCTCAACGAAATTTCGGACCGCAAAGCGATCCGCAACCGAGAGGTGCTCATCTTAGGCAATGATGGTCATCCCATCACGATGCTACTTTCCGGAAGCACCTTGCTGTTCAACAACACCCCCGCCGTCGAGATCACCCTGCTCGACATCACCCGCCAGAAGCATTACCAGCGCGCCCTGCACCGCGATCATGCCCGCCTGACCTCCCTGCTGGAGGGTTTGACAGCCGGACTGTTCCTCGTCAACCAACATGGTCTGGTGACCGAGGTCAATCGCATGCTCTTCAATTTGCTTGACCTCGAGCAGGGGGGTGCCATCGGTAGCTCCTACAAGGAGCTCTTTGCACATTTAATTGATCTTTGTGCTGAACCCGAAGTTGTTCAAAATACGCTCAGCGAAGCCGTGCTCGCCGTCGGTGAGCGGCCGGTGGTCGTGGTTGTCCTCAATCGAGAACCGCCAGTACACCTCGAACTGACCTTCTTCCCGGTCTGGGATGATCATGGGATACCAATTGGCTGGGGTGGCCTGGTGACCGACGTCAGCGAGATGCGCGACAGCGTTTCCTGGAAGCTCGAACTGCTCTCGATCCTGGCGCACGATATTCGCGCCCCACTTGCCACATTGAAGGGGCACGCGACCGCTCTGCTGGCGAACTTCCGCCAGTGGGATGATGCTCTGCTGGAAGAATTCCTCAGCGCGATCGACCGCAGCACCGATCAGCTCATTCACCAGGTGGAGCGCAGTTTGGCACTAACCCGGGTTGAAGCCGGCCGGCTTGGCCTGCGGCCGGAAGCGGTTGAGCCGGAACGGATGATTCAGGACGCGGTCGAGCGGATTTCGGGCTCGATTGGTCAGGTTGAGCTGGTGCTCGAACTTCCGCCGAGCCTGCCCACCGTGCGCGTGGATTCGGGCCGAATGGAAGAGGTCCTGATCAACCTGATTGAAAACGCCGCCCGCTACAGTCCGCCGGGTAAGCCAGTCCGGCTCTCCGCCCGGGCGACGGATTCGATGCTGCAGCTGGCAGTCACAGACGAAGGTCCGGGGATACCACCCGAGAAGCAGGAAGAGATCTTCAGGAAGTTCGCCCGCGATGAAGTCGAAGGGGGCAGCGGCCTGGGGCTGTTCATCGCCCGTCGAATTGTAGAAGCACATGGCGGGCAGATCTGGGTCGAAAGCCCACCGGAAGACGTCCAGCACGGCGCTAAGTTTGTGATAACGATCCCGGTTATGCCCGCTGCATCCGAGCAGCATAAAGCCGCCGGCCAGGGGCGGACAGCTGCTCGATCCTTCGCTGGTGAGACTGCAGAGCAGGGCTTGAAACTCCTGGTCGTTGAGGACGAACCGGATTTCCAGGTGCTGCTTCGTTCCGTACTGCAGGAAGCGGGCTACGAAGTCGATCATGTCCCCGACGGACAGGCTGCCCTGGATCTGATCCAGACCTCGACTCCCGATATAGTGCTGCTGGATTGGATGCTGCCCGACATGGATGGGCTCAGCGTCTGCCGCAACCTGAGGCGCTGGTCGAATATCCCGGTGCTGATGGTCACTTCCCGCAGCGCACAAGAGGACCTGATTGCGGCGCTCGATGCTGGTGCAGACGATTACATTGTCAAACCGTTCCAGACACCGGAGCTGCTCGCTCGCATTCGCGCCGTACTGCGCCGGCGGGAAGCCTGGTCCGAGCGCGAAGCGGATCAATTCAGCTCGGGGGGTTTGATGATCCACTTCGACGCCCAAGAAGTCTGGAGTCACGGCAAGCGTATCGAGCTAACGCCAACCGAATACTCGCTGCTCGCTTATCTCGCCCACAATCAAGGCCATGTCCTGACGTACGCTCAGCTGCTCGACCACCTCTACCAGGACAGCCAGGATCGCAGCCGTCACGACCTGTTCGTACATATCAGCCGCCTCAGGAAGAAGATCGAACCGGATCCGGATGAGCCCCGCTATATCCGAACCCGCTGGGGTGTCGGCTACCTGTTCGAATCTTGATAATTTTCACTTTCACCGCTTGAGTTCTTCCGGGAAACGATTCGAAAACCCTACGTTTTGACGCCTGTGAATGAACGGAATCCCTGCGTTATCGGTATCCATCATGCGGAATTCCTGGTTCAAGGGCTTTTTTAGAGAGATTTAAGCAAGATTTAAGCTTGGGGATTAAGATTTCATTAAGCAAATCGTTGTACACTGTACATGGTGTGGATGATCATTCAGGATGCCCAGGGATAGCTGCGATCAAGCCAGAATAGCTATCCTCCAGTTAGACTACCGGCTCCCATTCAACCCAAGATCCTATACCCGTTAACCGCCCATCGGGTGGTGCTCAGCTTGTTTGCTGTAGAAGGAATTGGTGCGCGTATGAGCAAAGAAATGGAACGGATGGACATCACTGCAAAGGAAAATCCCGAGTTGGAAGGCCTCTCGCCCGAGGAGCGGACGGCATTTCTGCAGCTGCTCCGACTGGGAGAGGATCAAGGCTATGTCAGCCTCGATGATCTGATGAACGTCCTTCCCGAGCCAGAGACATCGATTACAACCCTGGAGCGTTTCTACGACGGACTCATCGCGGCAGGAATTGAATTCCTCGACGATGATCAACTGGCAACCCGCAAGCTCGAACTTGGCGCACAGCCCGAAACCGAGGCAGAGGACGACGAGATCGACCTGGCCGAGGTCAGCGCCATCCACGCGATTGACTCGGGCGACACCATCGGTCTCTACCTGAGCCAGGTCGGGCGCGTTCCGCTTCTTACTCGTGATGAGGAAGTGGAGCTGGCCAAGCGCATCGAGCGCGGGAGGAAGATGCGCAGCGAGTTAGCCCAGGGCGGCTCGAACGTGAAGCGGCGGGCACGGCTGGAAGCCCTGATTGAAGACGGCATGGCCGCACGCGAACATTTAATCATGGCCAACTCCCGCCTCGTGATCAGCGTAGCGAAAAAGTATGTCGGCCGGGGAGTGCCCCTGCTGGATCTAATCCAGGAAGGGCATGTCGGCTTGATGCGAGCGGTGAAGAAGTTTGATTACCGCCGCGGCCATAAATTCTCAACCTACGCCACCTGGTGGATCCGCCAGGCGGTAACCCGCCTGGTCGCTGACCATGGTCGCACGATCCGCATCCCGGTCCATATGGGTGACCGGATCAACCGCATGCTGCGCAGCCGCCATCGGCTCACACAGGATCTCGGCCGCGACCCGGGACGTGAGGAATTGGCTGAGCATCTCGGCATCGAGCCAGCAGAGGTCGATTACATGCTGCGAGTTGCCCAGCGGCCGCTCTCGCTTGAAAAGCCGACCGAACAGGACAGCGATGCTGTCATCGGGGACTTCATTGAGGACGAAGAAGCCCCAGCACCGGAAGAGATCACGGTCCAGGATATCCTGGAGGAACGGGTGCAGGAGGTCCTTGAAACCCTTCCGCATCGTGAAGCACTTGTCCTGCGGCTGCGCTACGGGCTTGAGAATGGAAAGGTGCACACGCTGAAGGAAATTGGTGAGAAGATGGGCATCACGCGCGAGCGTGTGCGCCAGATCGAAGCTCAGGCGCTGCGCCGCCTGCGGCATCCGGGGATGCGCCGCGAGCTGGTTGATTTCGTCCATACATAGACCGCTTCCCATTCATTCAAGATTTACGTAAGGAAGCAGGCGCCCGGTGCGCCTGCTTCTTTTATAGCTGCCGGGCAAGAATATTGTGAGTTTCCACCTCTGAAGGAGAGCATTTAGCAAGAATCGGCTGATATGCTCAGCATGCGTTATCGAAGAATTCTATGAAAACTTCGAATCTGTGACGGTTTGAAAGGAGCAATGAACCATGGAAAACGGAAAGAGAAGTTCCAGCTCGGCAGGTTCCTTCCTGTTGGGTTCCCTGATCGGTGGAGCCGCAGGTTACATCGCAGCGCTGCTGCTCGCTCCCCATTCAGGCGACGAAACGCAGGCCGAGATCAGGGCGCAGGCAATGGCACTCAGGCAGAAGGCGAACGACATGGTCCTGGACGGCCGCCGCTCGATCGAAGAGCAGGTCGAACGTGGGCGTCATACGGTCGCTGAATGGCTGGAACAGGGCTCAACCCTGCTGGATGAACGTGCCAAGGAGCTGAGCAACTGACTTCAGCGAAGAATTACGGAAGACATCTGCATGAATAATAGCCGGAGTGGAGCCGCAGGGGCATTGTGCCATCGGCTTCACTCTTTCTTATGCTCTGAACCAGCACGCTACATGTGCGCAATGAGCGCCAAAAGGGCTTAATAATGCTCCAAGAAAAACAGGCCGAGGTCAGTCCAACGGGGACGATTCTGCTCGTGGAACCTGATCACCAACTTCGGCGCGTGATCGCTGCCTCGCTGGAGCAGCAGGGCTTGCGCGTTCTCCAGGCCAGCGACACCCGTTTCGCGCTCAGCCTGCTCGAGCGGGAAGATCCTGAATTGCTGATCCTTGACCTCCGTCCATCGGACTCAATCGATCGCTTGGTCGAGGTCTATCTGGACGATGAGATTGACGACGCCAAGAACCGCCCGATCTTGATTACAACGCTTGATCGCCCGGACAAGCGGTGGCTGCAGGAGATAAAACCTGACGCCGTCATCTATAAGCCATTCGACGTCCGCTATCTGTACCGCCGCGTGATGGAATCCTTGCAGGAGTGACAAGTACATGGCCAGAAAAGGCAAGAAATCAAAGGATGGATCGAACGGCTCAGAGCCGCAGTTTAACAAAGGCGATTGGATCGTTCATATCTCGCATGGGATCGGTAAGATCGTCCGTGTCGAGAACAAACTTGTCCGCGGTGAAAAGACCCGCTGCTACCGGGTAAGAACGGAAGACAGCGTATTCTGGATTCCGGTTGGCGCCGACGTGAGCGACCGAGTACGGCCAATCGCCAGTCCCAGGAAGTTTAAGCGTGTCGTCCGGTTGCTATCCGAGCCGGGCAAGACGATGGCCAAGATGCACAAAATACGCCGCAAACGGATTCGGGAACATACACTTGATGGTAAGTTGAAGACAACAGCCGCCCTGATTCGAGATCTCTGGGCGCGCAAGCACGAGAAATCACTCAACGATACCGAAATGCGCGCGCTGCAGAAGCTGACCGACCGATTTGTGAAAGAATGGTCGATCAGCATGGAAATACCGCAAGAAGAAGCCCATAAGAAGCTGAATGAAATTGTCATGACTGTCACGCAGGAGGAATCCTGAACAGGCTGTTATGGCAGATTAAAATCGCCTTTCGGCGAAATCCCTTAGAAGGAGGAAACAAGAATACCCGTATGGACCCAAAATGGCCTGATGTTAAGGAACGCACAGAAGCACCAGAAACCATGGAACAGCTGCTGGATGACTACGATTACCAACCGCCGAAGCGGGGCGAATTCCTGCAGGGTGAAATTATCCATGTAGATGATGATTCGATTCTGATCGACGTCGGCGCGAAGCGAGATGCCATCGTGCCACGCAATGATCTAAGTCGTTTGGCCGAAGACGATCTCGCCAACCTGGAAGAGGGCGAGGTGATGCCCGTGAGAGTACTGCGCTCACCGAGCATCAGCGGTGACCTGCTGGTATCGCTTTCTAAGGGCCTGGCAAAGGAAGACTGGGAACGCGCCGAAGCGATGCTCGAAGGCGGCCAGGAGGAGGAGTTCGAGGTCGTTGGGCGCAACCGGGGCGGCGTGCTGGTCCGGTTCGGGTACCTGGAAGGCTTCGTGCCAAATTCGCACCTGCCGGATGCGCGCTCACGCGGCGATATGGAAGCGCTGAAGCGCGTCAAACGCGAGAGCGTTGGTGAAGAAATGCTCTTGAAGGTGCTCGAAGTCGACCGCAAGCGGAATCGTTTGATCCTCTCTGGCCGAGCAGCCGAGAAAGCTCGCCGCAAGAACCGGCTGGAGGAACTGGAAGCCGGTCAAAAGATCAAAGGCCGAGTGGTAAATCTAACCGATTTCGGTGCGTTCGTAGCACTTGGTGGAATTGACGGCCTGATCCACCGCTCCGAACTGAGCTGGGATGATATTGGCGATCCGGGCGAGGTTCTGGATATTGGTGATGAGATTGAGGTCATGGTCAAAGACGTCGATGTCGATCGCGAGCGAGTCAGCCTTAGTCGGAAGGACCTCCTGCCCAGCCCGTGGGACGATATCACCCAACATTATTCCGAGGGTGACCTGGTGGAAGGGATCGTCAGCAATGTTGTGCACTTCGGAGCGTTTGTCACGCTTCCGGATGGGATAGAAGGCTTGATCCACTCGAGTGAGATGGACATCATCGGGCCAGGGACACCGACCGACGTGGTGAAATCAGATGATCCGGTCCTCGTCCGTATTCTCTCGATCGAACCTGATCGCCATCGAATGGCGCTTAGCTTGAAACAGGTCAGCTACGACGAGCAGATGGAATGGATGGAGAAACGTCGATCCAGGGCAGAGACGGATGAAGAGGCTGGTTCAGCGATCGCGGAAGAGCTTGCAGTGGACGAGATCAGCAAGCCGGAAGCTGCCGCAGAATCCGGTTCAGAGATCGAGGCCGAAGCGGATGATCCTGTGAGCGAAGCCCAGCCCGAAGCCGCAATGGAAATCGAGAGATCCGAAGTCATGGGAGATGTTCCAGAAGATTGACCCCCTCTCGGGTACAGCCTGTCTTCCATCATTAAAAACTGCACTGACTTGGATTCGTATATTTCATGCCCCCGGAAGGACCGGGGTCATGTCTGTAATGATCGCCAGGATCACGAACCCTCTTTTCACCGGGCCTTCATCTGCCGCTGTGCCTGCCGTAACAGGCCTGCCTCACCCTTGATCCTGGACCAGGCCTGCTCGACAAGCTCTACCTCGGAACGCGTCTCTGGCCGCTCGCCGTAGCGAACGCGGTTGTAGGCTTCCGTCATCAGGCGCGCATCCTCCCTCGAACGCGGGAATAGCTGCCAGAGCGTTGGCAGGAATTCAAGCGGCGTCTCAGCAGTTGACCGTGGAAATCCGAGTTCACCACACAGGCGAATTAACCGAGTGTAGAGGCGGCGAATGCGCAGCGCACCCAGTAAACCCCTTCTTGGGAGCATGCTTCGTACCTGGCTGGCAACCTGCTGCAGTCCTTGCTTAAGTAGCAGCGAAACCCGCCTGGCCTTCCATCCTTCAGCCTGATCATGTTCGTCATACCCTTCATTCGTCACACTCCAGGGCAAGCGCCATTGCCGTCCTAACCACCAGAAGGCGAGCCCGAGCAGAGCGATGATGATGCACGAAAGTACCCGGGGTTTCCACACCCAGAGATCCACTTGCAGGCTAAATCGTCCCTGCAGGCTTTGCTCGATGTCAACCAGCAGACCGATCATCAGTTCGATGAATTTCGAGAGTTCCCTGCCGACATCCGTAAAGAGCGAGACATTTTCCAGCCAGGATCCGACCAGGAATGCCAGCAAAATGATCGGACTTACTAGTATCACTGCGATCAGCAGGACCAGCCGTATCAGCCACTGGAATAGAAACGAAACAAATGAAGCGATCCCGCCAGCAGCCAGGTGTCCGAGCGAGAGGGCGAGCAGTGTGATGAGCAATGAGGCAAACAGGA
>Ga0307426_1003057_pt1 | contig 10176 bp, 2 predicted proteins | sample SalMarWE160340MG_FD_202165 | JGI IMG/M metagenome (GOLD analysis project Ga0307426, IMG submission 202165) | Salt marsh sediment microbial communities from the Plum Island Ecosystem LTER, Massachusetts, United States - WE1603-40 | ecosystem: Environmental > Aquatic > Marine > Intertidal zone >... | reverse complement strand
ATTGTTAGTCAACAGTTCCGATGCTTTTTCTCTGTTAATACCGTCGGTTAACAGCTCGCTAAAATCGATTTCAAGATTGAAAGTCGCCTGAACCGCTTCTTTCATGTCGCTCAGGTCCACATCGTCGGCACCGGCCTTTTCTGGCAGCATTGCCGTGACGAGGTCTGCGATGATTTCGTCGACCATCTCGTATAGGATCTCTTTCAGGTTGTCGCCGCCGGCGAGGAATTCCTTTCTCTTTCTGTATATAACGTCCCTTTGTTTGTTGAGCACGTCGTCGTAGTCGAGGAGGTGTTTTCTTATATCGAAATTTCTGCCCTCGACCTTCTTCTGCGCGTTTTCGATGGAACGCGTAATCATCTTGTGCTCGATCGGCTCCCCTTCTTCCCAGCCAAGCTTGTCCATTATCTTGGTAATGGTTTCGGAGGCGAATATCCTCATCAAGTCGTCTTCAAGAGACACGAAAAAAAGCGAGGAGCCAGGGTCGCCCTGTCTTCCCGCCCTACCTCTAAGCTGGTTGTCAATCCTGCGCGATTCGTGCCTTTCCGTACCGATTATGTGTAGTCCACCAGCCTCCAAAACACTTTTTTTCTCGCTCTCGCAGATGGACTTGGCCTCAAGCATTGACTCTTCGAACTGCTCCGGCAAAGCTTCGGACGGCTCGACGCTGAATTTTTTCTTCAGTACGTCTCTGGCCAGATATTCGTGGTTTCCGCCGAGGATGATATCGGTACCGCGGCCCGCCATGTTGGTGGCTATGGTTACGGCGCCGGTCCTGCCGGCCTGGGCAACTATCTCAGCCTCGTTCTCGTGCTGCTTCGCATTAAGCACCTTATGATCGATCCTGAGCTTCTGAAGCATTTTGCTCAGCTTCTCCGATTTTTCGATGGATGTCGTACCCACCAGAACCGGGCGGCCGAGCGAGTTCATTTCTTTTATATTGTCAACGACCGCGCCGAACTTCTCATTCTCGCTCTTGTAGATGAGGTCGTTCCTGTCGTCCCTTATCATGGGCTTATTTGTCGGAATTACGTTTACATCCAGATTGTATATATTTTTAAACTCAAACGCTTCGGTGTCGGCGGTACCTGTCATTCCGGCCAGCTTCCTGTACATCCTGAAATAGTTCTGGATTGTAATGGTCGCAAGAGTCTGGTTCTCGTTCTCTATCTCGACGCCTTCTTTAGCCTCTATCGCCTGATGGAGACCGTCGCTCCACCTCCTGCCGGGCATGAGCCTGCCCGTAAATTCATCCACGATTATTACTTTTCCGTCTTTGATCATGTAGTCGACGTCGCAGTGAAATAGGTTATGAGCGCGGAGGCCCTGAATCACGTGGTGAAGTATTTCCAAATTCACGGGATCGTAAACGTTCCCGATACCGAGCGCTTTTTCGACTTTTTCCGAGCCTTCCTCGGTCGGAGTCACCTGCCGGGTTTTCTCGTCCATGGTGAAGTCGACTTCGTTTTTCAAATTTTTGACGATGGTGTTTATGTCGTAATACATCTGGGTTGAGTCCTCGGAGGGGCCCGATATGATAAGAGGGGTCCTGGCTTCGTCTATAAGAATACTGTCGACCTCGTCGACAATCGCATAGTGGTGCTCCCTCTGAACGTAATCCTTGAGCGAGAATTTCATGTTATCGCGCAGGTAGTCGAATCCGAACTCATTATTGGTGCCGTAGGTGATGTGAGCGCCGTAAGCTTCCTTTCTCGTGCATTCAACAAGCGTGGTCTTAAACGCCGAAAGCACGTCCAGGTTTCTTTCCGGCGGTATTTCCATGTCGGTGTACTCGGCCGGCCATACGCTAAGGTTATTGTCTATCGCCCTCTGGGCGCGCTCAGGGTCCTCCCATTCAACCTGATAGGAAATATCGTGGTTGATCACGCCTACGTTGAGGCCGAGGATCTTATATATCGGTCCCATCCACATCGCGTCTCTGCGCGCGAGGTAGTCGTTTACGGTTATCAGATGCGCTCCGTAGCCGGTTACGCCGTTTAGATAGAGCGGGAGCGCCGCTACGAGCGTTTTACCTTCACCCGTTTTCATCTCGGCTATTCTCCCCAGATGCAGCACCAGTCCGCCTATCATCTGAACGTCGAAGGGACGCATGCCGAGCGTCCGCCGCGCTGATTCCCTGACCAGAGCGAAGGCCCCGGGGAGAACATCCATCAAGGTGTCTTCCATCTGGCTTAAATGTGCCTCGTCCGCCGCGTTGCCGTTTCCGTTAAGGCTGTTTTTGATTGTTTCCTTGAAATTTTCCGTCTTTTCCACAAAGGCTGTATTAGGCAGTTGTAAAAATTCACTTTCCTTCTCGTTTATTGTTTCTACGACGGAACCCAGGCGTTTAATCTCCCTGTCGTTCTGGGAGCCCACTATTTTTTTCATAATATAAGAAATCATGCTTTAATGAACCTCCGCTTATCTGCGAGCCGATAAAAGTATAAGCGTAAAACACTGCCATCACAAATATTGATAATGATACCTAATCAAAACGGGACAGGAGTCGGAAAAGGGCTGTTGCAGGGATTTCGGGTAGCTCGGTTTCGTTCAATTGAGGTCGACAGAGACTACCGTAGAAGTCCCGCTCTTGTTGGATGTAATTCCTATGAGAGAGTTAACTTCCTGCATGGTTTTCTTGTTGTGTGTAATAAGTATTACCTGTGACTTGTTGTCTATTTCCTTTACGAGCTCCAGGAAATACGAGGTGTTACGGTCGTCCAGGGGAGCATCTATCTCGTCAAACAGGAGGAACGGCGCAGGTTTGATGAGACACGCTGAAATGATAAGCGCTATTGCGGAAAGCGCTTTTTCTCCGCCTGAAAGGAGGTTGATTGATTGAAATTTCTTTCCCCTCGGCCTGACCATAACCTCGACCCCGGTCTCAAGGAGGTTGTCCGGCTCGGTCAGAACCAGCTTGCCTTCTCCGCCTTTGAATAGCCGGTTGAAGATCTCCTGGAATTTGTTGTCCATAATCTCGAAGGTCTCAAGGAATCTCTTCTCCGACTCCTTGTCTATCTTGTTTATCGCTCTGCCCAGAGACGACAACGCCTGAAGTAAGTCTTCCGTCTGCTCGTTAAGGAAGTTGTATCTCTCCTCGAGCTTGTTGTACTCCTCTGGAGCGAGCAGATTAACCGGGCCGAATTTGTCAATTTGCGCCTGAAGTTTCCTTAACCTCGGCTCCTCTTCGGAGAGGTTGATTTCCGGCGCTTCCTCTTCTTCGGGCTGCTCGGCGGATTCCCGTTCCTCATCCTCTCCCGCAAGTCTGCCCCGGCGCATGCTGTCCTTGATGTTCTCGATTTCTATTTGCAGACTATTCAGGTCGAGCTCAAGCGAATTGTTTTTCACTCTCAATTCCGAAAGCCGGGTGTTTACGTTCTCTTTGTTTTCGTTTGTGTTTCTGATCTCTTCGAGCAGGTTGCTTCTCTGTGTTCTCATCCCGGCGAGCTTTTCCTCATTCCGGGCAAGAGTACTTTTTATGTCGCTAATTATCTGAACGGTATCCTTGTCTTTTTTTATAAAGTTTATTTTTTCCTGTTTTCTTTCTTCTATGTTTTCAGATTCGCGCAGGAGCCGCCTGTTGATGTCCTCTACTCTCTTCTCTAGGTCGGCAATGTCCTCGATCAGACCGTTTTGTTTCTCCGTTAGGGAAGCGCACCTGATATTTATTTCTGAAATCTCTCTCTGGATCGACCTTTCGTCTTCTTCAGCGCTCTCGATCTTTGCTTCTATATTCCCGAATCTTTCCTCGAGAGTAGATTTTTCCCTGTCGAGTTTCTCTATCGCGCTTCTGGTTTCATCAATCAGTATGATTTTCTTGTCCGTTTCGGTGTCGGTTTCTTTCAGGTTTTCATTTATTATCTGAATGCGTCTGTCCAGCTTCTCTAAATTGCTCTTCAGGTTCAGCACGTCTTTTCTGGTTTCAGCTTCCCTGATGTCGAGTTCCACCAGTTCGTTTTCGCGCTCCTTTATTGAGGACTTGAGGTCCCCGATGCGAAGCTCGTTTGCCTCGATTATCCCGGTTATCTCATTCACGTCTCTCTTGAGCTCCTCTACCTCGGCGCTCAGGTGCTCTATCTCGGCTTTTCTTTCCAGTATGCCCGGCTGCGCAGTTCCTCCCGATATTGCTCCGTCCGGGTGTATGTAATCTCCTTCAACCGTTACGTATGACGCACTTGCTCCCTCTCCGCGTCTGAGTTCGAGACCTTCCTGAAGCGTGGATACCAGGAAGACGCCTCCGAGCATGCTTTCGATGGGTTTCAGTCTCTCATGTTCAATTCTGACGATTTCCGAGAGCGGACGGGAACTGCTCCCGTTTGCTCCCGTAACGGGACCGTTCGTCAGATTAGTTGCCGGCATAAATGTTCCTCTTCCGAGAGAGCGTACTCTTAGAGAATCAATCGCGGCGAGGGCCTCCTTTTCGGCTTCGACGACTATCCACTTTATCTTATCCCCGAGCGCCGCCTCGACGGCTTTTTCGTATCCCTCGGTAACCGATATAAAATCGGAGACCGTCCCGAGCACGCCGTTTCCCTTGTGCTCCATAATAAAATCCCTTATGCCTTCGGGAAGCCACTCATAATTGATTTGTATCTGGTTTAACGCGTTCAGCCTGGAGGCGCTCTCTTTTAGTCTTTCGTTTAAGGAATCCGATTCGTCGAGTTTGGTTCTTTGCTCCTCATTGAGTGCGGTGAGGGCTTCGGAAAGACGGTTTTTCGCGCTTGTAATCTCGCTCTTCTTGTCGCTTATCTCTTTCAGGTTGTGCTCGCGTCCTGTAACTTCCTCGCTGGTATTTCTCCTTTCAAGCTCGAATTCGGCTATCTCTTTCTCTATTGCCTCTTTTTTCAGGTATAGCTCTTTGAGCTCTTTCTCGTACCCAAGCGCCGCTCCCTTGAGCGAGCTGTATTCATCCAGCGTCTTGAACAGGGCGGTTCTCACAGTTTGATGCTCGCTCCTGATCTCCGCAAAGCCGGCTTTGAGCGTGGACAGCCTATCTTCGCTATGTTTTATTCTCTCACGCTCTGCCTCGAGCTCCTCTTTGACGGAATTTAATGTTTGCGCTTTCAGCCCGGCCTGTTCTTTTAAATTTTCTCTCTCTTCGGTCAGGAGTACGGTTTCGTTCTGGATCTTCTCGATGAATTTATCGATGCTCGTAATCTCGCTTTTTATCAGTTCCTGAGAGGATATTTTGGAATTCAGCTCCGTGCGTGTCCTGTATATTTCGCTCTCCAGATTGCCGATGCTCTCTTCGGAGACTGTTGCGTCGTTGTTTAACTTTTTCAAATGGTTCACAATCTGCAAAATCTCTTCTTCGGATTGCGAGATCAGCCGGTCGTTTTCCGTTTTCTCCAGATTTATCTTCTGCCTTTTACTCTCCAGCTTGCGGAGCTTGGCTCTGTGTATTCTGGATTCGAGACTCCTGGCCTCTTCGGAAAGGTCCCTGAACTCCTTGGCCTGCTTTGCCTGGAGGCTCAAGGTATCCATCTGACGCTTAACTTCGTCCGTCATGTCCTGTACGCGGCTCAGGTTCTCCCTTGTAGTCCTGATTCTGGTTTCAGTCTCCCTGCGTCTGAGCTTGTATTTCCTTATACCCGCAACTTCCTCAATGAGAGTTCTTTTTTCCTCGGGCTTCGCGGTTATCATCTGATCCACCCGGCCCTGTCCTATTACGGAATAGGCCCTGGCGCCCGATCCCGTATCAATGAAGATATCCGTAATATCCTTGAGTCTGCACTGAACGCCGTTTAGGTAATATTCTGTGTCTCCCGAGCGGAAGACCCGGCGTTTGATCTCGACTTCCTCGAAATTGTAATTCGGGACGTTTTCCATTACGAGCGCGACTTCCGCCATCCCGAGAGGTTTTAGAAACTCGCTGCCGTTGGAAATAATTTCCTCCATTACATTGGCTCTCATTTGCCTCGGGTTCTGCTCTCCGAGGATCCATCTTATGGCGTCTATGATATTGGATTTCCCGCAACCGTTCGGTCCTACGATTGCATTGAGTTCTTTATCGAAGCGGATCTTTGTTTTATCGTAGAATGATTTAAAGCCTGTAATTTCCAGGGATTTGATTTTCATCGTCTTACTTAACGATTCAAGATAATCTAAAGTTTAAAAAATGTAAATAACAGAAGCAAGACGCGGACGAATCGAGTTTGCGAGTTTCTGTATCATTTTACCTTTTGAAAAGGCTGGACCAAAATCCTTTTTCCGCGTTTTTTTCGTTCTTATTCTGGATTTTGCGTGTGTTGATAAGGCGTATCTCTCTTTTCGCCTCTATGTAGTCGGGGTCGAGCTCAACCGCTTTCTTGTAATATTCCTCTGCTTTTTTGAGATTATTCTCGTGCTTGAATATAGATGCAAGGTAATAATAGTTTTCTGCGATTTTATCGTTTTTAGAGATAGCTCCCAAAATAGTCTTTTTGGCTTTCTCCATTACCTGCGGCTGATTTTTCCCGCACAGGAACTGTGTCCAGGCGTGCGCCCCGATATAGGCGGGCTCGTCGGGATTCAAATCGAGTGCTTCCTTCAATTTTTTCTCCGCTTCCTCGTAATTACGCTGTATTAGAAACGTTATGCCTTTCTTGAAATTTACTTCCGCTTCGTAAATATATTTTGCGCTGGATTTAAGCTCTGAGAGCTCGTCCTGCGAGTCGTAAAGCTCTCTTTTCTCGGGATCTGTGAGAGTTTCGTAAGCGGCTGATATTTTGGTGAAAATCTCTTCCGCTTGCAATCTTGTATCGTGATCCGCTTTAGGATTAACGTCGGGGTGATAGAATTTCACCAGCCTGTAATATGCATCTCTTATTTCCGTGCTCGAAGCGCCTCTTTCGACGCCAAGTACCTGGTAGTGATCTTTAGCCTGAAGACCTTCGTAGAAAGCTCTCACTCTTTCGGGTTGTGTATCCTGCTTATGGGCTTCCTCGCTGCCGATTTCCGTTTCCGGCACGGACGCTGTAGGTTGACCGTCCTCAATTTCGATTGATTCGGAGTCAGGTGATGCCTGATAACCTTCAGCATTTAACTCTGTATAGTCTCCGCTGCTCTCTTCCACGGGTGATCGGAACGGGTTGACCGTTTCATCAGTGCGGTCGTCCTCGGGGAGCTCATAACCTGAAAAATCTAGCTCGATTTCCTCATAGCCGCCGTCCGGCCAGGCTTCGTCCGAGGGGACCGCGTCGTTCTCGGAATCCATATGAGGCTCTCCGTCATCGCCGGTATAGGAGGAATCAAGCTCGATGTCTTGTTCGCCGCCGGTCTCTTCATCTTCCGGCGCGTCAAATTCATGGAATGGACTTTCTGAACGATTATATGACAATTCGTCGCCAAAGGCGGTCGAGTCCGGTGATTCCGTATCCGAGAGCTCTACTGATTCATCGTCGCTATGGGGTAAGCACATATCCTGATCGACTTGTTCAGTCTCACCGCTTCCAGAATCAAGTTTGATATATTCAAGCGCGTCTACTTCCGAGTCGGTATCCGGAGTTAAATTGTCAAGCTCCTTCTCCTGCTCGGAATCGTCGACACTGAGCTCGCTTATTACATCCCCGGTTTCGGTTTGGCCGTAGGGCAGATCACCGGGCTCCTGATCGTCGGGTAATTGAAAATCATCGAAACCGATTTCCCATATTTTGTTTTCCGGTTGAACGGATTCGCGATTACTGTTCTCGAAATCGGTTTCGTCGTCCGCTGGTTGTTCCGTCTGCTGATTTTCCCCGGATAATATTCGGCCTTCAGTGCCCTCGTGAGGCTCCGAAAAAAGTCCGTGCTCATCCGGCATCAATATTTCTTTTCCCCCGGACGTCGTCAGGGATTCATGCTCCAATATATAATCATCGATCGATTCCCTGCCGATTTTCTCTATTGATGTTTCTCCAAATTCCAGGATCCTGAAAAGTCCGAGAAAATAAAGAAAGTTCAGAGCTTCGTTCTCATTAAGGGGGGAGTTCGAGAGTGCATTCGCTACTGTGTCATTTTCTTTCAGCAGATGAAGAAACCTGAGCTGTTTCGGCTGTAGTCCTAGATTGTCGGCTTTGGCTGCATATTGTGAGCTTACTGTTATTGCAGGATTTTCCTCAGCCAATTTATGCGTATCTATAAACTTGACTATGCCCTCACGGATTACCTTCGGCAAGTTTATATTGTACGAGATGAGCCTTTCCACGAAATCTTCTCCGCTCTCAAATTCGTATCGTCCACCGGTGTAACAAAACCCCGTTATAAGCTTTTCCTCCATCTGAGTTTCCAAAAGGTTGTTCAGCTCGTGCGGAGATATCTCTCCCATTTCAAATAGAGTCTCGCCGAATTTCTTCTCACTCGTGCGAGCGGCGTCCAGAGCCTTCTCATAGGTGTCACGCGTAATCCTTTTTTGGTCCAGCAGCAGTCTGCCGATGGCTGTTTCTATTTCTCCTCCTTCCGCAAAGACAGGTGAGCCGTTAATGAAATAAATGCGGCTTTCAGTACTCGAGAATATCGATAGTCTGCCGCTTCTCTTTTTGTAATAAATATCTATCAACAGCGACGGATAAAAGACAGAGCCAAGATTTCCCTCGTCTTCTACCTCGGGATTTGCGGTTTGATCATTCCCCTTGCGGAACTCGGTCTTAAGGAATTCGAACAGGGAATTAATATGATTCTTATCTTCAAAGAACAGTACAGTCTTGAGGTGATTATCCGTTTTCCGTCCGCCTGGAAAGTCGACTATTTCGAATTCGTCGGAATCCATTACGGAATATGGGAGCTCAGGACGAATTTGGCCGCCTATGTTCTCAATTACGGTTATGTCCGGTTTTTCATAAGAAAGTCTGTCCAGGCCTTCATGATAATCCAGCACGACCTTGACGTATAACTCTCCCAGTTCCAGAAATTCTTTGATTACGTGACAGTAATCTCTGTCGGAACCTATTATGAGAGCTCTTTTTGACAATATGGCCTTTTACTCCTCTGTCCCGTTAATCGGTTATCCCTGTGCCGGGAAAAGCTCCGGATTGGGAAGTATTTCTGACTGCCGCCTCATTTCTATTATCATATTCCTTATGATTTCCGACTGTTGTTTCGCGAGTTCTTCATCTTTCAGTTGTGCCTTGGTCAATTCGAATGTTTCTTCGTCAGCTTTTTGTTTATCTTTTACGGACACAATGTAGAAGGTATTAGCATCTCCGTAAACCTTACTCCCGACAGCGGATTGCTCATCGATGTCAAAGGCTTTGCTCTGTATGTCCGGCGCGTTAATATCCGGAACCCTGTCCATCCGTGAGAAATATCCGGTCTCTTTTAATTCTAATCCCAGCTTCTTGGCTTCGGCTTGCAGGTTTTCTTTCTTCACGCTTTTGAGGCTTGAGAGTGCCTCCTGTGCTTTTTCTCTGGCAATCTCGTTTGATTTCTCCCGCTTGAGATCGGCAATTACCTGATCCTTTGATTCTTCAAGTGTTTCTTCCCGTGGAGGTGTGATTTCTTTTGTCTCCACAACCCACAGAGTAGTGCCTACGGGCATAACGGCGGTTGTTCCCTTGTCTAAACCGTAAACCTGCCTAACAACCGAGGGAGGGAAAACCTGAAGGCTTTCTTTGGCCGAAACCGGGGAGCTTTCGTTTACGGAGGCTGAATACTCGGACGCTATATCGTCAATGTTCTTCTCCGCGCCTTCCGGAGCCTGAAGCTCCGTAATGAACTGTTGCCTGAGTACCTCGCCGCGCTGGGCCTTGAGTTTGGATTCGATCTCTGTTTTCACTTTCGAAAGGGGTTTGGTATTGCCGTCATCCGAGGTGAACTCCTCCGAGTAGGCGTTGTAGTATGAGCTGATCTCGTCTTCTCTAACCGTGATGCTTTTTTCGAAGTTCTCGGGATCAATGGTCGTGTATTTGAACGTCCTGATCTCGGGAGTCATGTATTTGCTTTTATGAGCCTGATAGTACTTGTCGATGTCCTCGTCCGTAGGCGAATATGTTTTCGCATAGTCACTGCTCTTAAACGGTATGTAATAAAGATTTATCTTTTCGTTCTGCTTATTGTAAGAATTCAGCAAACTCTCGTCCGTGACAATCGTTGTTTCTTCGATAAATTTTCTGAGCTTTTCCACGAGGAGGTCTTCTCTGTATGAGCTCTCGAAACTGCCGACGTCCTGATTAAGGGCCTGCCGGATGTAATTCTCGTACATTTCTTTTCCCACGAACCGAC
>Ga0307426_1003055_pt1 | contig 10177 bp, 9 predicted proteins | sample SalMarWE160340MG_FD_202165 | JGI IMG/M metagenome (GOLD analysis project Ga0307426, IMG submission 202165) | Salt marsh sediment microbial communities from the Plum Island Ecosystem LTER, Massachusetts, United States - WE1603-40 | ecosystem: Environmental > Aquatic > Marine > Intertidal zone >... | reverse complement strand
TGAGTAGAGTCTCGCCGAGTCTTTTTCCGGTCTGCTTTTGCTCCTGGATCGCCGTCTTCAGCTGTTCCAGATTTATCACATCTTCCTTTATCAGTATGTCGCCCATCTGAGATACTACGCGTTGTTCTTTCATAATTCTCCGGTTTCAGTTTTTTTCGTATTGTTCAAAATGAACCGACTCCGTCACCGCAAACTGAACATCTCTTGATGAAATCGTTAAATTCATCGGGACTAATTGCCGGGACTTAAATAAATAGAAGGGCGTTTATAAAAGACAAGAGAACGGTAACTTAACCCTAAACCGGGTAGCTCCGCTGCCGTATCCCGTCTCCGACACTGACTTCTGTCGGCGGGGACTTAGGCCGGAGGCTTTGCGTCCTATCCTTTCAAATAGTTTGCCCTTTTCCATTTCAGGTCCACTTACAAGTTATACGTTTATTCCCCCTCTTATTCAAGCTTGGTTTATTTATATGTATCGATTTTGCAAAATACATGCCATAATGCGCCTTTTCAACACGGTAGGCATAAGTCATTACAATGACATCATATTCTTAAGTTTTAGATGTAACTATCGGTTATCACTTATGATTTGAATTGACGATTATTGTAGTGATGAGACTCATATTGTCACTATTTGTCGTTTATGGTTACTTTTTGAATGTCGGAATACCCTCCTCCGGACTCACTTCAGTAGTGCAAACTCACTCCCGGTCGATTCCCTGATTCAACCACCCTTTATCGAGTTTGAATACGAAGCCGTTTGAAGTATTCGCGACGGTTTGTTCAGGTAGAATATCGGCCATGGCTGAGGAGAAAACGATTACAATAGCAGGCGGGGGCCTTGCCGGCTCAGAAGCGGCGCATCAGGCAGCGAAATTCGGCGTGAAAGTAAAACTCCTGGAGATGAGGCCCCTCGGCATGTCTCCCGCACACCAGACGGGGGAGCTGGGGGAGCTTGTGTGCAGTAATTCCCTTAAATCCGATTCCACCGATAACGCGAGCGGCGTACTCAAGGAAGAGATGAGACGGCTGGGATCGCTCGTTATCGAAGCGGCGGACAACAACCGGGTGCCCGCCGGTAAAGCGCTTGCGGTAGACCGTACTCTTTTCGCCAAATATATAACTCGCAGAATCGAGGAAAACCCGCGTATTCAAGTCGTGAGGGAAGAAATGCTCGACATCCCCGAGAGCCTTGAATCGCCTCTCATTATAGCTACCGGACCGCTGACGTCGGACTCACTTTCCCGGGCGATAGTGAGGTTATCTCCCGAATGCTCACGCCTCTATTTCTACGACGCCATAGCGCCTATTATTGAAGGGGATTCCATAGACTATTCGAAAGTGTTCAGGGCGTCGAGATATGAAAATGGGGAGGAAGAGGAAGGGGATTATCTGAACTGCCCTCTCGACAGGGAGGAATACTACAGACTAACGGACGAAATACTTAAAGCGGAGAAAATCGAGACCAGGGACTTCGAGAAGGGAATATATTTCGAGAGCTGCCTCCCGGTCGAAGTAATCGTGGAGAGGGGAGTCGATACCCTGCGGTTCGGTCCCGCAAGACCCGTGGGACTTAGAGACCCCCGCACGGGGAAAACACCATTCGCCGTAGTACAGCTGAGAGCCGAAAACAGGGAACGCACAATGTATAACATGGTGGGGTTTCAGACCAAGCTTACATATCCGGAGCAGAGAAGAATCTTCAGACTCATTCCGGGGCTTGAAAATGCCGAATTCCTCAGGCTCGGGAGCGTCCATAGAAATACGTATATTAATTCACCGGCTCTTCTCCGCCCGACGCTGCAAACAATCAGCAACGATATGATTTTCTTCGCCGGCCAGATAGTGGGTGTTGAGGGATACGTGGAATCGGCGGCCATGGGAATTCTGGCGGGAATAAATGCGGCGCGAATAGTGACGGGAAGGGAGCCCGTCGTTCCTCCCGGAGAGAGCGCTCTTGGATCGCTCATAAGATATATAACGGACAGCACAATTAAGAGCTTTCAGCCGATGAATATCAATTTCGGCCTATTTCCGCCGCTCGATGTGCGCGTGCGAAAATCGGAAAAGAAAGGCCTTATCGCGGCGCGTGCGCTCGAGAGCGTATCGCATTTCAAACCATTTTTATAGACACGTGCCGCAGTCTTGCGCCAGTATCTGTAAAATAAATCATATTAGAGGCAAATAAGACCGCTTTCAGACGTCCGGGCCCGGGAGATAATGCTTGACAACGGCCTCAAAGTGGTCTAATTTTTATCATGATGTTCCAGAACAGAGCGGAAATAAATTTACCGGATAAAATATATTTCAGGATTGGCGAGGTTAGCGAATTCACCGATATAAAACCGTATGTGCTCAGGTATTGGGAGAGTGAATTCGAGGAAATAAATCCGATTAGAAGAAAGTCCCAGAGGCTTTACGACAGGGAAGCCATACACACCATAATAAAAATAAAGAACATGCTGTATGAGCAGAACTTCACTATCGCCGGCGCTAAGAAAAAGCTAAAGGAAGAAGCCAGTCAGAAACGAGTAAGCACTAAAGTGAATGTTCTGCTTCATGAAATTCTGGGCGAATTGAAGTCGATTAAGCAAAATCTGGGATAACCCTCCCACCCTTTTTATCTTTTCATATTACTCAAATGTTTATACGGGGTGTAGCGCAGCTTGGTAGCGCATCGGCATGGGGGGCCGGAGGTCGCCGGTTCAAGTCCGGCCACCCCGACCATTACCCTTGCGGTGATTTATATCCGTTTTACGTTGCGCTCTTGCCCGCTACCGATATTAATGTATTTTGTATAATCTGGTTCATTACATATCCTCTAACTGATACGAGCTGATGTCCGCGACTATATTGATTTCAAACGATGACGGTATTAATTCAGAAGGGCTTCATAAACTCCACGAGACTCTGAAGCCCCTCGGAGAGGTGTTTGTAGTTGCGCCCGACCGGGACCAGAGCGCGGTCAGCCATTCACTGAGCCTCTACAGACCGCTACGGATTGAACAGGTGGCGGACAATGTCTACACGGTCGACGGGACTCCGACCGACTGCGTGAACCTCGCGCTGAACGGAATACTCAAAGAAAATAAGCCGGATCTGATAATGTCAGGGATAAACAAGGGAGAGAATATGGGTGACGATATAACGTACTCCGGCACTGTAAGCGCCGCCATGGAAGGAGCCCTCCTCGGAGTTCCGTCGGTTGCGCTGTCTCTCGCCAGCAAGAATGATTTCAACTTCGACGCAGCCGCCCATTATTCAACCCTTATAGCGAGATACGTTCTGGACGCGAAGCTCCCCGACGACACGCTGCTAAACGTGAACGTCCCCGGGCTTCCGCTAGAGAAGATTAAAGGCGTCGCGGTCACGAGACAGGGTAAACGCGTCTACGGCGAGCCTATTGTGGAGAAGGTGGACCCTAGAGGAAAGAAATATTACTGGATCGGAGGGGACGAGCTTGGGTTCCTCGACATCGAAAACTCCGACATAGCGGCTGTAAGGGACGGTTACGTTTCCGTGACTCCCATCAGCCTCGATCTGACGAATTATAGCTTTCTCGGCAAATTGAAAGAAAAACTTCCCGGGAGACTCGGATAATGATCAGAAGACTCTACGACTGGGTTCTCAGCTGGGCGGACACAAAGTACGGCGTTCCCGCGCTTGGGGCCGTAGCGTTTATGGAATCCTCATTCTTCCCCATTCCGCCCGATCCGCTCCTGATGGCCCTCTCGCTGGGTAAGCCCGAAAGATCGTTCCGCTACGCCGTCATCTGCTCGGTAATGTCCGTATTAGGCGGCATAGTCGGGTATCTGATCGGATGGGGCATCTGGGAGCTCGTGAGTGATTACTTTTTTACATACCTTTTCAGCCCGGAGACATTCCTCTACGTGAGCGGGAAATACGACCAGAACGCGTTCCTTGCCATACTGGGCGCCGCATTCACTCCCATTCCGTACAAGGTATTTACCATCTCCGCGGGAGTGTTCAAGATCTCCTTGCTCGTCCTGATAGCCGCATCGGTAATAGGCAGATCGGCCAGGTTTTTTATCGAAGCCGGACTGATCTTTTTTTACGGGATAAGGATAAAATCATTCATCGACAGATACTTCAATCTTCTGGCCACGCTGTTTTTCATACTTCTGGTGCTGGGATTCCTCGCGGTAAAATATCTGCTGTAAAACCCCGGCAATCGCATAATTTCGTTTCCCGGCAAACGCCTCTAATGCTTCTTAATAATGCCTTACAGCCCCTTTTGTGATATCATAGTGGGTTCAGAGCAATATTCACGCTACAGGAGGTGACACGCATGGGCGACTTTCATCAGACCGAGACAATCTCCACACTCCACAGGCTTAATAGAAAAAACGTCGATCAGCTCGAGAGTCAGTTACACGAGTTCTGCAAGACCAGACCTATCGCGCTGGTACTTCCATGTCTTTACGCGGAGTTGAAACGAAAAGCGCTAAAGGACATATTAAAAAAACTAAAAGACGTCACGTATCTTAACGAGATAGTCATTACGCTCGGCAGGGCTAGCTACGACGAGTTCAAGCACGCACAGGAGTTCTTTTCGATACTCCCGCAGCGACACACGATCATATGGGATGACGGGGACAGCATGATCTCGCTGTTTAATCTCCTGAAGGAAAACGGTCTCGACGTGGGAGAGAGGGGAAAAGGCAGGGCCGCCTGGATAGCGTACGGTTACGTCCTCGCTCAGGACTCAAGCGAAGTAATTGCGCTTCACGACTGCGACGTGCTTACGTACAGCCGCGAGCTTCTGGCTAGGCTTTGCTACCCGCTGGCAAATCCGAACATGGATTACGAGTTCTGCAAGGGGTACTACCCGAGAGTGACCGACCGTCTGTACGGAAGGGTAACGAGGCTCTTCATCTCTCCGCTCGTGAGGGCGCTCAAGAAAATATTCGGGCACCTGCCGTTCCTTGTGTACCTGGACGGCTTCAGATATCCCCTCGCCGGAGAATTCTCGATGAAGGCCGACCTCGCGAGAGTCAACAGGATACCTTCCGACTGGGGTCTTGAAGTAGGCTCGCTGGCCGAGGTGTTCCGTAACGTCTCCATGAAAAGAATATGCCAGGTAGACCTAGCTGATAATTACGACCACAAGCACCAGGAAGTATCCGCTGACGACCCGACGGGCGGCCTGCTCAAGATGTGCGCGGATATCTCCAAATCCCTTTTCAGGACACTCTCCTCGGAAGGCGTGACTTTTTCTGAGAACATATTCAATACGCTGCTCGTAACATATTTGAGGATAGCCCAGGATACAATAAAAATGTATAACGACGACGCAGCTATAAACGGCTTCTTCTTCGACAGGCACGCCGAGGGTCTCGCCGTTGAGACGTTCGCGAAGGGAATCAAGATAGCCAGTCAGCAGTATCTGGAAGACCCGCTCGGTTCACCGCTCATTCCGAACTGGAGCAGGGTGACTTCAGCCATACCCGACTTTCTCGACCAGCTTAACAAAGCGGTTGAACATGATAATGGCTTATAAGCTCGTGATATTTACCGACCTCGACGGCACGCTGCTGGATCATGACACCTATTCGTTCGAACCCGCACTGCCGGCGCTGGAGGCAATCGAATCGAGAGAGATCCCGCTCGTAATCTGCACGAGCAAAACCAGAGCAGAGATCGAAAAATACAGAGCGGCCCTCGGCAACAATCACCCGTTTATTTCCGAGAACGGCGCAGGGATATTCATCCCCGGCGAGTATTTCAATAGACCGTTTCCGTACGACAATGAAACGAACGGATACCGCGTTATAGAGCTGGGCACTCCGCATGAAAAGCTCGCCGGTGTGCTCAAGTCAGTGTCTGAAGAGACAGGCATAGAGTTAAAGGGTATATCGGCAATGACCGTTTCAGAAGTGATGGAAATAACGGGCCTCGATGAGGAGTCAGCCGGACTGGCATCTAAAAGGGATTACAGCGAGCCCTTTCTGGTAAGCGGCAATGAAGAGGCGGCGCAGACCATTCAAAGGAAAATTGCCGAGAAGGGGTACAGACATACACGCGGAGGCAGGTTTCATCACATACTGGGCGCGAACGACAAAGGACGGGCGGTTGAAATCCTGAGCGGACTTTACCGGGAGGAGCTCGGGCAGATAAGAACCGTGGGTATCGGGGACAGTCTGAACGACCTTCCGATGCTCGAAGCCGTGGACTATCCCGTGCTAGTCCAGAAGCCGGACGGCAATTACGACCCGCAAATCAACCTCGGGAATCTTATATATGCGGACGGCCCGGGCCCCTCGGGTTGGAACTCCGCCATATTAAAGCTGATTATTAAGTTTGCATGAAAAATAGCCAAGAAGAATAGAAACCCCGTAAGCGGGGTGGTATCCTTATTACCTGTGAAGCAAATACTGGCAAAACCCAAGCAGAGACGGCGCAGAAGCCGGATCGCTCCCTTTATACTGGGCTCAGTACTGTTCCACCTCCTTCTTCTGCTTTTATTGGTCATCTACCAATTCGATTTTATAGACAAGCAGGCCAAGAAAGAAAAACAGCCCGAATTCATTGAGATAACAGAGCTGCCCGTGCCGAAGGAGAAAGAGACGAAGCCTCCCGAGAAAACGAAACGGCTTGCGGAAAGATCCCGTACCGTCCCGGAGGAAAAAACGAGAGACAAATTTACGAAGAGATCGGTCACGACGACGCCCGCACCTGAGACCATCCCCCAGCCCCAGCCAAAACCCAAGCCCGAGGTCAAAAAGCAGGAACCCAAAAAGCCCGAAAAACAGGTAGTAAAAAAGACGGAAACGAAAACGGCAAAGAAGACCGCCGAGAACACTACGGATACGGAAATACGTAAGCGCGACCTGATGAGAAAGGAAGTGCTGGCTTCACTGCCAAAGGAGCAGCTCAAAGAAGAGTCGCGGGAGAATACCAGAACCGTCGACAGACCCCGGAGCAAGGAAATTCCGGATATAAGCAAGGAGGAGCTGTTCAGCAACGTACCGAAGTCCTTTCCCAAACCGGCGCAAACGACCCCCGATTATCTGGGGGCGAGGGACGTAAACAAGAAAGAAGACACCGTCGAGCTCAGCACGACGGAGTTCAAATACATATCCTACTTCGCGAAGCTGAAGAGACAGATAGAATCCGTCTGGAACTATCCGCAGGAATCACGCTACAGGGGGGAGCAGGGACAGCTGTTTCTTATATTCACTATCAGGAGCAACGGAGACCTCGAGAACATACAGCTCCTCACATCCTCGGGTTACGCGCGCCTGGACGACGAAGCTCTGCGCGCTATCAGGGTTGCGGCACCCTTCCCGCCGTTTCCCAAAGACTGGGGCGCCCTGGAAAAGCTTAATATCAAAGCCACATTCATTTATGAATTCGGAGGATTTATAAGATAATCGGCTCTGAAAGACAGATCAGCTGATAATTACCGGCTGGCCGCCCTTTTTTCTCTTCCCTATTTCCCCGATCAGATAAGCCTTTTCCTTTATACTGCGCAGGCGTTTTAGTACCGCGTCCGTTTCCCCGGCAGGGACTATGAGCACGAGTCCGATTCCGCAGTTAAAGGTTTTCCGCATCTCCCGGTCATCGACCCCGCCGTCCCGCGCTATAAGCTCCATAACAGGCGGAAGAGTCCACGCGGAAGAATCGAGCTCGGCGCGGCAGTTCTTCGGCATGACCCTCGGAATATTCTCGAGTAGCCCGCCCCCCGTTATATGGGCAACGGCCTTGATACTAAATTCCTTCTTCAGCTTAAGAACGGTCTTCGTGAATATGCGTGTCGGCTCGAGAAGCTCATCCGCAAGTGTGCGCGTAAGCGGCTTGGGCTTGTCCTTGAGTTTATACCTCTTCTTCTCGAGCAGCACCTTGCGCGCGAGCGAGTATCCGTTTGAGTGAAGGCCGCTCGACGGAAGGCCGATGACGCTATCCCCCGGCATCACATCTGAGCCGTCTATGATTCCGTCCTTCTCCACTATCCCGACGGCAAATCCCGCGAGATCGAACTCATTCTTCTTGTAGAATCCAGGCATCTCCGCCGTCTCACCTCCGAGGAGTGCGCACCCGGCGAGCTTGCATCCCTTCGCAATCCCTTTTATTATCTCGGCCCCATCTTCGGGCACGAGCCTGGATGTAGCCAGATAGTCGAGGAAAAATAGCGGCTCCGCTCCGCACGCCGCGAGGTCGTTTACGCTCATCGCGACCAGGTCTATTCCCACCGTGTCGAGTCTACCGGTCATAAACGCGATCTTGAGCTTTGTCCCGACGCCGTCTGTCGCGGCGACCAGAACCGGGTTTTTATAGTCGCCGAGCGGCGGTATGTAAGCGCCCGAGAACCCGCCTATTTTACCGAGCACGCGTTTGTTTGATGTGGATTTTGCAAGTGGTTTTATGAGCTCGACGAAGATGTTTCCGGCGTCGATATCGACTCCGGAGCTTTTATAGGTGGTCCTGGCCATATGCAAGGGAAAGATACCTGAGAGGCGTTTTTTGTCTATGAATCTGCGCGCGATTGTGCTCGCTGATTGACAGTGTAGGAGATAGTTCACATTTAATTGATAGAAGATACCGGTGACGCTGTAACGATAGGTAAATTTTCCGGAATAGGCCCACACTTCCTGACATAACCACATTTCTCTGTATGAACCGGGCAAGGTCTTTACATGCGGTGTTGATGTCATTCTTTGACCCTGTAGATTTTCAAAATAATCATAAAATGGTATTATTTTCCGTCTGATTTCTAGAGGTAAAGTGCAATAAATGACTTTTCAGGAATTAATACTCACACTGCAAAATTACTGGGCTAGGAAAGGGTGCATCGTGATGCAGCCCTACGACCTTGAGAAGGGAGCGGGCACGTTCCACCCCGCGACTTTCCTCAGATGCCTCGGCCCTGAGCCCTGGCACGTCGCCTACGTCGAGCCTTCCCGCAGGCCTACGGACGGAAGGTACGGCGACAACCCTAACAGGCTCCAGCACTACTACCAGTTCCAGGTGATATTCAAGCCGTCGCCGGACAACATACAGGAGCTCTATCTCGACAGCCTGAGGCATCTCGGGATAGACCCCCTCGCGCACGACATCAGGTTCGTCGAGGACGACTGGGAATCTCCCACGCTCGGCGCGTGGGGACTGGGATGGGAGGTCTGGCTCGACGGTATGGAAATAACGCAGTTCACCTATTTTCAGCAGGCGGGTGGAATCGATCTGAAACCGGTCTCAGCGGAAATTACATACGGAACCGAAAGGATAGCGATGTATCTACAGGGCATCGAGAGTGTCTACGACCTCGAATGGACGCAGGGTATCACCTACGGAGAGATACACCACCGTGACGAGTTCGAATTCTCCACATACAATTTCCAGGAGTCAAACCCCGAAATGCTGAGGGACATGTTTGACAAGTACGAGGCGGAATGCAGACACGTTATATCTAAGAAACTCCCCCTCCCCGCTTATGATTACTGCCTCAAGTGCTCCCACACGTTTAACCTGCTAGACGCGAGGGGCGCGATAGGAGTCACAGAGCGCGCGTCTTACATCGGGAGGGTAAGGGCGCTTGCTAAAATGTGCGCGGAGGGATATCTGCAGGAGCGAGAGGAGATGGGATTCCCCCTACTGAGTAAAAACCCATGGGCAAAGAGCTGATACTAGAGATAGGAACGGAAGAAATCCCGGCGGGTTTCATGAACGACGCTATAAGGAGTCTGTCCGACATAGCGAGACGGGAGCTTGACGAGAACGCACTCTCGTACGGGGAAATTTCTTCTTTCGGCACGCCGCGGAGACTTGCGCTCAGGGTAACGGACCTGAGCGAAAAGCAGGAAGACCAGTCGAGGGAATCATTCGGCCCGCCGGTGCGCATCGCGTTTGACGATGAGGGAAATCCAACCAAAGCAACGATCGGTTTCGCAAAGTCACAGGGAGTGGACGTGAGCGAGCTCGAGAGGGTCGAGAGAGACAGGGGAGAGTTCCTGGCCGTAATAAAAAAGACTAAGGGTCAGAAGACCGACAAGCTTTTAAAGGAGTTACTCCCCGGAATTATCACTTCCATGACCTTCAGGAAATCCATGAAATGGGGAGACGGCGAAATGACGTTCGCCAGGCCCATAAGGTGGATTCTCGCCGTGTACGGGGGCAGGAAGGTAACTTTCGACATGGAGGGACTCAAAAGCTCGGATAA
>Ga0307426_1003050_pt1 | contig 10183 bp, 12 predicted proteins | sample SalMarWE160340MG_FD_202165 | JGI IMG/M metagenome (GOLD analysis project Ga0307426, IMG submission 202165) | Salt marsh sediment microbial communities from the Plum Island Ecosystem LTER, Massachusetts, United States - WE1603-40 | ecosystem: Environmental > Aquatic > Marine > Intertidal zone >... | reverse complement strand
GAGCCAGAGCAAAAAAATTGTTTCGTGCTTCTTCGGTCATTTCGAAGAATTCAACCTTCAATTGTAGCCCAAGCTTCTCAAGAGGTTGATGCATGATATCAATCAAAGCATTTCTCACGACTTCCGGTATTTCAGTTGTTGGTAGTGCCATTGCTACTGTAACAGTGTTACCTTGCACCGAGACATCCAAGATCATTCCTAAATCTCCTAAGGTCGCTGCTATCTCGGGGTGCTCCAACTGCTCAACAGCCATTAAGACATTTTCTCTGGACGGATTCTTTTTCATAGTCATTTTTTGGTATCAATCTGAATTTGAGGTGAAGAGTGAATTAAAACTTAACAATCATCTTCCGGAACATTAATGATATCCCATATTCGTTTTCTTTTTTTCTCTTCCTCGAGCAAGAGGCCGCTTTCAAAATATTCTGTCAGAGCCATTTGAATAACCTCTTCGATAGAAATCTCGTGGGCTTTTGAATATTCTTCTACTTTTGCGTATAGATCAGAGGAAAGATTGAAATTGACCGATTTTGTCCTTTTCATAATTCCTCCATGTTTTTAATGTTTTTGAGTTTATTTTTATCAATATTATTTTTATGCTTTAGTTTTTTTGGGATTTTTTGAAATTGATTATTATTCCCTTTTCAATATATTCGTCGTGTATTAAAAGTTTTTCATCTTTCTGCATTAAAGCAAAATGATTACTCTCGATCTCCTTCACGATATCAGTAATACGCAGTTCTGCCAAGTGCCACATGGGTGAATCTGATTGATTATGTTTTGGAAATACGGATAATATCCCACTGTCTTTTAAAACATTACTTACAGATTGATAGAGTTTTTTTCTTTCGCTTTCGTTTAAATAATGAAGCACATCATAAATAAGTACGGCATCAACGGAAGAGGCGGGTAAATCGATAGTTGGTTTGCCGGATATGATCGGCACAACATTGTTCATCCCCAGACTTTGAACGGTTTTTATTAATTGACCAATGTTTGATTTTTCTTGGTCAATTGCATATACAGTTCCCTTTGGTCCAACCACTTTGGCTGCAGGAATCGTATAATGCCCCGCATTGCATCCGAAATCGACGACGATTTGGCCATCCGCGATTCCGAGTTCTTTGATATATTTTAATCCTTCATGCATTATCCACTGTTGAACTTCATCATTCATTTCTGTTTATTTCTAATTTTTTTCAAATTTTCCGAATAAAGTCGTCGGATAGTATGGGCCAAGAGCCTGTCTGTATTTGGGTTACTGTTGATCAGCAACTTGACCATTTTTAGTCCTACATCAAAACTGATGGTATGAGACCAGGGATTCATACTCCATCATTTTAAGAGATGTGCACCCAGCTACAGACCAGCCGCACTTTCGCTAACTAACATAAATACCCCAATAAGAAGACGTATTATCCAATAATTTCACCACTCTATTCTATAAATCCTTTGTCACGACATAAGCATCTCGGATGGCATCCTGCGCCTTGCCCACTTTTTTGGCGTCACCGATCAAAAACACAGGTAGTTTATCCGTTAACTGATCATACAGCGGGGCATAGCTTTTCATGCCGGTGGCAACCACGATTTTGTCCACACCTTCCAATACCATGTTTTTTTCTCCGGAAAGAGAAACGCTATTGCCATCCACTCTTGTAACCTGATAACCAGTATATATGGGCACATTTTTCATTTTGAGCTTCTTCAGGGTCAACGATTTTTCAATCATTTCCATTCCACGTGCCAGCTCTTCCATCATTTCAATAATAATAACTTCGCTATCTTTATCTACTAATTTGCTGGCAATTTCAAGGCCTATAAGTCCACCCCCGATTATCACCACTTTTTGATATTGAGGCAGATTTTCCTCCAACAAAAATTCCACCCAGTAATATTCTTTCAAGCCATCAATTGGTGGAAATACCGGAACAGCACCTGTTGCCAGGATTACACCATCATATCCGCTGGCGAGTAATTCATTTTCATCAGCTTCTTCTTTAACTACATGAATATCTTTTTCCTTTATTTCATTTTTATAATAATCCAGAACATCTTTTAAGTTTTCCTTATTCGGTGGCAGATAGGCTAAATTGAATTGCCCGCCTAGTCGGTCCTTTTCATAGATAACCGCTTTATGGCCCCGGTCGGTGAGTGTCAAAGCAGCCTGCATTCCGGCCAAACCACCACCCACTACTGCGTATTTTTTACTTTCAGGTGCCTGCTTCACCGGGGCATCATCATAGCCAACCAGCGGATTGACCACACAATGTAAACCCTGTCCGGATTTTACTCCTCCCAAACAGCCTTCCGAACAAGCCAGGCAGGGACGGATTGTTTCTCCTTTCTCGCAAAAGTATTTAGCGACAAAATTGGGATCTGCTACCAGGGCCCTACCTAAGGCCAAGTATTCGGCTTGATATTCTTCTATAAGTTTATCCACATCTGCAATACGGTTTATCTGACCAACAAATATTACAGGAAGTTCTATCTCCTTTTTGATGAGTCGTGCTAGTTCCCATGTTTTGCCCTTGGTTACGAACATATGTTGAAAAAACCAGGGTGGGGTGGAACAAACCGTACCAGCAGACACGTGGATAGCAGCGGCCCCTTCCTTTTCTAATATTCGTGATAGAACAATCATCTCATGAATTTTTATTCCATTGGGTGTCATTTCATCCCCGCTTATTCTAACGATGACAGGTAAATCAATCGTTTCCCGGACAGTGCGGAAAACTTCCAACGGAAATCGAAGGCGGTTTTCAAGAGAACCATTATAATCATCTTCGCGATCGTTTACCGCTATGGAGATAAACTGAGACAATAAATAACCATGGCCCATCTGTAATTCAATAATATCAAACCCGGCTTCCTGCGCTCGAATCGCTGCATCTTTAAAGAGTTGCAGAACTTTGTCCATGTCCTCCCGGGTCATCGGCTGTGGAACAGCACCCCCATTTTCGCATGGTTTATTGGTCGAGGAGAGAAAATATATACCGGGGATCTTGGGATTAGCCATCCGACCGGGATGGTTGAGATGGGCGATCACTTTGGCACCTGATTGATGGATTTCATGGTTGAGTTTTTTCAGATTGGAAATTTTATCATCATTATCAATACCAATTTGCGTTGGGATTTCCCGCAATCCCGGGTCTAAGTACATGGGCTCTAAGGTAATCGCCCCCAGGAATGGGCTTCGCTCCTGATAAAAATGTGTATGCCTATCATTTACCAAACCGCTACTATCGCTGTAACCCAGCTTTATCGGTGCCATGATGAACGGGTTTCTTAAATTGAGCAGATTTTTCTCATTCATAATTTAATTAACCTCTATTATTCGTCCAACACCCCCCTCGATGTACTGTTGAGGGAATCGGCTTTTAATTTCTGATTTATATCTCGTGCAATGGGTGGCGCAAATTAACTTCAAGTCATTAAATAAATCAAACTGATCAAAACCGTGAAGTCCGCCTATAATTCCATAAATGTCTCCAAACTGGCTAGCTGCTTTCAAAATATTTTTCATTTTGGGATGTGAGCAACCTGTAAAAACTATTAATCCTTCTTTTGTTTTAACCGCCATCGCCTGTTCAATTCCTTCAAGCTCTCCGGTAGAATAAAGACCATCCGAAATTTGAGTTGGCCCGTCCAAACACACCACTCCCCCAGCATTCTGCATGTCTCTCAAGGAAGGTGGAAGATATATTTTTACTCTATTGTTGATGTCTAAAAATGCCGGAAGTCCTCCAACATGGTCAAAGTGGTCATGCGAAATAAATACTTCGTCAATCGAAGTCGGATTAATTTTTAATTTATGCATATTTTCAAGCAAAATATCACCATTTGCTCCTGTGTCAAATAGGATCCGTTTGTCATTTGCTTCGACAAAACAGGAGAATCCCCAATCGGACTTTAAATCTGCCCGGGTGGTGGTGTTATCAAAAACGATGGTTGCCTTCATAATTTACGCCAGTTTAGTTAATTTACTTATTTTGTTTAATTACTCATTTTATGCCTATCCAACTTTCGCAGGTAAAATGTATGGTCTTCAAAAGTTGTCTCCAGAATTTCTTTTTCCCGGATCATCGCGCGAATGACTGACCAGTTACTCCCCGCTCGTTTTAGTAGGCTGTCAACGGCATCTTCCCGCATGGGATGTACAGCGGTAATACTCAGAATATCCTTCCGGACGTTTCCGGTAAATGCGAAAGCATTCCCTTCATAACCTATCAATAGTTCCACCTGTGGTATTTTATTTTTGAAAATATGGTACGCCAAGTTTATTTTTTCTTCTTCAGGAGCGACCGCATAGCTCTCCGCGGGAGGACGGGTGGGAATGGTGAGATAGGCTACCGAGGGTTTGATTAGAGCCAAAAATTCCGAAATTTGTTTTAATTGTTCTGAACCATCATTCATCCTATTTACCAGCATAGTCTCAGTGGTTAATTCTCCTTTGAATTGATCCGCAAATGCCGTAATCCCTACTAAGATAGTTTCCAAATGCAATGTATGGTGAGGCCGGCTTACCTTATGCCAGGTATCCTCTGTTACCGAATCGACCTTCACGGAAACCCAATCAGCTTTTAGCAGTTCTTCTCGAACATCTTCTCGCCATATCAGGGAGGCATTGGTAATTACCGCAATTGGAATTTCCAGATCTCTTAATAATTTAATTTCTTTTCCAAGATTCATATCAAGAGTTGGTTCGCCATCCGGTACGAAAGTTAGGAAATCAATAGATTGTCCACCCTTTCTTACTCGCTCAATTTTTTGATGCACTTCCTGATAAATCTGCTGTGGCGGGTAATATGCCTGCCGCCCGATCCGCATCTTTATGGTTCTGCCCAGCTGACAATAAACACAGGCGTAACTGCAAATTTTTGGCGGAATATTATTTATTCCCAGGCTGTGGCCCAATCTTCGGGATGGCACGGGCCCGAAGGCAATCATGATAATGATTCCTTTATTTTTAGTCTTCCAAGATAGTCCGGTTCTTCCAGTCCAGGGGTTTTTTCGTTTTATTATTTGTCAAAGTGAAATACCAAAATCCTAAAAGGATTAATACGATTCCGGGAAAAATAAAATTCCAGGAAATGGTCAAGTTAAACATCCCACCACTTAAAAATATCCACAAGCCGATAATTCCATTAATCCACCTCCACCAATTCTTGAAACCCCAGAATCCGAGAATCGCAGTCGCAATTCCTATAACTATAAGATTAACCGCACCCTGCAATTGAACAATAATTCCGGAAAGGACTAACCAGATACCCAGAAAAAAACTAATATAACTTTGCCACATCTGATTACCCTCCAAGTTAAAATTTATTTAAAAATCCACCTCGAGTAACTAAATAGTATTTTCCAAAAGTCCGTACAAAAACCAACCTGTTCATAATAAAGCTGAAATTTAAGATCATAGATTTTTTCTTTTTAAAGAGGTTCCCAAATTACCAGGATAATAGACCCCTGTTTTGAAGTGAAGGGTCCGTGATCAATTCCCTTGGGTATCAGTCGGTAGGTTCCTTCTTCATATTTATTACCCTCGCTCTCGTACTGCCCTTCGAGAACAAAATGTTGCTCGGTGGCCATATGAGAATGTGCTTCCATATCAAAACCTGCTGGTATTTTAAGTAAAAAAGTTCTTGCGCTTTTCTCTTCTCGAAGCACTTTTATTTTGGTACCTTCGGGATAACCCTTCGCTTCGATCCATTCCATTTCATGATAATTTTTTAAATACTCTGCCTTAGATATCATCTTAATTCTCCTTTATTGGTTAATTATAAATTCCCAGCTACAAAAGGAATTGCCAACCGGATCCGGTGAGCATGAAATATATTTTACTTCGATTCGCGAATTTACATTGCTGCCAAATTCACTAGGTCCTGCAAAGCCCAATTCATTTTCTCCGTACAAAAAAACAAGCATCATTCGCTAACCAATATTTTGGATGTATTTGAATCAATTGGAGTAATTCTTCCCGAGATAATTCCTTGAACTGTTTCATAATTGACTTTTGTTTATTTTATCTAATGAATTAAAATATTCCCGCCTGTGTTGCTCCAGCTTTTCTTTTAAGAAAAATTTCTCGGCCACAGAGGCGTAATCTATAATAAGCACACCATTCAGGTGATCGATTTCATGCTGAATTATTCGGCTCATCATACCGTTTAATTCGATTTGTTTTATCGTGCCTTCTGTATCAACTCCCTGAACGAGGATGGTGAAATTGCGATCTATCTGAACCCGAATTCCCGGAAGACTTAAACAATCCTCTTCAAACCTGTCCTGGCCTTCTTGTTCGATAATTACCGGGTTTATCAAAGTAAGTAAACCTTCACCAATATCTGCCATGACAATCCGTTGAAGCATGCCCAACTGCGGAGCGGCCAATCCAATGCCATGATTTTCGTACATTAATTTTGCCATTCTGCTGATGAAGTTGTGCAAATCACCATCTAAGTCAATTACTGGCTTTGCTTTTTGACGCAGTACTCTGTCTGGATATAATTTTAATTTGTGTTTTTTAGGCATTTTTTATATATGCACTATTTAGTTAAAATTCTAGTGGAAGAACAATGGCACCGATTGTATTGCCGACCACGGCTGATAAAACCCACTATCTAGCCTTCCAATATTTTCCCACCAGTTTTTTCATATCATATTTGAGAAATTCAAGCAGCGTCTCGCTTAGACATTCTCTCTTAAAATTAGATATGGCTTTATTTACTACTCCTAATGCACTTTTGCGAGAATCCGCACGACTAATTTTTTCTTCTATATTATAGAAATGTTTGATCAGCAGATCTTCTAGACAAGGAACCCCATCCAAGGGAAATTTATTTTGGGATGATATTTCTTCAATCATAAATGGTACTCCCTATAAGTTTATATATTTTTTTTAATTTGATTCGGCTCCTTAACATTAAAAGGTCTGAGAGAACCGTTTAAATATTGGCCTATAACTTCTTGAACTTCTCCACTGATCCAGGGAATGACCTGAATATTACTGTCACTCAGTTTGCGGGCATAAAAGTCTGTTATTCCGTTACAAATCAAAACATCCATTTCTAATGCAAGCAACATATTTAGTTTTATTATTGGACTTCCTCTTACTATATGGACAGTCTTGTAACTTTTAATCTGATTTCTCTCGGCAAAATACAAAATGATATTCTCACAGCTGTCTAGCCGGTTAGAAATCCGATTTTCGAAGATTGGTATGGCGATCTTTTTCATTGACCTGACTTTTTTTAATCGATAAACGCAAATTGCAGGCCAGATTCAATAAAGCTTTAAAACCGCCATATTTTCGTAATCAAATGTAAGTTGAAGTAGTTAAAGTAAGAAGGTGGCATGTTGCATAATTGCAACTTTTGTAGCGCAACAGTTGCAGTTTTAGAAGAAAGGGAATTAGATTAATCCGTGCTTTTTCAGCTTTCGGTACAGAGTGGCGCGGTGAATGCCGAGTTCTTTGGCTGTTTCTACTTTGTTCTGGTGATGTTTCTTCAAAGACTCCAACAATTTTTGCCTTTCGGCATCCTGTAAAGGCTTAATTTTGTCTGATGGTTCTTGATCTCTTGTTTTATTTCTCAATATTTCAGGTGGAAGGTGTGAAAGTTGAATTTTTTCTCCCTGACACATTACAAATGCATGTTCGATAACATTTTCCAATTCCCGTACATTACCAGGGAAATCATAATGCATAAGAGCAGCTAACACGGCTTCTGAAGTGCCATCAATCGTACGACTGTTTTTGTAATTAAATTTTTCTATAAAATGATCGATAAGAAGAGGAATATCATCTCTTCGTTCTTTTAAAGGTGGAAGCACCAGTTTGACAACATTTATTCTGAAATACAGGTCATCACGAAAAGTACCAGCCTGAACCAAGATAGATAAATCATCTTTCGTGGCCGAAATAACACGCACATCTGCTTTTACCGAACTAGTAGCGCCCAGAGGTTCAAATTCTCTCTCTTGCAGCACCCGGAGAAGTTTCACTTGCATTGCCGGGGAAAGACTTTCGACTTCATCAAGAAAAATTGTACCACCCCTAGCTAATGCGAAACGCCCTGGTTTATCCTTAACTGCACCGGTAAAAGCCCCTTTCCTGTATCCGAAAAGCTCTGATTCCAAAAGGGTATCGGGTAAGGCGCCACAGTTAATTGCAAGAAATGGACCCCTGTTTCGCAAACTCAAATTATGAATTGCCCGGGCAAATAGCTCCTTTCCCGATCCACTGGGTCCTTGAATTAATACCGTACTTTCACTTTCAGCGATGGTGGGAAGTACATCAAAAATTTTTTGGATTTGGTGGTTTTTAGAAATAATATCTTCAAAGGTATAGGTACACTTAATTTCTTTTTTTAGTTCTTCAAAGGGAGAGAGATCCCGGAAGGTTTCCACCCCACCAATTTTTTTCCCGGTTTTATCTCTGAGCACTGCAGTACTTATACTAACCGGAATGACTTTACCATCGGACCGCAGTATGTTGGCACGCCGATTAACAAATTCTGATTCTGATTTTAATGAACATCTTAACGGACAAGTCTTCTCACAGATATTCGCTTTTAAAATTTCAAAACAGTATTGCCCTAATGCCTGTTCCCGAGATATACCAGTAATTTTCTCTGCCGCACGATTGAAATAACTAATTTTCATGTTTTCATCGACAGTAAACACTCCGTCTGCGATACTATCCAAGATGATATTGGTATGCAATACTGTGAGGTTCTTCGAGGGTTTTTGTGGCATGACACATTATATAAGTTAATTTATTTAAGCTATTAAAACTTTTTTGATTTTGCAATACTCGATAACATCATATTTGAGGAGTAAAGGACTTGGTGGTTTAATTTTTGCAATGTCTGAATGTGTAAGACTTTTTTTATGGTAAAGAAAAGTTTTAACGAAAGGGGGTGTAAAAATTGTTAAATGATTTGTTTTCCATAGGTGCACTTAAACCTTATATATTTTGGGGATTGGTCATTTTAGGATTACTTGTGTTTATTGGCTATTCTATGATACTGGATAGAAAAGTGAATCGGAATCATCAATCGAAGTACCATGATCGTTGTAAAAGCGAAAAAACAAAATACTATGATTAAGCTGAAATGAAAGACTCTTTTGATAATGTTCTATTATGAATTTCTATCTCTACCTAATTCCTTTCAATTTTCAGTGGTTTTCCTGTACATATTCTTCAATTCTGTCAAATGCCTTATTTATCTCTGCTTCCGGAACGCAGAAGGACATCCGTAAATGCCCTTCACCGGTTGGTCCAAATGCAATACCAGGTGTTGTAGAAACTTGGGCTTCCCGGAGAAGTTTTTTACAGAATGTTGCTGAATCCTGCCCTCCCTTTAACAATATTTTTGGAAACATCAGGTAAGATCCGGTCGGTTTTTGATACTCAAATACGGATTTCATATTATCCAGCCGTTGGCACATTAAATTTCGGGTTTCAAGGTAATGATCCCTGAATTGTGCTACGCAATCCTGGGGACCCTGCAATGCAGCCAATGCAGCATATTGTGAAACAACCGGAGCGCAAATTGCCATGGGAATATGGACTTTGGAGATTTGTGGGATCAACTCTTCATCTGCATGTAGATAACCGATCCGCCAGCCGGTCATTGCATAAGTTTTGGTAAAGGTGTAACAACTGACCACGTTTTTTCTCATTTCTGGAATTGAAGCAATGCTAAAATGTTTAAGACCATCGAAAACAAAATATTCATAGGCCTCATCAGTGATAATCATCAGGTTTTTCTGCAGAGCCAATTCGGCTAAATGAGAAATCTGTTCCTTCGAAAAGGAGGTGCCGGTGGGATTATTGGGACTGCAATACATAATGGCCTTTGTTCTGGGTGTAATAGCTTTTTCAACAGCTTCAATATCCCATTGAAATCCTTCTTCCTCAATTAATGGAACCAGAACCGGTTTGCCCGAAGCAATCCGTACCTGCCGGATATGGGTGGAATAAGTTGGGGTTGGTAAGATCACTTCATCACCGGGATCGATCAAGGCCATCACCGCAGCAGCCAAGCCTTCGATAGCACCCACAGTGATTAGTATCTGGGATAAATTTGCTTCGATGTTGTTATCCCTTTCCAGCTTAACAACAATTTCTTCTCTCAACTCAGGTAAACCAGGTGTTTCGGAGTAACCCCCGACGAGT
>Ga0307426_1003047_pt1 | contig 10195 bp, 4 predicted proteins | sample SalMarWE160340MG_FD_202165 | JGI IMG/M metagenome (GOLD analysis project Ga0307426, IMG submission 202165) | Salt marsh sediment microbial communities from the Plum Island Ecosystem LTER, Massachusetts, United States - WE1603-40 | ecosystem: Environmental > Aquatic > Marine > Intertidal zone >... | reverse complement strand
TTCACTTTCCCTATATTTTATACCATTTCTATCCTGATTTCTTGGTCGTGGATAAGACCAACAGCCCTGATGGCCCTTTCCATCAAAGATAATCAGAAAGTGCTTTTCCCGGAAGTATGATTAATACAAGCATGACCCAATCCCTGGTATCGTCTTTTCTAATATATATCATGGATGTCGACGAAGTCGTCCTAAACAGTTTATTAATCGGTTTACCGTAAAGATGGCTGGACTTGAAACCTAAGCTGTTTAACCAAGTCAGAAACGATTTGATGTAAGGTGCCTTTGATTGAGAGCGGTGGCCAGGGCCTTGCTTAACGATATCGAGTAGGCTATTTGATGGTGAAATTTACTCCGGTAACCTTGTCAGGCTGAATCTCCACCACCTGTTGCTGCATCCTGTTAGAGAGGAAAGAGATTTTATAATGGTCTAACAGGCGCCTCAGGATATTGGAGTATTTAGAGCTCTGGAGGGATTGGATTCGACCTTTGCAGCAGGAAACCCTTAGATTTTTTAGCTACAATTCGGAGTTGTTCTTGACGAATTCAATGACCTCATCCATCCGAGTAAATGCCAAAGCCGTCACGGTATCCGCGCCCCCGTAGTATATAGCGAGGCGCCCGGAGGGCTGGTCGTAAAGGGCTGCGCAGGGAAATGCCACGTTGGGCACGTCGCCAACACACTCGTAATAGGTTTGGGGGGAGAGTAGATATGGAGCGGTGCGGTAGATCACTTTCCAGGGCTGGTCGAGGTCGAGTAGGGCTGCGCCAAAACTGTAAACGAACCCGTTGCAGGAAGTGATCACCCCGTGATAAAACAACAACCAGCCTTCTGAGGTTTCGATGGGGACCGGGCCAGCGCCGATTTTCGTACTCTGCCAACCAGCTTTAGGAGCCATTACGAAGCGATGTTCTCCCCAATGAATGAGATCGTAACTCTGACTTAGAAATATGTCGCCAAAAGGAGTATGTCCCCGATCGCTGGGGCGGCTGAGCATGAGGTACTTGCCGTTGATTTTTCGGGGGAAGAGCACACCGTTCCGGTTGTAGGGCAGCAGGGTGTTTTCCAGGAAGTAGAAGGTTTCGAAATCGTGCGTATAACCGATCCCGATGGTGGGGCCATGGTAGCCATTGCACCAGGTGACGTAGTAGCGGTCTTCCAACCAGACCACGCGGGGGTCATAGCGATACTGGAAACGGGCGATGCTTGCATCGTCACTGGCCCACTCAATCGGTGCGTGATTGATTTCCCAGTGGATGCCATCGATGCTCCGGCCGCAGTGCAGGTTCATCTCGCGCTTTTTATTGTCACAACGAAAAACACCGGCAAAGCCATCCTGAAATGGCACCACCGCGCTGTTAAAAATGCTGTTGGAGGAAGGGATTAGATCGCGCGGGATGATCGGGTTTTGGCTATACCGCCAGACGACCTCCGCACACACCGCTGGTCTTTTTTCCCAGGGGAGGTTGGGGAGGGTAGTTTGGTTGGTCGTTGCCATATCTTAGAACCCATTCTCAGCAATTATCTGGCGGTACCACCGGGCGCTGTCTTTGAGCAGGCGCTGCTGGGTCTCAAAATCTACCCATACAATCCCAAAACGTTGGGAGTAACCATATGCCCATTCAAAGTTGTCCAGTAGCGACCAAATGAAATAACCTGCCAGCGGAACGCCAGCCTGGATGGCGCGGTGTGCAGCGATAAAATGGGCGCGCAGGTAATCCCGGCGACGGGAGTCTGGAACACGCCCTTTAGGGTCTGGGGTGTCAGAAAAGCTGGCGCCGTTTTCGGTGACATACACCTTGAGGGGTTGGTAATTGAAGTATAGACGCGCCAACAACCCCAATAACCCATCGGGATATATCTCCCAACCCATCTCGGTCCAACGCTGGTCGTCCTTAGGCGCCGGAAAGATCTGCTGAGGGGCGTTGTTCGGTAGAGGGGAGCGTACTACCTCACGGGAGTAATAGTTAATACCCAGGAAGTCGGTTGGAACGGCTATAGTATCCATATCGCCGGGTTGGATGAAGTTCAGACCATCAGGCAGTCCGCCTGATTCCTGGTAGTGAGAGACGATATCCACCGGGTAGCCGCGCCCGTAGAGCGGATCAGTAAACCAGCGGATCAACTCGCCATCGCGTTGGCGGGCAGCGTTCAGGTCAGCCTGTCCGTTGGAAGCCGCCATGATCCATCCGGTGTTTATGCTGATTCCTACCTCTGCATGTGGGTGGTAGCTCCGGATGGCTTGCACAGCCCAACCGTGCGAAAGCAGCAAGTGGTGGCTGGCCCACACCGCCTTATTCAGGTCGCGCAGCCCGGGGGCGTGCCTGCCGGTATGGTAACCCTGAGTGGCGACAACCTCCGGTTCATTATGTGTGATCCAGTGTTTGACGCGGTCGCCTAGGGAGCGGGAGACCCGGCCGGCATATTCCCCAAAGGCTTCGGCGGTGCTCCGTTTAACCCAGCCGCCTTCATCCTGAAGTGCCTGGGGCAGGTCCCAGTGGTACAGGGTGATAAAGGGGGTTATGCCCGCCTCAAGCAATCCATCTATCAGACGATCGTAGAAATCCAATCCGGCCCGGTTAAGCTGACCCCGACCGGTCGGCAGAACCCGCGGCCAGGCGATCGAAAAGCGGTAGGCCTTTAGGCCGATTTCTTTCATCAACTGAATGTCAGACTGCCAGTAATGGTAGTGATCGCAAGCTACATCGCCGCTATCCCCATTTTTCACATGGCCTGGTGTGTGTACGAAGCGGTCCCAGATAGACTCACCCTTGCCATCCAGGTTCCAGGCACCCTCAATTTGATAGGCCGAAGTGGCTGATCCCCACAGAAAGCCTGGTGGAAATGTGCGTCGGATAGGTTTTCCGGTATCCATGCTCATAATCATACCTGATTTTTTCGGCTCTACGGGATTTCCCGTGGAAGAAAGTGACCAATTCCGGCAATTCCCGAAGAGCCCATCTTGTTATTGTCCAAGCCAGGCTACCACCTGGTGCTCGTCGCCCGGCAAATCCGCTGGGATGAGATTTCCCGGGACCTCTTTCCCGTCTATGGTCATCTTGGCGAGGCCCTTGCAAACCCTGTGCGGGTTGTGGACAGTGATGTGCCACCACCTATCTCGAAATCTACGCACCACCGAAAAGCCGTTCCAGACCGATGGGATACAGGGGTCAATACGCAGCCCCGCGAATTCAGGGCGGATGCCCAGGATCCACTGGGTCGCGGCTTGATAGCACCACGAGGCCGTGCCTGAGAGCCAGGAGTTGCGCCCCAGCCCAAACTGCGGATGCTCGTCACCCAGGATGTTTTGAGCGTAGACGTAGGGTTCACACTCGTAGACTTCGATCATGTCGTTTTTGGCGAGAGGATTGATCTGGGCATAGTATTCGTAGGCACGCTGGCCGTTCCCGAGAATCGCTTCAGCGATCATAGCCCAGGGGTTGGGGTGCAGGAAGATGCCGCCGTTCTCCTTGGCGCCAGGAGGATAGGTAGTTACCCCGCCATACTTGGGATCGTAACCGTTGAAACCAGGGACGGTCAGTTTGATGCCATACTTCGTGTTCAACCTTTTGTAAACCGCATCCATCGCTTGACGGCCTCGTTCTGGAGAAGCGAAACCAGAAATGACCGGCCACGACTGTCCATTGAGATAAATCTGCCCGTGGGTGTTCTTAGCCGAGCCAAGCGGATTTCCTTGGGCGTCAAAATAACGCAGGTACCATTCACCATCCCAGGCGAAAGATTCAAAGCGAGACTTCATCTGGTCGTAAGCAGCCAGGTATTCATGGGCAGCGCCTTGAATCTGTAGACTTTGATTTTCAATGAACATCCGGTTCATCACGGACTTGTCGCCAAGATGCTCTAATAACGCAATCATCTCCAACAATGCTTTGCCGTAGAGGTTAGCCGTTAATAGTGACTCTGCCCCAGTTGGCAGGTTGACCGTATCGTTCCAATCTGCAAAGCCAAGCAGAGGTAAGCCATGTCCCCCAAGGTCGTGGCGGGTAAAGTCCAACCCACCTTTCAGGTGCTCAAGCACCGAGCCGGCTTCGATAGGATTCCCCCCTTTATCCTTCTCATAGAATGGGACGATTTCATCCAGAAAAGCCAGATCGCCGGTTTCTTTAATATAGGCGGTGACCGCCAGGATACCCCACAAGTGATCGTCGCTGTAGTAGTGCGGGCGGTCTTCCATTTCTATCGAGTGACCCACGTTGCCTTCCATGGTCAGCGGGTTAAACTGGTGCATGGAGGAACCATCGCGCTTCTGGAAGGAGAGCAGCGTGCGGATGAAGTCCTTACCCTCCTGGGGGGCGGAGGCCAGTACAGCCATCAAGTCTTGCGAAGAATCGCGGAAGCCGATGCTGCGTGAGCCCATGCCAAGCTGGTAGTACGAAAGGTAGCGAGACCACGTTTTGGTGATATAGCACTGGTGTGGATTGTAGACGTTGAGCATGGCATTCATATTCTCGTCGGGCGTGTCGACTTGTAGAGAAGCGAGATAACCATCCCAAAAAGCACGCATCTCCTCCAGAGCTGCGTCAACGGCCTGAGGTTGGCGATATTTCTCAATCCCCGGGCGGGCGGCCTGGATACTGGAATCCTGTCCGAGTTGGAGGATGAGGCGGTGGGTTTCGCCAGGTTGAAGCGCTCCCATGGGATGCAGTAGCGCGGCGATGTTGTCCCCGCGCAAGGCCTCGGAGTTATTCAGTTCGGGTTGGAACAGGCTGAGGGGAGACTTGAATGTGCCGGATTGGTCCTCGCCGAGAAATTTTTTCCGGTCGGTATCGAAGGACGAGGCGGGCAGGTTGGATGTAAAGTAATTGATTTTCGTGTCTCGATTCATGAAAGGGTACTGCACCAGGATTTTTAAGATTCCATCATCCACTGCCCGGCTCTGCATGGTTTGTGGTAACCAGTCGGCATTGGTGAATTGCATAAGAGCATCGGGGTGGGTGTACTCGACCAGTGGGATGGCGTCCACACTGAGAGGCTTGTCAGAAATGTTGGTGATGTGGATATTGCGGAGTTCGCGGTGATCATCCAGGGGAACAAAAATAATGACGTCTGTGCGCAAACCCAGGAATTCGGAGATGATACGGGTATAACCCAGGCCAACATGGCATTCGAAGCGGTCGAGCGGATCAAGGGTCGGAACGAAGAACGGGGAAAATAGGCGATAGCCGTCAGAAGTATGCAGACGTAGATACAGTGTTTCGCCCTTGAAGTCCGAGGCGGGCATTTGTTGGATGTACTTGGTGATGCGATTATAGGCTGGATCATCCTTGCAAATCAGAGCGCCACCGGTATGGTCCACAAATCCACCAAATTGGCGTGTACCGATGTAGTTGATCCATTTGACCGGCGTATGTGGATTGGTGATGAGATACTCGCGAGTCCCTTTGTCGAAATGCCCAAATTGCATGAGATTCTCTTTTGCGGTGCTAAGCTACTCTCACTGTGACCTGAACTTCCTTCGTTCCTGCTCGTGGGGGCGTGATGACTGTCCCCTCAATGGCTTTTCCATCTACTTCCAGTTGGACTTTATTGCCTGACCCTTTCCGCATGACCTGAATTACGTATCGGACTCCCCGGTAGTGGCGGACTGCATCGAAGCCGCTCCATGCTGACGGTATAACCGGGGCGATCTCCAGCCCCTCGAATGTCGGACGGATCCCCAGAATCCATTGCGTGATGGCGACGTAATTCCAGGCAGCCGTACCGGTGAGCCAGGAGTTCTTGGCTTCCCCGAAGGTTGGCGCATCGCCTCCCGCAATCATCTGGGCATAGACATATGGCTCGCACTTGTGCACTTCGCTGATCTCTTCACGCACCGATGGGTTGATGCGCAAATAATAATCGTAGGCGCAATCCCCCCGGTCAATTCTGGTTTCAGCGATGATGATCCAGGGGTTCGTGTGACAAAAAATACCGGCGTTTTCTTTATATCCGGGCGGGTAGGATGAAATCTCGCCCAGGTGCAGATAGTAGCGGCTGTAAGCCGGCTGGTGCAGAACGATGCCGTGGGGTGTGGCCAATCGTTCTGCCACCGCATCGAGGGCCTGCTTTGCACGGCCATCATCAATACCCAATCCAGCCATAACGCATATTCCCTGTGGTTCAATGAAAATCTGGCCTTCCTCACACTCCTTCGATCCGACCGGATGGCCTAAATCATCGTAAGCACGGCGAAACCACTCGCCATCCCAACCTGCTGCCCAGATGGCTGTCCTCATCTCCTGCGCTGCGTCGCAGAATTCATCCGCCTCCCGCCCATGCTGGTAGTGCCGGGCGATCCCGGCCATTTCATCAACAGCCAGCACGAACAGGCCGGCGATGAAAATGCTTTCGGCGACCTTGCCATCTTTGTTGGTCGTAGTTTGGAAAGATTGGCCGGGCGTATCGGAGAAGCAATTCAGGTTCAGGCAATCATTCCAATCCGCGCGGCCAATTAACGGCAATCCGTGAGGGCCGGTGCGGTCAAGCGTATACTGGATTGAGCGTTCCAAGTGATTGTAGAGAGGTTCTTCCGAGCCCGGGAGGTTGTCGTAAGGCACTGGTTCGCACAGAACCTCCCAATCACCAGTCTCTTTAATGTAAGCGGCGACAGATAAAACCAACCAGAGGGGATCGTCGTTGAAATCACTGCCTACCTCATGGTTGCCGCGCTTAGTCAGGGGCTGGTATTGGTGGTAAGCGCCACCACTGGGAAGTTGGGTGGCTGCCAGGTCGAAGATGCGCTGGCGTGCCCGCTCAGGGACCAGTTGTACGCAGCCGAGCAGGTCCTGGTTAGAGTCGCGGAAACCAATACCACGTCCCACGCCTGACTCAAAATAGGAGGCTGAACGTGAGAGATTAAAAGCAGCCATCACCTGGTATGCATTCCAGATGTTCACCATGCGGTTCGTGTGTCCATCAGGCGTGGTCACCTGTAACTTTTCCAGCAGCCTATCCCAATAAGCCCGTAGCGCTTGAAAAGCGTGTTCCACTTGGTTGGCTTGCAAATAGCGTCTGATGATCGGTATCACGGTGCGTTTATTTAGGGTTTGCGAGTCCGGGGGATCGAATTTTTCATCCTGCGGGTTCTCATGATATCCCAGGATAAAGATGACTTTTTTACCTTCCCCTGCATTCAACCGGAGCTTGATATGCTGGGTGCCAACCGGTTGCCAGCCATAGGCGATTGAGTTGGACATACGGCCGGCTTCTACCGCCGAAGGCGAATCCCAGCCACGGTAGGCACCCAGGAAGGCTTCGCGCTGGGTGTCGAATCCGCTTAATTTCTCAGAACAAGCCAGGTAGGCGAAGTGGTTACGGCGCTCGCGATATTCCGACTTGTGATAGATCACGCCATCAAGGACCTCGACTTGACCAATAGAGTAGTTACGCTGGAAGTTGGTGGCATCGTCCCAGGCGTCCCATAGACAGAACTCTATTGCAGAGAACACTGATAGGTTAGCGGGCTTAGAGCGGTGATTTGTGAGGGTCAGCTCCCAGATTTCTAGGTTCTCGCCAAGGGGCACGAAGTACCGGATGTGAGATTCTATGCCAGCTAGTTTGGACCGAATGGCCGTATACCCCAACCCGTGACGACATTCATATTCATCAAGCCGGTGGCGGGTTGGTTGCCATGTTGGAGACCAGAATAAAGGTCCGTTTGAATTGGAAGGGAAACCGTCGTCACGCAAATAGATGTAGCGCCCGCCCGAATCCAAAGGTGCGTTGTTATAACGGTAGCGAGTTAGCCGCCGAAGGCGGGCGTCTTTGTAAAATGAATATCCGCCGGCGGTGTTGGATATGATGCCGAAATATTCTTCGCAACCCAGGTAATTGATCCATGGCAAGGGGGTGTCAGGTCGAGTAATGACATATTCACGCTGCTCATCATCGAAGTAACCAAACTGCATCGTATCCTCAGCAAAATCATTATTTTAAAACTACAAATTACATTGTTATTACCGCCGTCCGTAGGGAAAGTCACCCATCAAGCGATACTGTAAACCTTGGCCAGCAATTCATCCACCATCTTTTCAGGCGATGTTGGCATAGAACTGCCCAGGAAGTGTAGTAAATCCATCAAAGGCATGTCCATCAAAAAGCCCATCGGATCCATTCCGATCTGCTCACTATCATTCCCACCAAAGTTAGCCCGCATCTGACCATTCATTTGCTGATAGAGTGAAGCTAAAACACTCATACCGCGTGGATCCTCTGTCCATTCACGCAGGGTCGATTCGCGATTTAATATGCTGGGCAGCTCAAGCGTGGAATGCAACGTAACCGTCTTTGTATGGCGAATGTCGGTAGATGAAGCCCCGATCAGGATGTCAAACTCCCCATCCTCGGTAATCCATTGTCTGTAAGCCGGGTGGTAATACGCAAAGGCGCGGAAATCAAGTGACACGGTTACGGTCTTGGTCTCACCTGGCTGGAGCTCAACTTTGGCAAAGCCTTTAAGCTCCTTGGGAGGGCGGACCAGTCCTGATTTGTGGTCTTGCACATACACCTGGACTACTTCCTTGCCTGCCATCTTGCCGGTGTTGGTCACGTCCACAGAAACGGTCAAGCCATCCACATCTCGGAAGGTTTGCGAGGAAACCTTGGGGTTTTGATAATCGAATGTGGTATAGCTCATCCCATAACCAAAGGGGAATAGCGTCGGAACCTCTTTGGTATCATAGTAACGATACCCCATGAAAATCCCCTCACCATAGCGCACTGCGCCATTTTCTCCAGGATAGTTTATATAGGCAGGTGTATCTATCAGCTTTAGCGGGAAGGTTTCCGCCAGCTTGCCAGACGGATTGACCTTACCATAAAGCACATCGGCAATTGCCCCTCCGCCAGCCTGTCCCATCATCCAGGCCTCGAGGACAGCAGCTGTACCATCAATCCACTCACTCATCACCACCGGAGCGCCATTATTAAGGATGACAATAGTATTAGGTTGGACAGCGGTAACCGCTTTGATCAACGCAACCTGATGCGATGTCAGGTCGAGGTCAGGTCGGTCATACCCTTCTGACTCTTTGGTTGCAGGGAGGGAAAGATAAAGCAAGGCTACATCAGCTGAACGGGCGTGCGAAACAGCCTCATCGATAAGAGCCTGGTTGAAACTTTCATCTGAAGGATAGCCTTCAGCATAACTCAGCTCGGTATCCCCAGCCATTTCTTGCAGCTCTTCATATGGATTGTCCAGCTGGGTTGGATTGATGTGCGAGCTGCCTCCTCCCTGGTAGTATGCTTCTTTGGCCGCGAGACCAATGACCGCGATGTGCTTTTGATCCTTTAATGGTAGAACCCCGTTATTTTTAAGCAGGACCATACCTTCTGCAGCAATCCGGCGCGCCAGAGCATGGTGTGCGGCTATATCAAACGAACCACCTTTTTGTGTCTCGGCAGCTTTGAATACGATGTCCAGAATCCTGCGTACCGCCTCATCCAGCACCGATTCGTCCAGTTTGCCTGAGCGAACGGCATCTATAACTGCCTTAACCCGCCTTTCCCTTGGACCGGGCATTTCCAAGTCCAGACCAGCTTCCAAAGCATCCACCCGGTCGTGTACCGCGCCCCAGTCGGAAACGACAAAACCCTCAAAACCCCACTCCTCCCTGAGGGTCTCCGTCAGCAGCCTGTGATTCTCAGCGGCGTATGTGCCGTTGAGCTTGTTGTAAGAGCACATCACCGTCCAGGGTTTGGCTTTTTTAACCGCCGCCTCAAAGGCTGGCAGGTAAATCTCCCGTAAAGTACGTTCATCTATTTCGGAGCTGATCGTGGAACGCTGGTATTCCTGGTTATTCGCGGCGAAATGTTTTAGCGAAGTGCCCACCCCTTTACTTTGCACGCCCTTGATGAAGCTGACCGCCATTTCCCCGGCAAGGTAGGGGTCTTCGGAGTAATACTCGAAATTACGCCCGCACAGGGGGGTGCGCTTCATGTTCACCCCAGGTCCAAGGACTACATCAACCTTCAAGGCGAGGCACTCCTCTGCGATTGCCTGGCCTAGTTTATGGATTAAATCCACGTCCCAGGTTGAAGCCATACAGGTAGCGGTTGGGAAACAGGTTGCGGGTACGCTCGTAGAAATAAAGGTATGTACATCTTCAACGCGCCGTACCCCATGTGGCCCATCTGTAACGGTCATCTCCGGTACGCCCAGGCGTTCAACAGGTGTTGTCGTCCATGGACCGGCTC
>Ga0307426_1003045_pt1 | contig 10202 bp, 9 predicted proteins | sample SalMarWE160340MG_FD_202165 | JGI IMG/M metagenome (GOLD analysis project Ga0307426, IMG submission 202165) | Salt marsh sediment microbial communities from the Plum Island Ecosystem LTER, Massachusetts, United States - WE1603-40 | ecosystem: Environmental > Aquatic > Marine > Intertidal zone >... | reverse complement strand
GGCACGTGGGACGCGGACGTTATAGACGAAATATATCCGGAGAAGGACGACTACATCGTTATCAAAAGAAGGGATTCGGTCTTTCAGGATACGGAATTCGAGCTTTGGCTGAGATCGTTCGGCGCGGATACCATAATCTTCACGGGCATCGATTCGTACATTTGCGTGGAGAGTTCGGTGAGGGACGCTTTTAACAAGGGTTACGACGTGATTCTGCTGAGAGACTGCGTCGCGTCTAGGGTGAAGCAGCTCCATATCGCATCGCTCCTTCAGATCGCAGAAGCCTACGGATGGGTCATGTCGTCCGACGAGCTTCTGGGCAAGATCGACAGCGGGGAGCTTGAGCTTTCGGGTGTTGAGCCGCCTCCGGTTTCTCTCGTAAGGTCCGAGGGACAGGCGTAACATTTATCCCCGGTACCGGATTTGATTTCCCCCCTGATTACCAATTAAAGTATCGGCAATGAATCTACTCGACTGGATCGTCGTTGCTGCCTACGTAGTAGTTCTGTTGACACTCAGCAGATATTTAAGCAAAAGACAGGAAAGCATAGAGGATTACTACATCGGCGCGAGGACGCTGCCGTGGTGGGCCATAGGCATGTCCACTATGGCGACTCAGCTGGGAGCGATAAGCTTTATTTCGGCCCCGGCTTTCGTAGCGCTCAAGCCCGGCGGGGGGCTTACGTGGCTCGGATACGAGTTTGCCGTCCCCGCGGCAGTAGTCTTCGTGATGATCTTCATTATCCCCGTTATACACAGGGAAAAGGTCGTAAGCGCCTACGAATATCTAGAGAAACGGTTCGACGCCGCCACGCGCTCTATCGTGAGCTTCATCTTTCAAATAGGCAGGGCGCTCGCAACCGGCGTTACGATATATGCCATAGGACTGGTGCTCTCCGCGGTGTGGAAAGTGCCGCTCGCGCCTACGATTCTTGCTATAGGCGTCGTAACGATTATCTACGACGTCTGGGGAGGTATAAGGGCGGTCGTTTACAGCGACGTGATTCAGATGGTGGTGCTTACGCTCGGAATACTCATATGCGGCGTTACGGCGTATTACCTCGCGGGCGGGCTTGAAGGCGTATTTACAGGGATGGACAGGGAGCGGCTTCAGATCATGCGCCTCGGAACCCACGGCCTCGGCGACGGGGATGATTTCAGCTTCTGGGCGCTACTGTTCGGCGGCTTCTTCCTCTACGTTTCGTACTACGGGTGCGATCAGAGCCAGATACAGAGGGAGATGAGCGCGAGGACTCTGGACGACGCGAAGAGGTCCCTGATGCTGAACGGATTGTTCCGGTTTGTGATCGTCTCGGCTTACCTCGCTATGGGGCTTTTCATCGGGGCATTCGCCTACCAGAACGAGTACTTCATGAGCCTGATCCCGAAGGACAAGGTGGATTACATGGTCCCGGTCTTCGTACTCAATTACCTGCCTCACGGGGTCATCGGTTTTGTGGTGGTGGCGATACTGGCCGCGTTCATGTCGAGTCTCGATTCCTCGATAAACTCGCTCTCTGCCGCGACGATGAGGGACGTATATCAGAGGTACGTAAAGCCAGAGGCGAGCGACAGCCACTATTTTCTCTGGTCGAAGATACTCACAATCTTCTGGGGCGCTGTCTGCACCGGGTTTGCGTTTCTGGTAGGCAGCATTTCGGACACTATAATAGAGGCGATTAACAAGGTCGGTTCGCTTTTTTACGGACCCGTGCTGGCGGCCTTCATTCTGGGGATAATGATAAAGAGGTCGAGCGCTCTCGGGGCGAAGACAGGCGTCGCGGCGGGAGTCGCGGTCAATCTCGTCTTGTGGATCGGATTTCCCGGCGTGTCGTGGCTCTGGTGGAACCTGGCGGGCAGTATATCTGCGGTAGGGGTCGGCTACGTGGTGAGTTTATTGCAGCCGAGTGAAGAGTCGTACCCCGCGACCGCCGAGACGGAGTCGGAGTCGGCCCTCGATTGGGGGAGAAGGTATATGTATCTGCTGATTTATTTTGTCGTCATTATCCTGGCCAGCTACCTGGTTCAAAGAATCTGGCTGCAATAAACGCTTGATTTAGGCCGAGTCCTTTTATAATCTATAATATATAATTAAGAGGATCTATTCTACAGGGAGGAAAGCAACAAAATGAGAAGAAAAGCCGGTTATATCCTTACAGTGATAATATTATTCGCCGGAGGCCACGCCTTTGCCCAGCAGGGTGATCTATCGCCTCTGGGTTTCAAGTTCGGCATTTCCGTCGGGGACGCGGAGGACGTGATTGAATCGAGCGGCAGGAGGGTCATGGAAAACAACGTCGATTCGAAAAAGATAAGGACTATTATAATTCAGGGAACGATTGTTGATATACCCCTTGACCTCGAAGGAAAAGATGTGAGGACCGGCCTCGAATTTTACGACAAGAAGCTCCTTTCTTCTTCTCTTATACTGGTATCTCAGGATTCGCTAGGGGAGTCCGAGAACCGAACTATGTTAAGAAAATATCTGACGGACAAGTACGGCGAGCCTACAAGCTCGGACAGTATGCTTTATTTCAAGACCTGGACCTGGCAGATGCCCGACGTGAAGCTTGTCCTCCACTCGAACGATAAGGATAAACTCGTAAAACTCCAATACACGTACAAGCCCGTGCAGGAGGTCAAGCTCGAGGACGAGCTTGACGACGCCAGGGGAACGGAGCAGAGTGACCCCGCAAAGCAGATGTTTCTCGAAGGGGATTACAGCAAGCCGACCGCGTATCGCGGACAATAATTTTCTTCCGTAAAGGATATAATGCACGCATCCGGCAGAAATGTCTGGTGGAAAAGGCTTCTGGCCTGGTACGGAGCGACCGAGGTGGGAGCGTGGACCATCATAAACCTCGGATCGCACCTGGATAAATGGCTAATCAGGGCGTCGGGCGGGAGCGTGAACACGACGCTCGCATGGCCGTGCCTGCTGCTTACCACTAAAGGCGCCAGGACAGGAAAGCTCAGGACTACTCCTCTCGTTTACATAAAAGACGAAGACAGACTCGCTATCATCGCCTCGAAAGGCGGGAACCCGACTCGCCCGTCGTGGTATATCAATCTGAGGGCCAATCCCGAGGTCAGGGTCTTTTTAAACGGAACGTCCGCGTCTTTCATCGCCAGAGACGCTGTAGGAGAGGAGAGGGAGCGGCTCTGGGCCAAGGCGGTCGAGCTTTATTCCGGATACGGCAAGTATCAGAACAGGGCAGGGGAGAGGGAGATTCCGGTTGTGGTGCTAAATCCGTCCAGCGACCAATCGTCATAAAATAGTCGCCACGGTGAGTTATCTGAAACAGGGTGTTTAAGTTATCTGACCGTAAATCAGGAAACTATGCTTAAGTGAAACAAGAGCTTTTGAGCCGGGAGAGCCAACATGCCCAGATTATATAATGATAAATCTCGTATCGATGGTAGGAAAAAATGTGATGTGGTAATCGTAGGCGGGGGTATATCGGGGCTTTACGCCGCGCGCAAGCTCGACGCTTCAGGAGTGGATGTACTGGTACTCGAGGCCGAAAACAGGGTTGGAGGACGAACTCTGACAACCTACCTGGATGACGGGACCTTTATAGACGACGGAGGTCAGTATATAAGTCCCGGACAGGACAGAATTGCGGAGCTCGCCGGAGAGCTTGGAATGACGTTATTCCCGAGCTGGGAGAAAGGTCTCACCGTTTATTGCGAGAACGGCAGTCGGACAAGCCGAGGCGAGCTTTTCCTCCCGGAAGAATCAGAAGTACAATCCCAGGTCACGGGCACGGCCGACGCCTTATACCGGATGGCGCAGGATGTTCCTCTTGACGCGCCCTGGGAAGCGTCCAAGGCGCGGGAATGGGATTCTCTGACACTCCACCAGTGGCTCGAAGCGAATGTCGTTTCGCCTAAAGCGCGCTCTGTAATTGCCGACTCCATAGAAGGGGTTTTCGGACGAGGCACGCTCCATACTTCCCTCCTTGCCGCGCTTTTCTGGATCCGCTCCGGCGATCCGCTAGATCCGTACGTCGCCGATAACGACCCGGACCCGGAGCGCCGGATAGACGGCGGGGCGCAGCAACTCTCGATACGCATGGCGGAAGAGCTTGGCGGCAGAGTTATAACGGAAGCGTGGGTATCATCAATCGAATACGACGGTCAAGGGGTGAAAGTTTCCGCATCCGGTCTGGAAGTTGAGGCGAAACGCGCGATAGTTGCAATGGCTCCCGCCGTAGCGGGCAGAATACGCTACTCTCCGGCGATGCCGGCTATAAGGGATCATCTTATGCAGCGAGCCCCCATGGGATGGCTTATTAAGGTGCACTGCGTGTACCCGGAGCGGTTCTGGGCCGATGACGGTCTTTCAGGGACTGCCGTTAGTGACTCGGGGGTGGTCAGAATCGCCGCCGATAACTCTCCGCCATCGGGCAAGCCCGGAATTCTGGTCGGATTTATCGAGGAGGCGGAGGCCATTGGCCTCTCGCTGACAACAAGGGACGAGAGGCGCGGAGCGGTGATTTCCGATCTGGTGCGCTACTTCGGGGATAAAGCGGCAAACCCTGTTCTGTATCGAGAAAAGGTGTGGGGTGACGATGAGTTTACGAGAGGAGCGGAGGGGGGATACTGGTCGCCCGGAGTCTGGACCGGGTACGGCCCTGCGTTGAGAGAACCGGTGGGCGCGGTTCACTGGGCGGGGACCGAAACCTCAGCAGTGTGGTGCGGGAAGATGGAGGGGGCCATTTTGGCCGGCGAGAGGGCTGCTCTGGAGGTACTTTCCGAGCTGGCTTGAAGTGTGTATGGCGAAATTTAAATTTGTCCGAACGAAATGACGCTCGTGCTTTATTTAGTTTTACGCGGGATGCTAGAGACGAACTCAATACTTCTATCAAGCCATTTCCGAAGCTCTTCATCCGACTCGTAACCCGCAGGCTCGACGTAGACGTACCCCTTCATGGGCCTGCCGGTGAAATCCATGGGCCTCGTGTGAGGCTCCGAAAGCGCGCTTTCGTAATTATCGGGACCGACTCGCGCGACGAGCAGGTTTTGTATTACGCCGCAGCACATACTGCCGTTCAACATAAAGGCGAGGCCCCCGAACATCTTCTTCTCGCCGCCGTTTTTTTCGTTTTTGAGTAATTTCCGTACTCGCGAAGCCAGCTTCTCATCGTACGCCATACTGAAGGTCCTCTCTTATGTGTGCTGACCGCATTAACTCCCGCAGAAGTTAATTATAAACATTCCCGCCGGGAAAATGTACTCGATTTGTTAATTCAATAATGAAGAGTGATATGAGAGAGGGGGTTGATTGATGAGAAGAATTATTGCCAGTATTGACGGAGGCGGGTTTTTACACCCGCCCCCTGAATTCCGACTATTCAATCACATCGATTTGTGATTGCCAGCCGGTGGTGAGTATGCGGAGACTTTCCTCACCGAAGTCGCTTTTCCGTTGTCGAAGGCAACAGTGACCCTGTCGCCGTTCTTAATGCCCTGGGTCATCGAGGCGTCGCTAAGTCTAATCATGTGGGTATCGCCATTGTGATCCTTTATCGTGAGACTATGATCACTCATGTGAGTGACCTGGCCCATCATAATAGAAGTTTCCGCCTTTATTTGCTGGAGAGGCGGGTTATGAGGCGCCGCAAACGCGCTTATAACGCCGACCCCGAGCATCGCTATTATCAAAACATTGCCGATTATTCTTCTCATTGTTATAAAACCTCCGTTTAGTTTTTACAGACCGGGGACGGATTTGCGGTGTGCAAACCGGTTCCCGAACTCTGATAAAAAGACCTCAGGAGAGGTGCGGAGGCGACCTTAGAGGAATGAAGCCGAAATAAGTGTCGTAGTGAAAGATGTTGTGGGAAAAATCTTCCGACTGCGAAAACGGATGCGTGAGGGCGAATAACGGTGTACCGCCCACCGGCGCCCGCGATGTATCGCAGGTCTTTCTCGATTCGTAATCGTTCGAGTACTCATCATCGAGTGTCAGGCCCGTATCGCCGGTTAAGGTATATACGCCATGCGAATAATTGATCGAAGGGTTATAATCCATCCGGCCGCTGTCGGCTGAATCGTTTGATCCCCCGAAAAAGAAGACTCCGGCGGCGCTCAATACGCAAACGGATAGAGTAAGGAACGCCCTGGTATCGATGATTGAAACGGGATGGTCGAGTATAGCGCGTAATTTATTCATCTTCCGAACCGTCCTACACGATATAGTGTAAGTATGGTCGGTCCATTATCAAGCGAAATTTATGATAAGTAAAGTTACACGGGGCGGGACCTTTTCAAAATCGATTCCCGAAACGATTCAATATGGCGGCATTGCCAGCAATATCAGCCGTTTACGACATCCTGCATTATTTGATATAATAGATACGCGCTGATTGTCTATGAAAAAACTATCCGTATGGTCCAGCTCGCTCACCCCTTCCCAGTTCGTCGTGCTCGCGTTTTTTCTCGCAAGCGTGCTCGGCGCCTTTCTCCTGAAACTACCTTATGCTACGAACGGAGGCATTACGTTTATAGATGCGATTTTCACTTCGACGTCGGCTATATGCGTTACGGGGCTCATAGTAGTCGATACGGGAACGAAATTCACAATATTCGGACAGGCCGTGATACTGGTGCTGATTCAGGCGGGCGGCCTGGGTATAACAACGCTCGGAGTCTTGTTCACGTCCGTATTGAGCGGGAGTATGAGCTTTAAGGACAGGTCGGTAATACGTGAGTCGTTCGCCCATTTCGGGATCACGAATTTCAGGAGGCTCGTGATCGAAATAATGCTCTTCACGTTCAGCCTGGAATTAGCCGGAGCCCTGATCCTTTATTTCGCCATCGAGGACGGAGGGATTTTTAACGCCGTGTTTCACGCGGTGTCCGCCTTCTGTAACGCCGGATTTTCCCTGTATTCGACAAGCCTCATGGGGTTTGAGGGGGATATCGTGATAAACGGCGTGATTTGCCTTCTTATTATAGCGGGCGGGATAGGGTTTCTGGTGGCGCGCGACATAAGGCATTATTTATTCGGCGGCGGGATAAAGCTGACGCTCCATTCGAAGGTGGTTATAACAATGACCGCAGCGCTTCTGGCCGTCGGCACGGTGCTTATACTCGGTATTGAATGGGACAATGCGCTCGCGGGTATGAGCGTCAAAGACAAGCTGCTGGCTTCGTTCTTCCAGTCGACGACGGCGAGAACGGCGGGATTCAACACGATAGACCTGTCGCTCCTTTCCAATTCCACCGTATTTCTGGTGGCTCTGCTGATGTTTATAGGGGCGTCGCCCGGCTCGTGCGGCGGCGGTATCAAGACGTCGACATTCGCCGTGCTGCTCGCGTTCGTCAGAAACAGGGCGCTTGGAAGGGATAACGCGTTTTTATTCAAAAGGACCATTCCACAAAAAGTAGTTTCGAAAACGGTTTCGGTTGTGACGGCAAGCGTATTATTTGTCATGGCGGTGACGCTGATAATCACAACGACTCAGGGCTGGGGAAAATCTTATCTGGAGGCCCCGAACCTGTTTATACATTCGCTGTTCGAGTCCGTCTCCGCGTTCGGCACCGTAGGGCTTTCACTCGGACTGACGGAAAAACTGTCGGGATTCGAAAAGATCGTTATAATCATTACCATGTTCGGGGGCAGGGTAGGGCCGCTGGCCCTCGCGATAGCCATAGGAGGAGAGAAGCCCGTGAGATATAAATACGCTGAAGAGCAGGTGATGGTCGGATGAAGAAGAAGACTTTCCTGATTTTGGGTCTGGACAACTTCGGATTCAGTCTCGCCGGGCAGCTCTATGGGCTTGGACAAGAGGTTATAGTGGTCGATATGGACGAAAAGAGAATCGCCGAGATAAGGGACGAGGTATCCGAGGCCGTTGTCGCCGACGCGACGGACAGGGACACGATAGAGGAGCTGGGCCTGGATAAAGTTGACGCGGCGGTAGTGAGCATGGGGGAAACGAGGATAGGACCGAGTGTGCTCGCGACGCTCCACCTGAAGGAAATGGGCATAGAAAATATCATAGTCAAGGCCGTATCATCCGAGCACGGCAGGATAGCGGAAAATATAGGCGCGACCAAGGTCGTTTTCCCGGAGCATGAGATTGCCGTAAGGCTGGCGAAGAAGCTGTCGGTGTCTCACGTCTTCGAAGAGGTGGATTTCCCGGAGGGGTATTCCCTTATTGAGATCCTCGCCCCGAAGAAGCTTCAGGGCAAGACGCTTTACGAGGCTCAGATCAGAACCAATTACGGGATTACGGTCGTCTGGATAAGAAGGACTACGGAGGACGGCAAGGTGATTTCTATACTCCCCGCGCCGAATGACAAGGTCTATGAAGGCGACGTGCTTTTTGTCCTAGGGCTTCAGGAAGACATAGAAAAGTTCAAAAAACTCGAAGTTTAGCAATTTCGAGGTGCATTCCGCGCTTATATTGTATATTTATCCTTTATATTTAGGGGGTTATGTGTAATTCTTCAAGTCGTACATGCGCTTGTTCTTTTCTCTTTTAATACTAAATAATTGACGATTCCGCTCAGGATGACCCTTTAAACTTCTCCCGGAAGTAGCCGGCTGCGTTCGCGATCTGGGATACGAACAGCAGGCAGGCGATATGAAATTTCCGCTTGCTCGATGTTTTCCACGGATACGCCATGAGGTCGGTGTAGAACGGCAAAGGCTCAAGTTTGTATTCCTCACCGTAGTTAATATAGCGTAACCTGTGAAAGCGATGAGCGCCCCTGCCGTAGTTATAATGCTGCGTTACGAACTTCCGTGATGTGAGTCTGTGGGCGTGGTGCACGATAACGTCCTTCGAGTACAATGTCTCGTATCCGAGGTGAACGGCCCTGTCGCAGAATTCCCGGTCTTCGCCCGCGGCGAGCGGGAAGGAAGTATCGAATCCTCCCATTTCCGTGAACAACTCATTAGGCAAGGCTATGTTGTTGGAAGTAAGGAACGTAGCATTATCGCGGTTGTAATACGAGTGAAGGTAGTCGCAAAGTATCTGGCTAGCCTCGGAGTAGAGGTTTTTGTTGAGCAAGTTGACCGCACGGCCCGCTATGACGCATTTCGGATGAGCGTCTAGTATGTTTTCGATTTTCTGAAGCCAATCAGGGGAGGGTTTGCAGTCGTCGTCGGTGAAGGCCAGGTACATGCCTCTTGCTTCCCGGGCCCCTCTGTTTCTCGCCGCCGCGGGGCCCGAATGCCGCTGCTCGATAAGCCTTACGTCCATTTTTTCCTTATAAGACGCAACTATGTCCCTTGGCCGGGGTTCGCTGCCGTCGTCGACCACGATGACCTCGAAATCCTCCTTGGGATACTGGAGCGTCGTCATGGAACCGAGACATTCCGATAACTGCGCGGGACGCCTGTACGTCGGTACGATAATCGAAAATTTTTTATCCTGAGAAGCCATTTATCCAATATTTTCTTAATTTAATGTTAACTGACGTCACATGGGCCTCGCATGAAGCGTACAACAGAACCCGGATTGCACAACTATGCGGTGAAACATTAATCGTTTCTCCCGAGGATACTTTTATCTATTACGCTCCGCACGTATTCGGCTTCGTTCGGCTCGGGCTCACCGGTAAACCATAGCAAGGCGAAGATCGCTACGACGATTACGGACAGTTTCAAGAGAACCAGGGGCCCGGGAGTTCCCCACAGAACGGCGGCCAGATACGCGATTACGGAAATGAGCACGCTCCGGCAGACGGTGCTCAGAGGCGGATATACGCGCCACATTATATACACCGCGGACAATAAAAGAAAAGCGCCTGCCCAGGCGAATGTGGTAAATACCATGGCGGCGCCGATCATGCCTCTTGCGGGGACTAACAGCAAATAACCTGTAACGGCAAGCGGTACGATAATGACGGCCACAACCAGCGGAACGCCCGGTTTGCCGCTCGCCGTGAGGATGGAACAATTTACAGAGATAAATACTGTGGCAATGGAGCCGAATATCAGAATTGACAGGATAGGCGCGGAATCGATATATTCCGTTCCGAATATCAGAGTTATGATTTCGTATGAACATCCCGCGGTCATCGCGGCGAAGGGTAAAAACATCAGTATAACGCGGTACGAGTTGCGGACGTAGCGCAAGACGGACTCTGTGTCGCCGGAACTGATTGTTTTAGCCAACGTCGAGAGTAGTAACGGCGAGAAAGAGAGCGCGAAGAGCCCGGGAATGATCGAGAGGTTCTGTGCC
>Ga0307426_1003044_pt1 | contig 10203 bp, 10 predicted proteins | sample SalMarWE160340MG_FD_202165 | JGI IMG/M metagenome (GOLD analysis project Ga0307426, IMG submission 202165) | Salt marsh sediment microbial communities from the Plum Island Ecosystem LTER, Massachusetts, United States - WE1603-40 | ecosystem: Environmental > Aquatic > Marine > Intertidal zone >... | reverse complement strand
GCGAGGCCTTTCACCTGTGTGAATTGCGCGCCAGGCCCAACGCACACTTCTCCATGCGACGCATCGCGCTGCTCATCGCCGAAAAGGTGCACCAGGTGCATCCGCTGCTCGCCGGTTTCATGCGTCTGCCGCAGGACGTGAATGGGCAATCCATCGAATCCGAATATTTCTTAAAGTCGTAAGACGACGACTCCCTATAGGCAATGGTCAGATACAGGATCGCGCCGTGCCGAAGCGTTCACGGCAGGCCACGCCTGGGTTGAATTTTTTCACGTCAAGCGCCTCGTGCGTCTGCCAGGATCAGCCGAGCGCCCCAATGGAAATCAAGATTCCGGCGGACAACCCGATTTGCGCCAGGTGGTAGGTCACGATTTCGAACAGCCGGCCGCCCCAATGCGGTCCGACGAAGCGGTTCCAGGCGATGGCCGCGTCGGAGACGAAAAACAGAATACCGCCGCCTGCCGCCAGCGCTCCCGCCAGGAGGGACCAATCGTCCCGAAAGAGCGTGGTCGAAGCGGACCACAATGTGAGACTCAAAACGAGGGCATAAACGCTGACCGGAACGATCATCGCCTCGTTTCCGCGTTCCTTCAGGCTGGCGATCAAACGCCGCAAGATCAGCAGCGCCGCGATGACGGTCGGCACGGCGAGCAGGATTGCGGGCGGCGTCAGAATCAAGCCGGCCGAGTTGAACGCTGCGACATAGAGCAGATGGGCCAGGAGGAAGGCGATCAAGCCCTTGAGAAAATGTGCCTCGGCGAAGAGCAGAAAGATGTCGCCCAACAGGGAGAACACGAGCCCGAGTAAAAACAGCACACCGACGGTCGAACTCATCGCCGTCGGATAGCTGGCGAACCAGATGCACAATGCCAGCAGTGTGGCGGGTTTGGCGGCGATCTCGAGCGTACGGTTCTGGCGTGCGACGGCGATCCAATCGACGATGGCGATACAAGCGCTGATCAGAAGCATCGACATGATGATCTAACTCCTTTTGGATTTCGATTCGGTCCCTTCATTCGTCTCCAGCGTTCGAAGCCGCTCTTCAGCCTTTTGTACGTATTCGGCGTTGATCTCGTATCCGAGGTAATGTCGCCCTGTACTTTTCGCAGCCAGGCATGTCGTCCCGGAGCCACAGAACGGATCGAGCACGACGTCGCCCTCGAAGGTATACAACTGGATCAGCCGGCGGGGAAGTTCCTCCGGAAACGGTGCGGGGTGGCCGACCGCGCGTGCAGACTCAGCGGGGAAGGTCCAGACGCTCTTGGTGAAGGAAAGGAAGTCGTCGCGCTCGATCGTGCTCTCCCGATCCTTCCCCGGGCGGGAAAAGGTCTGCTTGGAAAAAACGAGTATGTACTCGTGCACGTCGCGCAGCACGGGATTGCTGGCGGAGAGCCAGGAGCCCCAGGCGGTCGAGGCGCTGGCGCTGGCCGCCTTGTCCCAGATGATTTCACCGCGCATCAAATATCCGAGTTCGAGCATGTCGTGAATGACGTAGACGTGCAGCGGGATGTAGGGCTTGCGGCCGAGGTTGGCGATGTTGACGCAGGCTCTTCCGCCTGGCACGAGCAGGCGGTATACCTCCCGAAAGACTCGGCGGAGCAGGCTGAGGTATTCCTCCAGGGAGAGGTCCTGGTCGTATTCCTTCTGCACGTTGTAGGGCGGTGAGGTTACCATCAGGTGAACGCTGCTGCCCGGCAGCGCGGACATGTCCTCGGAGGATTGCAGGTAGATTCGGTCGAGTTGTTCGGGTGGAATCTCGTTTTCGACGTAATCGATTTCCAGGTTATCGTTTTGGCCTTCGTAGAGCCGGCTATTGTAGAAGGGCGACGAATCGTGGCTGATGCGTCCCGGTGCGCCGAAAGCGCTCGTGCGCGTGCCTTTCTTCTTTCGTTTCGCCACCGGATCTTCGCTCTCCTTTACGTCGCTATTTTTGATCGCTTCCGTACTGGAAGCGTTTCAACGCGTTAGGATCGTTGCGCCAGCCGCGCAGCACTTTCACGCGCAGCTTCAAAAAAACCTTACGCCCGGTCAGGATTTCGATCTCCTTGCGGGCGCTGGTTCCGATTGCCTTGAGCATGCTCCCGCCTTTGCCGATGACGATGCCCTTCTGGGATTCGCGCTCCACGAACAGCGTCGCTTCGATGTAGGCACCGTGATCGTTGCGGTCTTTGTACTCGTCGATACGCACGGCGATGGCGTGCGGGACCTCGTTGCGTAGGTTCTGCAGCGCTGCGGCGCGGATCAGATCGACGGCGATTTCCCGCTCGTAAAGATCGGTGATCTGGTCCTGGGGGTAATACTGCGGACCTTCGGGAAGCAGGGCGACGATGCGTTCCAGCAGGCGCTCACGGTTGTCCCCCAACGTCGCCGAGACGGAGATCATTTCCACCTGCGGCAGCAGCGTTTCAAAGGAATTCACACGCTCGGACAGCTCATCGGCCTCGACGAGGTCGATTTTATTCAATGCCGACAGGACGGGCTTCTTATTTCGATACTCCTTAATGCGTTCCGCCACGCGTCGATCGTCCTCCGTGGGGGGAACATCCAGGCTGAAGATGGCCAAGATCAAATCGGAGTCCTCGAGGCTGCTCTCCGCCTCGCTGTTCATGCGTTCGCCGAGACTGTGCAGCGGCTCGTGGATGCCCGGTGTGTCGACGAAGATCACCTGCGCGTTTTCCGTAGTTAAGATCCCCAGCTGGCGGCGCTGCGTGGTTTGCGGTTTGGGCGACACCGCGGCCACCATCTGGCCCAGGTAGGCGTTGATCAACGTGGATTTACCCACGTTGGGACGGCCCGCTACGGCGACGAAACCGGATTTATACCCTTCGGGTAGGTCCATGGGCATATTGTCCTGGCAAGCGCGCGCGCTGTCAAGCGATGTTGCCAGTATGCGGCCGGGGAAGCTGAGCGAAACGGTGGGCAGGGAAGCGGAGATCGTAGATTTGAGGCTATAATACATCCAAAGGAAGGGGCAGATGGGAATCTTTTCCAGGAAGAAGAAACGCGATCGCTTCGTGAAATTGATCCTCAAGCAGTCCGAGTTCGCCGTCGAAGGCATCGAGACTTTGCTGGAGTATCTCAAACAACCCAACGAGGCACTCGCCGAAAAACTGACCTTGATCGAGAAGGAAGCCGACGAAGTGCGGCGTATTTTGATCGACGAACTCAACCGCACTTTCGTCACGCCTATCGACCGTGAGGACATCTTTGCGCTCTCGCTGACCGTCGACGACGTGCTGGATTACGCCGAATCTACCATCGAGGAGATGCACCTGCTCGACGTCAAGCCCAACACCTATTTGGAGCGCATCGTGTCGCTGCTATCACAAGCGGCGCGGGAACTGTGTCTGGCGGTGGAGCGCATCGAGGACCACCCCAACGTGGCCAACGACCACGCCGTGCGGGCGAAGGCCCTGGAAAATCGCGTCGAGACGGTGTACCGCGAGGCCATTGCCGACCTCTTCCGCATGCCGCGCGACATCGAACACGTGGTCGAAATGCTCAAATTGCGCGAGGTCTACCGTCACCTGTCGAACGCCGCCGACCGGGGCGACGCCGCCGCAAATGTGATCGGGGACATCGTGGTGAAGATGATGTAGGGTATCAAACGAGGGGGAAACTGATTATTATATTGGATGGAAAATGCTGCCGATTTCGACAACATTTTTATATTCGTGAATTACGAAATTTATAGCTATATGATTACCCTTCTATAACCCAGCCCTCAGACTCCGCCAGGCGATGTAATTTATTGCCCACCTCGCGGAACTGAATTTTCGAAACCCCCAATTTCTGGCGGATGCGGTCCTTGTCCAAACCCGATTGGTAATCGCGCAGAGCGGCGGTCCAGCGGCACATGTCGAATGAAAGATGTTTGTCCAGGCCGGCCACCTCGCCGACGTCTTCGAGCAGGTATTCCAGGCGCCGCGGCGACCAGGGAAAGAGTTTCTCTTTGGGTTCGTACTGCCGCAGATATTCCTGATAGGCGCTGATCCATTCGTCGGAAAGTTCGAGTTTGCGCTCCTTGTAGCGTTTGCGTACGTCCCCGTAGCGCACGAATAGGATCGGGCCGTCCACCGCTCTGGGATCGACGTGATTGAGATGGATGTTAAGACATTCGTTTTTCTTGATCCCCGTCTCGAGCAGCAGCGCCAGAAGGGTGTAAGGTCGTGCGTCCGGCTTTTCGGCCTGACGCATCGCCCCGGCGACTTCGAGTACTTCTTCCAACTCATCCGGTGTGAGTACGTCCGGCAAGGGGCTGAGTACCGATTGCTGCGGCACGGGGGCGGCCGGATCTTCGCTGATGACGCCCGTTTCCTCGAGCCAGCGGAAGAACGACTTTATCGAGGTAATCCGGCGCGCGTAGGTTTTCGGACTGCAGGAGACGCCGCGCTTATTGAGCATCCAATCCAGGAAGTTGAGCAAGTCGTGCGTGCCGATGTCGGCGATCGCCGTTCCCGCACCGACGTACTTCGCCGCCAGGCGCAGATCGCCGGTGAAGGCTTTGACGGTGTGGATCGAGCGTCCGGCCGCTTCCAGGGCTTCTCCCCAGGCCTTGATGGCTGCGCTCAGGCTGGCGTCCGCACGTAAACCGTACTGTTTCTCCTCTTCCGAGTCGCTGGGTTCTTGAGAGAAGAGCGGTAGTGTCTCGGGCAATTCGGTCAATCCTGCCTCCGAATTTTCTTCGCATAGTCAACGGACGAGAATCCTAGACTCGCTTGGCAAAAATGTCAAATGCGCTGTAGGGTAGTGATGCGTGAGTTTAACGATCTTTAATCCAACCGAAGTGCGAAAATCACGCTGCATCCGAGGACAAGACAGCTAGGAAGCGTTCGGTGTAATAGGTCGCCGTCTGTGCGGAGGGCGAGATCTGGGGAAAGACGAGGTCGAAGCCATGATCGCAGTCCGGGATTTCGATGTACACGGACGGAACGCCTGCGGCGATCAGTGCTTGATGCAGGTGCAGGATGCTTTGTTGAACGCCGGCCATGTCGTGTGCGCCAAAGATCTGCAGCGTGGGCGGGCAATGCGGTCCAACGTGGTTGATCGGTGATGCCGCACGATATTTTTCCGGAATCTTGGCGTAGCTGCCGCCCAACAGGTTGGGCAGCATGTCTTTGGGCTGGACGATCATGCCGTTTCCCAGGTTGTCGAGATAGCGCACCACTAGCCGATCGATGGGATGATTCATGCTCGAATCGTAGAGTCCTTCGAGGTAGCGATTCAGTGCAATCAGGTCGGTGAGACCGTAGTAGGAGACGACGCCGCAAATGGAACCGTCGCCCGCCGGCTGTTCCGTTTGTGAGTAGGCAGACAGCAGCGCCAGATGTCCGCCTGCGGATGCACCCATGAGAACGATTCGATCGGGCCGAACACCGTGCCGCGATCCATTGGCCTGCATCCACTCCTTTGCGTGGGCGACATCGGCGAGCATGTCCTTGAGCCGCGCCTTGGGTGCGAGGGCGTAGGCCAGGTCGAGGATGACGTGGCCCTGTGCTGCGAGATGACGGAAGAAGGGCCGCGTGCCCAGATCTTTATCGCCGTAATGCCAACCGCTGCCGTGCAGGTAGATGATGCCCAGCCCGGATGGATGGGCGTCCTCAGCAGGCCACCAGAGATCGGCCAACAAAGGCTCACCGGTCGATGGGCGGCTGGCGACGACCAGATCTTCCTGCCGGTGGATCTCCGCCTCTGCGTGAGTCGGGAGCGACCAGCGAGATGACTGCAGGCGAGGGCGAATGTCCGTAGGAATGCGGCTTTCGAAATCGGGACCGAATGCCATGGCGAGGCTGGACGATTCCCGCGTGACTTTAAGGATGTGCGTCGTGTTCAACAAACTGCCGATCAATCCACTCAGGGCGATTCCGGGTTTTTTCTTGCCGAGACCGGTCAGAAAACCGATGATCCCTGCAAACGCCAGGATGGGGGACAGCGCACTGCCGAGCAATTTCGGAATCCACAGCAGCAGCTTGCCAAATCCTGTTCGGGGATGAAGCCGTGTGGCAAGCCCGAAAAACAATGACAGTTCGCTGGCGATTTTACCCATATCGGATCAAGGGTTTCCACTACTCGAAATCGGCTACGGAAGAATCCCGCCGGGCCATGAAAGGCGAATCGAGTCACGGACTGCGGTACGCATTCGCTTCGCCCGGCGGGATTCATTCTAGCATTTATGAGTGAAGATGCAAGAGACCGCTTCGATTATGTGAACCATCGAGGTGGACACGTTCTTTTTTCGGCGTGATTAACGTACGTCTACGGGGAAATGGCTGCCAGCAGTGCGGCTTGAATCGCATCTCGGTCCGGAATCAACACCGCTGCGCCGCTGTAGGGAACGCGGAAGGGCGTCACCAAATCGGGACCGATCGTGAGGCGGTGGATTCGCGAGGTGTCGGATGCCAGTGAAGTCCCCAACGGCACCAAAGGCAGGATGTCCTCGAGTGTAATATTGGTCTGAACGAGATAATTGAATTTGTTATACAGATCGGGCACCCGCGACAACCCGTCCAGGCTGAGTACGCGGCTGAACATCGCCTGTACCACTTCCTGCTGCCGCCGCAAACGATCGAAGTCGCTCGTTCTCTTACGCATGCGCACGTAGCACAGGGCGGTGAAGCCGTCCATGTGATACGTTCCGGGATTGTACTCGTAGTTGAAATCACCGCAGCGATCATAGACGTACTTGGTCACCTGGACGTCGATTCCCCCCAGCGTGTCGACGGCGGTGGTGAAACCGTTGAAGTTCACCCGAGCCCAGTAGTCGAGTTTGATCCCGAAATTGTATTCGACGGTATCGAAAACCCATTCGGCGCCGCCGCGCACGTCTGCCGTGTTGATGCGATCCACGCGCCAACCGGGAATGTAGACGTAGAGATCGCGCGGCAGCGAAAACATGGTCGCCATCTTGTTGTCCGGATCCAGCATCAAGATCACCATCGTGTCGGTGCGGAAGCCGCCGTCATCGGGGCGTTGATCGGAACCGAGCAGGATGATGTTGACCGCGTTTTCGGATTGGGGAATGGAGGCCATGGGCGGTGGGATCTCGATCGCCGATGGTTCTGCAGGCGGGTTAAAGGGTCCCCACGCATAGGGGTACGTCGGCGAAGGCAGTGCCGTCGGGATGTCCACCGGGTTGTCCTGTGTGGCCTCGGTGGGTTGAATGGGCGAGAAAGGCGTTGCGGTGGTCGTCGCCAAAGGATCCGCGGTCACGAGTACACCCGGATAAGAAACGGCGCTCGAAAATAGCCCGCCGAGGAAATTACAACCAAGTCCTACGAATACGACGAACACGAGAATCGGCAGCAGCAGATTTCGTCTGGGACGTGGTTGAGGATCGCCTAAAGGTTGTTTCATCGCTCGTTTAACGTTGCTCCCGGATAGCGAGTTCCCCCATTTACCATCGACTCGCTTCGTAATTCGATATTTCACGCTCGCCGTTCAGGTTGCATTTATCATGCCGGAGTTGATTGTATAACCGCTTTGCCGTTTGCGGTAGTGCGTTGCGAAGCAACCGGGCGGCTCCGCCGTATCTTGGGCAGGTAGCTCAGAGGGATGATATGGATCGAGGTTAGGAGCTGGAAGCTCCTTCAGCGCCGTCGTCAATCGTTTTGAGCGTTCCAGCCGGGTTGGATGTCTGTATAGGAGAGGTCATGATTTGGCTGGATCGAATGGATGGTTTTTTCCGTTCTTCGGTGGTCTGGGTCTCGTGGGCATCGGCCTTCAATTTACGGGGTTTGTACCCAACCCAGCGGATAGCGATCAATCCATACAACAGGGTCAGCCAGAGTGTGAACCCTCGATAGGCGAGTGAGATTACGGCGGCCGTCGCCAGGGGAACGTTCATCTCGGATATGTACACCGTCATTGCGCCTTCCACGAATCCAACACCGGAGGGTGTGATCGAGGCGATGGTGAAGAGATAGCTGGTTGTAAATCCTGCAAAAAGGGTTTGGAAATTGAACGGATGTCGAAACGCCATCGATGACATCCACAGGATCAGCATCATCGCGGCTTTTCTGGCCAACGCCAGGATTGCGGGCACCAGAAGGTTGCCAGGAGAATGGCGGATGTGCTGCAAGCCATCCGATACGTCGCGTGCGAAGGATTCGGCTTCGGCGTCTTCGATCAGTTCACGTCGCAGGACCGGCCTTAAAATCCTGTTCAAGGTCTTGATCAGCCAGATGATCGCTTTTCCCAATTTCTTATTGGATTGTATGCCGAGGATCGCCATGATGATGAGGGTCACGCCGATGGTCGCGGCGAAGATGGACGCCGCGATGATCACTGTATTCAAAACGCCGTTTCGATACAGGATCACCAATCCGATCGGCAGAACGATCATGAAGCCCAGGTAATCATAGACCAGGTAGAGGATGGCCGCAGTGGAGACTTTCGCTGCGGGCTTTTTCCGTTGTCGTCCATCTGCGATTAAAACGGCCATGGCGCCTGCGCCGTAGCTGGGGGCGATAACGTTGATTAAATTCGCCGCGGTCGTAAGCGGAACGAGACGAGTCAGACTCTCGCGGATCCCAACCAGGCGGTATGTGGATTGGAACGCGGCCGCTATCACGACGAGCCAAAGCAGATGCGCTCCGAGAGCTGCGAGCATCCAGCGCCAATCGGCCTGTTTAAAAACATCCAGCACCGATCGAAGTTCCACTCGGTGGGTAAAGATGTAGTAAACCGCCAGGGTTATGATGATGGTATAGAAAGCTTTACGCATAGGATCCGATCACATCCATCTCGCGGGCATACGGCGAGATTATAACCGATTCTCTCGGAAGGCCGGCGGAGATCGACAGAAGCATGATTTCCCCGGTACCGCTCATTGAAGAATTTCTGCCAGGGCGGCGAAACTCTCCGGGCTGTTGAGGCTCAGACCCTCCGCCTCACGGCCGATCCGGCGTAAAAGTCCTGTAAGGACGCTTTTCGAGCCCATTTCGAAGAAATGGGTTATGCCGTTGTCCAGCATGTATTGCACGGATTCTGTCCAGCGCACGCGCGAGATGAGCTGGGCGCGTAATTCTTCTTTTACTTCGCTGGCCGAGTGGAGTGGTTTTGCACTTACGTTGCCGATGATGGTGATTTTTGGATCCTGAATCGGTGTCGATTGAAGGACGCGCTTGAAGGAAATTGCCGCCTGGTGCATCAATGGGGAATGTCCGGCGATGCTTACGGCGAGACGGACGAATTTCTTTGCGCCATTTTCGAGCAGCATTTCACCCGCAAGGTTCAAGGGATCTTCGAATCCGGAGATGACGATCTGGCCGGGACAGTTGTCGTTGGCGATCCACACGCCAGCGCCGCTTTCTTCCGAGGCCCGTTCACATATCTGCTCCACAAGATCGGTTTCGAGACCCAGGACGGCAGCCATACCGCCCGGATTTTCGACTGCGGCCTGATTCATACAGCGGGCTCGTTCTTCGACGAGCTTCAATGCTTCGGGAAAACTCAGCGCACCGGCTTTCACAAGCGCCGTGAATTCACCCAGCGAATGGCCTGCAGTGATGGCCGGTGTGAAGTTCGAATAGCGGGATTCGAAAACCCGCAGCACCGCGATGGAGTCGGTGAGCAGCGCAGGTTGTGTGTACAGCGTATCGTTGAGTGTTTCCTGCGGACCTTCCCAACAAACCTGGGAGATTGAATAGCCGAGGATTTTATCTGCGGTTTTAAACACTTCTGCAGCGATGGGGTCTTCTTGAGCAAGAAGGCTACCCATGCCGACGGCTTGAGAACCTTGGCCCGGGAAAACGAATGCGCTTTGCTTTGGGTCTGAGGACATGGGAATCAAAAGGCCGCGCTCGAAAACACGGCCTTCACAAGTTGTTAGCCTTGTTCGATTTCAATCACTTCACGCCCAGCATAATGGCCGCAACTGGGGCAAACGTGATGCGGCAGACGTTTCTCTCCGCAGTTCGTGCAGACCAACAAGTGGCTTGCCTGCAGGGCGTCATGTGCGCGCCGGCGATTTCGCCGTCCCTTCGATGTTTTCCTCTTCGGAAGTGGTGGCATATTACTTTTCTCCTGAGTACACACAATACCGCCTGCCCATCGGGCAGGCGGTATCATTATAGCAGGCCGTATGTAGGTGTCAAGTCGGCCGGTTTTCGAATGGGATTCTGCTGCAGTATCGGCCGATTCGTGGCGGACAGATGTGGGCCAGCGCTCTTCCTGTTGTTCGCTTTTATGGCTGGGTATAATGAT
>Ga0307426_1003042_pt1 | contig 10205 bp, 11 predicted proteins | sample SalMarWE160340MG_FD_202165 | JGI IMG/M metagenome (GOLD analysis project Ga0307426, IMG submission 202165) | Salt marsh sediment microbial communities from the Plum Island Ecosystem LTER, Massachusetts, United States - WE1603-40 | ecosystem: Environmental > Aquatic > Marine > Intertidal zone >... | reverse complement strand
GATCCCCCACCGCGGCCATTGCCACCATTGCCGCCGCTGCCGCCATTACCATTGCCGTTGCCGCCGGCACTCGCGCCACCGCCGCCTCCGGAACCAGCTGCTCCGGCGCCCGCACTGCCGCCGCCAGCCCCGGCACCCGCCCCACTGCCGTCACCAGAACCGCCTGTTCCGCCTCCCGCAGCGCCACCACCAACGCCACCGACACCGCCACCTCCACCTCCACCGCCTGCGCCACCTCTGGCGAGGATCATGTCACCCTCAAACGGGGACGAGGCCACGTCGGCAGTCACCGACAATTGATTCCCGCTGCCGTCCGCCGGGAAAACGTTCGACGGGACCGCACTCCAGGCCGGAAACGTCATAAACAACAGCCCTGAAACACACAATAATTTTTTCAACATTTTTCTCTTCATTGCATCCTCCTGTATCTGAATTTGATTGGTTTCGAATGCTCAACGCTCAGCCGGAATTCTGACTGCAAAGAACCCAGAGCTCCGCGGCCGGGTGAGTCTCAGAACGGTTTGATTGTTTAACGTACAGAAGACCAGAAGGTTACAAATTTTTTTACATAATTTTTTAAAAAGATAAATGTGGCGGGTAAAAAGGGAAAGATTATCCAATAAAAGATACTATTGGTTCAAAAATCATAACATACGCGCACTTTTATATACATAAATTGTTTCACCACAGAGCTCTGCCTCGAAAAGTTTCTTTTCCATTGTTTAGGGTGCACTCCATGAACATGATGGACTGTGGTGAAATAATTTATTTTTATTGGTTGCCGCCGCCGGGTCCGGGTCCGCCGGCACCCCCGCCGCCCGAACCTCCGCTGCCGCCGCCGCCACTGCCTCCGGAACCGGATCCGCCACCCGAATCACCACCGGAACCGCCGCTGCCGGCCCCCGAACCACCGCCGCTGCCACCGCTGCCGGAACCGGCACCGCCACCAGGGCCCGTACCGCCCGGGCCGGGGGACCCTGCCTTGCCGCCGGATCCCCCCGGAGCCGCCTGGAACCCCTTGCCCGCATGGATGGCGGTAATGTAGCCGCGGGCAAGGTTCTGAGGCTCGGAATGCTGCGCCTGCATTATAAACGAGTTCCGCATGGCACGCATGTCTTCAGGGTTGAATCCTTTGTTCAAAGCCAGGGTTACCATGCCCGTGACGGCCTGGGACGAAACGCCCAGGCGCGAGACGTCCCGGGCGGTTTGATAACACTCGAGGGCCAGGCTGTAAGCCTGGTCGATATTCATGGAACCGGCGTGCTGCTGGACTTTGCCGGTAATTTTATCGGCGTCCTCCCTTGACAAACCGGCGGCAAGGCTGGCCGCCAGCGTACGCCCCAGGTTTTCGGTGCGGGATTTGTCATGGGAGAGCTTCGCCGCGCGCTGAAAGGCAAACGCATCCCGTGACTGGACCGTTTCCATGGCATTCACGATCAGGGACGGAGGCACACTCTTAGCCATCCCTTCGAAGACCTTGTTCATTAAAGGCTTTACGGGCATACCGCTGTTCTTGGCCTCTATCATCAGCGCGTGGGCCCGCTGGACCTGCTGTTCATTAAACTTGTTTTGCAGCATGGCCCGGGTGAGCTTGAGCATGCTGTCCGGATCCAGACCGTTTTGGATCGCCTGCCGGGCGCTGGCCTTTACCGCTGCCGGTGAGTTCGCCGGCAGACCGTCGTCAACCGCATCGCCCAGCGCCGCCCCCGCAAAAAGCAAAACCAGAATCACCGAACCCACCGCAGCAAACCCAACTGCCCCGTATTTATTTCTTATTTTTGATATGGATAATTTCATGAAAGGAAGAAATTCCTAAACTTATTGGATTAAAATTTTGGACACAGATTTGCACGGATAGCCACGGATTTTCTGAGGTATTGTCGAAGACAAATAAATATCTGTGTCATCCGCGTTCATCCGTGTCCTTTATAAAATTCAGGTAGTCGCTACTCCGGTACAAATACACAATTGCGAGAGCCAAAATCATCCTTCTCGTAAAATTTACACTCGGGCACATACACCGCCCCGTCCACGATGTAAAAATACCGGAATTCAGAACCGGCCGTCACGCTGACCACCCAGCGTGAGTCGTCTGCCTTGCTGGCCAGGTGCGGGCTGTAAGCATCCAGCGAGGAGGCGAACGCCACCCCCTGTGCCCCGGGCGCCCTGAGATAGAAGGTCACCCGGTCTGACTGCCGCTCATAATAATGGGTTGCAGCGCACCCTTCAAGACCAAGGGCGGCAACCGTCAAAAGCAGAAACAGAATTTTCACGTTCTCATGTTCACGGCCAGAATTGAGTTCTCGCCGCCGAAATCATCCTTTTCGCGAATAGGTATGGTCGGGTCGGGGATCCGTTTACGTCCATCGATGATGTAGCACAGCCGGTGCTCGCCGGGCGGCACATCAAGGATCGCCTCCCAGTATCCGCTGGTGCCGCTTCGTTTCATGGGCACGGCGGTCCAGCCCAGGAAGCTGCCGGTGATCTCCACCTGCTTCACATTGGGCTGATACAGGACAAAGCGGTGGGTGGCCGGCGCAGGCACATCATGCTGCGGTGTTACGAAAAACATAACCAGCAGGGCGGCCGCCAAACCGGCGGCAAACATGCCGGCCGGGCGCCACAGCGCGATCGAAAACCGGCGTTTTTCACGAAACACGACAGCCGGCACACGGTCGACCACTTCGCCGCGCACCCGCTTTTCCTGGTGCAGCAGATCCACGGCCTCGTCTTTAAAATGCGCATGGACATGAACGGTTTCGACAAACTCGATCTTCTCGTCCAGGTCCAGCTCGTCGTCGATATAACTGCTTATCAGATAATCCCTCATTTTTCACCTGTATTCATCATTTTTCTCAGTTTCACCCGGGCGCGGTGAACCCGGACCTTGACATTGCTCTCGCTCGTGCCGGTGATCCGGGCGATTTCCCGGTAGGAAAGATCGCTGCTGACCACCAGCGAGAGAACATCCCGCTCTTCCGGCTCCAATTCCTGCAGGGCCGCCAGCACCCGCCGGTATTCCTCACGCACCATCATGTGGGATTCCGGGTTGTGCTGCAAATACTCTTGCTCATCGAAGAGCCGGGTGTCGCGGCTTTGTCTGCGGTGCCCGTCGACGACGGCATTTCGGGCAATCGTGTAAAGAAGGGCGGTATTTTGGCCCTGCTCACCGTACTTTTCCAGATACCGCGTAAAGCTCTCCTGCAGGATGTCGCTGGAAAGGTGGTAATCCCCCGTGCTCCTCATCAGATAGGCAAAAAGCCGGTCACGATGCTTCTGGTAAAATGCTCTGAAATTACCCACTTTTTTAATGAAACGAACGAACGGTTAAAAGGTTACAAAATTGAGCGATTCCGCTCAATATCTTTTCACAAACGACGACTAACAATCAACAACATACTTTCTGATCGAGCGTTTTTTACTCGATCAGGGTCATAGCATATTTCGATCTTTTTTAAACACCCTCTGATAAATGTCACACTCCCTGAAATCCCGCAGGCAGTACTTAACGGCATAGAGTATTTTCATGCTGGTCATGTCGATACAGTAACAGTTCGGTTGGGGATCATCGAGGATCGGGCACATCTTGCCCCCGTTGTCAAAACTGTCGAAGGTCTGTTGTTTTAAACCGGTCATGACAAATCACCCCTCCGGTGCAGAAACCAAAAAGTTACGCGGCTGTATTTATGCTGTTACATTTATAAGGCGGGTAAAGCAGGGCCTGAAAATCTATGTTTGATCAAATCAAAAAGCGTACCAGAATCGCGAAGACCAGCTAACTTTTATTTCCCATGTAATGCTCTGTAAACATTACATTAAATGCTGAGCATGATTTAACGGACGCTGTCTGCTTCAATCAAATTGTGTGACATGGCACAGGTTATCAATGGAATCCGGGTAGCCATGCCACACAGGCTCGGATGCAATCCATTATCTGGATGCGCATTATCTGATCGACTGGAACAGGTATCCGGAGATTGGTGCTTTTAATAAATATAACGCATGAGCATCCTGGAGGTTACATTATTTATAAGAAATTATTATTAAAAGGTAGTAAGCAGAAAGGTATTGGGTTTGGGCCACACCACATCCCCGGTCTCTCAGCCGCCAATCACAAAAACATGAACCTCCCGGGGGCCGTGGGCACCGTGAACCATGGTGGCTTCGACATCGGCGGTTTTGCTAGGTCCGGAGATAAAAGTCATGCAGTTGGTCAGGCCCTCTTTTTGAACAACCGGATCCCATTTTATCAGGGCGTAAAGTTCTTTGAGGTCGGTGATGATCTGATCGAGGGTGATGACGGCGACGTGAATGGAAGGGACGAGGGATACGGAGCGGGCCTGCCCCGGCCGGCTTCGCATGACAAGGGTGGCGGTTTCGGCCATGCAGAAATCAGCCGAAGTAATTCCGATGTAAGAGTCAATGACGTTTTTTCGAATTTGATCTCTTTCCTGGTTCGCGGAATCTTCGGCGGAGGAGGAACCTTTAAATTCGGTGACGTGCAGCGGCACGTTTTGAGCCGCGAGCGCATCCGCCAGGTTCAGGCTCTCAAGCAAGGGGTGCTGCCACCTGACAACCTGTTTTCGATCGCCAAACTCCGGCGCCTTGTCTCGAACCAGATCGCCAATGGCGGCGGTTGCGGCAGCCCGATCTTTTAAAACCGTGACCTTCAGGTTGATCGGCGCGGCCATTTCCATGAGCCGGTCGATCAACTGCTGCCTTTCAGCTGCGGAGCGGTTTTTGATTCGATCGAGGATGGCACCGGTTTCTTCGGTGAATTGACTGGTGCAAAGGTCCTCGCGGCTACGCCGCGCATCGGGAACATGCCCCAGCGCGGAACGGATTCTGGCGATAAATGCCTGTTGTCCTGAATTGTCCATTGATATCATTTATTTCAAATTTTGAATTTGGGTCATTGGGATTTGTTTGAGCCCGCCCTGGCGCGACATTGTTGATGTATCCATTATCCGTTTCGGACCTGGATATAAGGTCAATAAAACACTGCGGGCGTTTGTTCGGTCTGGGCCAGGGATTTGGTTATTGATGCTTGGAATTTTCTTTATTCAAAGAATCAATTTTTATTTAGGTATCCTTCTCGACTATTTATATGTATATCTGGAACTCAACACTAAAGTCCCTTTTTCCACCTCCTGATAAAGCTCTCCTGGGCAACCGGCGGCATATCCCGGTCCTTTGTCCACCCATTCATAGGTGGCGGCAGGCGGCGGATCATGCCGTTGTTTTGCGGCAGAATTTTTTGCCCGAAAGATGCCATTTTCAGAAAAAAATCATAGACGCTGCGGTTGCGGATCATCCACGACCACATCTGATAAAACAGTTTTTCGGTGCCGCCCGCGGGGCTCACATCCCAGGCGGGATCCCCCTCGGCCAGTTTGGCCCGCAGCGCCAGCAGCATGCGCGGAATGTCGATGTTGACCGGGCAGGCATCCTGGCATGCTCCGCACAGGGTTTCTCCCTGGCACAAGTCTTTGGCCGCGTTGATGCCGGCCAGAAGGGGCATGATCACAGCCCCCACGGGTCCGGAATAGGGATGCCCGTATGCGTGCCCGCCGATTTTGCCGTAAACCGGACAAACGTTCAGGCAGGCGGCACACCGGATGCAGCATAGCATTTCCCGAAATTCCATATCCGCCAGTATCCGGCTGCGGCCGTTGTCCAGAATCACCAGATGAAACTCATCCGGTCCATCTACCTGATTCGCCTGCCGGGGTCCGCCGATGTAGCTGACGTAAGTACCCATATTCTGGGCAGCGGCTCCCCGGCAAAGCAGCCTCAAAAGGATGTCGTGATCTTCCAACCGGGCCGCGACGCGTTCCATGCCCATAATGGCAACATGCACTTTGGGCATGGTGGTGGACATGCGGATGTTGCCCTCGTTGGAAACCGTGGCGATGTGGCCGGTTTCCGCACAGGCAATGTTGCAGCCCGAAAACCCCATACCGGCAGCCAGAAATTTTTCACGCAGGGCTCTTCTGGCGGCCCGGGTCAGACTCGGCGGGTCATCGGTGTAGGAAATCCCGATTTTGTCGCTAAAAAGCTTGCCGATATCCCCGCGGGTCTTGTGGATGGCCGGCGCAATGATGTGGGACGGGCGTTCGCCGGCCAGCTGAATAATGTACTCCCCCAAATCGGTTTCGGCCACATCGATGCCGGCTTCAATCAGCGCGGTATTCAGCCCGATTTCTTCGCTCACCATGGATTTGCCCTTGACGGCAACTTTCACTTTGTGTCGGCGCGCGGTGCCCAGGCAATAGTCGACGGCGGCTTGGGCGTCGCGGGCAAAAAAGACATGACCGCCTTTTTCCCGGATGTTTGCCGCCAGGGTTTCCAGCAAAACATCCAGGTTCGCGATGGCTTTCTGACGTATCTCATGGGCTTTAAGGCGCAGATCCGGCCCTTCCGGCAAATTCAGGTAAGCGATGGCCGTGCCCCGGCCAAACCGGTTTTGAAGGTCGGCCAGGGCTCCCTGCAGGACTTTGTTTTTCAAAGCTTTCTGGGCTTCAGCAATATAATCTCCAACAAAAATTTCACTCATGGGTTCAAGTTCCGAGTTTTTGGAATGTCGAATGTCGATTGACGAATGTCGAATTAAGGCTTCAATCATTTCTATATATAATTAAAATGACAGAATTCAACCATTCGTCAATCGTCAATCGTCATTCGTCATTTAAAGGCCTGCCAATATTTGTGCAATATGCATAATCTTAATATCCGATCCCTTGCGGCTGAGCATGCCCTGAATGTTCATCAAACAGCCCATGTCGCAGCCGACCACGGTATCGGCACCGGAAGCTATTATGTTGTTGACCTTGTCATCTACCATGGCGGCGGATATATCTGCATATTTCACCGAAAACGACCCGCCGAAGCCGCAGCATTTATCCGAATCGTAAAGTTCGACAAATTCAGCGCCGGATACCTTGCGCAGCAGCCTGCGGGGCTGCTCCCGGACACGCAGACTGCGCAACAGATGACAGGAATCATGATAGGTGACTTTCCCGTCATATTTCGCGCCGAGGTCATCCACCCCCAGGATATCCACCAGATACTCCGTCAGTTCATAGGTCTTGTCAGCCACCTGCCGGGCACGCAGCTCCCAGGAGGCATCATCCTTAAACAATTCCGCATAGTGGTGCCTTACCATTGTCACGCACGACCCCGAGGGGCAAACGATCGTGTCCGCAGTCTCGAAAATTTCGATGAATCGTTTTGCGGCAATCCTTGCCTCCCGGCGGAATCCGGAATTATAAGCCGGCTGTCCGCAACAGGTCTGCTGGGTCGGGCACGTCATGCTTATCCCCAGCTTGCGAAAAATATGTACCATGGCTTCACCGACTTGCGGGTAAATTCCATCCACCAGGCACTGAATGAAAAGCGACACCGTTTTATTTTTGCCCATAAATGAGAGTCCTAATTAATCCGCCCTGAAAAATAGCACAAACAGGGCTGTAAATCGTTCTTTGAAATCTGAAAAATGTTGTTTGATCTAAGATCCGGCGGATTAATCAATTTATGCTGCGCATTATTTTCTTATTTTCTTTTTAATTCATTTTTGTGTAAAGACATATCTTTACAATGAACCAATCAAAAAATCCAGCGGAAAAAGGTTTGATTGAACTGCAGACTTTCGATAAGTATCCGAATGTGCTAAACTATGGATAATTTCTCAAGGTTTGCGAAATGATCCGCATGTGAGCACTAGATTAAAAATCTCGCTAACGTCTTAGATTTAAGGCGATTATAACGGTCGAAACAAAACAATCATAACGATCACAACGATCCAAACTATCTAAACGTCCCAAACCATCTGAACGATCTATACCAATCGCCATGAATGAAAAACGGGTCGCCCTCTTAGAGTTGATTGAAAAAATTGAAAGACTGGGGCAGTTTCAGGACCGCATCGATTTTCCTTCGAGCATCAGGGAGATATGGACCGCTTTTCTGGCAGATGTTCGGAATTTAATTGATATTGAAGTTTGTGCGTTGTTTCTGGTTGACGAAACGACCAATGAATTCACTCTGAAATACAGCGAACCGGAAAGCAAGGCAAAACTCTGTCAACAAGAAGTTGATCTTCAGATCGAGTGCGGCATTTTTCCATGGATCATAAACAGGAGGCAACCGGCGCTGATTCCAGGCCTGGCATTTGACAAAGAAAAATCAATTGTCATGCTGCCGTTAACTACTGTGAAAAGATCACTGGGGATTGTACTGATCCTCACACCGATCCGGGAAAGCTCCATTACCCATGAAAACATGAAACTGTTAACGGTTTTGACCAAAGAATGCTCCCTGGTAATGGAAAATACCCTGTTGTATGAGCGCTTGAGAAAAAAACATTTATCGCTGGAAAAAGCCAATAAGGAAATTAAGCTTCTATCCAGGACGGATTCTTTGACCGGATGCTACAACCGTGGATACCTAAATGAAGTACTGCCCCGTGAAATAACAAGAGCGCTGAGATATAAGCGCCCGCTGGCAGTGGCCATGTGTGATATTGACCACTTTAAAAAAGTAAATGACACATACGGCCATCAATGTGGGGATGAAGTGCTTAAGAAATTTGTACAGAGCATTTTAGAACTGATCCGCGCGGATACCGACTGGCTGGCAAGATACGGTGGAGAAGAATTTTTGCTGATACTGCCAGAAACAAACCTTGATAACGCCTTTGGCATGGCCGAAAGACTGCGTAAACATCTCGCACAGAAAGTGATTGCAACGGAAGAAGATAATATATCGATTACTGCCAGTTTTGGTGTGACCGGCTTTAATTCAGCAACCCCACCCGGTGAAATTACCAGTGAAGCCCTGATCGGCGCAGTTGACAAATACCTTTATGAGGCCAAGACACAGGGCCGCAACAGAGTCATCAGCGGTCCTTTTTTAGAACCGGTTTAAGCCGGCAAGATGTGATTCATTGACTCCCGGCAGGCAAGGTTTCGCATCGCCGGTCCTGCATCCGATACAGCCGAAGTTTAATGAGTTCAGCCGGATTAAATATCGCGGTCTCGGTTATACGGCTTAAAGGGCTTGGTCCTGAATTTCCGTTCTCCGCCGGAACTCATCAAATCCCTCTTGAATCGCCTGCATAATGACGTCAATTTTGAAGGGTTTTGTGAGATGGTTGTCAAAACCGGCTTCTTTTAACTTGTCGATGTCGTACAATTCAGTATGCCCGGTTAAGGCAATCACAAAAGTTTTGTCATCGGTTTCTCGAATCTTTCGGCAAAACTCCAACCCGTCCATTTCAAGCATGATCAGATCAGTGATGATGACCGGAAACTTGTTTCGTTCTAATAGGGAAAAGGCATCTTCAGCAGATTCAACGGCATCCACTTCGTATCCCAACTTGGAGAGAAGTTTCTGCATGAGTTCCCTGTGATAATCCTCATCATCCACCACTAGTATTTTCTTTTCCATTGTATGCTCTTCATCCAGATAGGTTTAATACCAACCATCGGAGGTGGTTTTAAAACCCCATCTGTCGTTTGAGGTTTTGGCAACAACTTCCGATCAGATAATTTGAACCGCCATCGAAAAAAAGCAATGTTATAGGTAGGAAAAGTCTTCGCACCGGACAGTCAATTGTCGTAAAACTATCCGCGAAGCACTATAAGACGAAGCAACTTTAATGTCAATTCAATTAATTTGAGTGTCATTATAATACAGTTATTTTTTTTCAAGCTTGACCGCGATGGCATAACGCCCGGAGCCCACAAAAATCAGACCCAGAAACACGCCCGCCAGACCGGCCGACCACAACATTAGGGTCTTATAGCCGATGCTGAAATAATTAAAAAAATACAGACCGAATAGAATAAACAAAATCGTACAGGCGATTCGAAAAAAATAACCGAATAGCAAACTGACCGCTCCCAGCGCCGCCAGAAGCATAAAGATGAAGCCCAGCAATGTCTGGGGCACCCCGATGTTGATAAAATTTAACGTCGTCCCGACGCTTTGCCAGGCATGGGCGCCTCCAATCAGTTTCGGTAAAGAGTGAATCAGTAAAACCGCCGCCAGTCCGAGGCGCATGATTAACAGGCCGAAATTATTTTTTTGCTCATGCGAGCCAAACATAAAATTTACCTCCCGAACAAATGATCATCCCAATATCGTAACCGTCAAAAGCTTTATTTCCAACGCGACCTTTAACTGTAGCTGCTGGACAAGACGCT
>Ga0307426_1003040_pt1 | contig 10217 bp, 10 predicted proteins | sample SalMarWE160340MG_FD_202165 | JGI IMG/M metagenome (GOLD analysis project Ga0307426, IMG submission 202165) | Salt marsh sediment microbial communities from the Plum Island Ecosystem LTER, Massachusetts, United States - WE1603-40 | ecosystem: Environmental > Aquatic > Marine > Intertidal zone >... | reverse complement strand
GTGGCATCAAAATCCGGCCGGTTATCCGCCAGACCTTCTCCCATGTCGTGAAGCAGCATGTCGGTAAAGGGCTGTATTACCTGATTCCTCATCTCCGGCAGCTCGTAATCATCGCCGGTCTCGACAACCGAGAGGTGACAGAGATTGCACCCAAGGTCAAAAAAGAGGCTTTCGCCGTCGGCCACGTCCGGGTCGTCCGTGTCCAGCCTTAGGGGAACAGCGAGGGTTTGAGTGTAGAAGGTCGTGATGTCCAGCGTTTCCTCGTCAATGTCGGGTTCGGCATCCTCTCCCTGTATGTCGGGGCTGGAAACGCCCATATCCTCGAAATAAGCCGTTGCCGCCTGCTGTCTCAAGTTCGGCATGGACGCCTTGCGTCCGAATCTTCCGATTTCGGTCTTGAGAGTGACTATGTTCCACACCATGTTGGGCCTTCCGGATATACCGTCACCGTCCTCGTCATCCGGGTCTGCAATTGCGAGAAGCGTTTCGTCCGGTATCGCTTCGAGAAGCCCCAAGCCTATAACAGGCGGAGGAAGTCTTACGGATGTCAGGTATTCACTTCCAAGCGGCTCACCGTTTGCCAGTGTTACGGTAAGTATCGGGCGTCTGAGATTATACGAAGTGCCGTCAGGGTAAGTTCCGATGATTTTTTCCCATTCGAGAGTCACGTCCGCTTCGGGCTCGAAGCCGAAAGTGGCGTGGTCCTGAATCTGATTGCCGAGGCCCTCAACCGGGGGATTGCCTCCCGGTACTGTCGGAGTCACGTTGGGGTCGGAGATTCGTACGAGACACAGACTCCTTAATCCGGTATTCCTGAATTCCGGCAGTCCTCTGCCGTTTTTGATATGGCACGCTTCGCACGATACGTTGTTAAACAGAGGTCCAAGACCCGGATTTCTCGGGGCGGGCGGCGTTACAAATACGTCACCGAAAGTGATGTCGCCCTCAAGGTGCTTGTCCAGGTGTTCCTCGGACAGATTGGCTGCGGGCGCTTCGAATGAAAATGACGTACGGTTATCCACACTCGTGTCCCCACCCGCGCGAATCGGCTCGGCTTCCTCTCCGGATCCACCGCCGTCGCACGCTGTAAACGCAAAGCTCATTGCTAAAAAAACAGTCAAAATAAGAACGTAGCGGACATAGTTATCCTCTGATCTTTTTTCTCCCATATTAAACATTTGATCCTCACCTGTTCCTCGCAAAAGTAGCGCCCGCGCCGGACGTTGTTCTGTCCGGAGCAGACGCTTGATTTTCAATGTATTACTGAATAATCGGCAATACTTCTTCGTTCAAGGTATCGAAAGCCTGTCTGCATGCTTCCTGCGCGGCTTCGATTTCGTCGGCTGCATCCGGGTCGAGAATCGCATCGTGGAATGGCTGGGGAATCGCCAGAATTGCAGCGGCGGCATCCATTATTTCCTGCTCCATGCGAGCGGACAGCTCCGGGTCCTACTGTGCAACAAGATCGTTCAGTCCCGTGCCGGAGGTTCCCAGGTCCTGCTGATCTCCGAGATACACGTTCAGCACGCCGATGATGTCGTTTGCGAAGTCCGTGCGTGAGTTGAAGCTGAACTGGCTTTCGACGGCTTCCACATCCTGATTGTCGTACGGCTCGGCGATCTTTCCGTTGGCTACCTCGTCCAGTATGATGGACATACCTTCAATGATCTGTTCAAGAGCGCTTTCCTGTGAGGGAAATATGGAGTTTGTGCCAGCCCCTTTCATTACGTCGCCGAAAGGCTCGTCTCCCTCGGTCCAGTCCGCGAGGAGCTCCTGAGCCGTGGATTGTATATCCTTCGCGACCGATACCAGATATTCGAACTCCCTGTCGCCGAGCTCTTCAAAGGAGAAATCGAACAGTAGATATTCAGCCGTATGGAATCCTTTGAGCGAAGGGTCCAGATTTGAGACGAATTGCTCTGTCAGCTCGTTGCCGCTATCGAGTACAGCGTCAAGATCGGTCCTGTTCACGGGCCAGGTATCAAGAGCAGGGTCGTGGCCCTTGAAATCCACAGGGCCGAAAAGCCAGGATTCACTCTGCTCCCACGGGATTCTGGCCGCGTACCATGCGTCCAGGGCAGCTTCGAGGTTTTCATCGGTCGGGTCGTTCTGAAGGGTCTCCACTGCCTGCCTGAATGCGGTCGCTCTCTCACTCAGCAGGTTGTAGGTGGGCACAACTACGACATCAACATAATCATTTAATATATTTTAAATAAACTCATCGTTGGTTCCGCCTTGACCGCCACCTCCTTCTGAATCATCCGATCCGCTCCCTCCGCAGCTTAAAACAAATAGCACGGAAAAAATAAATACTAATATCCTCTTCTTGTTAAACATGGTAAATCCTCCTCTAAAATTATAGGAGCTACACTCACTCCATATAATATTGATATTTATAATCAATATCATCTTAACGGTGATATTTTGGCTTGTCAAGAAAAAGGCAATAATCTAGGTTTGTTAGATGGAATGTACTATCATATGATAATGATTATCATATCTATTATCTTTATTGTGTCTGCAAATATTGTATCTGCAGCGTGTCTAGTCTAATTAAAATCCTTACTGCTTAAATATGGCACGGCGCTTGGATTCGATCTATCGAATTTACCTTATAGATGATGTTATCCGGCTTGTTATCGGTTTGTTATGGGAATGCAATTTTATGTTCAGCTATGATATAGATCTTATCTGTATGGCGTCGATTCCCGAGCCCGCGATTATATCGGAAATGACCACGACCCGGTCTCCGGGCTCGAAACCTTCCCGTTTTTTCAAAATGACAAAGGCATTCTGAATGGTTTTCTCCGGGTCCCTGCTGAAATCTATCCGGTGAGCCACCACGCCGCGGTTTATAAAGAGCTGCCTCCGGGTTCTGGGGTCGTTAGTGAAGGCGTATATATACGATTTGTGGGGTCTGCAGTTCGTTAAAAACTGTGCCATTATACCGCGCCGTGTTATCACAATTATCCCTTTGGCGTTGATAGCGTCGGCGTGTCCAACGGCGGTCGCCGCCACGTGCTGCTTATCGTCGTTTTTTATAAGGTTTTTGCTGAAGTTCAAACCGGGCAGTTTTTCAGACGCCCTTGCTATCCTGTCTATGTGCTCTACGCAGCGTACCGGATACTTGCCGACAGCGGTTTCGCCAGACAGCATGACGGCGTCTACTTCCTCGTAAATGGCATTGGCTACGTCCGTTACCTCAGCACGGGTGGGTATAGGGTTCTCGATCATCGATTCGAGGAGGTGTGTGGCCACGATGACGCGCTTTCCCTTCTCGGCGCATTTTCTCACGATGGTGCGCTGTACGTTCGGAAGCTCTTCGAGGTTGATCTCCACCCCCAGGTCGCCGCGGGCGACCATGATAGCGTCCGAGACTTCAATAATCTCGTCAAGATTATTGACGCCTTGCCTGTCCTCGATCTTGGATACTATCTTTATTTTGTTCTCCTTACTCCCGAGAAGCTCCTTTAGCTCCATTACGTCGCTTGCTTCCCGGACGAACGACGGCGCGATAAAATCCACCTCCTGCTCAAGGCCGAAGAACACGTCTTTTTTATCTTTTTCCGTAATCGAAGGAAGGTTGACGCGGATGCCCGGCAGATTTACGTGACGCTTACTCCCGAGCGTCCCTCCGTGAATTACCTTGCATTCCATAGTGCCCTGTGACTTCCGCAGGATCTCGAGATTAATGAGGCCGTTATCGACGGTCAGCTTGTCGCCTACGTTGACGGTATTGATAAGGTCTTCATAGTTGATGCTGAATGACGAGGTTTCCACGTCGTCCGGCCTTACCGACACCGTTATTATGTCGCCCTCCTGGAGCTTGAGGTCGCTTTGCAGATTCCCAGTCCGTATCTCCGGGCCCTGGAGGTCCATGAGTACGGGAATCGCGTCCTTGATTTTCTGGTTGATCGATTTGACGGCTTTGATGACCTTTAGGTGCGCATCGTGATCGCCGTGCGACATATTCAGGCGCACGACGTTCATCCCGGCCTGGTACATATGCATGAGCATATCGCGCGAGCTGGTCGAAGGGCCGACGGTGCAGATAATCTTGGTCTTTCTCAAATCACTCTTCCTGGATATGTATTAACTTTAAGTATGACGGGTATTTGATTAATGTAAAATTGCCGTAATTGAACGAAATTTACGAATACGATACTGTAAATATATGTCTCTGGTTATTACAGTAGTTTCTAATCATGGCCTCTGGCAGTCAACAGATCACCGACTGTCATCACGGGAAGGAGATGTCATTTCTGACCAATCGCTAAAAACCACCTATCTCGAAGCAGAAGACGGGAAAGCGATGATAGCATACGCCGGTGTAGGCAGAGTCCACGAAATGCATATATCGGAGTGGGTAGGTAATGTTGTAAAAGGGAAGAGGCGAAGGCTAGCAGATCACATATCGGTGCTAATTAAAGCGGCAGAGCGGAAACTTATGCCACACTCTAAGTCTAACCTTGTACCACATACTTTCTCTATCGCTGCCTATGAGAACAGTCAACCCACGCTATATGTGATCACAAATCGCATAATAGAAAATGGGAAATACGCTATCGGAAAAAATTTTGATTTGTTGGAACGTAGAGTTCCTAGGAACGAACTGTATAGAGTTATTATAAATGCTGAGGGTGTAGGAGCGTTGGCTTTATCAGAATCTGAGACGCGTGAAATTATTACTAAGACAATTAGCCGACGTGCCGCAAAACCAACATTAGGCGAAAATGTAGGAGCTGTGTTGGCCCGCTTAAACGCGAATGCAAGCAACGATCAAAGATCAGAAGGACTAGTAAGTCAGCATTGCATAGTCACATATCTTGCGAGTCCGAAGGATGGTTATGATCGTTGGTTCTGTGGCTGGGATTCAGAATTCAAAAAGCCGATGCTTCGACATATATGTGGTGGATTTGATGTAAATAATATTGTCGAGGCTATTGCTCCTATTGCGTTTGACCATATGACTAGAGAACGTGAAGCCAAAAAGAAGGGCGAACCTTTCGACGAAGAGATAGATATAGATGCTTTAAACGAACTATTACGGCGTAACCATAAAGAGCCTTCGGACGAGTTTGAATAGTGTGCAGTCCGGTATGAAGGAGACCGCTACAACTAAAATGCCCATCCGGATCTGACGACCGGGATAGAATCAGTGCATAGAATAATAAGGATAGAAAAATGATGCTGTAGTTGACTTCTTTCCTCCTTCCTAATATCGCAAGCACTATAAACATAGGAAAAATCGTAAGCATAAATCTTGGAACGCTCATCATGAATGAGGTGGATGTGGACAATAGCCAGGTCGCAAGAGCGTACAGGCTGTAAGAAAGCCTTAATCTGAAGAACGAATAGATTGTCAGTATTAATCCCAGCATACTGAAAACTATTTGAAACCATCCTAAGGCAACTTTAGCAGCCGGGTCGCCAAAATTCGTTACTCCCCATGAGTACAGCAACCCTTTGGTTGGGAGAGAAAGATTCATTCCCCAATGGCCGGATTGAATTTCAAGAAATTTTAGAGGATCGCCGTATGTCGTATAGTTCAGGATAATATAAATTATGAAGCCAAATCCTATGAGAAAAGTCCACAAAATATCTTTACCCATATTCTCCTTCTTGAATTCTCTTTGATGCAAATACTCGATCAGTATTACAGGAGCCAGGATTACTCCGTTTATTCTCGTCATTGCTGCGAGCATCCCTAGTACTCCGGACAGGCCCCATTTACTCTTTCTGGCGTAGTAGAAGCTGGTAATAGTAAGTGCCAAAAACAGACTCTCGGCATACGCAGCGTGTAAATAAAAAGCAGTCGGGAAAACGGAAAGATATATTACCGTTCTAAGCGCATAGTCAGTATCAAAGTCGAGGAGCACTAGTTTATAGAGGTAGATTGCCGCGAATATGTACGCGATATTCGACACCACGAGCCCCGACAGGAGATAGTTCTGAAATATGAATGCACATACTTTGATGAGAAACGGATATAGTGGAAAGAAGACTATCATTAAATGTCTTTCATTGACCGTTGAGCCCGAATAACCTTCTCTAGCGATGTTCAGATAGTGCGGAGTGTCCCAAGAATTCCAAAGCGAGATAAAAGAATCGGGTAATCCATCTGTATTAAGGACGTACGAAGCATATGCGAATAGGAATGTCCCGATGATACTGACTATAACTATTACCGAGAGCTGAATTATCGGATTTTTAACGTTCATTGAGATTGTTCTATTATCTTCCGAAGTCGCGGCATTTTCCGTATTAACAAAGACAATATTACTATATTTACTGACTCAATAAAGTATTGTTAGTTTAATCAATTCTCAATCGGCTTTGGATGGTGGTATTGGACAAAAATTTGTATGGGGTTTGCTACGTCAGAATCGGAATGCGTATCAGCACAAATGCTACATCTTCTGGCATTTTACGCGACTTATAAATCATGCTCCTGCCGAGCAAGCGATATTGGAGGGTTTCGGAGATGTGATGTGTTATTAATGTGTCGATTTCTGCGAGATCGACTACCTTTGATAGACCAAGTATCCCATATAAACACCTATTACCTTACGCTTAGAAGATCTCGCTTCTCATTTCGATCGCTCGAAGATAGGGGATTTAGTATTGTGGAGTTGCGGCCATATTTAATGATGACGTGCGTCATATCAACCCGCCCGGTATGACGTAAATCTTTATTGAATCCGTGGAGCGGAGTCCTCCGCTGTCCCTTGCTTCGACGGTTATCGTATGCCACGTGTCGTGACCCGTGGTCGGAGGGTTACACATTTCCACACGCTCGCCACGTCCAAGGCTTCTAGTTCTCACACTCCCCCCCTGTATATAACTTCCACTCCAGACGAGCGCGTCTCCCGTAAGCACTCCGTCCTGAAGATCCTCCGCTTCGGCTACGAGGGTCATGCATTCGCCGTCTCCCATTCCCGTCCTGTCCGCCGGACTCGTGATAGCTACCACCGGCGGCGTGTTGCCCGCGGGCAGCGGTAAAACAGTAAGGCTGATCGAAGCGCTGCTCGAAAAACCGTCCCTGTCCGTTGCCGTAAGCGTAACGGTTTGTACACCCTCGGGCAGTGTGGTTTTAACTAGCTCTCCAGTTCCGAGCCGGGAGCTTACGAGACTCGAACACCAGACGAGCGCGTCCCCCACTAGATCGCCCGACTCCCTGTCCTGTGCCCAGCCCCTGAACGTTATTTCCTGTCCTACGTAAAAAGTCCGTCCGGTGGGCGAAGTTATTCTCGGCGCGCGCGGCGGGTTGTTTTGTATCACGATCCTTTTCTCGGCTCTGGCCATCCTGCCGCCGCTGTCCGTTGTGGTAAAGGTAACGGTATGGGCACCCGGAGACAGAAAGTTTTTCCTCAGAGACAAGCCGGTTCCCAAGCGGCCGTCCCTGTCCGAGCTCCAGACGAGTCTTTCGGGAGCGAATGAGCTATCTTCCGTGTCAGAAGCTGTCGCTCTGAAAGAAATAGGTTCGCCCCACAAAAAATCAGTCGCCGAAGGAGCGACAATCCTGGCCGTAGGCGCGCGGTTTACACATAAGTCCTTTCCGAGGACTATGGCATACCCTTCCGGAATGTTCATCCTGATTCCCGAGATTGTGATAGCTTCACTGGCTACGGGTATCGTTAAGCGATCGCCGTCTGCGCTCAGAGTAACGTCGGTATTATAGGACTCATGTTCAGGCGCGCGTGCGGTTAAATCGAGAACTCCCCTGCTTACCACAACGCCCGAGAACGTAAACGGAAGGAGTGTACCTTCTGCAACACGCGATTTTATCTCCTCATCACCCACCACGCTAACGACTTCAGCCCTGCCGTCACCGAATACGAGGCCGTTTCTCCTCGCGCTTTCCCTGTAACCGGCATTAGCGTTCATCTCCACGTTGATCCGCGCTCGTTTCCGTCCCACCGTTATGCCCAGGAACTTAACCTTAACCTCGAGCTCTCCCGACAGGGAACCGCAATACGTCCCGAAAAACCTCGGGTCCTGAGCGGCCCGGGCAGGCTCATGCATATAGCCCAGAATGATGAATACCGATGCAATCAAAAAGTAGAATTTCCTGTTTCGTATGTCCATCTAAATACCCTCCCGTAAATATTCAAGGCTGTCTCGTAAGAGCCCTTCCCGTGAGATCGTCTCTCGTTGTCGTGTCCGGTGCTTCGTATACGAAAGAGAAGCTCAGAATATTTCTCACTTCGCAACTGCCGCCTTCTGAAAGTCTGATCCTTACTTCGGGCACGGTAGTTTGGGGAATTTCAAGCTCGGTCGGAGTAACGGCTTCAGCCGGGAAATGGAGCGTAAATTCGCCTATCGCGGATCCGCCGGACTGCACGAGGCCGCTATAACTGAAGGTCTCCCATGGCACGACATGGCCCGGTTCTTTCCACCCGGTCATCGTTACCGAGCCCGCGTTGTGAACCACAATCGCCGAAACCTGACCGTCTGTGAATAAACCGTTTAAACAGGGATTTTGAGAAGCCGCGGGACCGCCGCCTATTGTCCCTGAAGCACAGGATATAAACGTTACGATCAACAAAATGAATAAAAGAAAAGTAATTATTTCTCCAGCACTATCTCTGCTAAATTGAATCGCATGATGTTTCATCATTCTTATTCGACTTGTTATTCTCTTTGGGCTGCTATCGTCTCGCTGTATACATTGCCTTCCCACATATAGGTAAAACTAAGCTCCATCACATCACTAGTACTCGGCGCGCAGCCGTCAGCTGAGCCGCCGGAGATTACAAAGTTCACCGCTATCTCACTTTCACCCGTTCTGCCGTCTATCGGATCAACGGTCGGAATCCTGCATTCGGGATCGCAAACCTCGGGGAAAAATAGCGTAAGCTGACCCTTTATATCGGGTACGTGGACTTCACCCATATAAGTGAATGTTTCCCAAAGAGCCGTGCTAGAGGGATCTTTTTCCCCCTGGATCGTTACCATGCTTCTGTAATGACTGACGAAAAAACGCGCTTTGCCGGGATCCCGGAAACTCCCTATAAAACAATCGTCCCAGATCGAGCGCGCTACTGGAAGATCGCGGCCTACATACGCGGAGCAGCTAGACAATAAAATCAGGGGTACAATCAGGAATTTAATAGTTCTTAGATGCATCGTTATACGGTCCTATCTTCTTTTCATCTCTATAGGTCTTCCGAGACCTTTGATTGTAAGAGTCCCCCCGTCACCGGACAGCGTGGCGCTTACGCCCATCTTGCTTCCGTCCGAAAAGAGCAGGACACCCCTTGCCTCCTCCGGCGATGAAGCGCTTCCCGTAACGGCAACGGGTTTACCGTCCACATATCCAGTACCGGCCAGGAGTTCTCCCGCCTGAGATAAATTCAGCCATATGGACGGGTCCCCGGAATCCGCAAAGACGCCCGCGAACGGCCCCGTCGGCAAATCGGCCGTATAACCGGTTCGCGCCAATTCTAACTTATCTCCGAGGCCTCTTATTGTCATAGTCCTCCCGTCTGGCGACAGTATGACCTCGACCTCTGTCCTTGAGCCGTCTTCGTAAACGAGTACAGCAGGTCCGTGCCAGGAGGCGATCGAAGACAGGGCGAACCTGCGACCGTTAAGCGACCCGGTTCCTACTACCGCATTTTCGTCCTGAACGAATTTTGCCGATACGGGGCGACCGTCCGCAGCGTTACCGTTAAAAGATCCTGTCATTGTGGGCGGGGGCTTTTTCTCTAGAGTGGCGCAGCCAAGGAAAAGCGTTATGAGTATCAGGCCGGATAGCGAGATTATTGTCCGGAGCGGCCGGAATCTGAATCCGAGTGATATCCTTTTAGTAAATGACATAACAGACCTACCTCCTCTGAATATCAATTACCTAAAAGGCAAACAAGTATATGAAAGTAAGCGGACGTGGTTTAATTATTAAGTAAGCGACCTATAGGCGCTTCTCTTGGGAACAGTACGTTTAACTGCACGAACATTAACGCGTGCCTTTGCTTACTCTTAAAATACATCTTGCCTTTTACTTGTTGCTCTCAAACTCATTATAAAATTGAATATGCACGCATGTCAATTATCATTTACGAATAGTAGTAGAAAAATGATATAAATCTATTGACTTTGATAACTATGACCTGCCCCCCTATAATAGGACCATAGTATAAGTTAGTTTTTTGGCAGAAACCCTATACACAGGAGGTCTGGAGAATGGCCAGGAAACGCTACACAGCAGAGCAGAT
>Ga0307426_1003034_pt1 | contig 10227 bp, 12 predicted proteins | sample SalMarWE160340MG_FD_202165 | JGI IMG/M metagenome (GOLD analysis project Ga0307426, IMG submission 202165) | Salt marsh sediment microbial communities from the Plum Island Ecosystem LTER, Massachusetts, United States - WE1603-40 | ecosystem: Environmental > Aquatic > Marine > Intertidal zone >... | reverse complement strand
GCCCGCGTCAAGGATCTTGCCCTTGAGGTCTGCTATGTCCTGAGCGTCGATCAGCTCATGATCGACTGCGGGCACCGGGTCTTGCCAGATCAGTTCTTCCGCCGGGACCTCCGGGCCGAGATAGCGCGACCGGGGCCCCATATCGCGGTGGGTCAGCTTGAACCATGCCCTGGCAAAGGCGTCCTTGAATTCCTCGGGGTTCTTCAGGTAGCGCCTGGCAATGGGCTCGTAGATCGGGTCGAACTTCAGCGACAGGTCCGCAGTGGTCATCATCGGCCGGTGCTTCTCCGAAGGGTCGTGCGCGTCAACGACCATATCTGCTTCCTTTACGTCCTTTGCCAGCCACTGATTCGCGCCGGCCGGGCTCTTGACCAGTTCCCAATCGTATTGGAACAGCACCCTCAGATAGCCCAGGTCAAATTTGGTCGGGTTCGGTTTCCAGGCGCCCTCGATGCCGCTGCTGATGGTATCGCCGCCTTTGCCGCTGCCGAAGCTGCTTCGCCAGCCGAGGCCCTGCTCCTCGATGGGGGCGGCTTCGGGCTCCGGACCGACAAGCTCCGCATCCCCCGCCCCATGACATTTGCCGAACGTGTGCCCTCCGGCGACCAGCGCAACGGTCTCTTCGTCGTTCATGGCCATGCGTGCAAAGGTCTCTCGAACATCACGGCCGGAGGCGACCGGATCCGGGTTGCCGTCCGGCCCTTCCGGGTTCACGTAGATCAGGCCCATCTGTACGGCCGCCAGCGGATTTTCGAGATCCCGGTCGCCGCTGTAACGGCTCTTGGGCATGTCGCTCGTAGCCAGCCATTCCTCTTCGGCACCCCAATAGACGTCTTCTTCCGGCTCCCAGATATCCTCGCGCCCTCCGGCAAAACCAAAGGTCTTAAATCCCATGGACTCAAGGGCGCAGTTGCCGGCGAGGATCATGAGATCGGCCCAAGATATCTTTCTCCCGTATTTCTGTTTGATCGGCCAGAGCAGGCGGCGCGCCTTGTCGAGGTTCACGTTGTCGGGCCAGCTGTTCAGCGGCGCAAAGCGCTGATTACCGGAACCCCCACCCCCGCGGCCGTCGCCCATGCGGTAGGTGCCTGCGCTGTGCCACGCCATCCGGATGAAAAGCCCCCCGTAATGACCGTAATCGGCCGGCCACCAGTCCTGCGAGTCGGTCATCAGCGCATAAAGGTCCTTCTTCACGGCCTCCAGGTCGAGTTTCTTGAATTCCTCGGCGTAGTTGAACTCCTCGCCCATTGGATTGGTCATGTGAGAATTCTGATGAAGGATCTTGAGGTTCAACTGGTTCGGCCACCAGTCCCGGATCGACGTGCCACCGATAGGATGATTATTTTTTTTATTGTTCATTTTTATTTCCTCCTTTTCTTGACTGTTTCTCCGTTTTGCCTCGAAAAATCGTGCAAAAGGAATCTATGGGGTTATCCCCGAGTGTTTTCATTACGCGCCTTTTTGCCAAAACCGGGATCCGGACCTTTTTCGTGGATCCCGCCTTAATTTGCCTTTTGCTCCATGAGATGCCCCAGGGCCTCAAGGTGGGCCTTTTCTTCTTCTGCTATATCGTAGAGAACGGTCTTGCTTTTCTGGTCCCTGGCCTTTTCGGAATATCTCATATAGAGGTCCATGGCCTGGGACTCAAGCATCATGGCCATGTTGAGCACATCCGGCACTGTCTTTAGTGAATCCCTGTTTTGCTCCATAAACTCTTCGGTGGTAAAACCACCCTCCATGACCTCGGATACGATCTCAGCTTCAAATGCGTCTTTGTCGGTAACGGCTTGGTTGATAGTTACATAGAGATCAAAAAGTCTTTGTTTGTGGTGCTGCTCTATCTTTGCCAGTTTTGTAAGGACGCTTATCACCTCTGGATCGTCCATCATTTCAGCCAGGTTCTTGTAAAACAATGCCAATCCGTCTTCCATCCCATATGCCAAAACAATTATCTCTTGAGATGTCTCATCACCTCTCAATAAGGCCATGCCCGTCTCGGCAGGCCCCGCTGCTTTTAGGCCGTTCCAGGCTTTGATACCCCCCTTGAGATTGTATACTTCCTTAAATCCTCTCGTTGACAGTAGTTGCGCGGCGGCACGGCTGCGCCCTCCGACGGCTCAGTACGGTATGATCGGCTTTTCAGGGTCCAGTTCCTTGAGGCGATCGGCAAGCTCCGGCAGAGGAATGTGCTTGGCCCCCGGGATCCGATTCTTTTCGTATTCCCGAGGCTGCCTGACATCCAGAAGGGTGAACGTCCCTTCTTTGTGATTGGCCATGTATTCCTTCGCCTCGTCGGTATCCATGGATTCAACCGGCTCCATGAATTGTTTCCACCGCATCATCTGTTTTCTCCCGCTACTGAGATTCTTAGATGTCTTAACCGCCCATTGTTTTAGGTCTTAGGGTATATTTGTTCACCATATGATGGGGATTGTAAGACTCTTTGGCCTTCCTCAGGCCTTCAATACCCATATCCTGCTCCCTGTTGATGTACTCGATATCGGACCATTCGTTACTGCAGAAGAGCTGGTTAATTGCATTATAGAGGCCCGGTATGTCAGGATTGGCCTTCTCAAAATGAATTACTGCGGTATGTGCGTTTAGCGGCTCTCCCAGGGAAAAGGCCTCAATCGTCGAATTGATCTCAATAGCACCTCCCTGATAATCAAGCTCTTCAAAATGGGTGAGGGCCTGATATATGGCGTAATCCTCTGCAAGAAGATCCGGCTTGTCTGCACAGTCTTTTAGCCGGCACCATTGCTCCTGCATATCAAGTAGGCACTCCACAACCTCCATATCAATTTGGAGATAGTTGAATGAAAAATTTTTTAGGAATCGATTGAGAAGGTTTTTCTTTTTATGATATTTTCTCCCTGATAACCGGATGAGATCCAAGGAGCGGTAGATGTAATCACTATTGTCCCGGTCGAAGAAAGAATCGTAACGGTCATGATCCACATATTTTTCAACGAATTTCTCGCTCACTCTGCAAACCTTCAATTCCGGGGTAATATGTTTAAGTTGCTCGCAAAGTATATCAAGGGCCTCAACTTTATTCCCTGAACCGACAGGCGGCAGGCAAAATGGTGAAATCCCTTCAGGTTTTAAAATAATTAGAAGGCAATTTTCCCATTGAAGCCATATGGGATTGTAATGATGCCGCCAGATGAAGAGATTCGTAAATGTTAATTCAGAGGTATCAGGAGGGTCTTGAAGAAAGAAACGGTTAAATACCTCTTTGTGTTGAATCTCTATCGGCCTAAAATCATCCAGCGGCATTCATATACCTCGGTCTTCTGCTATGAGTCCTTTCCGGCTGCAAGTTGCTCCTTTGCTCTCTTTGACGCTATCCCTATCATTTTAGTCTTTGTCTATGCTTCCTTCTCTGCCATCATCACAGGGTTCATCATCATCAGATGCCCTGGCATGCTCTGCACTTGGGGCTGTGGTGCAGTAGGGAAGTTCCTCATCATCATTCTTCTTTTTCTCCTTCTTCTGTTTTTCTGATTCTTTTATGTTTTTTTCTTCCACCTTACTAACCTCCTTTACCGATCTTTCATCAGTCCTTGTTGGCTTGCGAGGGACGAACTCCAGGCACACTTTTTTGTTTATGTCTTTTGCGCAATTATGCCCGCAATAGCCCTTTGACTTTCAAAAATCCCTTCGTGATAGCGAAGGCATCTGAAATCGCGGAATAAATCAAGAAGCTCATTGTGCTTCAAAAGATGGTCGGGGTTTTTCGGCTTACCAAACTGGACCTGATCTACGATAAAGGTCTCGTAGACCACCATACCGCCTCTACAAAGCCCTTCTTTAATCTGCGGAATAATGGGGCGATACAGGTAATTGAAACAGACAATGACTTCATATGAATCTTTCTCAATGCGGTAGCTGTTCTCCAGATCAGCGACCATGGCTTTGAGATTAACACCGAAGTTCTTCGCTGATTCCAGGGCCCCGTTGACTGACTCGGCTGAGATGTCGACTCCTTCGACCTCAAATCCCCTCTTTGCCAGATAAAGCGCGTTCCTGCCGTTACCCATAGCAAGATCAAGAGCCTTCCCTTTGGGCAAGAGCCCTGTATTTTCAACAAGAAATTGGGCAGGGCCAGGTGCCTTTCCGTGGATTTCGGTCATCTAAATTCACCTTAAAGCGTTATGTCTCAATTTGTTTTCGGGAAAGGGAATTATAAAAACCGGCTTTATCTTTCACTAAATCGTCACTGCATAAATCACTTTCAAACTGGATAGTACTGTGTTTAATATTGTATTTTTCCTGTAGAAGTGTTTGAATCTCATTTAGTATATGAGCACTCCTGCTGGTTAATAGATCGTCAATGAGGACGTGAGCACTCATGGCATTAATCCCTGAGGTAATAGCCCATAGATGCAGGTGGTGTATTTCCTTTACCCCCTTGATTTTATTGAGATCATCCAGCAATTCCTCTGTATTGATATCCTTTGGGGTTGCCTCAAGAAAGATGTCGATTGATTCTTTTACTAGTCCGTAAGCACCTCTCAAGATCAAAATTCCGATGAAAATTCCAATTATGGGGTCCACCAGATGCCAGCCGGTATAAAGGATCAATAATCCTCCCACGATAACTCCCCCGGAGGAAATCGTATCCCCGATTATATGGAAAAAGGCGGATTTGACATTGAGATTTTTAAAAGCGGATTTTCTCAAAATGATAAGCCCCGCCCCATTGGCTAAGAGTCCTATAACCGCAACCACGATCATGAATAAGCCTTTGATTTCTTCCGGATAGAGGAGTCTATGGTATGCCTTATAGAATATATAGAAAGAGACAAAGAGCAGGAGCATACCGTTAAAGAAGGCAGCCAGGATTTCCAGTCGGTAGAAACCGAAAGTCTTTGAGGCAGTAGGGGATTTTTGGGCAAATTTCATCGCGACAATACTCAGACCCAGAGCCAATACATCTGTGAGCATATGTCCTGCATCGCTCAGGAGAGCAAGGCTGTTCGCCAGAAGACCCCCGATTATTTCCGCGAGCATAACAACAGCGGTTATTGATAGAACAATCAATAAATTCCGCTGGTTTGAAGAATATCCCCGATTATCTAATTTTGTGGGCTGGTGTATATGATGGACGGACATATTATACCCGTTTTCAATTTTGACTTCTAAGGGTCTTTATGCGGAACTCCCGCTTTGTCGGTTTTGATAGATTTTTTCATACCTTCCTTGCAAACAGGCATGGTGATCTTAAAGACAGTTCCTTTGCCGTCCTCGCTTTTCAAGGTCAGAGAACTCCCCTCAATTTCTTCTATAATGCTCTTTGAAATGCTCAAACCAAGGCCGGTGCCGTGCTTCTTTGTAGTAAAAAACGGGGAAAATATTTTTTCTTTAGCATCTTCAGGGATTCCAATCCCATCATCGGCTATTGTTATTTCCACCGTATCTCCTATTAATTTGGGCTGGACAGATAGATTTCCCCCATTTTCCATGGCCTCAATTGAATTTTTTAAGAGATTCAAAAAGACCTGCTCCAACCTGGCCCTATCAGCCTCAACAATAACCGGTTTGTTATCTGTCTTTATTTCGGCATTTATTTTTTGCCCTTCGCAATCCCCTTTTACAAGTGAATAGATTTCCTGGAGCAGTTTGTTAAGGTCTATCTCCTCAATATTCAGAGCTCTGGGCAGGTAAAGTTCCTTGAGTTCTTTAAGAAGACTTTCCAGTCTTGAGACTTCGTCAGCTATTATGTTCAGTTTTGTAAGGCTTTTTTCATCTTCAGCCTCCCGTATCAACTGGTTTGCAAAACCGCCAATCATCATAAGTGGGTTCTTTATCTCATGTGTAATCTCAGCCACTACCTGGCCTAGGGCGGCAAGGCGCTCCGATCTTATTACCTTTTCCTTAAGAGCGTTGGTCTCGGTCAGGTCTCTTACGATGCCGGTAAAATAGAGAATGCCGTCAATATCGGATACGGAAAAGGAGATGGAGGCAGGAAATGTTTTGCCGTTCTTTCTGGTGGCTAACATCTCTGTCTCATGGCCTATACGACCTGGCACTCTTGTCTTTGCATAGCGTTCGACTGCCTGGCGATGATCCCTGCTGCAACTGTGGGACATGATCACATCAAGGTCATGGCCGATTACCTCGTCCCGGCCGTAACCAAAGATATTTTCTGCGGCTTTGTTGAAAAATATGACCTTGTGGTTTTGGTCTATGGTGACAAATGCCTCATTAGTATTTTCAACCGCGCCTTTAAGGATGGCCAGTTCACTGCTATGATTATGTAGATCATTCATTTTCCTATGCTCAAAAGAACCTATCAAATGAGTAAGCTTAATGCTTAGGGCTGACTGCCGATCGCCCCAGTGCTTTCTAATCGCTCCTACTTTTTTAATATCTCGGCCTCCAGATCCTTTATATATTGAGCGATCAGCACTCCAAGGTAAATGCATGCATTCCCATCAATACATGCGTCAGCGTCCTTTTTGTCTAAAAAGGCATGGCGATTCTTGTTTCCCTTGCTAAAGGTGACCACCCAGGCGTCTTTCCCTTCATCAAATTCAAGTCCTACGGAAAGTCCGTATGTTTTGATTTCAGGATACATTTCCAAAAGCTTCTTATTCAGATCATCTTTTGTATAACCCATTTCTGACCTCCCTATATTTGATTAATTAAATCCCAATGACAGAATCTGATCCATTATCTTGGAAACATCCACACCTTCAGAAATCGCTTTTGTTATTTTATTGAAACCTTTTGTCTCCCCAAGCATGATACATCCGATGATCCGGTTGTTTTCAATGACGATTTTTTTATAGACTTTTTCGTCCTTGACTATCCTGGACTCAAATTCATTTTCTGCATCGATATTTCCTGCAGAAGCCAAATCAATTCCCACTACCTTCAATGTGTTGGCCATGGTGGTCCCTTCATAGACTTTATTTCCGCCCGCCATGTTGAATCCGGCTATTTTCCCCTGGTCCATGGCGGCCGGCCATATCCCATATGGCATCCCTTTGAATTCAGCCACATCACCGGCCGCAAATATATCGGGCTGGTTTGTCTGAAGGCGTTCATCTACCTTGATTCCTTTGTCGTTGTCCAGACCTAAAGGTTCAGCCAGTTCAATGTTGGGGCGGACTCCTGCCGAGATGATTACCATCTCTGCAGGCAGGGTCTCTCCGCCTTCTAACACAACACCGTTTGCGTGATCGTCTCCCGTGATCTCCTGTGTCTTGGCGCCAAGCCTGAAGGAAAAGCCCATCCCTTCCATGATTTTCTGGAGTCTTTCGGCGCCGTCCACATCCAGTTGCCTCGGTAAGAGCCTCGGGAAAAACTCCACCACCGTAACCTTTTTCCTCAGTTTCCTGAGGGCATTTCCAGCCTCAAGACCAAGGAGGCCGCCGCCGATAAGGACAATGCCTTCAGTCTCTTCGGCATAGGCCGAAATGTTGCGAGCGTCCTTTATCGTACGTAGGGCGAAAACGCCTCTTTTTTCAGAGCCCTTTATGGGCGGAATAAAGGAATGACTCCCTGCGGCAATTAAAAGACGATCATATGAAAGGCGCTCGTTGTTATCGGTAATTATGACTTTTTCCCGTAGGTCCGCCTTTACTATTCGTGTCATGAGTCTGAGATCGATGTTTTGATCCCTATACCACTGATCTCCTTTGGCGATTAAATCCTGCTCGGTTATATCGCCGGATACATATTCATTTAACCTGATCCTGTAATAAAAGGGAAGGTCCTCATCGGTTACTATCGTGATATTGCCTTCTTTGTCCGTCGTGCGGATATTTTCCGCAGCGGTTGTCCCCGCAACCCCGTTACCAATAATTACATAGTTAGACATGCTAAAACCTCCATAAATATCTTTGTCTTTTAATATGACAAGCTTTTAAAACATTTTTCAATTTACCAGCAAAACGGAAATGTTGCCGGCGGACTGGAGTACCTTCAGCGGTACGCTTCCAAGAAAAAATTCCTTTATACTTGACAGGCCCCTTCTTCCCAAGACTATGGTGTCATAATCTGCATTCGCTTCATTAACAATACCCCTGGCTATCCCTTTCTTTTTGTCCTCCACCTTTATGGTGACCTTTCTTTCTTCAAATCCTGCTTTAAGTAGCAACTCTTTGGCTTTTTGAAGGGCTTCTTTTGATCCTCCAGTAAACAGAAGGTTTCTTTTTGAGACAAAAAGTAAGGGGTCAGACTGGGGCTGTTCATATCGCATATGGCAGGTGTATCTAAAACAATGCTGAACAAGGTGATTCTGTGATCGGTGTTGAAGGAGTTGGCAACGTATTCCACCGCCCTCATGGCGTTTTCAGAATCATCAAGCGCTATAAGTATCTTTTTTTCCATTGGTGTCACCTTTCATGGGCTTTGAAATCCTCTTTGCGTTCGCGTCTAAAACCAAAACATTACTTTTAAACCTTTTAGTCATTTGTTTTTATCCTGATTTTTAGCCAGTCCATCATTTCTTGGATATTTTTGGACATGTACCAGCGCCCATTGGCAAATGCACCGTAGTCGGCACCTGCCATGGCCGAGGCAAAACGGGTTGAGTTTGCATAGAAAAGCCATTGCTCCACCCACATTTTTTCTATGGCTTCATTAAAGATGCTGTCTTTCTGCGCGAGCCCTTTTGCCGCCCCCTGGTTCCATGCAGCTTGCAGGACTTCTGTAGCGGTCCGGGTCATCTCATTGGTAATCTTTATAGTATTTTCAAGGCGGGCAAAGTGTCCGCCTATCCATCCCTGGCTGTGGCAGGAAAGACAAACCTTCCGCATTATTTTTTCCCTCTTCTTCCGGTCGTTTTCATCAATCAGATATCCTTTAACGGGCTCTCCGGTAAGCTCGGTAGGCAAGGATAATCCGGCCCGGTTCCTGATAATAGCGGTATCCGAAGATTTCGGATGCGGGTGGGCGTAGATAAGCCCGAATATCCTCCAGGGGATTCGGTCATTTATCCGGTGGGTCCTTTGCGCCAGCATCTCACCATCTTCGGAGACCAGAAGACTGACGTGACAGGTGGCACAGGTCGGAGCCGAAAAATCTTTTCCAACGGTCCATGGGACGGATTCAAAATTCCATTGCCGGCTAAGTGCAGAATAGATGTTACCGTGTTTGCTCACCGAATAAACTCCATATGCTGGTACATCGGGTCCCTTGTGGCACTCTGAGCATGTGCCGGGTTTTCTTGCCATTTCTATGGAAAACCGATGCCTTGTATGGCAGGCCGCACAGGATCCTTTCGAACCGTCAGGGTTGATCCTGCCGACGCCCTGGTTGGGCCAGCCCGAAAGAATGGGGAATTCCATTTCTCCTTCAACTGTTTCCCTCGTTTCTGTGCCCTTTATGTCAATGACCGTCCCATGACAAAATAGACAGGAATCAGCATCCGTGAAATCATCGGGGGCTTTATAAAAGGCCTTCATGTTTTTAAACGATTGAACTCCGTTAGTGGCGTCCGCAAGGGATCGGAAAACGGGGTTGTTCTGAAGGTTTCCGTAAGCTTGAGACATGAGGTTTTTTTCGTACTGCAACGCCTCGGCAGGATGACACTTGGCACAGTCTTCGGGGGTCACAACAATATGAATATCGTAACCGTTGTGCTCAAAAGTATCCTTATGTTTCTCACCGTTCATCGTATGGCATTCAGCACAGCCGACGACATTATCGGCGAGTGTTTCAATTGGTTTTATTGCGGAAACCTTCCTTTTCAGCTTGTCTTTTTTAAGTCCTTGTGCCGGAGTAACTTTGGAATGAATGCTTTTTTTCCAGCTCGATACAATGTTAGGGGCTATAGAGGCGTGGCAATCAATGCATGCTTGCGTGTCGTCGCTGATCGGAGCATCTGCGCCGATGGCTAAGCCGGCAAAAAGAAACACTAAGAGCAAAGCAATCAGGATTGCCTTTTTCATTGTTAAGTCTCCTTCATCCGTCTCAAGATTTTTGTGCCTGCCTTTTTTTCTTCCATTCAACATATTGACCATGACTGAAAACTGTCCGAAGTTCAGTCGGGCAGCTACCATGAGCGCCCTTCCTACAGAGACGGCAGCGGCTTTTGCTGCACATCTGGCATTCAATACAATCGGGACATTTCGTCTTTTTTTCTGTAATTTTTACCTCCCTAAATAAAGTTCGAAGTCAAGGCAGGAAAACGTTCCATTCCCGCCGTACTATGCCACCAAGGCCAAATCCCGTCTAAAAAATCAAAGAAGAAGTTTGAGGTGTTTTTCTATC